>RCUU01000271.1_pt1 | contig 29608 bp, 22 predicted proteins | sample 2166211 | NCBI WGS metagenome assembly RCUU01 (sample SAMN09932620, study PRJNA488358) | compost metagenome | feature: garden; material: soil; isolation source: compost soil in phenylacetic acid-enriched culture | place: Germany: Experimental Botanical Garden Goettingen | collected 2016-01-27
AGAGAACAATTGCAAGATGAATTCATTCGACTGCAAAAAACACTAAAGAAAACGATTGTGTTTGTAACGCATGATATGGATGAAGCGCTGAAGATGGGTGACCGGATCGGGGTCATGAAGGATGGAAGCATGCTTCAAATGGACACACCGGAAAAATTATTGAATGAACCTGCTCATGGCTTTGTTGAAGATTTTATAGGTAAAAACCGTATTTTCCAGAACCCCGAATTTATTACCGTTAAAGACATTTTCCGCAGCAATCCTGCAGTAGCATTACCTCAGCTGTCTCCTTCAAGAGCCTTCGCTCAAATGCGGCAACGTAAAACGGATACCTTGATTGCAGTAAATGAACAAGGACACTATCTAGGCATTGTGTCAGCTTATGATCTTCAAGCACAAATGACAAGCATTTCAACGATTCAAGAGGTTATCCACGATGAACAGTTTTATTTAGAGGAATCTGCAACTGCTCAAGATGCTTTATTCTTGATCAACGACGCAAAACACGGGATAATCCCGATCATTAACAGCCATAAGGTCGTTATTGGCGTTGTAACACGCGCAAGCCTGTTGACCACATTTGCTAATCATTGGGCGGGTAGAAAGGAGCAGATTGATGAAAGACTCATTATGGCAACAACTAATTAAGCAATTGACTAACCGTTGGGAGGATTTGCTAACTGCTTTATATGTTCATTTCGAGCTTGTGCTAATTTCTATGCTGATCGCAATTGTAATCGGAGTGCCGCTCGGGATTCTAGTAACCAGAGTGCCTGCTTTGAAGAGATGGGTAATCGGTGGCGCTAGTATTTTACAGACGATTCCAAGCCTTGCCCTCTTGGGGGTGATGATTCCTATTTTCGGTATCGGGATGAAAACAGCGATTGCCGCTTTATTCTTATATTCCTTATTGCCAATTGTTCGAAATACGTATACCGGTATTAAAGAAGTGGACCCCTCAACCATTCAGGCTGCCAAAGGGATGGGAATGACGGATGCCCAGATTTTGTTCAAGGTGCAATTGCCTTTGGCCTTGTCCGTGATTATGGCGGGGATTCGTACATCAACCGTTATTAATGTAGGCACTGCAACACTGGCAGCGTTTATCGGTGGCGGTGGCTTAGGAGATTTTATTTTTCTTGGGATATCAAGAAGTCTTGATGCATTAATTCTGCTTGGTGCAATTCCGGCTGCTTTGCTCGCAATTTTTCTGGATTATCTACTAGGAGCAGCAGAGAAATGGGCGACACCGAGAGGCTTGAAATAACTATCTATAAATGAAGTGAAGGGAAGTAGGAATATCATGAGAAAAAAGAAACTCGTATTAGGTTTGCTGGCAACTCTTGTTGTTGCGCTTGTAGGCTGCAGCTCCGGCAAGGAGAGCAAGGAAACCGTCACAATCGGCTCTAAAAACTTTACGGAGAACATTTTATTGGCGCATATGATGGCTGATTTGATTGAGAAGCATACCGATCTTGCTGTAGAGCGAAAGGTTAATCTTGGCGGATCGGATATTGCATGGAAAGCATTATTAAGTGATGATATTCAATTATATCCTGATTATACAGGTACGATCGTTGCGAACTACTATCAAGAAGAAACGGGAACAGCAGAGGAGACATTGAATAAAACAACGGAGCTGCTTAAAAAGAACCAGCTACTTTTTCCGGCTAACTTTGGCTTCAATAATACGTACACGTTAGCGGTCACTAAACAAACAGCTGACAAATACAACTTAAAAACCTTTAGTGATTTAGCTAAAGTGTCTAATGAATTAGTTCTGGGTTCTGAATTTGAATTTATCGATCGTCCTGACGGGTATCCCGGTCTTGAGGAAACATATGAAATGAAATTTAAAGATGTCAAGGGGATGGATCGCGGCATTTTGTATCGGTCGATGGACAGCAATCAAATCGATGTAATTAATGCTTATTCTACAGAAGGTCAAATCAAGGTCCATGATCTGGTCATTCTAGAGGATGATAAAGGCTTCTTCCCTCCGTATCATGCGGGTGCGGTCATTCGCGAGGAAGCACTGACAGCATATCCTGAAATAGAGGGTGCACTGAAGAAGCTGGAAGGAGTCTTGAATGAAGAAACGATGCAGGACCTTAACGCTCAGGTTGATTCGGAAGGTCTGAAGGCGGAAAAGGTTGCGCATGATTTCTTGGTTGAACAAGGTCTGATTTAGCCAGGCATCCTGAAAATGAATGAATACGGTTATTTTAAAATCCCCTTTCAAGCGTTGTATAACATAATGCTTGAAGGGGATTTTTTTGACTAAAGACAGATCATTTAAGGCAGCTAAACTTTAACAGAGTCAATCGAAGTTATTGCACTGCGAGGAGCTTGCACCTTGCTTAACCAGCTTCTACGCCATTTCATTTGCATCACAAGAATAAGGATATCGTCCGAGAATTAAAGGCAGAGCATAGCCACCTAAACCTCCGGCTGCACCAACAATTCCTGTGACCAGACCAATCTCGCTGCCAAAGCGCTGCGGCACAAGCTGAAAAACAGAACCGTTTCCTGCAACGAGACCGGAGCTTGACCCGTTTTGCAAAATGCCGGGGTTCAAGACGTCCGCAGTCAGAATCCATCCTGTTCGCTTACAGTAAAATGTGAGTTATGTTACAATCATAGATACAAACAAAGGAGGAATCTACTATGGAGAGAATCGAATCTCTGGAGCAATTTCAAGAGAAAATAAATGAAGATACCTACTCTGTCATGAAGTTCGATACAACCTGGTGTCCGGATTGCAAGAACCTGGATCGTTTTATCGGAGGAATTGTGGAGGAGAACCCGGATAAGAGCTTTTTTGCTGTAGATGCCGAGCGATTCGAGGAGCTTGCCGGCAAATACGAGGTGCGCGGAATACCTAGTCTATTAGTGTTTAAAAATGGAGAAAAGCTTGCTCATTTACACAGTAAATTCGCTAAAACACCAACTCAGATCAGAGAATATTTGGATACATTGAAATAGAACAGCAGCTTAAAAACAGCAGGTCTCCAATTGGGGGTCTGCTGTTTTTAAGTGGATTTTTACCCGCAGGTACAATTCAGAACCGGCTTTCGGGCTGCGCCTGTTTCATCAAGACGATTAACCACTGTAGTATATGGCGCGTTTAACACGATATCCGGATTGTTTTCTGCCTCTTTGGCAATTTGAATCATCGTATCGATAAAGCCGTCCAGCGTTTCTTTGCTTTCCGTTTCGGTTGGCTCGATCATGATGGCCTCTTCCACATTAAGCGGGAAATAAACGGTTGGCGGATGGTAACCAAAATCGAGTAGCCGTTTGGCTACATCCAGGGTGCGAACTCCGTATGCTTTCAGCTTCTTGCAGGTCAGGACGAATTCATGCTTGCAAAGGCCGGGATAAGCAACCTCGTAATATGGAGCTAATCTGTGCATCATATAGTTAGCGTTGAGCACGGCGAGCTCTGAAACTCGTCGAAGTCCGTCCGGCCCAAAGGTTCGAATGTAAGAGTATGCGCGCACCAAAATGCCAAAGTTGCCGTAAAAAGCTTTTACGCGCCCTATGGAATCAGGCCGGTCGTAATCCCAATAAAAAGTACCATCTTGGCGCTTGGAGACAATTGGCTTGGGCAGGAATGGAATCAGCCTGCTCTTCACACCAACAGGTCCTGCACCTGGTCCGCCGCCGCCGTGCGGTGTACTCATCGTTTTATGAAGATTGAGATGGACTACATCGAAGCCCATATCGCCCGGGCGGGCAATTCCCATGATTGCATTGGAATTCGCTCCGTCGTAATAGAGGAGACCGCCAGCTTCATGAACGATTTCAGCAATTTCTACGATTTGCTCCTCAAAAAGACCAAGTGTGCTCGGATTTGTCAGCATTAAAGCCGCCGTATCGCTGCCAACTGCAGCCCGGAGTGCATCAAGATCAACCAGGCCCCGCTTATTTGATTGGATGGTGATCGTTTCGAAGCCTGCAACAGTAGCGCTGGCAGGATTCGTACCATGAGAGGAATCCGGAACAATTACCTTGGTTCTTAGCTCGCCTCGACTTTCGTGATAGGCACGAATCAGCATTAGACCCGTCCATTCGCCATGTGCGCCAGCGGCGGGCTGCAGTGTGACCTGATCCATTCCGGTGAGAGCGGCAAGGTCATTTTGTAGAGTGTGCAGAAGCTCCAGCGCACCTTGGATGCTGTGCTCCGGTTGGTAAGGATGTATTTTAGCAAAACCGGGAAATCTGGCTACATCCTCATTGATTTTCGGATTATATTTCATGGTACAGGAGCCAAGAGGGTAAAATCCATTATCGACCCCGAAGTTTCGACGCGACAATTCCGTATAATGGCGTATTACATCTACTTCATAAACCTCCGGCAGCTCTGCCGGCTTCGTGCGCAGCATGCCCTCAGGGATTAAAGCTTTAATATCCGTTTCCGGAACATCACAAGCGGGCAGTGAATAAGCTATGCGGCCAGGTTTGCTTAATTCAAAGATCAATGCTTTTTCGCTTTTCATAGAATGGCCTCCAGTGTGTTGATAAATTGATCGATTTCTTCCTTAGTCCGGCGTTCTGTAACGGCAATAAGCATGCATCCTTCAAGCTCGGGATAATGGATTCCAAGATCATAGCCACCTATGAAGCCGGCTTCAAGCAGCTTGTTATTCACTTCTGGTACACGATGACCTGTCGGAAGCTTAACTACAAATTCATTAAAGAAAGGGGAGGAAAATGTCAATTGAATATTTGCTTCCTTGGCGAAGTGTTCGGAAGCATAATGAGCTTTACGAATGTTAAGTGCTGCGACTTCCTGCATGCCTGTTTTGCCGAGTGTAGACATGTACACAGAAGCGCATAGTGCTAATAAAGCCTGATTCGAACAAATGTTCGAGGTCGCTTTTTCGCGGCGAATATGCTGCTCACGCGTCTGGAGTGTAAGCACAAAGCCGCGTTTTCCATCCCGATCGACCGTCTGCCCGACAATTCTGCCAGGAATCCGACGCATGAGCGGTTCGGACACTGCGAAATATCCGCAGGTCGGACCTCCAAGCGAAGCGGCAATTCCTAACGGCTGAGCATCTCCGACTACGATATCTGCACCGAGTGCTCCAGGTGATTCAAGCATACCTAAAGCTAGTGGGTTTGCGCTTATAACAAGTAAAGATTTTCGGCCGTGGACAAGCGGTTCAATTTCCCTAATGTTCTCAATAGAACCAAAGAAGTTAGGGGACTGTATTAGTACGGCTGCCGTATCATCCGTAATGGCAGAAGCTAGTTCATTGACATCAGTAACCCCATCATTAAATCCGACCTCTATTACTTCTAGTCCCAGACCATGCGCAGAAGTGCGAACAATTTCTCTCGCTTCCGGATGCACCGCGCGGGAAATGATGATCTTCTTGCGTTTGGTGGCACCTGATGCAAGCGCCGCGGCTTCGGCAAAAGCTGTTGAACCATCATACATGCTGGCGTTTGCGACCTTCATGCCTGTCAATTCGCAAATGTAGGACTGAAATTCAAATATGGCCTGCAGCTCACCTTGACTGATTTCCGGCTGATAGGGTGTGTAAGCAGTATAAAACTCGGAGCGTGAGATGACATGGTTGATCACAACGGGAATATGATGATCATATAAGCCTGCCCCCAAAAAGCTGGTATACTGCTCGAAGTTTGCGTTTTTCCCGGATAGCTCCTGCATATGTTTCAGTAGCTCGGCTTCGCCAAGTTTTTCGGACATTGGCATAATACCTTGATAACGAACGCTGGACGGTATATCCGCAAATAGCGCCTCTATCGACTCGGCTCCAACGGCTGCCAGCATTTCAGCTTGATCCTGCTCAGTTACAGGCAAATAGCGGTGTCTCAGCATAACTTTTCTCCTTTTTTGTAGAAAGGTGTTTTTACAACCTTTGCTTGTAATCTTTTACCTCGAATATCTACTGTGATCTCAGTACCCATCGCTGAATATGCACTATCGATCAGTGCTAGTCCCAGATTTCTTTTTAATGTTGGCGACTGAGTGCCGCTCGTAATTTCCCCAATCAGCCGATCACCGGCAAATACCGGGTAATGAGAGCGGGGGATACCTCGCTCAATCATTTCAATGCCGACAAGCTTGCGGGGAACTCCGTCACGTTTTTGTTGAATTAAAGCGTCTCTACCTGCAAAATCACCTTTGTCCAGCTTCACGAAAAACGCAAGGTTAGCTTCTAACGGCGAAATTGTACTGGAAAGCTCCTGACCGTATAGAGGTAATTTGGCTTCGAATCGAAGTGTATCCCGTGCACCGAGACCTGCCGGAATGAGTCCGTATGGAGCGCCGGCATCAAGCAATCCTGTCCAGAGAATGGGGGCATCGTCTGCAGGGCAATAAATTTCGAAGCCATCTTCGCCTGTATAACCGGTTCTGGAGAGAAGGACTGAAGCACCGCATAAATTTGTATTTTGAACAAAATGAAAAGGAGAGATGCTGTCCAGGTCGATTGCGGTAAGCTTCGATAAAATTGCTACAGCTTCCGGTCCTTGAAGTGCAATAAGCGCTGTTTCAGCAGAGACGTTCATAATCTCTATCCCTGCTTCATGATGAGCCAACATCCATTCGAGATCCTTATCGATATTCGAAGCGTTCACCACAAGCATAAATTGCTCTTCCGTCAGCTTATATACAAGCAAATCATCAACGGTTCCGCCATCCTCATAGCACATGAGCGTATATTGCGCTTGACCTACAGATATTCGTGAAACATCATTGGTTGTCATTTTCTGAATGAATGCTTCTGCATGTTGTCCCGCAACTAACAATTCACCCATATGGGAAACGTCAAAGAGACCGGCCTGACGGCGGGTAGCTTCATGCTCTGTAACGATGCTTTGAAATTGTACAGGTAATTCCCAGCCTCCAAAATCAATACAACGAGCATTAGGGGAGTTCGAGTATAACGGATAGAGCGGGGTACGTTGTAAAGGAACCATATGACACCTCTTTCAAAATTTGACCTCAGCAATGAAAAAAAGACAGAGCAAAAGGAATGTAATGCAAACAGCATAATCGCTGCTTGCTTCATAAACCTTGTGCCCTGTCCTTTGTACCTGAGAGTTACCTCAACACTAACGATGTGATGTATATGTAATGTTCGTGTTAGAGTTTCCCCTTGGGTGATCCTTAGCTTAATGAATGCTTCTTGTAAGGATTCTCTCCAGAGATGCGTCCGGTACAGGTCCTTTTGCCTGAGAGATTCACTATTTTCAATAGCTTACTCCTTCGGCGTTACTTAAATGCAGTAATCTCTCCCTATACCATCATCCGCTTATTAAGCTGTCATAGTTTTTTGTCTTTACGCTATTATAAACGTTAGGTTATCTAACGTGTCAACTGAAAATCATAAAAAACATAAATATTTGTTAGGTATATTGACATGAGTTCGTTTCTGTTTTATTCTTTGGTGGAATTCATCAAATTACTAGTAATTCATTAGGCTGCCGATTAATGACTGAGAAAAGAGGAGTTTGTATGAGTGAAATTAGAGAGCAACTTGTATATAGTGATGATCATGAATGGGTACTAAAGCTGGAAGGAAATCTGGTGCGTGTAGGAATTACAGATCATGCCCAATGCCAATTGGGTGATATAGTTTTTATAGAAATGCCGGAACTGGGATTTGAGGTAACGGCTGGTGATAGCGCAGGCTCAATCGAATCTGTGAAAACTGTATCAGAGCTATACTGCCCGGTGCCAGGCATAGTAACAAAAGTGAATGAAGAGCTGGAGGCAAGTCCTGAGCTTGTAAATAATGAACCATATGACGGTGGCTGGATCTTTGAGCTGGAAGTGGCTGGCGACATAGAAAAAGCACTTGATCAATTGCTGAGTGCTGAAGCTTATCGTGCTGAAGTGGACTAAAATATACAGACAAGGCCTCACCTAACAATAATAAAAACAGGGCTGTCCCATAACTCTGCTTCAAACGGGGGCAGCCCTTATCATGCTATTTTAAATTATACGCTCGTCTATATTTCATAACCTTTCGGTACATTGACTTATCGGATAGCTTGTTGAAAATATACGGGTCCGGGTTCGTATTAACTTCTATAATTCGAGGAGTCCGGGTTCGGTCGAATCCGACATCCAGACCGATCTGCCGGAATCCGGGATATTTTTTGTGCAAGTGCTTTGCAGTATTAACTCCGAGCTTTTTCAACGTCCCAATCATTTTCTCCGTATCATCGGCTGATAAGTGAGCTGATAACAGCTTTTTAATTTCATGAAGCTTTCCGCCATTATGATAATTGGTAACGATTTTCCCAGGCTGCGCTACTCTCCCGATCAGTCCTGTCGTCTCCCAGACACCTTTAGGACTCAACTGCACCATCACTCGTATATCAAAACGTTGCTTATTATATTTCACCAGATGGATACCCTTTTGAATGAGGTAGCTTTTTTTCTTTGTAGCTTTCTGTAGAGATCGATGAAACGATTCGTAGTCCTGAAAGGTCTTCAATTTTGTATTTGCCTGGTAGGTATATTTACCTTTCTTGAGCTGTTCAGCACGAATGACCCCGTTGCCAAAGGTTCCTATTTCCGGCTTAACATATACCATGCTATAGGAATCCATCATTTCCTTCAGATTTGCTTTGCTGAATTTTTGTGTGTCCAGCATATATGGGCGAACCTCTTTACTGCCAAGAAGTACTTTGGTTTTAATCCATTTGCTCAACAAAACTCTACGGACCTTCCTTTTTGTCATTCCCTGGATCTCTCCTGTCAGATAAATTGTTAGGGCAGCAGTATAATCTCTATATTCTATGCAGCTTCAATTTGGTCGGATATGCTCAGCTCAAAAAATAGATTTCCGTACAATATAAATTGTTATTTAGGAGTATATAGTGTATATATGAATATTATGGAATTAATAAGAAAATCTTGTGAAAGGGTGTTTTATGGTGAGTAGATTTTGGAGTAGAGTGGTTCAGGAAATCACTCCTTACGAGTCTGGAGAACAACCTCAAAACCAGCAATTAATCAAGTTAAATACCAATGAAAATCCATACCCTCCATCCAGGCTTGTGTTAAATGCAATGCGACAGGCGTTGACGGATAACCTGAGACTTTACCCTGATCCTAACTGTACCAAGCTAAAAGAAGCCGCAGGTCAATATTTTAGATTACCTACAAATCATATCTTTGTCGGTAACGGCTCTGATGAGATACTGGCATTTTGTTACAGGGCTTTTTTTAATCCTGGAGAAAAGATACTCTTTCCGGATATTACGTACAGCTTCTATGAGGTTTACGCCAATATGTTTGAAATCTCATATAATACTATCATTTTGGCGGATCAGTTTGAGGTTCCTGTAGAAGAGTTTTTCCGAGAGAATAGAGGGATTATTTTAGCGAACCCAAATGCACCTACCGGAAAACTGCTGGCTATTGAGAGTATTGAGCGCATATTAGTCAATAATCCGGACAGCGTCGTTATCATTGATGAGGCCTATATCGATTTTGGAGGGACTTCATCCACACAGCTTATTTCGAGCTATCAAAATTTACTAGTTGTCCGGACATTCTCGAAATCAAGATCGTTAGCAGGGCTTAGAGTAGGTCTTGCATTGGGACACCCTGATTTGATAGAAGCTCTGGATCGAGTGAAAAATTGCTTCAATTCTTATACTATTGACAGGGTTGCTTTAGCTGGCGCTGAGCAATCTCTACGAGACTCCAAATCATTTCAAGCAAATGTGAATCGCATCATTCATACACGCAGCATTATCACTAATAAGCTTAGACTTCTGGGGTTTAATGTAATAGATTCAAAGGCGAATTTTATCTTTATTACCCATTCGGGCATGTCGGCTGTTGAGATTCTGGACAAGCTGAAGCTGCAAAATATTTATGTTCGGCATTTTAATAAGCCCAAAATTGACAACTATTTGCGGGTGAGCATCGGAACAGATCAGGAAATGGAAGTGTTCTATCAGGCGATAAAGGAAATAGTACATAGAAGAGCATAAAGGCAGCCGGGTAAAATATTCTTTTCAATTTCTTTACAGGAGGAATTTGTTGTGAAAAAAGCAATACTGCTGGGAATCATCATCTTATTGGCTTTTACCGCTATGCCATCCGCTACTTCGGCGTTTGTGGACAAGGTTCATGTCGTCGTTGACGGCAAGCCTCTTTCAAGTGGAGCAATTATGAAAAAGAATGTTACATACGTTCCGTTCAGGGACCTATTCAAGGAGCTTGGTCTATCGATCAAATATGATTCCAAAACCAAACAAGTTACTGGAACTAAAAGCAATCTGAAGGTTACCTTCACAGTCGGCAGTAAAACAGCTTATGTGAACGGAGAGAAAAAGGCGCTTCAAGCAGCTCCTTTTGTATCCGGAGGTAGTGTATATGTTCCTTTAAGAATTGTAGGAGAGGCAACAGGCAGCTTGGTTAAGTATTTTAGTGATGTAGAGGTTGTGCTTGTCAACAGTCCTTCTTTTGAAGGGTTGATTTATGATTCTAACTACGGCTCCCTTGATATTTCAAAGGATGGCAAGCTGCGGAGTGACAATCTATTGGTGTTGGATGCATTTTTGTCTTTCTCTCAAGAGGAAGTGATTGTATACGAAAAGGAATTGTCAACGGATGACGGCATCAAACCGTTCGTTACACTGACACCTGATAGTGTTGTCGTACCGGTCGAATAAAAGAAAACAGCTTTTTTAAAAAAATCCGTGTGTTTAAATACATGGATTTTTTTATAACCTTTCAATACAGATGGAGGGATGTTTTTGTGGGGAATCTTGACTAGTTTAGCGGAATAGTAGATACTCAAATATTAATGAGTAATGAACAAAAATCATTTTTCATAAAATCTTGAAATCGAATGAACTTATTCCACGTATTAATTATTATGAATTAAAATATTAAAAAGGGAGTAATCAATGGATGGAATAGTAGAGGAGGTGTAAGTCGTGTTTGAAACAAAATACATAAAAATTTTCGGCCTGGTCATCGGAGTCGTAATTCTGAACATTTTGGTATTATCGCCCGGGTTTCTGGGTGTGGAAATAGGTGAAAGTGCTCTTTCAACAGCTTTTGGAGTAACTTTGTTGTTCGCCAGCGCCCTTGTGCTTCTCTACGGCAGCTATCACTTTCTGTATAAACAGCCTGATGTACTGCCTGTAAAAAAAATCAAGACGCACGAGGATTTTGAAGAGGCATTATCGCATTACAAAAAGGTAAGGGTGCTTGAGGGGGATATTCACATAGCACTGCATCAGATGGACCGGATCAGAAAAAAGAAGGATACCTTAATAGAAATCCTTAATCAAAGATTTGAACCTGCTGAATTAAGCTACAAAAAATTTGATTCTGTTATTCAAGAGGTTGAGAAATTATTTTACCTTAATATTAGAAGTGTTCTTAACAGGCTCAGTGTTTTTGATGAGGCTGAATACGAGAGTGTGATGAATCCCAGAGCAGGAAAGTTCTCTCCAGGAATTTTGCAGGAGCGGACTAAAGTATATAACGAATTCCTGACTTTCGTTAAAAGCTCACTCAATACCAATGAGGAAATTTTATTGAAGCTGGACAAATTGATGCTTGAAATTTCCCGTCTGGATAGCCTGGAGATCGAGGATATCGAAAATATGCCTTGTATGCAAGAGATTGATTCTTTAATTAAACAAACCAAATTTTACAAAAACTAAAGAGGTGATTGAATGAAAAAGAGAAATAATAAGTTTTTTATCATATCCGGTCTGATCGTCGTATTAGTTTTTGTACTTGTATATGCAGGGGTTAGCTTAACTTCTAATTTAGGGAAAACAAAGTCACAGGTAACGACAGAGGATGCAGCAAAGCGTTTAAACAAAATTTATTCCAATATTTCGGTCAAGACAGAACAGCCGATCAAGGGTCAAGTCGATCTGACACCAATCGATGTCGCCGACTCATTGCCGGATATAGAGAAATATCCGATCACAGTAACGAATACAAATGATAATTTTGTCGAAATATTCTCCTCCACTGAAAAATCGGGAAGCGGAGTTGACGGGTGGTTAACTGAGGTAGCTACCGAATTCAATAACGCTAACATCAAGGTGAACGGAAAGCCGGCCTCGGTAAAGGTTCGCAATATTGCCTCAGGGACAGCTGCCGACTATATCAAATCCGGTAAATATGTACCTGAAGCATATACGCCTTCAAACGAATTATGGGGTGAGATGGTTAAGGCTAGCGGTGTGAAAACCCAGATTATCACGGAGCGCCTCGTTGGTAATGTTCCGGGAATAGTAATCAACAAAAGAAAATACGATGAGCTTGTAGATAAATACGGGGCTATTAATGTAAGCACTGTAACTGAAGCGATCGCGAACAATGAGTTCTCATTTGGTTATACCGATCCTTTTGCCAGCTCGACCGGCTTGAATTTTTTATTAACTGCATTAAATACCTTTGACAGCTCCAATATTTTGAGCGAAAAAGCAGTTCAAGGCTTTGAAACCTTTCAAACCAACGTACCTTTCATTGCATCCACCACAATCCAAATGCGCGATGCGGCTACATCCGGTATGCTTGACGGATTTGTGCTTGAGTATCAGACCTACGTCAATGCTCCTGATTTAAAAAGCAGCTACATATTTACTCCTTTTGGGATTCGTCATGACAGCCCATTGTATGCGCTCGGAGATTTATCGAAGGATAAGACGGACATTCTTAAAAAGTTTGCAGAATTCGTTGCACAGGATAAGTACCAAGCCTCCGCGCAAAAAATTGGCTTTAACGGGCTTGGTGATTATAAGGCGGAGCTGGCTGCAGTAGACGGCAATCTGTTGTCTTCAGCTCAAAAGCTGTGGAAGGAAAAGAAAAACGGCAGCAAGCCTATTGCGGCAGTATTCGTAACCGATGTGTCAGGAAGCATGGACGGCGAACCGTTAAATCGCTTGAAGGAATCCTTGCTGAAGGGTCAGCAATATCTTGGCAAGGACAACAGCATTGGTCTCGTATCCTATTCAAGCGAAGTGAGTATCAACCTTCCAATTGCTAAATACGACATCAATCAACAATCCATGTTTGTGGGAGCTGTGAATAGTCTTCAAGCCAGTGGCGGAACAGCCACCTTTGACGGCATCGCCGTCGCAATGAAAATGCTTCAGGATGAATTGGCGGTTAACTCGAATTACAAGCCGATCATATTCGTCCTGAGTGATGGTGAAACAAATGAAGGGCATTCTCTTAAGGATATTAAGGAATTAATAGAAGCCTATAAAGTTCCAATATATACGATCGGATACAATGCTAACATCAAAGCGCTGCAAAGCATTTCAAGCATAAACGAAGCTGCAAGCATCAATGCCGACACAGATGATGTAGTTTATAAAATCGGTAACCTATTTAATGTACAAATGTAGATAGGCCTGAAACTCAATATAGAGGAGGAGTAGTATGTCATTTTCAATGGAAGTAGTAAGCCCGGAAGAGATCAAGCAAGCAATAGAGGAAGAGGTTAAGCCCGTACCTGAGGAGGTTGCTAAGCTTAAAGAGCTGGCTGATACCAATGTTGCGGCGATCATGTCTCTGGATATTGAATCGCTTGATAAACGTAAAGAAATACTCCAATCCATCGACACATTTGGTCTTAATACGATGAAATCATCCTCCGATAAAAACACGCTGCTTCAGGTTACGGTTGGAAATCTCTCCAAAACCGGCGATGAGGGCGGACAAGTGGCCAAGGGGTTGGCTGAGCTTCATACACAGCTTAAGGATTTAGATCCGAGCTTGATCGATTTTACCAAAACAGGTCTTCTCGGTAAAATATTCAATCCGCTGCGTGCTTACTTTCTGAAATACCAAAAGGCTGATTCAGTTATTGCGGATATCGTAGTATCGCTGGATAAAGGAAAAGCTACCCTGAAAAATGACAACACTACACTTGAAATTGAGCAGCAATTTTTACGGGATTTGACGAAAAAGCTGCAAAAGGAAATTCAGCTTGGAACGTTGATGGATGCATCCATTGAAGCGCAAATCGAAGCGGCTAAGCTGCGCAATGAGGACCCTGACAAAATCCGTTTTATTACTGAAGAGGTTCTGTTCCCGCTGCGTCAACGGGTGATGGATCTGCAGCAGATGCTGGTTGTTAACCAGCAGGGGATTATGGCGATCGAAGTGGTAATCAGAAACAACAAAGAACTGATTCGTGGTGTAGACAGAGCAAAAAACGTTACGATCTCCGCCCTGAAAATTTCGGTGACAGTTGCCAGCGCGCTGTATAATCAAAAAATTGTGTTGAAGAAAATTGAGCTCTTGAATCAAACGACGAATGAATTGATCGCAGGCACGTCTAAAATGCTTAAAGATCAAGGAGCTGCCATTCACAAGCAATCGCTGGAATCCAGTATTTCTGTAGATACGCTTAAGCAGGCCTTCGCCGATGTGCTGTCAGCTCTGGATTCTATTAGTGCATATAAGCAGGAAGCGCTGCCTAAGATGCGTGAAACAATCGATCATTTCCGTGAAATGGCTGACGATGGCGAGAAGCAGATTCATCGGTTGGAGAGAGGTCATAAGCTCGGTATATAACAGAACAACTTTAGAGGAGATTATCTATCAGGGATAATCTCCTTTTTTATGCAAACAAATTGCGATGTTTTACATACAATTATATAATTGTATGCATAACATTATTAAGAATGAGGTTTTGTATTATGCCGGTTAATTCATTTGATAACTATCCTATGAGCTGGAGGCCCGTATTAAACAACGCTACTGTACCTTTATATGTCGCCATAGCTGATATGCTGGAGAAGGATATTAAAGAAGGCATATTAACGCCGGGCACTAAGCTGCCTCCGCAAAGAGAATTAGCGGATTATCTGGATGTCAATTTAAGTACGATTTCCAGAGCGTTCAAATTGTGCGAGCAAAAGGGGTTCATTAGCGCTAGAGTAGGAAGTGGAACCTTCGTATCATCAGATGCGGGCTTTAATACCATACTTTTGCCGAATCAAGGCTATCCTCACGTCATTGAGATGGGATCGGTGTTTCCCGGCAATTCTCCAAATCATGAGATTACAGCAATTTTGAAAAAAATGATTGCACAGCCCGATGTTGGCAGGCTGTTTCAATACGGCTCGCCCGAGGGAGCGTTATGGCATAAGGAGGCTGCCGTTAAGCTTATTGAAAAAGCCGGCTACAAGGCCGATCCTCAAATGATTCTGTTCACAAACGGAGCCCAAAATGCGATAACAGCCATTCTTGCCGGTCTGTTCAAGGCAGGAGATAGAATTGGCACTGACCTCATGACTTATCCCGGCATAAAAACAGCGGCCAATATGTTAGGGATTCAGCTAGTGCCTATTAAGCAGAAGGATTATGAAATCACTGAAGAAGGATTAATGTACGCTTGTAAAAATGAAAACATAAAGGGCTTGTATATGGTGCCCGATTTTCAGAATCCAACGACCCATACCATGTCTGTCAGTACCAGAAAAATGATAGGTGAGATAGCCATAAAAGAAAATTTAATCGTAATTGAGGATGCGATCCATAGCCTGCTCACAGAGCGCCCGTTAGCTCCAATTGCTTCCTACGCACCGGATCAGGTGCTGTATATTTCGAGTCTCTCCAAAGTGATCTCGCCGGGATTAAGGATTGGTTATATCGCCGCGCCTGAACCCTTCAAAAGGAAGCTGGCTATCGCTCTGTACAATTTCAACATCTCAGTTGCCCCATTAATGACAGAGCTTGTGACCCAAATGATCAATACAGGCGTCACTGATAAAATTCTGGACAATCACCGCAGCTTTACGAAAGAGCAAAATAGCATAGTAGATCAATGGCTTGGTGATTATCAGATTGTCGGGTCCGCGGCGTCAATTTTTCGATGGTTGCTGCTTCCTGATTATTTTACGGGAGAGAGCTTTGAATTACGTGCTTATCAAGCAGGGGTCCAGGTTTATGCGGCGGACAGGTTTGTTGTAGGAACGGCTCAACCTCAAAATGCTGTAAGAATTGCAGTGACAGCGCCTGGGAATGACGGAGGATTGGAACAAGGGCTTCGGATAATAAAAGCGCTGCTTGAGAGTAACGAAGAGATACCATCCCTCTATTGATGAGTACATTGTTTATATTGTATGGCATACAATTATTGAATTGAGTCCATACAATACCGATGCTACTATTAGGAAAAAGGTGTTCTTTCTTGTGCACAAGGGACTGACCTGATATGTAGAGAGGTGGATAACAATGAAATATTATGTGGTAGATGCATTTGCAGAGCGCCTGTTTGAAGGTAATCCCGCAGGAGTCTGCGTTATGGAGGAATGGCTGTCTGAAGATATCATGCAGAAAATTGCCAGTGAAAATAATCTTTCTGAAACTGCGTTCGCAGTTAAGGAAGACGGCTTTTACAGATTAAGATGGTTTACTCCGGCAAGGGAAATTGACTTGTGTGGTCATGCTACCTTGGCAACAGCATATGTAATAGCGAATTTTTATGAGCCCAAAGTGGAACGAATCTCATTTCACACCATGAGCGGTGAGTTAATCGTTGTTAAAAAAGGCGATTTGTATGAAATGGATTTTCCAAGCAGACCGGTAAAGGAAGCGGAGCTCACTGAGCAAATGATAGAGGCGCTCGGTGTCAAGCCTGTAGAAACGTATCTTGGACGGGATTTCATGTTTGTGCTTGAATCGGAATCTGAGGTGATTCAGCTGGATCCGGATTTCTCCAAGCTGGCTGCCTCGCCGGATGGAGGAGGATTTTTAGTTACTGCTCGAAGTGAGCAATATGATTTCGTCTCACGTGCATTTTTTCCCGAGCTTAAAATAATTGAAGATTCTGTTACCGGCTCTGCTCATTGCAATTTTATTCCTTATTGGGCCGAACGGTTGAATAAAGAGGAGATGATCGCCAGACAGGTTTCCGAACGGGGTGGTACTTTATATTGCAGACATGAGGGCGAACGGGTAAAAATCAGCGGACGGGCTGTATTGTACTCTACAGCAGAAATCCATATACAATAAAATGATGAAACAGGAGAAAGTCTGATTGATCAGGCTTTCTTTTTTTATGTTTTTTTTACACCTTCCGCCTGATTCTTTACCCCCTTTTTACAGCAAATCGAATTAAGCTTTCTCTATACCGCAGAAGGAATTGATTTACCTGCTGTTGCTTGGAGCCGGAGAGGAGGATAAAGAGATGATTAATGATTTCACAGTGATTCTAATGCTTGGATTGGTGTTCACCGGATTTTGGGGATTTATGAAATTTGCTGATAAAGCGTAGAGGAGGGGCTTTATGTTTTCCATAGGAATTATCGCGTGTATCCTTATCATTTATCTTGCTTTTGTTATTGTGAAGCCCGAGAAATTTTAGTTGCTTTTAACGTTTCATTCTAGTTAGGAGGACATTTAGCCATGGTTATAGGTTTTACGCAGGTTGCTATCATTCTAGTAATTATTCTGGTGCTTGTGAAGCCAATGGGCAGCTATCTTGTTAAAGTGTTCCATTATGAGAAAACAGCACTTGATCGAGTATTCGGTCCTGTAGAACGGATATTTTACCGCCTGACAGGTGTTCGCGAGCACAAGGAGATGGGTTGGAAGGAATATATTGGAGGCATGCTGCTCAGCAATTTTATTATGCTTTTACTGATGTATTTGGTTCTTAGGCTTCAGAAGTACTTACCGCTTAATCCTGACGGGATAGACAATATGCCTGCAGCACAAGCGTTCAATACGGCTGTCTCATTTATGACAAATACGAACTGGCAATCCTACAGCGGCGAAAATGCGTTGTCTTATTTATCTCAAATGCTCGCCATTACGTTTCCGATGTTCACCTCGGCTGCGACAGGCTTTGCCGTAGCTATTGCCTTTATTCGCGGATTAGTCGGTCGACAGGATCACCTGGGCAATTTTTATGTAGACATGGTTCGTTCGATAACCCGTGTTTTTTTACCGCTTAGCCTTATTGTTGCTCTTTTTCTTGTATTTCAGGGCATTCCTCAAACCTTGCAGGGGGCTGTAGATGCCGTGACTCTGGAAGGACAGCAGCAGACCATCACTCGAGGCTTGGTTGCTTCTTTGGAATCGATAAAGCATATCGGCACCAATGGAGGAGGGTGGTTCGGGACTAACGCCGCACACCCGTTTGAAAACCCAACCCCACTGACGAATGTGGTTCATATGGTATGCATGCTGCTGCTGCCTGCCTCGCTAGTGTATGCCTTTGGACTAATGATCAAAAACAAAAGGCAGGGCTGGACGATTTTTGCGACGATGGGAATTATTTTTATGGTGATGCTGTCGATCGTATTTGTCGCGGAAAATCGTGGAGTCCCTGCCCTTGCTGCGATGGGGGTTCACGGCAATATGGAAGGCAAGGAGGTCAGATTCAGCTTGTCTGAATCAGCGTTGTTCACAACTGTAACGACTGCCGCGACGACGGGCAGCGTTAACAATATGCACGAATCATTAACCCCAATGGGAGGCTTGGTGCCCTTAGCACAGATGATGCTTAATAACGTCTTTGGCGGAAAAGGTGTCGGGTTGCTGAATGGCTTGCTATATGTCATTCTTGCCATTTTTATTTGTGGTCTCATGGTGGGACGTACCCCGGAATTTTTGGGCAAAAAAATAGAAGGCAAGGAAATTAAGCTGGCTTCAATCGCTTTGTTGATTCATCCGGTCATCATTCTGGTGCCTACAGCTGTAGCATTTTTACGGCCTGAAGCTGTAGCGTCAATATCAAATCAAGGCATGCATGGTCTGTCTGAGGTTTTGTACGCCTTCGCCTCGGGGGCGGCGAATAACGGATCTGCCTTTGCGGGACTAAATGCCAACACTGATTTTTACAATGTTGTTATCGGGCTGGTGATGCTGCTTGGACGCTACCTTTCGATTATTGCGATGCTAGCCATTGCCGGCTCACTTGCAACGAAACGCGTAGCTCCAGTAACGACAGGTACTTTAAGAACGGATACACCATTATTCGCCGGTATACTGATCGTCATTATCATAGTGATCGGCGCGCTTACGTTTTTTCCGGCACTTGCACTTGGTCCAATCGCTGAACAGCTCGCGATGCATTGATTCATGCCGTTAATTATATGAGGAGGATCGATATGGCTGAAACATTGAAAAAGACGATGACGAAGGAAATTGTGACGCAGGCGACGATAGATGCATTCAAAAAACTGAATCCGCTAGCTATGATCAAAAACCCGGTGATGTTTATTGTCGAGGTGGGGACCGCAATTACCTTGCTTTTATCCCTTTTCCCGGAGTTGTTCGGTGCCGGAAATGCGGGAGGCCGGGGGTACAATATCGCGGTATTTTTGATTCTTTTTTTCACTGTGCTATTCGGCAATTTTGCAGAGGCTCTGGCGGAAGGTCGGGGAAAAGCTCAGGCCGATTCACTCCGCAAAACAAAATCCGAAACGTTGACAATGCTAGTTGAGCCTGACGGCAGCTTGAAGCAGGTTTCGTCAACCCGTCTGAAAAAGGGGGATATCATCCGTGTGGATGCCGGCGAAATGATTCCCACTGATGGTGAAATTATTGAAGGGCTCGCTTCAATCGATGAATCGGCGATTACAGGGGAATCCGCACCGGTTATCAAGGAAGCGGGAGGAGATTTTTCATCTGTAACAGGCGGCACGAGGGTTGTTTCCGACTATATCATCATCAAGGTGATGACTGATCCGGGTGAATCATTTCTTGACCGAATGATATCCCTGGTTGAGGGGGCCAAGAGACAAAAGACACCCAATGAGCTTGCCTTAACTACATTACTTGCTGTTCTAACTTTAATTTTCTTAATTGTTATCATTACAATCGTTCCTATTTCGAAGTATCTGGGCATCCGGCTAGATTTAGCAACGTTGATTGCCTTGCTGGTATGTCTCATCCCCACAACGATTGGCGGGTTATTGTCAGCGATTGGAATCGCAGGGATGGACCGGGTAACACAATTTAATGTGCTTGCGATGTCCGGTAAAGCTGTGGAGGCTGCAGGGGACATTGATACGCTTATTTTGGATAAAACAGGAACGATCACTTACGGGAATCGTATGGCCCATGTGTTCATTCCCGTAAAAGGAATAGCTCTGAATGAGATTGCCTTTGCTTCCTTGCAGGCATCCGTGAAGGATGAAACACCGGAAGGCCGCTCTGTGGTAGAGCTTGCGGAAACGCTTGATATAACTTGGGCGAGCTCTGAATACGAGCATGCCGAAATTGTGGAGTTCACAGCAGAAACACGTATGTCAGGCTTGAATTTGCCAAATGGAGCTGAAATTCGCAAAGGGGCGGTTGATGCGATTAAAAAATATGTGTCGGCTAAGCATGGAAGCATTCCCGGCGATCTGGACGAAATCTCGAACCGAATAGCGAAGGCAGGAGCGACCCCGCTTGCTGTCGCAGTGGACAATGTAATATACGGTCTCATTTACTTAAAGGATACGGTGAAACCCGGCTTGAAGGAACGGTTCGAGGAAATGAGGGCGATGGGAATCAAGACGATCATGTGTACTGGTGATAATCCTTTAACTGCAGCGACTATCGCTCTTGAAGCCGGAGTTGACGATTTCATTGCAGAAGCCAAGCCGGAGGATAAAATCGTAGCGATTAAAAACGAGCAGCAAAAAGGCAAATTGGTCGCGATGACGGGCGACGGTACGAATGATGCGCCGGCCTTGGCTCAGGCAGATGTTGGATTAGCTATGAATTCGGGAACGATGGCGGCGAAAGAGGCAGCCAACATGATTGATCTGGATTCTGATCCGACAAAGCTGCTAGCCGTTGTTTCTATCGGAAAACAGCTGCTTATTACCAGAGGTGCTCTGACGACATTTTCGATTGCCAATGATATAGCTAAATATTTTGCAATCATTCCGGCCATGTTTATTGTGGCGATGCCGCAGCTGCAAGCGTTAAATATTATGCATCTGGCTTCCTCCAAATCAGCGATTCTGTCCGCTTTAATTTTCAATGCGCTTATCATCCCGCTGCTCATTCCTATTGCAATGAAAGGTGTGAAATACCGCGCAAGTACTTCAGACCGACTGTTGGCTCGAAACTTGCTGATATATGGAGTCGGTGGAGTCATGATTCCTTTTATTGGAATTAAAATCATCGATTTATTGCTGAATGCTTTGCATATCGTCTAATTGATAGGATGGGGAAGAATATGAAAATGATATTAACTGCACTTCGGGTTTCGCTGCTTTTGATGATTTTATGTGGTTTGTTATACCCACTTGTCACAACGGGGCTTGCACAAGCTATGTTTCCCAAGCAAGCAAACGGTAGCTTAATTCAATCCAAAGGTATGGTTATCGGTTCAGAATTGCTATCACAAAATACAGCTTCACCAAAGCTGTTTCATCCAAGAAAATCGGCAGGCGATTTTGATCCAACGGCATCCACTGGCTCCAATCGGGCAGTAGCTTCCGAGGAATATGTTAAGGAGATTCAAGAGCAAGTTGAAGTGTTAAGAAAAGATAATGCCGCACTAAAGGAGATTCCTGCGGATTTGATTACGACCTCCGGCTCGGCTCTTGATCCGGACCTCTCGCCTGAAGCGGCCAAAGCACAAATTCCCAGAATCAGCAGGGCTGCCGGTATCACAGAGCAGCGATTGCTAGAGCTGGTTGATTCATTAATACAGGCTCGGCAGCTTGGAGTTTTCGGTGAGCCGCGTGTAAACGTATTGGCTCTCAACATTGAGTTATTGAAGCTAATTCAGCAGTAGAAATAAGGAGTGCCGTCCTTCTGATCATGGCGGGACGGCTCTGCAGGAGAAATGACGGATGGACAATTTTCGAAGAAAAACAGCAGAGGAAATTCTTTTATCAATATCCAGGCTGCATCGTGGTGCTTTAAAAATATATGTTGGCTCAATCAGCGGGTCCGGTAAAACGTACCATATGCTTCGAGACGGGAATGCCCTAAGATTACAAGGAATTGATGTAGTCATTTGCGCCGTTTCTACGCTGCAACGATCGGAAACCATTGAACAGCTCGGCGATCTGGAAAGGGTACCAAGCATTCATTGGCAGCAAGGTGAGAAGGAATTCAAGGATCTCAATCTGGACGCTTTGATGGAACGGAATCCCGAAGTTATCCTTGTCGATGATCTTGCACATCATAACCGTCCAGGTGCCAGGTTTCCGACTCGTCTGGATGATATAAAGTATTTGCTTGCTCACGATATAAGTGTGATTACTACGGTTAATGTATACGAATTAGAGGGTTACACGGAAATTGCGCAAAAACTGACCGGAATAAAAGCAAAGCATACTATTCCTGTTAATACACTGGAGCTCGCGGATGAGTTGCGTTTAATCGATGTAACGCCGGAGACGATTTTATCTCGTCTTGCTGATGGGCATTTTACGATTAACAGCGATGCCACTGTCTTCCAACGGGGTGATTTAGGCGTTTTGCGCGAGCTAGCTCTTCGGCTGGTAGCTGAGGAGGTGAACGAGTCTTTAACCAAGCATCGCGAGAAGGCTGGACTTGTCGGCCCATCCGGGACAGCGGAACGTATTCTCGTATCGACTCAATACCATTGGAACGGCTCGATTTATATTCATCGCGGTCAGCAAATAGCTAAAAGACTGAACGGCGATTTAATGGTCGTTACGTTCCGAAATTTCCAAAAGTCGCTGTCAAAAGAATCAGCCGCATTTCGAAGAAGCTTAATACATCTCACTAAGAAGATAGGCTGCAAATTTGAAGAACTTCCCTTTAGAAGCCGCAGGGGATTCTCGGAGACACTAGCACAATATGCGTCTGAGCACAACGTGACAAGAATTGTGATGGGACATACGAGGCATACAAAATGGCAGGAGCTGTGGCAGGGCTCCATCGTAAATCAGCTGCTAAAGAAAACGAAGAGCATTGACGTATTCCTCGTAGCGGATCGAGCTGAGCTCGAGGGGGAACGTATACTTCCAGCCAAAATTAATTCGGGTAAACGTAACGAAAAATACCGTCGATTAAGCGAAGAAGAGGTGTCTGAAAAAATCTATCAAATCAAACGCGGAAAATTTAAAGTATACATCGGAGCTGCACCCGGTGTAGGCAAAACCTATACCATGCTGCGTGAGGGCAACGATCTTTTGAAAAAAGGCGTCGATGTATACATAGGATTGCTTGAAACTCATAATCGTCAGGACACGATTGCGCAAATTGGGCACCTTCATACAATTCCTCGAAGAAGCATGAATTATCAGGGAATCCTTCTGGAGGAAATGGATATTGAAGCGATTGTTCAACGATGTCCTGAAGTTGTGCTCATAGATGAGCTGGCTCATACCAATGTCCCGGGAGGCAAAAACCTTAAGCGCTACGAGGATGTGATGGACATTCTAAATGCAGGAATCAACGTCATTACAACCGTCAATATCCAGCACCTGGAAAGCTTGAATAATGCGGTGGAACAAATTACAGGTATTAGGGTGAGAGAAACAGTGCCTGATCATATTCTGCGTATGGCGGATGAGGTGCAGCTTATCGACGTTTCTCCAAAAGCGTTGCAACAACGGATGCTTGAAGGTAAAATATACGCGAAGTCGAAAGTAAATCAAGCGCTGAACCATTTTTTCAAGACAGGCAATCTAATCGCTTTACGCGAGCTGGCGCTTCGCGAAATTGCCGATGATGTGGATGAAAGACTGGAATCAATAGAGCGGATAACCTCACTCCGCGGTCCGTGGAGAAATCAAGAGGTTATTTTTGTATGTATTAGCATGACGGATCAGGCGGATCATTTGATTCGGCGCGGATTTAGAACCGCATATAGACTGAAAGCAAGCTGGTATGTTAATTATGTACACAAGGATGGTGTACTAACTGAAGGTCTTCAGAAAAAGCTGGAGGCTTTAGAGCATTTAACGGTTCGCCTTGGTGGCAGATTTGTCATACATGAAGTGAATCACAGCAGAAGCATTCCTGATATGTTAACTAGAAAAGCAAATGAAATGAGAGCAACGCAGCTAATCATTGGACAATCAAAGCCAACCTTTTGGGAAAAGCTCTTTAAAGGCTCCGTAGTAAACCGGATCATACGCCTTTCAAGAAATCGGGATGTATTGATTGTTGCTGACTATGTAGAAGCAGGGAAGTGAAAAAAATGGAGCCTTCCGTTATGGTGTGTGTCAGCGCTAGCCCGTTTTCGATCGAGCTGATCCGTATGGGGAGGCAGATGGCCACTGATTTAAAATCGGAGTGGATTGCCGTTTATGTAGAGGTAGAGACGTCACAAAGTATGTTAGGCGGCAAAGACAAACAGGATCAATTAGCAAACAATTTACGGCTGGCTGAAGAGCTCGGTGGTGAGGTTATTAGAATTTCAGGTAAAAATATAGCAGAAGAATTGTTAACCCTCGCCCGCAACCGGGATGTAAAACATATAATAATAGGGAAGCCTGTCCGATCTGTCATCAGCAAATGGATTCATAGATCTATTGTGGAGCAGGTAATTGGAAATAGCCAAGGAATGAGCGTCCATGTTATTCCGGGGAATCCTGGAATGATGACGGATAAAGAATCCCCTGCACGTGCAAGGTCATTGAATTCCTGGAAGCCCTATATATTGATTACGCTGCTTATCATATGCTTAACTTTATTACTTCGCCCATATGGGGAAACGTTAGATTTGGTGAACGTCGCACTCATTTATTTGATACCTGTTCTGTTAAGCGCTGTGTATGGAGGTATAGGCCCTTCCTTTTATGCGGCGTTTTTAGGTGTTCTTGCATTTGATTTTTGTTTTATTCCGCCTTTTTTGAGCTTCTCTGTAGCCGATTTACGATATTTGATTTCCTTCGCAGTATTTCTCGCAGTCGCGGGGTTGACGGGTAGCTTGGCTGCACAATTAAAGCAGCAGCTACGATTTTCGAAGCAAAGGGAAGCTCACACGGCAACACTTTATGCATTAAGTCGTCAAATGAGTGCAATTACTGATATTCATTCTTTGCTTGATAATGTAACCAAGCAAGTGTCTCATATGGTTGACACGGAGGTAGCCGTATATTTGCCTGATCATGACAATGAACTCGTGCTGAGCACTACCTCTTCAGACGAGTCAAATTGGGGGCTAAGCGAATCGGAATTAGTGATCGCCAAATGGGTTTATCAGAACCGGGAGATTGCCGGGAAAGGTTCCGGTACATTAAGGGAAACTTCTGGTTTTTATATACCTTTACGCACGGAAGATCAAGTGTATGGGGTTCTGGCCGTTCATCTAGATCATACAAGCAATAGTCTTTCTTCGGATACTCGTCATCTGCTCGAAGCTCTGGGTGGACTGGCCGCAATTGCGATTGCGCGAGTTAAGCTTACAGAAGAAGCAAAAATCGCTCAACTGACCGCAGAGTCAGAAAAGCTCCGGACAGCATTGCTGGATTCAGTATCCCATGAACTCAGAACTCCGCTAGCGACGATAATCGGATCAGCGACAGGGTTGATTGAAGGGGATAAGCTCTTTTCGTCTGAGGATAGACTGGATTTACTCTCTACTATTCGTGATGGCGCCTTGCGCATGAATCGACTTGTTACGAATCTGCTAGGTATGGTGAAGCTGGAAAGTGGAATGCTGCGACTTCGCAATAATTGGTGTGATCTAGAAGATATCATTGGTGTTGTGCTGGCTCAGGTAAAGGATTTTCAACAGCATCGAAATCTTATTGTCAAGCTGCCTGAACGTCTGCCCATGCTCCTTGGTGATGAGGTGCTGCTTGAGCAGGTTATGGTCAATGTGGTTAGCAATGCAATTAAATACTCTCCTGATTATAGTGACATTGTCATATCTGTGAGAGTGGAGCAGGGGAATGTCATCATTTCGATTTCAGATTCTGGAATCGGCTTATCAGCAAATGACCGGAACAAAATATTCGATAAATTTTATAGAGCTGACTCAACAAAACATGTACCTGGTACTGGCTTAGGTCTTGCCATATGCAAGGGAATCATAGAGCTGCATGAAGGCTCAATTACAGCAGAGCCAAATACGGACAGAGGTACAGTGATAAAGATTACGCTTCCAACGAATAAGAAAAGTGACCGAAATCTGCTCTCGAATGAGGAGGATATGTATAACGATGACAACCGCTGAGAGTGGGGCGCGTATTTTGATTATTGATGATGAGCCTCAGATTCGTAAGCTGCTCAGGGTTACTATACAAGCGCATCATTACGAAGTATTTGAGGCTTGCACAGGAGAAGAAGGGATTTTGCAGGCAACTATTGTTCATCCGGATATCATCGTGCTTGATTTGGGATTACCAGATATGACAGGGTTAGAAATTTTGCAGCGTATTCGTGAATGGTCAAGCGTACCGATTATTGTGCTTACCGCAAAGGATCGCGAGGAAGATAAAATTGTGATGCTTGACAATGGGGCAGATGATTATGTGACAAAACCGTTCAGTATGGGAGAGCTTGTTGCGAGGATTCGTGTAGCTTTAAGGCACGTGGCAAAAACCGCGAATGAACCGATTCTTCAGTTTGATGATTTATTGATCGATTTGGCCCAGCGTATCGTTGAGCTTCGTGGAGACAAAGTGAAGCTAACTCCGACGGAATACGATCTGTTAAAAATTTTGGCTTTGAATGCAGGCAAGGTCGTTACCCAACGTCAACTGCTTCAGCAAGTATGGGGTGGTCATCATCATGAATCGGACTCCCATTATTTACGTATATATATCGGACATTTACGAAAAAAGCTGGAGGAGGACTCGACCCGGCCCAAATATATTGTGACCGAACCAGGAATTGGATATCGATTTCTTTCGCAACTATATAAGTTGAACTAATTCGCTTTTCCAGAATCATTTTACACTCTTGCCTTTCCCGTCCTGTTCTTTAGTTCAACATATAGAGAATAGGCCTTTACGCTAATTGCATTCACAAATTAGACAATACAATCCCTCTGATAAGCTCAATACGTTGATCAAGAAGCCAGTAATGATTTTATATTACTGGCTTCTTTATGTGTGCAAATAGGTTAAGAAAGCCATGTGCAAATGCTTGTGGTAGCGTTTAATGTTAGTTAAACGGAAGATTTTCTAACATATCTAATGACAATATGATTACATGCAACCTATTAGATTGAATTACATTTCCGTTTTATGTAATATAAAATAAATAAAAACAAAATGAATGTTATATTATGTATCATTTGTTTTTATTATATTCAGATATAAATAAATATATTTGGAATGGAGGTTTGGGGATGGAAGCCGCATTATTAAAGCATCCTTGCTACCATGAAGAAGCGCATCATTACTTTGCAAGAATGCATGCTCCTGTAGCACCAAAATGCAATATTCAATGCAAGTATTGTAATCCGAAATTTGATTGTGTGAATGAGAGTCGTCCAGGTGTGGTTAGTAAATTACTTCATCCTGATGAGGCATTTGACAAGGTGTCACACATTGTCTCGAGGATGTCTAATTTAGCTGTTGTCGGGATTGCCGGTCCTGGAGATCCACTAGCTAACCCTCAGGCAACCTTCCAAACTTTCCGCAGAATTGCTGAGAATTATCCTGACATTCATCTATGTCTAAGTACAAATGGACTAATGCTGACTGATTATATTGGAGAAATTCGCAAGCTGAACATTCGCCATGTAACGGTTACAGTAAATGCTATTGACCCGGAAATCGGAAGCCGGATCTATAGTCATATCAGGCATGAAGGTATTCTTTACAAAGGCAAGGACGCTGCCGAGTTGCTCATTCGAAGCCAACTGGAAGGCATCCGATTAGCATCGACCTACGGTATTCTTTGTAAAATCAATTCTGTTTATATACCGGGGGTAAATGGGGAGCATCTTCAAGAGGTATCCAAAGCGGTTCGCAAATTGGGTGCCTTTTCGCACAATATCATGCCTTTAATTTTGTCTCCGGGCAGCCAGTATTATAGGGAAGGTTGCAGGACGCCAACTCCGGCAGAAATCAATAAGGTACAAGAAGAGTCTTCACGCATCATGCCAGTGATGCGACATTGCCGGCAATGCAGAGCGGATGCAGTAGGACTGCTTGGTTCTGATTGGAGTCAGACCCCTGATATGCTGCCATCAGAAGGGAAATTCAACGATAAGCAACGTAGTGAGTTTCAGGATAAACTCCTTGGAGAGGTGAAGAGCACCTTGAAATTGAATGATGATAATACAGACTGGACCGATTCCGTTCGGGTAGCAGTTGCTACGAGAGGCTCAAATGTAATCAATCAGCATTTTGGTCATGCCAAAGAATTTTTAATATATGATGTTAAAAATCAAGCTTGCCGTCTGGTTGGAGTACGCAAAGTGCAGGCATATTGTAATAGCTCCAAGGATTGCGACTCGCCTATGTCAGAAATATTGAAAGTTTTAATAGATTGTCAAATGCTGCTGTCTTCCGGAATAGGAAAGGCTCCTGCTGAAATACTGCAGCAAAATGGCATTATACCATTATTGCGAAAGGGACCTATTCACGAACAGTTAATCGAGAGTGTGCGGTATTTAAACTACTTTTCGTAACCTGTATAAGACGGTTAGTTCGCAGGGTTAAATTCATAGGAAGAAGGAGGGTTTATGATGCCTAATGGTATCCCTAACTTGTTCATCGAGCCTGATTGCGAACACAACTGTCTGGTTAAAAAAGATTGTCTCAAACCGACAATAGGTGAGCTGGTAAAAAGCTGCGCATTCCAAGGCTCTCAATCTGTTTTGCTGCCTGTCTCAGACGCTGCCCATCTGGTATACGGGAATCCGGAATGTCTTCAGAATGGTTGGAGGATGCTTGAGAGCCAGTCAAACGAACTTCATCAATTCCCCCTCACATTTTCCATAGGATTTAAACACACAGACATTGCCCTAAGCGATAAAGATGTATTACTGAAGGCTATATGTTATATAGCTGAGCATATCAAGCCCTCCTGCATTTTTGTATATACTTCATGCATTTCCGTCCTTGCTGCGGATGATCTGGAGGCTACGTGTCAAATGGCGGAGGAATTATGCGCTGTCCAAGCCATCCCTGTTAACAATTCCGGCTTAAACACAGGGGCAAACATGGGAAGCAGACAGGCAGGAGAAGCGCTATTTGAAAAAGTAATAGGTACAGCAACGAAGGAGCTTCCAAAACCCGCATTATTTGATATGAATTTAATCGGAGGCGGTTCATTTTCCAGAGAAGGAGATCAAGTAGAAGCTGTTTTGTCTAGGATAGGGGTTCGTGTCTTATCCCATATTGGAGGAGAATGCACTTACGATGAACTGTGCTCCGCTCACAAGGTGAAGCTGAATATGCTGATAAGTAGCAGATCGATGCTTACCCTGGCGCGAAAAATGAAGGAATCCTATGGGATTCCTTATTTTGAAGGATCTTTTTATGGCTCAAGGGAAATCCGGTTTTCCTTAATGCAAATTTCCTTTTTCTTTCAAAATCCTGAGCTGGACAAACGAATTGCTCGATACATGCGCAGGGAGGAGGAACGGCTGCGTAAAGATATATCGCGATCTTATAAATCATTAAAGGGAAAGAAGGTCGTGTTGTTTACTGATGGCATTGAAAGCTGGACTTTTATCTCAATGCTCTATGAGCTTGGGATGAAAATTGTTGCTATTGGCAC
>RCUU01000272.1_pt1 | contig 29598 bp, 24 predicted proteins | sample 2166211 | NCBI WGS metagenome assembly RCUU01 (sample SAMN09932620, study PRJNA488358) | compost metagenome | feature: garden; material: soil; isolation source: compost soil in phenylacetic acid-enriched culture | place: Germany: Experimental Botanical Garden Goettingen | collected 2016-01-27
TAATAAAAGGCCGGACAATTTGTCCGGCCTTTTGCTTGGGGCGGTCGCCTCAATATTGAATTAGCTTGGGTTAACAGACCAGCCTTCCAGCGAAAGTGAAGGCTCGGCTTTTAGCTCCAGGCTGGAAAACTCACCGTTCTTCCACTTCAGGTAAGCGGCTGCGCCAATCATCGCGGCGTTATCGGTGCAGTATTTCAACGGTGGGATCAGCAGGGCAATCCCCTCGCGATCACAGCGTTCGGCAAGCGCAGCCCGTAACCCCCGATTGGCAGCTACGCCGCCGCAAAGCAACAGCTGCCGCGCACCGGTGGCACGAACAGCGCGAATCGCTTTCTCCACGAGCACCTCGATCACCGATTCCTGGAACCCGCGGGCAATGGCCGGCTGGTAGCCGTCCTCGCCGCGCATCTTGTGCTGGTTCACCGCATTCAGTACGGCTGACTTGAGGCCGCTCAAGCTGAAGTCGTAAGAGTCCGGCTCCAGCCACGCCCGCGGCAGCTCCTCTGCTTCCTCCGCCTCCGCAGCCAGCTTGTCCACGAAGGGCCCCCCCGGATAAGGGAAGCCAAGCGCCCGGGCGACCTTGTCATAGGCTTCGCCAACGGCATCGTCGCGCGTCCGGCCGAGCAGGCGAAAGCTGCCCTCCTGCTCCATCAGCACCAGCTCCGTATGACCGCCCGAGACGACCAACGCCATGGACGGGTATAACATCTCCGCCTCCAAACGATTGGCGTAGATATGACCGGCGATATGATGAACGCCAATCAGCGGCTTGTCCAGCGCGAAGGCAAGGCTCTTGGCGGCCATAATCCCGACGAGCAGCGCGCCAACCAAGCCGGGACCTTCCGTCACGGCGATTGCCGATAGCGATTGCGGTGGAATCCCCGCCTCCTGCACCGCCTCCTCCAGCATTCGCGTAATGCTCTCCACATGCTTGCGTGAAGCGACCTCCGGCACGACTCCGCCGAATGCCCGGTGCGTTTCGATCTGGCTGGCGATCAGGTTGGACAGCACCTCCGTCCCGTTCTTCACCACGGACGCCGAGGTTTCGTCGCAACTCGTTTCAACCGCCAATATATATACATCCTGCTCTTGCTTTACCACAAACTTTCGCTTCCTTCCCCGGTCTCCGACTGCGATCCTGGCAGCTCGCACCACATTATGATTGCATCTTCATGATTATCGGAATAATACCCTTTGCGCACGCCCGCCGGGGCAAAGCCCATTTTCTCATATAGCGCGCGGGCGACCCCGTTGGACACCCGCACCTCCAGCGTCATCCGAACCATCCCCAGCTCCACCGCCCAGTCCATCATCCGGCGCAGCAGCTTCTCCCCGAGATGACGTCCGCGGTAAGCGGTTCGAACCGCGATGTTCGTGATGTGGGCCTCGTCGAGGATCGTCCACATCCCGGCGTACCCGATCGGTTCGCCGTGAATTTCCATGATTTGATAACGGGCAAAATGATTATGGGTCAACTCGTTGCGAAAGGCTTCCTCGCTCCATGGGAGCGAAAACGACTCATGTTCAATGACCATGACGTCCGGAAGGTCCGCGAGCCTCATGTTACGAAATACGATCTCTTGTTCCAGCTTCGCCGCCCCCTCGCCTTACGCGTTCCGCAGCCGTTTGGCTTCGGCTTCAGCCAGCTGCGTATAATTCGGCTCCAGTGCATGGACCTCGTCCGCCGGCAGCCACGTGCGCGCCATGCCGGCGATTCCCATCCATACGCCTTCCAGCTCGTAGGGCACGAGCTGAACAAGCTCGCCGAAGGCGGCGATCAGCGGCGCGATCGCCGCTTCGTGCTTCTCGGTCTCGCCCACGAACCAGAGGCGGGCCGGCCGTTCGTCCGGCGGCAGCTGTTCCAGCTGCCGCTGGAGCTCGTCGGCCCACCCGTCCATGAGCCGGATCGCGTCGGGTTCGAGACGCTCCGGCCATCCGCCCGGCGCGGGTACGCCGAACAGCGCCGTATAGGCCTGGCCGCGCCGCGCATCGATCAGCGGCGCGATCCAGTGGCCGCCGGCGGTGGCGCGGCGGCCTTCTTCGCCCCGCCGCGCGGCGAGCTCGCCCAGCGCGGCGGCGTCTTGCCCGCTGGCGCCGGCCCAGCCGCCCAGCGCCAAAGCGGCCAGGCTCGAAACGCCGTAGACCGGAAGCCGTAACGACCACGCCAAAGTCTTGGCGGTCGTGACGGCAATCCGGATCCCGGTGTAGGAGCCTGGCCCAATCCCGACGGCGATTCCATCTAAATCCTGCTTGGCGAGCCCTGCCGCCTCCAGGCAATCCCCGATCGCCGTCACCAAATATGCCGAATGGTTCCGTTCGGCATGGATATTTCGTTCGGCCAGCACGCGGCCGCCCTCCGTTACCGCCACCGCCAGCGAGGACGTGGCGGTGTCAAACGCCAACAGCCGCTGCGGTGGCCGTATGTTTTCGTATTCGTTCATCTTCAGGATACTCCATTCTCTTTCAGGGCCGACACCCATGCTTCATAGGTTCCGCCCTGACCCTTGATATGCATCCGCCGTCCAATCGCTGACACCGTCTCTACGTAGATGTGCAGCACGTCTTGCGGAAGCAGCTCCTCAATCAAACTCGCCCACTCCACCAAGGTGACGCCATCTCCGTAGAAATACTCGTCCAGCCCCAGCTCATCGGCCTCATCCAACGACAGCCGGTAGACATCCATATGGTAAAAAGGCAACCTGCCCTCATACTCCTTGATCAAAGTAAACGTCGGACTGTTCACCGTGTCCTTCACGCCGAGGTGCTTCGCAAACAGCTGAGAGAACGCCGTTTTGCCCGCGCCGAGATCCCCGTCCAAGGCGATCACGGTTCCCGGCAGCGCCAGCTTCGCTAATGCGGCCGCCAACTGCTCCGTCCCTTGTAGATCCTCGGCTTCGTAAACCCATTGCGCAGGGGGGTTACCCTTGTTATCCTCCACACTCACTCTAGCTTACCACCTTTATCGCGACTCCAACAAAATCATCCGTCAGACACCTAAGTTTCGCTAACGGACCGAGATGACCTTATTCGCTCCATTTCCGAACATTTCCCGTGCTAACGGACACAGGAGACGTTATTCCGCCCTTCCGGCAGAAAAAACACCCCAAAACAAGCAAATAAGGTCTTTCCGGTCCGTTAACGGCCGGAACTTCACACATGCAGACAAATAACGTCCCTGATGTCCGTTACGTCCGTGTTACCTCCACGGTCACTGCTAGGCACTGTCCTCATTATATCGGTCCGCCGCACCCCCCGCAACCGCAGAACGCAGGAACGAATGGGGATGATCACGAGCGTAAATAGAAACCACTTTTATAACCATACTACGAATAGGCGAATCTATAGCGAGTATCCGACGGAAAGAAGAAAGGGGTTTAATCCATGCATACGGTCTGGAAGGGGGCGATCAGCTTTGGGCTGGTCCATGTCCCGGTCAAAATGTTTTCGGCCACCGAAGACAAAGACATCTCCATGAAATACATTCATCAGGTTTGCGGCAGTCCAATTTCGTACGTGCGGCGATGCCCGGCTTGCGAGGTGGACGTGAACTGGGAGGAAATCTCGCGGGGATACGAATACGAGAAGGGCAAGTATGTACTATTCGAAAAAGACGAGCTGGAGCAGCTCTCCGCCCACGCCGAAAAAACGATCAACATCATCGATTTCGTGGATTTGAAGGAGATCGATCCGATTTATTTTCAAAAAACGTATTATCTGTCGCCGGACCAGGCAGGCGGAAACGCCTATCAACTCCTGCTGGAAGCGATGCGCCAATCGGGCAAAATCGGCATCGCCAAAATCGCCATCCGCTCCAAAAGCAGCTTGGCTGCCATCCGCGTGATGGAAGGATGCCTCGCGATCGAAACGATTTTCTACCCGGACGAAATCCGGCCTATATCGCAAGTGCCCAATCTACCGGAGAACCTTCAGGTGAACGATAAGGAGCTAACGATGGCGAAAATGCTGATCGAGCAGCTGTCCACCCCGTTCGAGCCGGAGAAATACACCGACGATTACCGTGAGGGACTGCTGCACTTGATCGAGCAAAAAGTGGCCGGCGAGGAAATCAGCTTGGCTCCGGCCAAGCCGGAGACCAACGTCATCGACCTGATGGCGGCGTTGCAGGCCAGCATCGAAGCCGTCAAGCCGGTCGCTACCGATCCGGGTCCCGCGGCCGCCACACCGGCGAAGCGTACGCGCAAGCCGGCGGCCAAAAAAGCGAAGGCCGAGCCCGAAGCCGCTCCGGCAGCAGCAGATGCCGGGACCGCAACGCCAACCGTCGCGGTCAAGCCGAAGCCCAAGCGGCGCACTGCCGCCAAGCCGGAGGCGAAGTAGGGGGACGCGGCTGTGCCGGGTCGTACCGCGCCATACCACGCCGCTGTACCTCGTCCCACTGGCCCTTCCGCCGCCCCCGCCTACATGCTTTGCCCTATGTCGCACGCCTCGGGTGGGACATTCGCCCATCCCTGGATAATGGGGTGGCGCATCGTCCCGCCGGGCGTCCATTCCAGGAACTGAATCTTTACAGTGAGGGCCGGCTGAATCCAGACGGCCCCTTTCATGCGTTCAGGGACGTTCGCGAACGTCCGTTTAGGCACGATCAGCGGCTTCACGTTCTCCGTCAGGTCGCGCCAGTCAGACCCCTTCCATTTCCCGCTGCCGGCATGCCCAATATAGATGAACCGTCCCTCCGGATCGTACAATCCCAGCAAAATCGCGTTCACCCCACCGTCCCGGTACGTCACACCGCCGATGGCCGCGTAGAGATCACGGGCCAGCTTCTTTTTGACCCAGCGAGCATCCTTCCCTCCGATTGCATAAGCGCTGTCCAGCCGTTTCGAAACGATCCCTTCCCAGCCCCGCTCCTGCATCAAACCAAACAAGAGCTCCCCGTCCGCCACGTTAGGCACAAGCTGCACCCGTTCGGAGGGGATCACGATCTCTTGCAGCAGCTGCTGGCGATTCACGAGCGGCTCCGTGTTCACCCATTTGCCGTCATGATGCAAGATGTCAAATATCATGTAAATCGCCGGAATCCGCCTGGACGCAAAGCGGATCTCTTGCTCCCGTCGCAGGCTGTCGCGGCGCATGATTTCGTGGAACGACGGCTTCCCGCCCGAGAGCGCGATCATTTCGCCGTCGAGAATAACCGAACCCGCGCGGCAGTAGGCGCTCGTATCCTGGAACTCCGGATATTGGAGGGACCGGTCATTCCCCTTCCGATTGATCAGCTTGACCTCGCGGCCGTCGTTGTACGTGAGCATCCGCACTCCGTCCCACTTGACCTGGGCCACCCATTCTTCCCCTTGCGGGATCGTATCGCTGCGAATCGGTTCAAACGGCGCGACCGGTTTCCATTCCATGTGGCTCACAAGCCTCCTCTTTTAACTCCAACGTCCAACCTTTCTCCCCAAGTTTGCCCTCGGCCCTCGGGAACCATTCCGCGAACCCCTCCATTCGCTCATAGTTTCCAGGCCCCTAGGCAAGCCTAACCTCAAACCCCAATCGATCCGGAAAGGAGGATCTGCCATGCCGCGAACAATCAAAGGGACCATCTCCGTTGAAGGCGAAGAGGTCCCCGTCTCCAACCCCGACAAGCTGCTCTGGCCCGAAGTTGGCATCACGAAGCTGATGTATTTGGAGAAGCTTGCCGAGCTTTCACCCTACCTGTTGAAATCCTGCCGCAACCGTTTGCTGACGACCATTCGTTATCCGGGCGGCATCCACGGCAAGTTTTTTTACCAGAAAAACGCACCTGATCCGCTGCCCCCATACGTCCGCACGGCGGTCTATGAGAACATCAACTATGTCGTGTTGGACCGACTGCCCGTGCTGCTATGGCTCGGGAACCTCGCCTGCATCGAATTCCATCCCTCGCTGCATTATGTCGGGGAGCAGTTACCGTGCGAATGGATGATCGATCTCGATCCTACGTTGGAGGACGAACCGCGAATTATGGAGGCTGCCGCAAGGGTCGGGGATATCTTGACGTCGCTGGGTTTGCAATCCGTGCCGAAGACGTCCGGTGCCACCGGCGTGCAGATTATCGTGCCGATCGAATACGGCGTGACCTTTGACGAGCTGCGTTCCATCGGCCATTTCGTCGCGAGGTACGTGACCGAGAAGCATCCGAATCTATTTACCATCGAGAGGCTGAAGAAAGACCGCGGCGACAAAATCTATTTCGATTATTTGCAGCATTACGGCGGCAAAACGTTGGCAGCTCCGTATACTCCGCGAGCCCGTGCAGCCGCCAGCGTCTCGACCCCGCTCACCTGGGACGAGGTGCGGCAGAATCCTAAGCCTGCCGATTTCAATCTGCTGAATATCGGAAGTCGGCTGAAGGAACGCGGGGATTTGCTGGAAACGGTGCCCCCGCAATCCTTGAAGCTGATTTTGCAGCATTTGAAAGCCCCAATCCGCGCCTAAAGCTGTCCATTATAAGAGTGGGGACAACAGCCGAGCCAACAGCTCCAGCCCTTTTTGCCAACGTGAGCGCTCCGCGAATGCCTCCGGCAGGATCGGCACCGAATCGGCCAGATCTTGCTGGAAGTCGCGCTCCAGTCGTGCGATCGTATCCGGATCAAACAACAAGGCGGTCATTTCAAAGTTGTAGAAGAAGCTGCGCATGTCCATGTTCGCCGTCCCCACGGAAGCGAGCAGGCCGTCAATGATCATCACCTTGGCATGTATAAAGCCCTTCGTATACTGAACAAACTTAACCCCGGCCTGCAGCAGCTCTTCGACATAGGATAACGAAGCCAGCTTGACCAAGCGGCTGTCCGAATGATAAGGCATGATGACGATCACTTCGACCCCGCTCAGCGCCGCTGTTTTGAGCGCCAAATGGACGCTGGGATCCGGAATAAAATAGGGCGAAGCGATCCATATCCGGCGCTTCGCCACCGCGATAGAATTAAAGCACATTTCTTGGATCAGGTTACGTGTCCGATTGGGGCCGCTGGTCAGGATCTGCACCTGCTCCCGTCCAGGCCCTTCGTGGGCCGGAAACAAAGCGGGGTCTCCGAGATCTTCACCCGAAGCTAGCAACCAATCCTCCAGGAAGGCGATCTGCAGAGAATGGACCGAATCGCCTTCCAACTGCAGATGCGTGTCGCGCCAATACCCCATTTTTTCATAGAGGCCTAGATAGTCGTCGCCAACGTTTAATCCCCCCACGAACCCGATCCGTCCATCTACCACGACGATTTTGCGATGATTGCGATAGTTTACCCGGCGATTCCGCACAGCCACTCGGGGCGGCAGAAAGAAATAAACCTCCACGCCGGCATCCTTCAACCGTTTGACGAATGCAGGCTCTAGCTTGATGCTCCCCAGCCCGTCGCAGATCATCCGCACCTTGACCCCTTCCCGAGCTTTGCGAATCATCACCTCTGCAAAGGCCGATCCGATCATGTCGCTGCGAAAGATGTAAAATTCAAGATGGAGATGATCCCGCGCCTGCTCCATCCGTTCCAGCATCGCGCCAAAAGCCTTCTCTCCGGAGGAGTACACTTCCGTCCGGTTTCCGCCCGTAATCGGGTTGGCTCCATGATGCGTCAGCAGCCGGTAAAGCCGCTCTTGATGAACAAACTCGGGGTTCCTCATCCCCTCCAAGGTTTCCACGGTCGCCGACTGGGAGCGCAACTGGTCTCGGAGGCTTTGGAACAGAACCGGCCCCCGATGCAGCAGCCTCTTGCGCTTCTTATATTCGCGAGCCATGAGATAGTAGAGAACAGGCCCCAAAGGGGGACATAAGAATAAAATGAACATCCAAGCAATGGCTTTACCGGGATTGCGGAATTCAAGCAGCAGAATCAAAGCGATATGTACGATAAAAAGAAGCAAAATGCCGATCAACCAGATCATGACGTCCACCCTCCCCTGCCATCATCATTAACCATCCGGGCGGCGGTTTATTCATTTGATCATTCCGATTCAAGGGCAGGAGCCTTCATTTATATCAGACAGGACCAGTTTTTTGACATGATTTAAGAATCATAGGAATAGATAAGATATAGAACCAACGAAGCGTAGGGAGGGGATGCCATGAAGAGCGTAAGCTTACCGAATCCCAATCGGATGACGTTGCTTGTCCTTCGGGATGCCGGCCGGCCCGTCAAACAGGTGCAAGTGTCCAAGCCGCTTGTGGTTGCCGTGCCTTTGCTGGCACTGCTGTCCATTTCCGGACTGATTATCAGCCTGCAGGTTCATTCGGATCAAACCGTTTCCCGCCTGGAAAGTAAGCTAGAGCAGCAAACCCTGGCTTTCGAAGCGGTGGTAACCAACAAAGACGAGGCGATTCAACGCTTGCAGAACGAAGTGATTGCCTTGTCTAGCCAATCGAAGGATATGAAGGACCGAATGGAACGTGTAGCCGAACTCGAAGCGGAGCTTCAGAAATTTATCGATAAATACGGAGACGGCGATGCGAAGAACCTGGGCAAGCTGTCTTCGCTGTCCTGGGACGAATCGTTGAACGCGCTTGGAGACAGCGGCGTCGGCGGCGAGTTCATTGCGGTCCATGAGAACGAAATCGAGGCGCTTGCTGCGGACACGCGGAACGATTTTGCCGCGATGAACGACATGCTCGACGAGATGGAGAAGAATGTGCCGCTCACGCTAAAAAAAGCGAAGCAGACGCAAAATTCCCTCTCCGGCACCCCCTCGGAATGGCCCACGTTATCCACGCGGCTGACCTCCAATTTCGGTTACCGCACCGATCCCTTCACCGGTCGAGCTGCCTTCCACGCGGGGATCGACATCGCCGGAAAAGTAGGCGACTCCGTTTATGCCGCGGCCGCAGGTAAGGTTGTTACCGCCAAACGGGACGGCTCCCACGGCAAATACATCGTGATCGAGCATCCGGGCGGCCTGCAAAGCTGGTACATGCATCTGAGCGATATCGACGTCTCCGTCGGTGACGAGGTGAAGAAAGGCGAAAGCATCGGCAATCTGGGCAATACCGGACGCAGCACCGGGCCCCACCTGCATTTCGAGATCGTCAAAGGCGGCAAAGCGATCGATCCGATGCCTTATTTGAAGTAATTCAAACTTGGAAAAGGAGGACGATGACAGCGATGTTCAAAGACAACAAAAAAGCCCCCCGCCCGACCGACACCCTGATCGGCCAAGGCAGCCTGGTAGAAGGCAGGCTGGAATGCAAGTCCAATTTGCGCGTGGAGGGCCAGATCCATGGCGAAATCGAATGCCAAGGCCAGGTCATCATCGGCGAAACGGGAGAAGCCATGTCTAACATTAAAGGAGCCGAGGTGATCGTCGCTGGCAAAGTCGTCGGAGATGTTTCTACGACGGGCAAATTGACGATTACGGCGAGCGGCCAGGTCGACGGCAACGTGGAGGTTGCCAAGCTGATTATCGTCGAAGGCGGCCTGCTGAACGGGTCGAGCAAGATGGATCGAATCGCGCCCGTCCCCACGCCATCGGCCTCTTCCGGCAAGGGAAAGATGAAGAAGTCCGCACGCCCCGAAGCGGGGTGAGGCGAAATAACGCAAAAAAAAGTTCCCGCCTGACGAGGCAAACGGGAACTTTATTTTTTGCGTTTTTTTAGGCTGCGACATCCCTTTTCTTGAACACCAGCCAGGCGATCGCCAGGAACAGCAGCACATACGCCGCCAGTACCGCAGCGGAAAAACCTAACGTCATGCCGGCTGGACCGATCTGCCCGCCGCGGTATTGCCCCAGATCCATGTTGGCGAACAGCAGGTATTTCGCCCAAGGATAGCGGACGGGGTTAAACAACATCGTAAAGATGTTGCCCGCGAATAGAATAAAGATCGACAGCCCAATGGCGATGCCGCTGGAGCGAAACACCGTCGACAGCATAAAGGAAAACGCCGCGATGACCAGCAGGTCAATATAGCTGTAGAGCAGGCTTTCCAAAATCCGACCTAACGGACTTTCTCCCGGCAGGAAGATTTGCGACGGCACATTCGGGAAAATCAGGAACGCGACCGCCAGGGCGGCAGCGAAAAAGACCGCACTCATGGCCAGCGTAAATAGCAGTACGGCCGCCAGCTTGGACAACAGGACCTTCGTGCGCGTCCACGGGCGGATCAGCAGCAGCTTGATCGTCCCCCAGGTGAACTCGCCGGCCACAATGTCGGCGGCTACGACCGCCGCATAGATGCTGACGAGATAGTACAAGAAGCTCAGTTGATCCAGGGCATCCCAGGCGCTCATGCGGCGGCTGCCCCCATCGAGCGAAAACAACACCCCAAACAGAATCGTCAGCAGGACAAGCAGCCCGAACATAATCCAGGTGCGGACCCGCCGGTAGATTTTCATGTTTTCGTTTTGGATCAGCGCGAGAAAATTATTCAATGTCCTTCCCTCCCGTCAGCTCCAAGAATTGATCTTCCAGGGAACGCGTCACGGCCTGGATGGCGTAGACGTCAATGCCTGCCATAACCAGCTTCGTGTTGATCCCCGCCGCGGCTTCCCGGTCGGCGGATACAATCAACTGGCTGCCTTCAATGCGTCCGGCGCCAACGAGCTCCGCCGCACGCCGCGGATCGCTCACCTCGAAGGCCGTCTCCCGCTCACGGCCTTCTCCCGCCTCTGGATGCAGGGACTTGACGTCCACGAGCCGTCCCTGCTGGATCACCGCGACCGTGTCGCACATCAGTTCCATTTCCGACAGCAAATGGCTGGAGACGAACACGGTCGTGCCTTCCTCCCGCGCCAGCACCCGCAAATAATCGCGGAGCTCGCGGATGCCCTGCGGGTCGAGCCCATTGGTCGGCTCGTCCAGCACCAGCAGCTTCGGCCGATGCAGAATGGCCTGCGCGACCCCAAGTCGTTGGCGCATGCCCAGCGAATACGTTTTGACTTTGTCATGGATACGGTTCTGCATGCCTACCCGCTCGACCGCTTCCCATATCCGTTGCTTCGTCACCCCCGGGGACATGCGAGCGTAATGCAGTAAATTCTGATACCCGGTCAAGAACTTGTACATCTCCGGATTCTCCACGATGGCGCCGACATGCGAAATCGCCTCTTCAAATCGGTCCTTGATACTCGCCCCTTCAATGAGAATGTCTCCTTCCGAAATGGACATCAATCCGACCATCATCCGAATCGTTGTCGTTTTCCCGGCCCCATTCGGCCCCAGGAATCCATACACTTGCCCTCTCGGGATGTCCAGCGTTAATCGGTCGATCAGCGTCTTGCTGCCGATGCGCTTGCTGACGTCCCGCATGCGCACGACCGGTTCCTGCGTCATCTCCATGGATACTCCAACTCCCTCTTCGTTCTGTATCCCGTTAAGTCAGGATAATTTATCCTATTCTACCATAAGGCGCTGGTCTGCTAAAGCCTCGGCGAGTGATGTTGAAGTGACGGAGGGCTGATGGAGGGATAGCGATAACAAAATAGCAAACGTGAATACGCCCTCGCTTTCGCTGAGGGCGTATTGGGTTGGATCTACGGCTGGAGAAACGCCGCCGCATCAAGTATCGGTTGCTAGTGCCAGCCGTCCGTTTCCAGCGCCAGTTGTCAACGCCAGTTGCGAGCCGCAGCAATTGCCTGCGGCTTGTTGCCGATGCCCGGTTCACGCCTCGCCGGCCTGGGACTCCTCGCCATACCATAGCTGGCGGAAGCTGGCGCTAGAGGCGAGCAACTGCTCCGCCGTGCCTTCGGCTTCAATCGTGCCGTCCTGCAGCACGATGATATGGTCCGCGTGCGAGAGCGCGGCCTTGCGGTGCGACACCACGAGGCAGGTCGCCTGGCCTCGGGTCTGGAACAACCGCTCCCACAGCTTACGTTCGGTTTCGACGTCGAGCGCGCTCGACAGGTCGTCGAACACGTACAGCTGCGCCTCGCGCACGAGCATCCGGGCGGCCGCGGTCCGCTGGACCTGGCCGCCGGAGAGCTTGACCCCGCGCGGCCCGACCATCGTGTCGAGGCCGTGCGCCAGGTGCGCCACGTCGTCTTCCAGCACGGCGACGTGCAGCGCCTGCGTCAGGCTGTCCCCGCTCTCGGGCAGCCCGAGCAGGATGTTGTTCCGCAGCTTGTCGCTGTATAGGCGCGGGATCTGCGCCGTATACGCGCTTTGCGGCGGAACGAAGAAGTCCGCCGGCGTGCGGACGGGTCGGCCGTTCCAGCGGATCTCGCCGCCTTCCGCCGGCAGCAGGCCAAGCAGCGCCCGCAACAGCGTGGTCTTGCCGGAACCGATCATGCCGGTGACGACGGTAAATGAGCCACGCGGAAGGCGCAGGCTGACGTTCTCGATCCCCCGGCCGGTCTCCGGATAGCGGTAGGTCAGGCCATTCGCCTCCAGCAGCTGCAGCGGATCCACCGGAAGGCTGCTCGAGTGTCCCGGCTGCACCAATTCAGAGGAGTCGGGCGTGGCCGGAGAAGCCGTCATCGTGTCGCCAGCATCTGCCTCCTTGCGCTTTCCGATGCCAATATACGCCGGAAGCGTCAATAGCTTGGCCGGAGCGCCCTGAAGCATTTGCTTCAAGCGGGTAAAGCTAATCGCCATCTGCTTATAAAACGTCATGAAGTTGCCGACGTTCGAAATCAATTGGGTGACGAAGGTTAAGTAGTAGATGAACAACGACAAGTCCCCGACCGAAAACGATCCGCTGCGCATCTTGTAGCCGGCCAACACCAGAATTAAGCCGGTTCCGAGGTTGACGGAGTTCGTAAACACAGAGGACAGCGATTCGGTGATCAGCTTGTCTTTGACCATCATCTTCCGGCGATCGTCGCTTAGGCGTTCAAACCGGTGCACGATCCGCCCTTCCGCCCCGGCAACTTGGATCGCCTGAACATTCGCGAACATCTCGCTGATCGAGCCGGTAACCTTAGCCGTTGCGGCGCGGCTGGCTGCCCGGTATTTCTGGATGCGCGCCGTCGCGATTTGCGCCGCCGTAACGACCAGAATCAGAGGTACAAAAACGAAGAACGTCAGCTCAGCATCGATTGAAATCAAGATCGAACTCGATACGGCGACAAAACCGATCAAACCAAACATATCGACCGACCAGCTCATCGCTTCCTCGGTTTGGTCCACATCGTCGCGGAAATTACTAATCGCTTCTCCCGGCGAACAGGGAATCGCTTTGGCGCCAGGCTCCTTAAGCACGTGGGCCAGCATATTCCGCCGAAGCAGCATGCTGATCCGAAAGCGGTAGCCCCCGTCCGTCCAGCAACCTACGGCGATCAGCATGATACGCGCCAGCGCCACGCCGACAAACAGCGCCATCAGCCCCTCGACTCCGTACGGGAAGTCGGCGTTGCCTTCCAATTCATCGAAGAATGCCTTCGTAATCAGCCCCGGAAGCAAGGGAACCATATGGATGACCATCCAGGAGAACAGGTTCGCGAAATAATAGGCCGGCCGATACAAAAGCAGCCTCCAGAAAAAATGCCGCGTACTCATGCCAATACCTCCTCCAGTCCAACGGACAGCATCCGACTGAACCGCGACCCCGGATCCGCGGCCAGATCGACGCGCGGCCCATATTCCACGATTCGGCCGTTCTCCAGAATGAGGATCTGGTCGGCGCGTTGTACGGTCGATAAACGGTGCGCGATCATGATGCAGGTCCGTGATTCCAGCAGTTGGTTGATGGCCGTCTCGATCCGGTTTTCAGTCAAAGGGTCGAGACGCGAGCTGGCTTCGTCCAGGATGACCAGCCCCGGGTTGGTCAGGAACACCCGGGCAAACGCGAGCAGTTGCGCTTCCCCTGCCGACAGGCTGCCTCCCCCCGAGGCGAGCACCGTGTCCAACCCGTCCGGCAAGGTGGTGTACCACTCTTGCAGCCCCAATTCCTTCAGCACGTCGATGATATCCTCGTCCTGAATGCTTTCATCAAACAATGCCAGGTTATCGCGTACGGTGCCTTCCATAATCTCGATGTTTTGCGTCACCATTGCTACCCCACTGCGCAGCTCCTGCAGCTTACAGTTGCGGATGTCGATTCCGGACAGCTCGATCTTGCCCTGCTGAGGATCGTAGAAGCGCAGCAACAGCCGGGCAAGCGTTGATTTGCCGCTGCCGGTGCGCCCCAGCAGACCCAGCGTTTCCCCCGGCTTCAGCATTAGATCGAGCTCATGCAGCGTCGGGTCCCCGTCCTCCTCATAAGCAAACGTCATCCGGTCGAATTTCACGGATAGCGGTCCTTGAGGTAAAGGAGCGCCCGGGCCGTCGGTAATCCGTGGTTTCGTGTTCAACAGTTCGCGGACGCGGATTAGGCTGGCATCGGCTTTTTGTAAATCGTCTAGTTGGGTACGAATCTTCTCGATCGGCTGGGCCAGCAGTTCTGTATAGTAAAAGACGAGGTAAATCGAACCGATCGTCAACTCTCCCCGTCTCCATAACCAAGCGCAGACCAGAAAGGCGGCAGCGTTGCCCAGTGCAAACACCAGGATGGTCGTCCCCCACATCATGCCAAAGCCCAGCGAAGCGCGAATGCGCACCGGCAGCATCCGCCGGGCCATCGCGTAGAAACGCTCCAGCACATAGCCGGCGGCCCCGTTGGCCCGGGTATCTTCCGTGCCTTCCAGCTGTTCGCCGATAAACCCGTAAAGCTCCGCATTTTGCGCCCGCCATTTGGTCCAGACGGGAACAGTAAACTGACGAATTTTGCGGATGATAAAGATCGCGCCGACGACGAACAAGCTCATCGCTAAGCCAATCCAGACGCTTTCACGAAATAGTAGCACCAGGATCCCCGTCATCAGCAGCAAATTGCCGAGCAGGTGGATTAAGAAGCTAGAGAAGAAATTGGCCAGCGCATTGACGTCGCCGTCCACCCTTTCGATCAACGCACCGGAGGTGTTCGATTTGTGAAATGACATATCGAGCGACAAGCAATGTCTGACGAGGTCCGCTCTCAGCTTGTTGGTTGTGGTCCAGCCCAGGTTCTCGCTGAAGTAGGACGCACAGACTGAAACCAACTGCTGCGCGAGGGAAAAGCCGATGAAGAGTCCAGCCGCAATATACAAGGGCCTGAGACTTCCTTCCCCCTGAGCGGTATCGATAAAATAACGAATGACCTGCGGGTTGATCAACTGCAAGGCGATCGAGATCAACAGCAACGCGGTCATTGCGATCAGCAGCTTACGCTGCGTAAACACGTATTTCTCCAGCATTTCACGGTAATGCCCTAGCGGCTTAGTCCTTCGTTGTTTACCGCCTTTCATTGCATAAGTTTGTTCTGCCAAGGGACGACCTCTCCTCTCGCATCCGCTTACTCCTATTCTCCAAATCATTTTATACAAAAACATATGTTCGCACAATGGAATTCTTTATTTTCCTATGCAAAAATCCGCCCCGCTGTCTTAACAAGACAAACGGGGCGGTTCTCACCTTCTTGAGGTTACATTCAATTTAATTATTGCCGGCTCGAGCCAACTCGCGCGCGTTTGCTTCAAAGGCAGCCAGCAGCGCGGCCTCACCTTTCAGGCCTTCATCCTCAACTTTGCGGATCTGCTCGAGCATCCGCTTATAGTCCTTCGGAATGACGCGGACGAACTTCGGCAGGTACTCGTTCCACCGGTCCAACACACGGCGTCCCACCGAACTGTCCGTGTAGAGGATATGACGGCTGATTAACGTCCGCAGTTGATCCGCTTCCGCCGGATCTTCCACCGCTTCCAGCAACACCATTTCCAGGTTGCAGCGGCTGGCGAAGTCTCCGCTCTCGTCAAGCACGTAAGCGATCCCGCCCGACATCCCGGCGGCAAAGTTCCGACCTGTTCCCCCAAGGACGACGACGCGTCCGCCGGTCATATACTCACAGCCGTGGTCGCCGACGCCTTCAACAACGACGTTGGCGCCGGAGTTCCGAACGGCAAACCGTTCCCCGGCAATACCGCGGATGTATGCCTCTCCGCTCGTCGCACCGTAGAACGACGTATTGCCGATAATAATGTTCTCCTCAGCGGCAAACGTGGCGCGCGGCGACGGCTTCACGATCACCTTGCCGCCGGACAGCCCTTTCCCGGTGTAGTCGTTGGCATCGCCGTCAACGGTGAGCGTCATGCCCTTCGGTACGAACGCCCCAAAGCTTTGGCCAGCCGAGCCCTCGAAATGGAACGTGATCGTATCCTCTGGCAGTCCTTGTTGTCCATAACGGCGGGTAACTTCGCTGCCCACGATCGTCCCGGTCGCCCGGTTCACGTTGCAGATTGGAAGCCGAGCGCTGACGGCCTCTCCCTGCTCCAACGCGGGTAAGGCCAACCGCATCAGTTGCGTCATATCGAGCGTCTCCTCCAGCCCATGGTTCTGCTGTTTCGTGCAGTAGCGGCTGCTGCCTTCCTGCAGCTCCGGCATATGCAGTAGCGAGCTGAGATCAATGCCTTGCTTCTTCCAGTGATCGACCGCCTTAACCGAATCCAAGCAGTCAGTGCGTCCGATCATCTCTTCCAGGGTACGGAAGCCCAGCTCGGCCATCCATTCGCGCAAATCCTCGGCCACGAAAGTCATAAAGTTGACGACGTGCTGCGGATCCCCGGTGAAGTTCTTGCGCAGCTCCGGATTTTGCGTCGCAACGCCAACCGGGCACGTATCGAGATGGCAGACGCGCATCATGATACAGCCAACCGCCACCAAAGGTGCGGTCGAGAAGCCATACTCTTCGGCACCGAGCAGTACGGCAACCGCAAGGTCGCGGCCGTTCAAAATCTTGCCGTCTGTTTCCAGTACGACGCGGTCACGCAGGTTATTCAACATCAGCGTTTGATGCGTTTCGGCCAGACCCAGCTCCCAAGGCAGACCCGCGTGGCGGATCGAGCTTTGCGGCGAGGCCCCGGTTCCCCCATCGTAACCGCTGACCAGAATGACATCGGCACGGCCTTTGGCCACGCCGGCGGCAATGGTTCCGACACCGGCTTCCGAGACCAGCTTCACATTGATGCGGGCCCGTGGATTAGCATTCTTCAGATCATAGATCAGCTCCGCCAAGTCTTCGATCGAATAGATGTCATGGTGCGGCGGCGGCGAGATCAGGCCGACACCCGGCGTCGATCCGCGCACTTCCGCCACCCAAGGATACACCTTGCGGCCTGGCAGTTGGCCGCCTTCGCCCGGCTTAGCCCCCTGGGCCATTTTGATCTGGATTTCGTCGGCATTCACCAAATAGTTGGACGTAACGCCAAAGCGCCCCGAAGCAACCTGCTTGATCGCGCTACGGCGCAGATCGCCGTTCGCGTCCGGCACATAGCGCGCGGGATCTTCGCCGCCTTCGCCGGTGTTGCTCTTCCCGCCGATCCGGTTCATCGCAATCGCGATCGTCTCGTGCGCTTCCTTACTGATCGAACCAAAGGACATGGCCCCTGTCTTGAAACGGCGCATGATCGATGCCGCCGATTCCACTTCTTCCAGCGGAACTTTCGGTCCGACCGGTTTTAGCTCCAGCAAGGAACGCAAGGTCAAATGCTTCTTATTCTCCCCCTGCACCAGTGCGGCGAACTTCTTATACAGCGGGTAGTCGCCCGTCCGGACTGCCTGTTGAAGCAAATGCACCGTCTGTGGGTTGAACAGATGCTCTTCCCCGCCGCTGCGCCATTGATATTCCCCGATGGAATCCAGCACCTTGTCGCTGCCGTCTTTATCGGTGAACGCCCGGTAATGATGGGCCAGCGTCTCGGCCGCCACTTCCTTCAAGCCGATGCCCCCAATCCGCGACGGCGTCCAGGTGAAATAACGGTCTACGAACGAGGGTTCCAGGCCAACCGCTTCGAAAATTTGCGCCCCACGGTACGATTGGATCGTTGAAATCCCCATTTTCGACAACGTTTTGACGACCCCTTTGGTAGCCGCCTTGATGAAGTTGTACACCGCTTTGTCATGCGAAACTCCCTGCAGCATACGTTGACCGATCATATCCTTCAGCGTCTCGAACGCAAGATACGGATTCACCGCACTAACGCCATAGCCGAGCAGTAACGCGAAATGATGCACCTCGCGTGGTTCGCCCGACTCCAGCAGCAGGCTAACCTTGGTCCGCGTCTCCTCACGGATGAGATGATGATGCAGGCAGGACACCGCAAGCAGTGCCGGAATGGCCGCGTTCTCCGCATCCGCATCACGGTCGGACAAGATTAGTATATTGTGGCCTTTGGCAATAACTCGATCCGCCGCTTCGCATAATGTATCCAGCGCTTTGTGCAGCCCCTCCGCCCCTTCAGCGGCCGGGAACAGGATCGGAATCGTGATCGCCTTGAAGCCTGGCCGATGCAGATGGCGGATCTTCGCGAAATCCTCATTGGACAAGATCGGCGAATCCAGCCGGATTTGCCGACAGCTCTCCGGTTCCGGCTGAAGCAGGTTGCGCTCCGGCCCGATCGTTGTTGCGGTTGAGGTGACCAACTCCTCGCGGATCGCATCGATCGGCGGGTTCGTGACCTGTGCGAACATCTGCTTGAAGTAGTTGTACAACCGCTGGGGCTGCTCCGACAATACGGCGAGCGGCGCGTCATAGCCCATCGAAGCGATATTTTCCTGACCCGTTAAGGCCATCGGTTCAAGCACTTTCCGAAGATCTTCATACGTATAGCCAAACGCCATTTGGCGTCGCGCGATGTCTTCATGGCTTTCCAGCGGCAGCTCTTTGGCTTCCGGCAGGTCTTCAAGCTCGACGAGGTGCTCATTCAACCATTCGCGGTACGGATTCTCGCGAGCGATCGCCGATTTCACTTCCTCATCGGAAATGATTCTTCCTTCCCTCGTATCGACTAGCAGCATCCGCCCTGGACGCAGACGGTCCTTGTAAAGCACATCCTCCGCGGGAATATCGAGGACGCCGACCTCCGAGGAGAGGACGATCAGATCGTCCTTCGTCACGTAATAACGCGACGGACGTAAGCCGTTCCGGTCCAGGATGGCTCCAATCTGGATCCCGTCGGTAAAGCCCATCGCCGCAGGCCCGTCCCATGGTTCCATCATCGTGCTGTGATATTCGTAGAACGCCTTTTTATCCGGGTCAATATCCTCCCGGCCGTCCCACGGTTCAGGCACCATCATCATGGCCACATGCGGCAAGGAGCGTCCACTTAGATACAAGAACTCAAAGGTGTTGTCGAACATTGCGGTATCTGAACCGTCCGGATTGATAATCGGCTTAACCTTCTCCAAATCGGTTCCAAATGCCTCACTCTTAAACATTGACTGACGAGCATGCATCCAGTTCACGTTGCCGCGCAGCGTGTTGATCTCGCCATTGTGAATCATAAAGCGGTACGGGTGCGCCCGCTCCCAGCTTGGGAACGTATTCGTGCTGAAGCGTGAATGCACCATCGCGATCGCCGATTCCAGTGTCTCGTCCCGCAAATCCAAGTAAAACTGCCCCACTTGCTCTGTCGTCAGCATCCCCTTGTACACGACCTTGCGGCAAGACAGGCTGGATACGTAAAAGGCATCCCCATGTTCTCCGCCGCTGTAGCGGATCGCAAGTTCAGCCCGGCGACGGATCACATAGAGCTTGCGTTCAAAGTCCAAATCGTCCTGGAGATCCGCGGAACGCCCGATGAATACCTGACGAACGAACGGCTTCGCCGCTTTGGCCGAATGCCCCAGCGTCTCGTCGCTAGTAGGCACCGTCCGGAAACCGAGGACCCGTTGCCCTTCCGCTTCGGCGATCCGCACGAGCTCCTCCTCCTGTTTGGCCCGAGCCGCTTCGTCATGGGGCAGGAACAGCATGCCAACGCCATACTGTCCCGCATCCGGCAAAGAGAATCCAAGTGTTGTCGCTTCGGCGGCAAAAAAACGGTGCGGGATTTGCAGTAAAATACCTGCTCCATCCCCCGAGTTTGGTTCGCTGCCTTGACCCCCCCGGTGTTCCATATTCGCTAGCATGGTCAGCGCCTGGCTGACGATATCATGGGAGGCTTTCCCTTTGATATGGGCCACGAAGCCCATGCCGCAAGCGTCCTTTTCGAAAGCGGGATCATAAAGTCCTTGCTTGGGAGGTATAACGGTATGTTTCATCATCTGACGCAACCTTTCTATTTAGAGGTAGTTCAAACATCATAAGCGAATATATATAGATCATTCTTCATGCCACGACACAGTGCCGGATAAGCCCGGATCAATCTTTCTTACTATTCTAACGGAAAATGTCACGTCTGTTTTTGCATTATATTCTCTTTATTTTGCACTATTGATTAGAACTTTCAGGCCATGACAGGGCGATTTTGCCTCGAAAGCGTCACCAAATGAAGCCGGATTGTTGTCCTGCTTGGCTGTTTGCACCATTATCCCTTTCATTAAGGGGGGAGGCGTGAAATCCTGTGAAGGGAAAACATTGATTTATCCCCCTCGCGTGTTCTCCCCTCCAGGGAGGGCGGTGACCCTGTATCCTGATCATTCGGGATAATCGTGGAAGCGTTCGATAAAGACCATCAACCTGACGGCAGCGCATGCCCAATGCAAAAAAGATCCGCCCACCGGATATCCGGAGAGCGGATCTTTTATTTCGATATAATTACGATTAATGCGATTGGACGCTCAGATTGGCTTCGGGACTAACGTCCGCGCTGCGTTCATGGCGCATGAAGTACACCAGCGTAATCGCCAGGAATACGACGCCAAACGCGGCCAGCAAGCCGATGTTCTCCCAAGCAATCGGCATATCGCCGGTTGAGATGACCGCTTTGAAGCCTTTGACGCTGTATGTCATCGGCAGGATTGGGTTGAAGGCTTTCATCCAGTTCGGAATCAATTCGAGCGGGAATGTCCCGGCGCTGGTCGTCAGTTGGAAGATCAGCATGAGGATAGCCAAGAACCGTCCCGGGTTCTCCAACCAGGTCACCAGCGCTTGAATGATGAACATGTAACACAAGCTGGTGATAAAGGCGAACAAATAGAAGAGCGGAACACTCTTCACCTCAAGCCCCAGTCCGTACAAGACCAGGACGACGGCCAGTAGGGACTGAATAAGGCTCATCCCTGCAAAAGCCATCGAACGGCTCACGAATCGGTTCCAGCCGCTGGCTTCCGCCACCGAGGTTCCCCGTACTGGTACGACCAGCGTCGAAATCAACGCCCCGACGAACAGACCGAGCGACAGGAAGTATGGAGCAAATCCGGTCCCGTAGTTTGGCACTTCGTTGACCTTCTGCTCGTTGATTTCAATCGGCTCAGCATACATGTTCACAAGCGCGTCGGTTTTCTTCACGCCGGACGTTTGTTCTGCCGCATCGGTCAGCTTCGAAGCCAACTCGCCCGAACCTTCCGTCAGTTGATCCATGCCGTTCTTCAACTCGCCGGCACCTGCGTCCAACTGCTTGGAGCCGTCAGCCAGCGTGCCTACGCCACCGGACAATTGCTCGACGCCGCCAAGCAATTGTTTCGCGCCAGCGCTAAGTTGTCCGGCACCGCTCGCGAGTTTCTGTCCACCGGCCTTCGCTTCTGAAAGCTTGCTGCCAAACAGTTCAAGGCCGCTTGCCAACTGCTCTTGTCCTGCATTCAACCGCGTCGCGCCTTGCAGCAGTTGCTCTTGGCCCGCCGCCAATTGTTGACCGCCTTGGGCCAGTTGTTGCTGGGCGCTATGCAGATTTTGGCTGCCTTGCAGCAGCTGTTGGTTGCCTTGGTGCAGCTGTTCACTGCCTTGGGCCACTGCCTTGCTGGCCGCGACCAGCTGTTGCACCGCAGCGCTCTTCGCTAGTTCTGGATTCGATTGGGCGAGCTGCTCCAGGCCTTGCGCAACGCTGTTAGCGCCCGCAGCCACTTTCGCGCTGCCTTGAACCGACGATTCCAAACCGGTCTGCAGTTGGGCGCTGCCTTGCTCGGACGCTTCTAGGCCAGCTTGCAGCTTCTTCGCGCCTTCAAGTGACGACTGAAGCCCTGCTTGCAGCTGCGTGCCGCCTTGATGCGCCTCTTTGGCCCCATTCTCCAACTGCTGATTTGCCGCTTCCAACTGCGTCAAACCGCTAGCCAAGCCGCTGGCCCCGGTTTTGACCTCATTGATGCCTTGGTACAGTGACTGCGTGCCTTTCTCCAACGGTGCAACGCCATTCTCCAGTTTCATCGTGCCATCAACCAGTTTGGCTAGATTCTCCTTCAGCTTCTTCGTGCCGTCGTCAAGCTTGGCCGCCCCATCGTTCAGGGTGCTGGCACCGCTGCCGGCGTCGCTGAGTCCGCCGGAAATCTTCTCCACTTGGTCGAACAAGGTTTCCGTATAAGCTTCCGTCACCTTGGCGGAAACTTTCGATTTGATTTCCTTGACTGCCGTGCCGCCGATTTGCGCTGCGAGGAAGTTATAGCCCTCATTCGGTTCGAAGATCAGCTGTGCCGGCGTTGGATTCTCATCCATCAGCGTGGTCGCTTGCGACGAGAAATTGTCCGGAATCACGATGGTCATGTAGTAGTCGTTGTTCTTCATTCCGGTTTCCGCTTGCTCGCGAGTGACGAATTCCCACCGAAAATCGTCGCTTTTCTTCAGCTCGGTTACGAGATCCTCACCGGCTTTGAGTTCTTTCCCCTCGTACTGTGCCCCTTGGTCTTCGTTCACCACCGCAACCGGCAGCTCGTTCATCTTCCCGTATGGATCCCAGAAGGCCGTCAGGAACATGCCGCTGTACAGAACGGGAATGAACAGCACGACAAGAATCGGGATGAACACTTTAGGATTCTTGAAGGTGGCTCCCATATCCTTGAAAAATACGCTTAATGATTTCATTTTTGCTTTCTCTCCCCTTGGTGGCTTCTTTCTCTAATAGTTGATCGGTTCCTTTATGCTCTCGCCGGCAGAAGTAAGCCTCCTGCTAGAAAGTCGCGGATAAACTCCTTGATTTGTTCTTTACTCAAAGGCTCATTGTTTTTGTTCCAGTCCGATGTTATCGCGATATACAGCTTAAACACGACAAAAGCGACCAGCTTAGGATCAAACGGGCGAATCTCCTCCCGTCTGGCGGCCCGAGACAGATGACGCTCCAGATACTCCAGAATCGCGTTCTCGATCTGCTCCAAACCCTCCCGGGCCTTCGGAGTTCCGAAATCGCGCACCTCTTGGGATAACTTGATTAGGAGCTCATGCTCGCTGCGGAATTCCAGCAGCGCATCCATCGCTCGGTGCAAGTTCTCGAAGAAAGTCTTCTCCTCGTCAATCTCCGGTTCGATGACCCGCTTCATTTCCGTGATGACGGAACGCAGAATTTCATCGAACAGCTCCTCCTTGTTCGTGAAGAAGGTGTAGATCGTTCCTTTGGCCACATTTGCAATTTTCGCCACATGGTCCATCGTCGTTGCTTTGTAGCCGAATAAAGCAAAGGACTTCTCTGCCGCTTCGATTACGAGTTTACGGCGATCTACCACAGCCATCCTTGTCACCTCCCTGCGTTGGAATTGTCGATTCTCATTATATCGGCCGAAAATGACTAAAATTCAATTCCGGTCATTTGGTCATTCCCTACTTTACTCCTCCCGTATCCGAAATGCAAGCTGTTTTTTCAGTTTTTTTCATTTGTTTTCATTTGCTTGTCCCACGCCTCGACTCCCCCTGCCGTCCCCCCGACCTAAGTCCAGTCGGCTCACCCGTCCGGAGCCTCTTTAATCCAGCATATAAACAACATAAACTTAGTATCAGAGGCAATGAAACGGAACTATCTTGGAAGCAGGTGAAATGAAGATGCGAAAAAGAAGAGTGTTGATCTTATCGGAAGGCTTCGGAAGCGGGCATACACAAGCCGGACATGCGCTGGCAGCAGGGCTAAAACGAATGGATCCGCAAATCCGGACGAAGGTGTTGGAGTTAGGTTCGTTTTTGAATCCAACCGTGGCGCCATTGATTCTCTCCGCCTATCGGATGACGGTAAATACCAGCCCCGCGTTAGTTGGCTTATTTTATAAACACAAGTACGAGAAACCGGTAAGCCGGTTTACCCGTTTGGCTCTGCACAAAATGTTCTATCAGCACGCAGCCGACGTCATCGCGCAGCTTCAGCCCGACCTGATCGTTTGCACGCATCCGATCCCGAGCGCCATCGTTTCCTACCTTAAGCTGGCCGCAGGCCTGGACGTGCCGCTTTGCACGCTGATCACAGACTATGATGCCCACGGCTCCTGGATGAGTCCCGGAGTTGACCAGTATCTCGTCTCCGCGCCCGAAGTCAAGGCACTGCTCGTCCAGCGCGGCGTGGCTCCTTACAAGATACAGGTCACGGGCATTCCCGTGCACCCGGATTTTTGGAGCAAGCAAGAGAAGGCGTCCGCCCGGGAGGATTTGGGGTTGAAAAATATGCCGACCGCCCTCGTGATGGGTGGCGGGTGGGGATTGCTGTTTAGTGAGGAGCTATTAGCGAAACTGGCTGCCTGGCGCGAGGAAATCCAGATCGTCTGCTGCATGGGCAGTAACGAGAAGCTCGCCGCGAAACTGCGAGCCCACCCCGCTCTTCAGCACCCGAATATCAAGGTGATCGGATTTACGCGGGAGATCGGCAAATGGATGGACGCCTCCGATCTTCTCATTACGAAACCTGGCGGAATGACCTGTACCGAGGGGATGGCCAAAGGCATTCCGATGTTGTTCTTCGAATCGATCCCCGGCCAGGAGGAAAAGAACCGCGAATATTTTGTTAAGCGCGGGTTTGGCGCCGAGCTGGATTCTCCGAACGTTTTGGACGTCTGGTTTGAAGCCATCTGTGACCGGCACGCCGCAGGCGACCGGACCGTGCCGGAATCGGCAGCGCGGCAAAGCGGATATCGGCCTGACCTCTGCGCGGGAGCCGTCATCAACTTGCTCCGTGCGATCGTCGCCCCGGCCCGCGTACGTCTGCAAACGGCCGGCCCTGCTGAACAGCGGGCCAACTAACCCAACTCCGCCGTCCCGACCACTTCGTACATCGGGCGCTCATGCATATGCGTCCGATAGATGACCAACCGATCAGCCGTCCAGTGGCCGAAATCCGCTGATAAGGCCTGCAGACTCTGCGGGTCTATTTGGGTTTCCTCCCGAAACTTCCGAGCCAGCGTAATATGCGGGCTGAATCGCCGTTCTTCCGGCTCAAAGCCGAGAGAACGATTCTCCGAAGTAACCTTGCTATAGAGGCTTTCCAGCTCGGTTACCTCTCCGCGTACGCCGGCCCAAAGCACGCTGGGGCTTGACGGCCGTCCAAAGGTGCCAATCCCCATCGCTTGCAAGCCAAATGGAGTCGCCCCCTTTGCCGACCGCTCGATTGAAGCTGTTAATTCATCCAGACGTTTCGGCGAAGTGTCACCCAGAAACTGAACAGTAATGTGATAGTCCCCGGCATGCACCCATTTTTTGAATGGAAGGAATGCCTGTTGCTCTCTACACCATGCCTCGAGTTTTTGTTTTACCTCCAGTGGAAGGGGCACCGCGATAAACAATCTCCATTTTTCATCATTTCCTGACATCGTTTGTCACCTACTGTGATATTTTTCTCAATTTATTCATTTTTTTCGACAAATTGAAGTGCGATTGATTACATCCCGCAAATCTATTCTCTATATAATGTGTCTTAGTGCTACTTACATATACAGTCATCAAGCCTTATTGACGGGAGATGGAATATGAGCTTTGCACAAAAAATTACCTCTGTACTGATTGGACTTCTTATCCTGATCGGTTCGCTGATCGGGTTATTTGGGTATCAGATGACGTACCGCCAGGTGGAAAAGTCCGTCGGAATCGAAACCGTGGGCTGTGCCAATATCACGACCGGGCTCGTCGATCCAGAAGCGATCGCACAGCTCGCTGAAGGAGACCGTACCAGCCTTGCGGAGCTCGAAAAGCGGCTAAACTGGACGGTCGAACATAAACCGCTATTCAAAGAAGTGTTCCTGATGTCACTCGACGGTACCATTCTCGCCGCCGATCAGAACCTCCAAAGCCGGGGATACAAAGCCGGAGATGCTTTTTATTTCAGCGCGCAGGATAGGGACATGATTCTCCAGATGAAACATTCCGTATATACGAAGGTGTATTCTTATGACGGTGTGAAGCTGCTTAGCGGCTATGGTCCCATCTACAAAAATCACGATCCGAATCAAGAGATCGTCGGATTAATGGTCATCAACTTTGACGCGTCCATCATTGGGGAACGAACGCGCGACATCCTGCTCCTTCCGTTCCTCATCGGAGGGGGCGTCCTGCTTGCCGCGGTTATATTCGTGTATTTCTTTATCCACCGAATGATTCGTCCGCTCGAAACGCTATCCCGGCATGTGGAACAAGTGGCTAACGGAGATTTGACCGTTCAGACGCACCTTCTTAGCAGCCAAGACGAGATCGGCAAATTGACGCGCAATTTCGCGATGATGGTTGGCAGCTTGCGACAGTTGATCACCGAAGTCAACGATACATCGATGCAGGTCGCTTCCTCCTCGCAGGAGCTATCTGCCAGCGCACAACAAACCGGGAAGGCTAGCGAGCAAACTGTGGGGATCACATTGTCTCTTGCCGAAGGCGCAGAACTGCAGCAGCAAAACCTGGAATCCGGGTCGGCGATGCTTCGCGCGATGTCCGAACAGATCAAGCATATCGCACGTCATGCCGAAGGGGTCTCTGAATCAGCCGAGCAGGTCTCCGCTGCATCCAACCACGGAGGACAGGCTATTGAGTTAGGCGTGAAGCAGATGGCGACGATGGAAGCCCAAATCGTTCACCTCTCCGCAATCATCGAAGAGCTGGGCACCCATTCCAAAGAGGTGCAGAGTATACTCGATATTATGACCGATATTGCAGCCGAGACGAATTTGCTTGCGTTAAACGCTTCGATTGAAGCGGCCCGAGCTGGAGAATACGGCAGCGGATTTGCCGTCGTTGCTTCCTCGGTCCGTAAACTGGCTGAGCGTTCCGCCGTTTCGGCGCAGCAAATTGCCGAACTCATCGCCCATATCGTCAGACGGGTGGAACTCACCGGAGAAGCGATGGATGTGACCGTACGCGAAACGAAACGCAGCTCCGAGCTGGTGCGAAGCGCCGGAGCCTCCTTTGCAGACATCCAAACCTCAGCACAGTACACCGCGGAGTCGATTGCCGATGTCAGTGAAGGCGTTCGCCACTTGTCCGATCACTCGCAAAGACTGGTGCAATCCATTGAAGAAATTGTTCGTTTTGCGGGCGATACGGCAATCAGCGCACAGAACATGTCGGCAGCCTCTGAGGAGCAATTGGCCGCCATGCAGGAGGTTGACGCTTCAGCCAGCTTCCTTTCCGGCTTGTCGGACAAGCTACACACCTTGATCGAACGCTTCAAAGTGATTTGACCCAACAATAGCAAAAAGACCTTGCCCAACAAGCCTTCATTCGCTTGGGCAAGGTCTTTCTATAACCATCAGGTCTTATTTGCCAAGATAAGCATTCAGCATCCAGCGGTGTTTCTCGAGCGCGGATACAATGCCGAGCAGCAGGTCACTGGTCGCTTCGTCTTCCGATCTTGCCGCTGCTTCCATGCCATCCTTCAGTTCGCTGCCCAATTTCTCAAAATCAGCGATCACGGCAGCCACCATCTCATCCGCAGACTCCTTGCCGCTCGCTTCGGAAATGCTGGCAAGTGCAAGGGATTCGCGCAGGGTTGCCACGGGTGTGCCGCCAATTGCCAGTAGGCGTTCGGCGATATCGTCGATATAACCTGCCGTTTCGTTGTAGAAGGATTCAAATTTCTCATGGAGCGTAAAGAAGTTCGGGCCTTTCACGAACCAGTGGAAATTGTGCAGTTTCGTGTACATTACCGTCCAGTTTGCGATTTGCAGGTTCAGTTGTTTTTGCAGTTCTTGATCCGCTTGTGTCATTGTTTGGTTTGCCATCGTTATTTCCTCCATTCACCATATCAAAATTTGAAGTGCAATCCGTCTAATGGGTCTCCTGATTGAAATGCTTTAAATTTAGACTAAATCTAAATCTTGTTTATATCATACCACTCCGCTTTCAGAGATGCAACCACTTGCTTCATGAACATCACATGAAATTCCAAAAACCATCAGGTCTATTCTGTACCTCTTTCATCCTTCATATGCAAAGGACCGAACCGGAAAAAATCGTCCGATTCGGTCCTTTGGTATTATCTTTCGCTGCGGATATGCAGCTTAAACTGCTCCAAGCTTCTTTCCATTTGGCGAATGCCATCCTCCACCAGTCTGCGGTCCACCGCATTCTCCAGATCAAACTGTGGTTTGCGGGCAGCCATCGCCTTCTTTTCCTCTTCCCAATAAGCTTGCCGACGCTGGATTTCTTTATATTTGTCCAGCAGATCGGTAATGATATCGTAGAAGCGCTCGTAATCGACGATAATGTCATCCAGGAATCGGTCGACTTCCTCCTTATCGTAGCCCCGCATCTTGGCGTCGAACTCTTTTTCATGAATGGAGAGCGCATCCAGTTTGATCCCTAGTTGCCGAAACAGGCTTTTTTGATCTTCCAGTTTGCGCGCGTATTCGTCTTGCATTCCAAATCCCTCCGTACCTGCCTAAAAAGGTTATAAAACGCGTTTTCCTTGCAAAAGCAATCGTATCTTTTATAATGTACCACATTTTTGGCCTTCCGTTCATCTTCACGGTATGCAGCGAGTGATACAAGTATTCGACAATGTCCGAATTTCTTTCTATAATAGTCATTAGCTGAGTCTAACATCTGGTGGTGAGTAACGATTTTATACTTATTAACTTTTTTGTTATCGTTTCTGATTGTGTATTTTCTGATTCCGCCGCTCGGTAAGCTGGCTTTCCGCCTCGATTTCGTGGACAAACCCCGTGCGGACGTCGAGCGCAAAATCCATCGCCAGCCGATCCCGCTAACGGCAAGCTATGCCATATTTGCCGGGTTCTTCGCCTCGTATCTGTTGTTTACGCGCAACTTCTCCTGGGAGACAGGCGCGTTGTTTGCTGGCGGCGTGCTGCTGCTGGCCATCGGTACGATCGATGACTGGTACAAGACAAAAGGCAAGGATTTTCCCGCGCTGCCCAAGCTGATCGTGCAAGTATCTGCGGCTGTCTTGGTTTATGCGGCAGGAATCACCTTTAGCGGCTTCGTTAATCCATTTAGCGGCGACTACGTCCTGCTTCCCGCATGGCTCCAGTTCGTATTGACCATCCTGTGGATCTTTGGGGTCACTACGGTGATCAACTTCTCTGACGGATTGGATGGCTTGGCCGGGGGATTGTCCGCCATTTCTGCAGTAACGCTGTTTGTGGTGGCTTTGACCAAAGGACAAACCAACTCCGCCATGCTGTCGATCGCCCTCATCGGGGTGACGCTTGCTTACCTGCGGTATAACAAGCCGCCGGCGAAAGTATTTATGGGGGATGCCGGAGCGACCTTCCTTGGGTTTATGCTGGCAGTGATCGCACTGGACGGTGCCTTTAAACAAGCGACGATCTTGTCTTTGTTTATCCCGGTGCTCGCCCTCGGCGTACCGATATTCGATAATCTGTTCGTTGTCATCAAACGGATGCTGCAGGGGAAATCGCCTTATGTGGCGGATGCCAGCCAAGTGCATTACCGGCTGCTCCGGGCAGGGCTAAATCAGAAGCAGGTCGTCATGTTCCTGTACCTCATCAGTACTTGTCTGGGACTATCCTCCATCATTCTTCTCCTGCTCCAGGTATAACGATCGGCACTTAAACCGTTCAAGCAACAAACGCGTGCTCGGGTTTCTTCCCGTAGG
>RCUU01000273.1_pt1 | contig 29593 bp, 23 predicted proteins | sample 2166211 | NCBI WGS metagenome assembly RCUU01 (sample SAMN09932620, study PRJNA488358) | compost metagenome | feature: garden; material: soil; isolation source: compost soil in phenylacetic acid-enriched culture | place: Germany: Experimental Botanical Garden Goettingen | collected 2016-01-27
GGATCTGCGGGTGCTCGTAGCGAATCACGTCGGCGACCGCGCGCGGCTCCATCCATTTCAGGCTGTCCAGGCCGCTGGTATTGCCACCCAGCAGGATGCGGTCGATCAGGCCATTGGCCTTGTCCTCGCCCAGGGCCTGGGTGAGCATCTTGCGGATATAGCCGTCGGAGCCGACGCCCAGGCTGGTCTGGTCGCCGACGATCTCGACGAACTCGCTCATCACCTGCTCGACCTGCTCGCGGTGCACGTTGCGCATTTGCGCCATGGCCACGCCAACCCGCTGGACCTCCTTGGGGCCCATGTGCCGAAGCACTTGCGCGGCATCGGTTTCGCCCAACGACAGCAACAGGATGGCTGCCTTGTCCACGCGGCTCAGCTTGGCGATCAGGGCTCGGTTATCACTCATCGGAGTTAATCCACTCTTTCACGACCTGAGCCACACGCCCCGGGTCTTCTGCCACCAGACTCTTGATTGCGTTCAACTGGGCATCGTAGCCCTCGCTCGGGCTCGGCAACAGGATGCTTTGCGGCCCGCCGAGGGTCACCCGGTCGTTTGCCAGTTCACCATCGAGGCCGCCCAGGGTACCCAGTTCGGCATCGCCGTCGCCGCCCGGCAACTGCCTGCCCTTGCCATGGCCGGTGATGTTGTTGAGCACCGGCCGCAGTACACCGAACACCAGCGCCAGGATGAACAACACACCCATGACTTGCTTGATCGCATCCCAAAACCAGGGCTGCGAGTAGAACGGAATTTCGGCCACCACCTCGCCGCGATCGGCCGCGAACGGTACGTTGATCACGCTGACACTGTCGCCACGGCTGGCGTCGAAACCCACGGCGTCCTGCACCAGGCGCGTGAAGCGTGCCAGATCTTCGGCGCCCCAGGGCGCACGAGTGCTCTGGCCGGTGGCCGGGTCGACCTTGACCTGGTCATCAACCACCACCGCGACCGAAAGGCGGTTCAAGCGCCCTTGCTGTTGCCGGGTATGGCTGATGGAGCGGTCCAGTTCGAAATTTTTGGTCGACTGCTGACGCTTGTCGGCCGGGTACGGGGCGAGCATTGGCTGCCCGGTGGCGGGGTCCATGATCTGCTGGCCATTGGCATCGAGCAGTGGCTGGCCAGGTTGCACCATGCCGGCGGCGGCCTGGGCCTGACCGGTTTGCTGAGGGGCCGAGGCCGGGCCAGGTGGCTGGTTGCTCAGCGCACCGGGCACACCTTGCGGGCCCATGCTGCTGGAGCGTTGCTCGTTGACCGATTGTTCGCTGCGCAGGGCCGGCTGGTCGGGATTGAATTGTTCGGAGGTCGACTCCACTGCGCTGAAGTCCACGTCGGCGGAAACTTCAGCCTTGTAGCGGTCGTTACCCAGCACCGGCTGCAGGATATTGTGCACACGCTGGGTAAGCATACCTTCCATGCGCCGGCTGTAATCGAATTGCTTGCCGGCCATGGTCAGTTCGGAGTTTTCCGCCTGATCGGAAAGCAGGTTGCCTTTCTGGTCGACCACGGTGACCTGGGACTTGCTCAGCTCGGGAACGCTGGTCGCCACCAGGTTGACAATGGCCATGACCTGGCCCGGCTCCAGCGAACGCCCCGAATACAGTTCTACCAGCACCGAGGCGCTGGGTTTGCGCTCATCGCGCACGAACACCGAACTTTTCGGAATCGCCAGGTGCACACGGGCTGCCTTGACGTTATTGAGGCTGGAAACGGTCCGCGCCAGCTCACCTTCCAGGCCGCGACGATAGCGGGTCGCCTCCATGAACTGGCTGGTGCCCAGCCCCTGATCCTTGTCGAGAATCTCGAAACCGATGTTGCCGTCGTTTTGCGCAATACCGGCGCCGGCCAGCTTCAGGCGGGCCCGGGCTACATCCTCGGCCTTGACCAGCAACGCACCTGAATTGGGTTCCACGGTATACCCGATGTCGGCGGCGGCGAGGGTATCCATGACCTGCTTGGCGTCCATTCCAGCCAGGCTGCCAAGCAGTGGCCGGTAGTCCGGTTGTTGCGACCACAAGACCACGGCAAAACCAATGGCAACGCTGGCCGCGAGGCCGACCAGCAGGCCGACCTGGCGCAGCACCGTCATTTCGGCGAGATTTTCCAGGAGCGAAAGCCCCAGCAGCGGTGGCTTGCCGCCTGGCACAGCGCTCTTGGCCGGGAGATTAGCGACGGTCGTTTCTGCCATGACTCAATCTCGCCCTTATACCGGCATCTGCATGATGTCCTGGTACGCCTGGACCAGCTTGTTGCGTACTTGGGTCAATGCCTGGAACGAGACGCTGGCTTTCTGCGAAGCGATCATCACGTCGGTCAGGTCCACGCCGCTCTTGCCAATTTCGAAGGCACTGGCCAATTGGCTGGACGCCTGCTGGGTGTCGTTGACCTTGTTGACCGCCTGGCCAAGCATGTCGGAAAAGCTGCTGGAGCCGATTTCAGGCGCTTGCATGGCAGACTTCGGCTGGGCCATCGCGTCCATTTGCATGGCCCGCATGTCCAACATCAACCGATTGAATTCAACACCTTGGCTCATGGACTTGTATCCCCGACGACCCGTATTTTTTTGACACTCGCACCGCTACTGCACAGGAGGTAGCAACAAGGGTGCCAGCTGGGCCCAGTCTTCGAGAAAAAGGTACGGCACTCACATTGCGTACAGGCTGGCCTCGACATCCATGCCCGCATCACGCATCTGTGCCAGCTTGTAGCGCAGGGTTCGCGGGCTGATGCCCAGCCGCTGCGCTGCCTCTTTGCGCCGCCCGCGCTCGGCACGCAGGGTGTCGATGATCAGATGGAATTCACGACGGCGCAGATCGTCGCCCAGCGCACTCGACGACTCACCGGCATCGGCCAAGCCATCGCGTGCTTCGGCAGGCGCCAGCGGCGCGGGCGAGAGCACTGGCAACAGGCCCTGCAGGCAAAAGTCCTCTGCCTGAATCATGCCGCCGCGCTGGAGAATCAAGGCGCGCTGGATGGCATTGTCCAACTCACGCACATTGCCCGGCCAGGCATAGGCCACCAGGCAGGCTCGTGCCCGGGGCGACAGTTGCACGGCAGCGTGCTTCATTTTATTGACATGCCGCGCCAGCAGGCGCTCGGCCAGCGGCAGAATATCGGCGGGACGTTCACGCAATGGGCGCCATGCCAGGGGAAAGACCGAAAGCCGGTAGAACAGGTCTTCGCGAAAGCGCCCTGCGGCGACCTCCCCAGCCAGGTCACGGTTGGTGGTAGCCACCACGCGAATATCCAGGGCAATCGCCTTGCGTGCCCCCACGCGCTCGACCTCGCGCTCCTGCAGCACCCGCAACAGCTTGGCCTGCAACGCCAGGGGCAACTCGGATACCTCGTCCAACAGCAAGGTGCCGCCGTCAGCCTGTTCGAACTTGCCCGGCTGGGCGGCGATCGCACCGGTAAACGAACCCTTCTCGTGGCCGAACAGCGTGGCCTCGAGCATGTTGTCGGGAATCGCTGCGCAATTGATGGCAATGAATGGCCCATTGGCACGCGGCGATTGTTCATGAATGTAACGCGCCAACACTTCCTTGCCCGTGCCGGACTCGCCCGAAACCAGCACTGTCGCATCACTGCGCGCAACCCTGGCGGCCAATTCGAGCAACTGGGCGCTGGCCGGCTCGGCCGCGATCGGCCCCTGGGCCGGTGACTCCACACAACCCGATGCATGGCGGTCCACCAACTCCAACAAGGCCTTGGGCTCGAACGGCTTGACCAGGTAATCCACCGCTCCCTGGCGCATGGCATCCACCGCTCTCTCCACGGTACCGTGAGCCGTCATCAGCAACACCGGCAATTGCGGCTGGCAGGCACGCAACTGTGCGAGCAACTGGTGCCCGTCCATCCCCGGCATATTGACGTCACTGATGACGAGGCTGAAGGCCTGGCTGCCGACCACCGCCAACGCTTCTGCGGCCGACCCGACCGCGCAATGGGCATGACCAGCCAACGACAAGGTATCGCCCAGCGCTTCGCGCAAGGCCCGGTCATCCTCGACCAGCAAAACATTAGCTTTCACGGCACATCCTTATCGACATCGGCACCGATCAAGGGCAACTCCACCAGGGCACAGGTGCCCCGCCCCTGCCGCGAGCGCAAGCGCAGGGTGCCCTGGTGTGCACGCGCGACCGCCTTGACCACCGCCAGGCCCAGGCCGGTGCCGGTGGCCTTGGTGGTCAGGAAGGGCTCACCCAGGCGCGCCAGCAATGCCGGCTCGATACCGGCGCCATTGTCACTGATGCATAAACGCAGGGTTTGGCCGCGGGTGTAGAGGTGCACTTTCAAGCGGACCGGCGCGTTTGCCGACTGCAGTGCATTTTCAATCAGATTGAGCAGGGCACCGACCAGGGTGTCGCGACTGCACAGCAACTCGCCGCAATGGCTGTCGCACTGCCAGCGCACCGCGGGCAACGTCGCATGGGCCTGTGCCGCTGCCTGTAGGGCCTGGAACAACGCCTTGGGACGGATGCGCTCGGTCAGGGGCAACTCACCCCGGGCAAATACCAGCATGTCGCGCACCTGGTGTTCGAGCGCGTGCAAACGCTCCTTGAGCCGCCCGGCAAACCGCTGCTGCGTTTCCACCGGCAGCGCCTGCTCGGTCAAATGCCCTGCATACAACAGCGCAGCCGACAACGGCGTGCGAATCTGGTGGGCCAGCGAAGCCACCATGCGCCCCAAGGATGACAGACGCTCGTGCCGGGCCAACTGATCCTGCAAATCACGGGTTTCGGTCAGGTCGTTGAGCACTACCAATTGCCCGGGCTCGGCATCCAGCGAACGCGTGGCGATCGACAGGCGACGCCCATCGCGCAGGGAAATTTCATGGCCGTCGTCGATGCGGGGGGCAAAGCAACGGGCAATGACAAGCCGCCACGACTCCCCCACCAGCGGCTCACCGAGCAGATCCACGGCCGCCGGGTTGGCTTCGCGCACTTCGCCCCGGGCATCAATGACGATGACTCCGCCCGGCATAAGATCCAGCAAGTTCTGCAACCGGTTGGCCAGCCGTTCCTTCTCGGCCAGCTCCTGCATGCGCTGGGCGCTGACCACGGCCAACTCACCCTTGAGCTCCGACACCCGCGCTTCGAGCAGGCTGTAGGAGTCATTGAGCTGGGTCGACATCTGGCTGAACAGCGCAAAGGCCTGCTCGAGGCCAGCTCGGCTTTCCTGCTTGACGTCGTTGCGCCGACGCACATCGGCGGCACAAGACAAGGGGGCGGCGTGGGGCATCGTGCTCTCTCGCGTGGCTGAGCGTCATAAAACGGTGTGTTGCACGGGCTATAGCAATAGCCGTGCCGGAATATTTTCCGAGTCGGGGAGTGTTTTCAGGAAATACAAGAAGGTGTTCGTTCAACCAGACCGGGCATTGCACCCAATCAATACAGCCCTGCAGTTATTGCAGTGGGCACTTCCGTGTACCCTCGTCGATATTCAAACGGCGTCAATCGTCCGCCTGCTCGTCCCCGTCACGACGACTCATGCCGTACTTGCGCATCTTTTCCACCAGGGTGGTGCGACGTATGCGCAGGCGTTCGGCGGCACGGGCAACGATACCGTTGGCATCATCGAGCGCCTGCTGGATCAAGCCCTGCTCCAGACCACCGAGGTAGTCCTTCAGGTCCAACCCTTCGGGTGGCAGCATCGTCCCGACAGCAAGCTCCTGGGACTGGCCGTTGATGGCCACGCGCTCTTCCAGGTCGGTGCGCAGGGTATCGACCATTTGCTCGTCTTCGTCATCGACATAGCGAAACTTCTTCGGCAGCTCGGCAACACCAATGACCCCGTACGGGTGCATGATCGCCATGCGCTCGACCAGGTTGGCCAGCTCGCGAACGTTGCCTGGCCAGGCATGCCGGCACAGCGACATGATCGCCGCCGAGTTGAAACGGATCGAGCCGCGCTTCTCGTGCTCCATGCGCGAAATCAACTCGTTCATCAGCAACGGTATGTCTTCGACACGCTCGCGCAACGGCGCCATGTCGATAGGGAACACATTCAGGCGGTAGTACAGGTCTTCGCGGAAGGCCCCGACCTCGATCATGCTTTCCAGGTTCTTGTGCGTGGCGGCAATGATGCGCACATCGATGCTTTGGGTCTTGTTGCTGCCCACGCGCTCGAACGTGCGCTCCTGCAACACGCGCAGCAACTTGACCTGCATGGGCAACGGCATGTCGCCGATTTCATCGAGAAACAGGGTGCCGCCGTTGGCCAGTTCGAAGCGGCCGGCGCGGCTGGTGATGGCCCCGGTGAAGGCGCCTTTCTCATGGCCGAACAATTCGCTTTCGAGCAACTCCGCCGGGATTGCGCCGCAGTTGACCGGCACGAACGGCGCCTCGCGGCGCTTGGAATGGTAGTGCAGGTTGCGCGCGACCACTTCCTTGCCGGTGCCGGACTCACCCAGGATCAGCACGCTGGCATCGGTATCGGCCACCTGCTGCATCATCTGCCGCACGTGCTGGATGGCACGGCTGGTGCCGACCAGGCTGCGGAACAGGTTAGGCTCGCGCTGACGCCCACGCTCGCGGGCCTGGTCGTATACCTCGCGGTACACCTGGGCGCGGTGCAGGGAATCGAGCAACTTGCTGTAGCTTGGCGGCATTTCCAGGGAGGACAGCACGCGACGACGCTGATCTTCAGGCAACTCGGCCGCGGAAATTTCGCCTAACAGCAGAACCGGAAGGAACTCATCCCAGGCTGCCACTGTCTTAAGCAAGCCTGAAATTCCACCCGGAGCATTGACTGTCCCGATCAGGACGCAGAGTACTTCACGACTGGATGACGAACCGACACCCTGCTGCCAGTCATGGCTTGAGCAGGTTAAATTTTCTTCCCCAAGAAAATTCAAAATCACCGCCAGGTCGCGGCGACGAACGCTATCGTCATCAATCAGCAGAATTTTGGTTTCACGCCACATGCAATAGCAACTTCCCTAGTCAACTCGACGCCCCGCAGGCAGGGCTTGCCCGACATCTTTGGCTACGTTCAGCTCGTAGACGCCTGAATTAAGAAATCTGCCACTAGTAAAGTCAAAAATCCGTACACAGTCAAATTTATGGCGCACTGCTTTTCGGACCGCCCCAGTCAGCGGAACAGATGGTAAACCTTTGCCGCGCTCTTGGCTTGATTGATCTGCGACATCTCATCGACTATTGCTTGACGCTCACCACTGGTGACATCGATCAACTGCTGGTACACACCCAGCAGCTCCTGCAGATTGTCCCGTAACGCCCGCCCATCGACCTGCGCCTGGGCCGCTACGACATCCTCCATACAGGCGCGGCAAGCCAGGTCGAGTTCGCCGATGGCTTGCCAATCGCGACTGGCCAGGGCGCCAACCAGGGCTTCACGGGTTTGTTCGATACGCTGCAACACGGCGCTCATGGCAATCTCCTAGGGCAATTGATCGGCAATGCCGTCCCAACCTTCCTTGACCGTGATCAACAGCTGAGTCACCTCGTCCAGCGCGGCCGGGTCATTTTTCAGGTTGGCGTCGGTCAGACGCGTGATCATGTAAGCGTAAAGGCTATCAAGGTGGTCCAGGGACTCTGGCGACTTCTCCGGATCCAACCCTTCACGCAGGCCGCCGATGATACCGATGGCCTTGCCGATCAGAATTCCCTTGTTGGCAATTTCCTTGCGCTCCATCGCCCCCTTGGCCTGGGCGATACGACTCAGCCCGCCTTCCATCAACATTTGCACCAGGCGATGCGGGCTGGCTTCGGAGGTCTGGGCCTGGGCGCCGATTTTCTGGTACTGCCGAAGGGCTAACATAGGGTTCATGTTCTACCTCATTGCTGCAAAAGGGTTGTATACCCAGGGTATCGACAAAGCGTCAAAGAACTTTAGGCAAAAGCAAAAAAACCCGGCAGGTCGCAAAACGCTGCCGGGTTTCTGTCGTTTGTTCGATCAATCGTTTTTCTGATTGTTCAGCGCATTCAAGGTGGTCATGACGTTGCTTGAAGTCGCCTTGAGTTGCCCGACCAGCAAGTCCATGGCGTTGTACTTCTTGCTCAATGTGGCCGTCAGGGACTCAATGCGGCGATCGAGTGCGGCCTGCTGCTCGGTCAGGTTGGTTTTCTTGGCGGTCAGGATGGACGAACGCGATTCCAGTACGCCGCCGGAGGTGGTGTAGGGATCGATTGCCTTGGTCATGCGCGAGACCAGACCATCGGTGCCGGTAAACAAGGCCTGGATTTGCGAGCCGAACTTCTTGTCATTCAGGGCACTGGTGAACTCGGTGGAGTTGAACTCCAGCGTACCGTCGGACTGCGTCGTTTTGATACCCAACTGGGAAAGTACGGTCAACTGGTCACCCGAACCTGCGACCACCAACTCCTTGCGCACGGTAGCCACCAGCGAACGGGCCATCGCATCGCCGGACAAGGCACTTCGCACCGGGTTGCCATCGGCATCGATGCTGGTCTTGGTCAGCGAGTTCACGGTCTTGATGAGCGTATTGTAGGCATCGACGAACGACTGCACCGAGGCTTTCAGGCCTTCGGTGTTGGTCGCCACCGTCACCGTCGAAGTACCGGTATTGAGCACATTAAAGCTCAAGCCGCTGACGGCCGAACTCACGGTATTGGATTTACTGGTCATCGCCAGGCCGTCGATGCTGAACTGGGCATCGTCCGCTTTGGCACTGATGTAGCCTGCACCGGTCGGCGTCATTGCCGTGGTACCGTTGATGACCAGCTCCGGGATACCGCTCAACGAAATATCGGAGCCCTTGCCAGTGGTCGTCGAGCTCACGACCAGGCGCGAGCCGCTGCCATCGTTGATGATGTTGGCGCTGAAGCCCTTGGTCTGCAGCTCCTTGTTGATGGCATCCCGCGCATCGAGCAGGGTCGCGCCCGACGGGATGTCCACATTATAGTCGGTGCCATTCTGGCTGACCTTCAGCGTGCCGGCGGTGATGGGGCTGCTGTTGCCTGCGACGAACGAGGCGCTGGCCACTTTCGACGCGGTCGCCATCTTGTCGACCTTGATCACGTAACTGCCATTGACCGCGGTATTGTCGGAAGTGGCCTTGATGATTTTTTCATCGGAGGACGTCGCGGCAAAACCTGCAAATGCCGGGGTGGTGCCGCTATTGAGCTTATCCAGGGCAGTCTTGTAGGCGGCCAGGGCACTTTTTAGTGTGCCGATCGCTGAAATGGTCGCATCATTGGCAGTGCTCTGCTTAGTGATCTGGTTCTGTTTGGGCGCCGTATCGGCCCCGACCAGCGCCTTGACGATCGCCGTAGTATCAAGACCCGAGCCCAGGCCCGCTCCCGGCAGAATTGGACTTGCCATGTGCTTTACTCCCTTTTCAGTTTGTCGCCGGCCATTTGACCCTCAAGGCCAGAAAAAACAGCCAACACAATTCATGCCAATGTTCAGACTCTTTCGCTGAACAGCAGGCTGTTTGCATCATTGAGGCTTTGCGCCAGCTTCAAGGCGGCCTCGGACGGCAACTGCCGGATCACATCGCCGTTTTCACTGTCGACGACTTTGACCACGACTTTGCCCGAGGCATCGTCTATGGAGAACTCCAGGTTGCGCTTGGCCGACAGGACGAATTCGGAAATCTGCTTGACTGCTTGGTTCAGCGCATCGCGATCGGTTTTACTACCCTCTTTCGCGGCGACGTCGGGCGCGGTGGTCTTTTCTGTTTCCACCGTCATTTGCGTGGCAGGTTCTGCCGGCTTGGCGGCAGGATAAGACAAGTTCAGCTTGACGCTCATATCCATGTCCAGCACCCGTTCAAATTAAAAAGCGAGAGAGCGCGCCAGGCGCACTCTCCCGCTTTCACACACCGTCGACTTACTGAAGCAGCTTCAGTACGGCCGATGGCAGTTGGTTGGCCTGGGCCAGAATTGCAGTGGAAGCCTGCTGCAGGGTCTGCTCTTTGGTCAGCGTGGCGGTTTCGGCCGCGAAGTCGGTGTCCTGAATACGGCCCTGTGCGGCGCTGGCGTTTTCAGTGATGTTCTGCAGGTTGGAGATCGCGGTGCCGAAACGGTTTTGCGAAGCACCCAGGTCGGCACGAACGTCGTTGACCTTCTGCAGGGCGGCGTCGATTTTGGTGATCGCGGCATCGACGTTGGTGTGAGCGGCGGAGTGCGAAGCACCGGAGATGGCGATACCGCCTGCACCGCTGGCAACCGACAGGGAGCTGGCTGCGAAACTCTGGGTCAGGGTCAGGTTGATGTGCTGGTCAGCGCCGGTCATGGCACCGACCTGGAATTCCAGGACACTGGCCGAACCGTCCATGACCTTCATGCCGGTACCAAAGGTGGTGCTGGTAGCGATACGGGTGATTTCGTCGGACATTTGCGCGAATTCTTTGTTCAGCGCGTCACGGTCCTGGGTACTGTTGCTGTCGTTACGCGACTGAACGGCCAGTTCACGCATACGCTGCAGAATGTTGGTCGTCTCTTGCAGGCCGCCTTCAACGGTTTGCGCGATCGAAATCGCGTCGTTGGCGTTTTTTTGCGCCATGGTCAAACCGCGAATCTGAGTGGTCAGACGGGTGGAAATCTGCAGGCCGGCGGCGTCGTCTTTGGCGCTGTTGATTTTCAGGCCGGAAGACAGACGAGTCATCGAGGTGCTCAGCGCATCGGACGACTTGGTCAGGTTCTTCTGAACGCGCAAAGAAGCGGTGTTAGTAACTACGGACATACCCATGACGAAATTCCTCTTTGGTTGGGTGCTGCGGCTTCCGGCCCTGGCAACTGCCGGGTATGGCCTAGAGAACCTTCGTTATGGTTATCGTCGCTACAGGTAGTTGCTTTAGGCGTTTTTTAAAAAAAAATGCCATCACCCTGCCATCGCCGCGAAATACGGGGGTTGCGCGCCCTGCACGGGCCGACGTGCCGTACCAGAGCGTCCCGGCGCAACGTGAACTACCTCACACTTTCAAAGTGTCCGACAGGATCGACCTGCATGAGGGAGCAACTCGATCAATTCGTTTTTCAGGAAATCATGGCGTGCGGTAGCCACAGTGGCGCGCCGAGGCCTGCACTGGACGTGACGATTCAAGAGGTGAGTTCAAGAGCGAAGTCGTGCCGGCAAGGCCAAGTAGCGCCCGGCCTCGCTGCCATTACCCGGCACAAGCCAGGACGGCACGCCGATGGCCAGCCACTGGGGCTGGGAAATACCGAGGGTCTGCCCCACGCAATACGCCGTCGAGGATAGGCACATGCAGCGCGCGAGGCCTCATGAATAGCACTGCGGATTGATGCATCCACAGTGCCTCATGAACATTTTTTACGGCCGATAGATAATCGCAGAGCCCCAGGATAGACCCACGCCGAACCCACTCAACGCCACGCGCTTCCAGCTGGTATCGAGCACGTGCTTTTCCAGCAGCAGCGGAATGCTCGACGACACGGTATTGCCGGTCTCGACCATGTCCTTGATGAATTTCTCCGGTTCTTCTTCGAAGCGCCGCGCCACGGCATCGACAATCGCCGCGCTGCCCTGGTGGATGCAGAACGCATCGATATCTTCGGACTTCAGGCCCGACTCCTCGAGCAGCTCCCGCAGGTGCGCAGGTACTTTGAGCAGGGCAAAATTGAAGACCTGGCGGCCGTTCATGTAGAACACCCCATCGTTGACCTTCAGGTGCGGCGCACCGGAACCATCGGTACCGAACTTGGCCTTGCCAAGGTGCCAGGCGGCATCCTCGCCCATCCAGGTCGCCGTGGCGGCATCGCCAAACAGCATCGTGGTGTTGCGGTCTTCGGGGTCGACGATTTTCGAATACGGGTCGGCGGTAATCAACAGGCCGTTTTTCAGGCCCGCGGCTTCCATGAAGCCTTTGATGGCATAGAGGCCATAGACGTAGCCGGAGCAGCCCAGGGAAATATCGAAAGCCGCCACGGCGGTTGTCAGGCCCAGCTTGTCCTGCACGATGGCAGCGGTGTGTGGCAGACCTTCTTCGTCACCGTTCTGGGTTACGACGATCAGGGCATCGATCGATTCGCGCTTGAGTTCAGGGTTATTGGCGAACAGGGTATTGGCGGCTTCGACACACAGGTCGGAGGTTTCCTGCTCCGCGCCCATGCGCGGCAAGAACGCCGAACCGATCTTGCCCAGGATGAACTCTTCATCCTTGTCGAACTTGGCACCCTGTGCGTAGTTATCCAGGCCGGCCGCAGGCACGTAACTCGCAATGCTTTTTATGCCAATCATCATGGCTTCCCAATAATTAACGACTGAATATCACCGCTCGCATGATCGAGGGGCGCCGACAAACAGGAATTTCCACCACACCGGTCGAGGGTGGCAGCGGAGGACGACAGTGGCATAAAGCCGTCATCCTCACTCCAAAAGGTTACAGTGAAGATGCTCGCAATGACCATCGGGTCACGTGGATAAGCAGACAATGGCATATTTTGCCAGGACTCGTCATCACCCCGTCAATCGACCAATGTCCCGTCCAGCGCCGTGCCAGGCGCCAGTCATTGAGGGGCCCTGCCTCCGATCGGCACGTCCTGATACCGTGGGGCAAGGCCAAGGCCCGGGTAAACTCAGGCAATCAAGCCCGCCCAATCCACGGCAACGCTGCTGCCCATGACAAAGCCCTTGCCGCTTCGGGCCAGGTTTTTGTTGTAGGCCGGGTCCTGATCCACATACGCTTGCCACTTGTCGCGCAAGGCCTGGTCAGCCATCGAGGGTTCGGGAATGCGCCCGGGGTGGATAATTTGCACCTGAGGCGTCCAGACCGTCAGGAAACCGGCTTGCGCCGCTTTCAGGCACAGGTCGATATCGCCATGGGTTTCGGCAAAATGCCCTTCGTCCAGCCCGTCCACGGCCTTGTACACGTGCGTACGGATCATCAGGCAAGCGGCGGACAGCGCCGAATAGTTCTGCTCGACACTCAAGCGCTGCAGGTAGCCGGTGGCGTCCTTGTCAACCCCTGCGAAAGCCGCGGCAACCACGCCGTCCAATCCCAGCACAAGGCCGGCCTGGGTGACGACACCATCATGATCGACCAGTTTGGCACCAACGATCCCGACTTCCGGGCGCTGGGCCTGGTTGAGCAAGGTTTCGATCCAGTTCGGGTTGACCACTTCGCTGTCCGCGCCCAGTAATACCAGGTACTCACCGCGGGCCTCGAGACTGGCGGCATTGTGCAGGGCAGACTTGCTCAGGCGTCGCTCGCTCCTGAGAATTCGCACACGCCCGCCCTTCTCTTCCAGCCTGGCCAGCCAGCCCAACAGTTCCGGCGATTGGCTGGCGTTGTCGGCAATCAGGATCTCGTGACGTTGGTAGCGCGTACGCTGCAGCACGCTGACCAAAGCTCGCTGCACCGCGGCCAGGTTGTCCTCGCTGTGCAGGATGATCGACACAAACGGGCGCTCGCTGTGGCGATAATCGATCTGATACTGCCCCGGCCCATTGGAGCGCACCTGTGCCTGATAGCCGCGATTGGCCAAGTGGCGCAGCAATGCCTGCTTCTCGTCGGGGTTTTCTTCAAGCGTCGGTGCCCGACTGATCAGCAGCGGCTCATCCAGGTGTGCGAAGCCGGCCATGCCGTCCTGTTCGATCAGGCGCAAGAGCAAGTCAAACTCAAGTGCCTGGCTGAATGCGGCGGCATAACCACCGGCCTGCAGCAGCACATCTCGGCGCACCAACCAGTGGCGCGCCATCAACGCCGGCAAGCTGAGCAGCAGGTCGAGATTGAACCCGGGACGCATCACGTCAGCCAAGGTACCATCGGCCTGACGCTGGAATTCGTCCACACACACGGCGCGGCACTGGGGGGCATTGAGCAATTCAAGGCTGGCACGCAACAGGCCCGCCGCAGTGAATTCGTCACCCGCCTCGGCCAGCATCAACCAATCGCACGCCGAGCGTTCGGCGATCTGATTGAGTTTGTGCACATAGTTGTCGGCGCTGACCTTGACGAAATGCAGGGTGTTTTGCTCGGTGGTCGCCGCAGGCAAGTCACCGGTGGTGAATACGACGATCTGGAATGCGCGGCTGTAGCCCTGGAGCAAGCTGTCGAACGTTGCCTGCAACTTTTCGGTGTCACCGCCAAGGTCCAACAACAGGATGCAGAAGCGCGGGCCGCCATTGTGCCGTGCCAGGTGCTGGACGATCTCGGCACGCTGGGCCTCCTTGGGCTTGCGCACCTCGAGCCAGTTGAGCAAGCGACCCGAGCGCGTCTTGTCGAACAATGCAGCTGTGCTCGGCGCCGAAACGTCCTGCAAGCGCTGCGCCCATTGCCGATAGGCAGTGGCCTGCTCTGCCTGGCCAGCCTCGTCCAGGCATTGCGCCAGTTTATCTACAACATCGGTATGGAAAGGGTTGCTGGCCATGGCCAGTTGCAGCCGATGTTCCACGGTGGCGGCAGTATCGTTGTCGTAGCCGCGCATCCACTCATGCTGCTTGAGCCATACCGCTTCCAATCGCTCAAGTTGCAGTTTGCCGGCGGGCATCGCGTTGATCAGGAACTCAAGTTCGGTCAGTTGATCGAAATACGCCTGGTTGTAGAACGGCATCTCGACATACTGGGTGGGGCCGAACTGGCGTGTCGGCAATTCCAACGGGCTCAGCCAGAGCGAGTCGAAAATCCGCTCGATCGTCAGCGAGCGCCGCTGATTAAGGCAGTCCGCCATCTCGGTAAATGCCTTGATGGCAAATTGCTTGAGCCGTGCCGGGGCACGCTCTTGCAACGCGGTAGGCGTCGATGCCAGCACCTCGGCGAATGCCTCACGTTCGGCAACCGACTTGGGATCGGTATAGGCCAATGTAAAAATGACTTCGGTATTGTGCTCCGAACCGAAGTAGTTCACTTCCCGCACGGCATAGGGTATCGGCAAAATGCGGGCCTTGGCGCAGGCCAGCATGTAGTAGACGTGGCTGATCTCCAGCCATTCAAAGCTCATGCTTTCAGGCATCGCCGCAAACCAGCTGCGAAACAATTCGGTGCGCGTCAATGCATAGAAGGGCGGAAGATAGTGGCCCATATAAGACAGCACTCGGTCCTCTGCCTTATCGCTGGAATGATCCTCGATGCCTTTTTTGTCACGGCGCAAATAATTAACCTGGTTGGCCTGCGCCAGGTACATCATGGTGTAGCCATGACACATGCCGTAGTCCGGATTGGACTCAAGAAATGCGGCTGCCTCGGTCAAGGCCCCCTGCAAAATAAAGTCGTCATCGGCGGCAAAGGCCATATAAGGCGTTGTCACACTCTCCACGCCATAGTTGAGCTTGGCCTGAAACCCTGCATAGGAAAACTGCGGCAAATGCCGGTAGTCCACATTGGGAAAGCGTGCGGCAATGGTGTGGTCCGCCTCGTTCGAGGAGTCCAGCACCACAATCGAACATGAGAAACGGCTGTAATACTGTACAGCCCGGCGCAAGAAGGCCGGTCGATTGTGGCTTATCACAACAAGCGTGAACAGCTGGCTCAACGATACCGCTTGAGTGGACATCTGGTTGCCTTGCATAACTCTTCCCTACCACCGGCTGAACATCAAAGGAATTAAAATCTCAACGAACCCGACGCAGGTAACCGTCCGGCGCAACCGTTACCAGCAACTTGTTCTGCATGTGGTAATCGATTTCAAAATCGCTGTTCTCTTCCAGGTAAGCCCACACTGCGGTCTTCGGGTTATCGCCCTGCCCCCATGGGCGATCCGGGAAAAAATCCGCCGGCATGTCTTCAACCACGGTGTCCATCACCACGCAATAACTGCCCAGCGATACCAGGGGGGAATACAGGCGCAGTTCTTCAAGGACGTGCTGGTGGGTATGGTTGGAATCCAGGACCACGATGACTGTCTTGCCCGCTGCCTGCGTGCGAACCTGCTCAACGACAGCCGGATCGACGCTGGAGCCTTCAATCATCTGGATGCGCTTGCTCATCGGATGACTCTCGATTGCCTCGCGATTGTGCGCACGGATGTCACGGTCGATACCCAACACTTCGCCATGGCCTTGCAGTTCGAGCAACGAGGCGTAGTAGATAATCGAGCCACCGTGGGCGATCCCACACTCGATGATCAGGTCCGGCTTGATCTGCCAGATGAGCTCCTGCATCGCCATCATGTCCTGAGGCAATTGAATGATCGGGCGGCCCATCCAGGAAAAGTGGTAGCTGTATTTGTGTTTGGCCGACTCATTGAAAAAGTCACGAGCCAAGCCCTTGAGTTTCTCGTTCTGACCTTGCGCGACGACTTCGGCCTGACACTCCGCTTCGAAGATTTGAACTGCTGTCTGGGTCATTTGCCTACCTCAGTGATAAATAATGGGAACGCCGCGCAGTCAGCACGCGGCCAATGAAAAAGGGTCGGCTGTGCAACACCGGCAGCTCAGCACCCGATACGGCTCATGCGTCATGGTCAGCGCCCAGAAGTGCCTGCAGCCGCCGGGCATCGCCCCAGAACGCCATGGGCTCATGGACCGAGTAAGCGTAATGCCCCAGGTTCAGGCGAATGGACGAACCACGGCTGGCACAATGCTGTTCGACCAGCGCACGAACCGATATCGGCTGACCGCTGCAGCAATTGACCACGCCGTTGAAATCTCCACGCAGCAACAGGCTGGCGAGGTAACCGGCAGCCGTTTCGATGGCCAGGAAATCACGCAGTTGATCGCCAGCCGACATGTTGAACTGCTCGTGCCCGGCGTCGATTGCATGGTCCAGGGCCGCGAGCAGGCTGTTGGGGTTTTGCCCTTCCCCGTGCAAGTAGAACAACCGCACCCATTGCAGGGCGAATGGGTGCTGACGCTGCAACGCTTCGAGGAACAGCCGCAGGCTGTGCTTGGCCAGGCCGTACGGGTTGCCGGGTTGCGCTTGAATGTCCTCGCTCAAGGAACCGTTTTGCAGGCCGTATTCGAAGCACGTACCCGTGACCTGGACCCGCTTGACGCCCGCTGCCACCACCGTCTTGATAAAGCGATAGTCCGCCATCAGGTTGTGTTCGAAGTGGAACAGGCCCTGATAGTTGGGCAGCCCCGGCCAGGCCAGATGCACCAGGGCGTCGATGCCTTGGACCAGCGGGACGAGGTCCAGGTCTGGCGCGTGAATATCGGCCGCGACGAATTCCACCTGGTCGAACCAGGGCATGCCATGCGCAGGCTCGCTGCGCCGAGCCACTGCCCGCACCTTGCAGCCACGGGCAAGCAAGGCGTCGATTACGTGGCGGCCGACGAATCCGGTGGCACCGGTCACCAATACGTTCAGGGCACTCATAGAATGGTCAACTCGGGCACGGCGATAACAAAGCGGCCACCCCACTCACGAATCTGCGCCTGCTGCTCGCTGACCTCCTGCATCAGGTTCCACGGCAGCACCAGCACGTAGTCCGGCCGCTCGATGGCCAGCCGCTCGGGGGCAACCACTGGAATGCGGCTGCCCGGCAGGAACTTGTCCTGCTTGTGTGGATTGGCATCGGCCACCCAGGCCAGCAAGTCAGGTTTGACACCGGCGAAATTAAGCAGGGTGTTGCCCTTCGCCGCGGCACCGTAGCCCACCACGCGCTTGCCCTCGGCCTTGGCCTGCAGCAAGAAGCGCAGCAACTGGTGCTTGATGCGCTCGGCCGCCGGCGCCAAGGTCGCATAAAACGCCGGGGTGCTGACACCGGCGCGTTGTTCGCGCGCCAGCAACAGCGGCACCGCTGCAGTGACCGGCTGAAGCCCTTCGGCACGCTGCACGAACACCCGCAGGGAACCCCCATGAGTTGGCAGTTCGCTGACATCGAAAACCACCAGGCCGTTGTTCGCGCACAGGCGCTGCACAGCGGTGAGCGACAGGTAGGAATAGTGCTCGTGATACAGGGTGTCGAATTGCTGTTCGGCCATCAGCGCCAGCAAGTGCGGAAACTCGAAGGTCGCTACGCCCGACGGTTTGAGCAATGTGGCAAAGCCTTGGAGAAAATCATTGATGTCCGGGACATGGGCCAACACATTGTTGGCCGCCATCAGGTCCGCCGACCAACCGTCGTTGCGCAACTGACGGGCACTGTCGCGGCCGAAAAACACTTCGCGAATGTCCAGGCCCTTTTCCCGGGCGGCCTGGGCGGTGCTGCGGGTTGGCTCGACACCCAGGCACGGGATTTCGCGCTCGGCGAGGTACTGCAGCAGGTAGCCGTCGTTGGCAGCGATCTCCACGACCCGGCTGTGCCCGTCGAGGCCAAAACGCTCGACCATCTCGGAAACATAACGCCGGGCATGGGCCAGCCAGGAACTGGAGTAGGAACTGAAATAGGCATAGTCGGCGTCGAACAGGCTTTCGGCACGCGTGTAGTCTTCGGTCTGCACCAGCCAGCATTGCTGGCAAACCATCACCTTCAGCGGGATCCACTGCTCGGCCTGTTCCAGTTGTTCGGCGCGCAGGTAGGCATTGGATGGCGGTGCGCTGCCCAGGTCGATCAGGGGCAGGCTCAGGCAGGTTCCACAGCCTCGGCAGTTCATGGACACACTCCAGCAAAATGTTGATCCAGCCCGGGATGCGCCGCATCCCGGGCCGACAGATTCTTGACAGGCAACGGCCAGGCGATGGCCAGGCGTGGATCGTGGACCGACAGGCCACCCTCCTTGCCCGGCGCATAATCGGCGCTGTGCAGGTAGAGCAATTCGGCGTCGTCGCTGAGCACCTGGAAGCCATGGGCAAAACCGGCCGGAACCAGCAGGCTACGGCCATCGCCCGCACGCAGGTGCTCGGCATGCCAGTGCAGGAATGTGGGCGAGTCGGGACGCAGGTCCACCGCCACGTCCCAGACTTCACCGCGCAGGCAAGTAATCAACTTGGCTTCCGGCACATCGCCCTGCTGGTAGTGCAAGCCGCGAACGCTGCCTTCTCCCCGCGTGCAGGAGTGGTTGATCTGGCGCACATGAAACGGCGTGCCCAAGGCACCCAGGCTGCCTTCGCAGAACAACCGCGAAAACTGCCCTCGAGCGTCTTCGTGGCGTTTGTGCTGCAGGCTGAAAAGTCCCCGGAGCGGTAGTTCATGCAAATGCAGTTCGCTCACGACAGCTCCGCGTACAGGTTCAATTGATCCAGGGTCACGGCACGCATGTCGTCGCCGCTTTTCCATGCAACGTGCCAGTCCAGGGTGTGCTGCAAGCACTCCTTGAGGCTCCAGCGCGTGCGCCAGCCGAGCAACTGCCGGGCGCGGCTGCTGTCCAGGCGCAGCAGCCCGGCCTCGTGCAGGTCACTGGCTTCGACGCGCAGCCCGGCCGCTTGCGGCCAACGCTTGGCCAACAGCGAGACCACTTCGCCGACGCTGCACATATCGGCCTCGCCCGGCCCGAAGTTCCAGGCGCCGGAAAATGCCGGCCCCTCTTCGAACAACCTGGCGGCCAATTGCAGATAACCAGCCAAGGGCTCCAGGGCATGCTGCCAGGGCCGCACGGCCTGTGGGTAACGCAAGGTGACGGGCGCGTTGGCGGACCAAGCCTTGAGCACATCGGGGATCAAGCGCTCCGGAGCAAAGTCGCCGCCGCCCAGGACATTGCCTGCCCGCGCCGTGGCCAGGGCCAGGCCATGTTCGTTGTAGCGCCCGGGAGCAAAAAACGAAGCGGCATAGGATTGGGCCAGCAACTCGCAACAGGCCTTGCTACTGCTATACGGATCATGCCCCCCCAGGGCTTCGCTTTCGCGGTACGGCCAGGCCCACTCCTGATTGGCGTAGACCTTGTCGGTGGTCACCAGCACGCAGGCGCGCACGCCACCGATCTGGCGGATGGCTTCGAGCAGGTTAAGGGTACCGATCACGTTGCTCGAATAAGTGCCCAAGGGGTCACGATAACCCTCGCGCACCAATGGCTGGGCCGCCAGGTGCAGCACGATTTCTGGCTGTACCTCGGCCACCAGTTCGAGCAACGCGCCGAGGTCGCGCAGGTCGCCACGAACGTCCTTGAGGCCGGTGCCGACCCGGGCCAGTTCGAACAGGCTCGGGTCGGTACCAGGGTCCAGGGCAAAACCGCTGACTTCGGCGCCCAACTCCTGCAGCCACAACGCCAGCCAACTGCCCTTGAAACCGGTATGGCCGGTCAGCAGGACACGCTTGCCCGCCCAGAACGCGCGGTTCAGGCCCATTGCTTCCATGGGGCCTCCCCGCATTGCCACAGGTGTTCCAGGTGGTTCTTGTCGCGCAAAGTATCCATCGGGTGCCAGAAGCCGTCGTGCTGGAAGGCCACCAGTTGTTCTTCGCGGGCCAGCTTCGCCAACGGCTCGGACTCCCAGGAGGTCTGGTCGTCATTGATATACGGCAAGACCTTGGGCGAGAGCACGAAGAAGCCGCCATTGATCCAGCCACCATCGCCGCGCGGCTTTTCGACGAAACCGCGCACCAGGTCGCCGTCGCGCTCCAGGGCGCCATAGCGACCCGGCGGTTGTACGGCAGTGACCGTGGCATGCTTGCCATGGGACAGGTGGAAGTCGACCAGTGCGCCGATATTCAGGTCAGAAACGCCGTCGCCATAGGTGAAGCAGAACGCACGTTCGTCCTCCAGGTAACGGCTGGCGCGGCGCAGGCGCCCGCCGGTCATGGTTTCGTCGCCGGTGTCGATCAGGGTGACGCGCCATGGCTCGCTGTAGTTCTGGTGGACGTCCATGCGGTTGTTGCGCATGTCGAAAGTGACGTCAGAGGTGTGCAGGAAATAGTTGGCGAAGAAATCCTTGATCGCGTAGCCCTTGTAACCAAGGCAAATCACGAAATCGTGAATCCCGTGGGCCGAGTACTGTTTCATGATGTGCCAGAGAATTGGCTTGCCGCCGATTTCGATCATCGGTTTAGGCTTGAGATGCGACTCTTCGCTGATGCGCGTGCCCAGGCCACCTGCCAGAATAACTGCCTTCATCATGTCCCCTATTGTTCTTCAGCGGGCCGGGCTAGCGGCCATCCTCTGCATCGCGCACAGTGACGCCATCAGCCATTCGAGCAGTGCCTGGAATGAACGATTTATGGCGATATTTTGGGGACTTGCAGGAAACGCGCCAGCTCGGCTTGGCCGAGCTGGCGCACGCGTTCAGTCGGGCATCCAGCCGTCGAACCAGGGCTGCAGGTTATCGCCCTGGAGCATGTAGTCGCGCAGCACCACTTCGCGCAGTTCATCGCCCATGCGGTAGCTGGCTTCCCGGTCGGACAGGTGCATGCGAATGGCTTGCAGCCACTCGCTGGTACTGTTGCTAACCACCCGCGTGCACGGCAGGTAACCGCGATAAGCCTCCGTGTCGCTGCAGATCACCGGATAGCCGCAGGCGCCGTATTCCAAGAGGCGCAGGTTGCTCTTGCAGTCGTTGAAAATGTGATGTTCGAGCGGCGCCAGGGCCAGGTCCAGGTTCAGGCTGGCGAGTTTGGCCGGATAGGCCTCCAGACCGATCACCGAATGGAATTCATGGATGTACGGGCGCAGCGCTTCCGGGCACATGCCGAAGAACACCCATTCGACTTCATGGGCAAGCTCGCGCACCACCTCGGCGATGATTTCCAGGTCACCGGCATGGCTGGTGCCACCGCCCCACCCTACCCGTGGCTTGCTCGAGGTGCGGCGTTGGCCGCGTAGTCCATGCCACAAATGCGGCGCCAGCATGTTCGGGACCACACGAATATCGGAGTTCGAGCCTGCCAACGCATCGGCCAGGGCCTGGGTGGACACCACCAACCGGTCGCACAAGCCGATCCCACGCCGCACTGTCTGCTCCATGTCTTCAGGCATGTTGCGCAAGTGGCCATTCTTCTTCGGCACCTTGATCACATAATCGTCGAGCTCGAAGATCCGAAACGCCCTGGAATAGGTCTTCAGGCGCTCGATCTCGTTGATCGGCCCTTCGCTATAACGGCCCTGCAGGATGATGACATCCGGCGACTGACGTTCAATGTCCAGGATCGATGGCATTTCGAACGCCATGTGCCCGCCGATTCGGTTCGCAGCCTCCAGCTCGATGAACGGCTGCACGACCCGATAGTGTCCGACCGCCGTCAGGTTCATTGGCATGGCCAGGACATTGGGCTGCATCCGCTGCGTCAACGGATCCCAGCCGGCACGCAGGCCAGGCTCCAGGCAAAAACTGGAGCCGGTCAGGCCGAGGTTGCGGTTGTAGGCCGGATCACGGGCCAGGACCGGCAGCCACCTGAGCAGCACCGACTCCTGTTCCTTGGCATCGACCTGCTGGCGTTGCTTTTCGCTCTGCGGGTCCAGGGTGTGGTTTTCGAGTTCGGCAAACACCACCTGTGCATCTGGCGTCCAGACCACCAGGTAGCCGTTGTTGCGGACACGCAGGCACAGGTCGACATCACTGAACGACTGGCTGAAAGTCGCCTCGTCCAAGGCCCCCAGATCATCGAACACCTGCTTGCGCACCATCAGGCATTCGCCACTCACGGCGCTGTAGTTCTGCGCCACGTGCAACCGCTGCATGTAACCGCGCGCCTGTGCCGGCTCGCCAATGAATGGCGTACCGACCGGGCCGCGCAACCCCAGCAACAGGCCCGCGCCGGCAATGGTGCCCTGGGGGCTGATGAGCTTGGCACCGACGACACCGACTTCGGGGCGCTGGGCATGGTTGAGCAGTTCGCCAAGCCAGTCCGAATTGAAAATCATACTGTGCGGGCTGAGCAGCAACAGGTACTCGCCCCGTGCCTGGCCGGCAGCAAAATTGAACAGCGCCGCCACGTTGGAGGAGGCGTCATAGCGCAACACCCGCAACATATCGCTGCCCATGTCGGCCATGGCCTGGAGCCAGGCGCGCGCCTCGGGATCGCGGCTGGCGTTGTCGACGATAAGTATTTCGTAGTGGTTGTAGGCGGTTTTCTCGATCAGCGTTTCCACGCAGCGTTGCAGGGCCACCCGTTCATCACGGGTGGCAATGATGATCGACACCCGCGGTTGCGCTCCATGGTTGTAGTGCACCCGGTTGAGCATGGGCAGGCTGCCGCGCTCGATCCGGTGCTCGATACCCAGGCGCCGCAAGTGCTCGGCCAGCACTCGCGGATTGTGCTCGATCACGGCAGGCGACGACAGCCAGGTGGCGTAAGCCTGTTGCGACTCGAGCAATATCTCACTGATATGCTCGACCACTTGCAGGCCGTCGTTTTCCACCAGGCGCCAGAGCAGATCGTGTGGGCTCAGCTCATCGAACTCGGGATTGAAACCGCCCAACTCGATAAAGCGTTGGCGCTGTAGCGCCAGCGCCCGTCCGACATAGGGGTAGCCGCGCAGCAGGTCGAGATTGAAGTCCGGCTTGAATACCGGCTCAGCCGATACCTGCTCGCGCAGTGCACCTTCGTCGCTGTAGCAGCAGCGCACGCCGTGGTTCGCGGCAATACGCTCGGCCATCAGCAACAATGCCGATTCGGTCAAGCGGTCGCCGGCACGCAACAGGTAGAACCAGTCGGCACCGTCCAGTTGTGGCAACACCTCGTTGAGTTGCCGCGGCCAACTGTCCTGTAGCACCATGGTCAGGGTGCGTTCGCTGACGCCGTTCTGCCGGCCATTGCATGAGAGCACCAGGGTTGCCTCGGCGGCGTAGCTCTGTTCGGCGATACTCTGCAGCGTCACCTGCAGCGCCGCGCTGTCGCCCTCGCTATCGACCACCACGGGCACAATCTTCGGCTGCTGCGACCAGCCGGCAATGCGCTCGGGCAATTGCCGCTTGGTGGCGGCGGAGAACTGACGGCAGCTCAGCCACTGGGCATACAACTCGGAAAAGCTCTCGGCCTGGCTGCCAACCTTCCAGTGCACGATGGTTTGTTGCAGGCTCAGCAGGCGGCTCAGGCACAACTCTTCCCACTTGCGCTCGCCGGTTTGGCCCAGGGGCACGTAACGCACCCAGCCGTGCGCCGGCGCCGGCTCGCTGCCGCGGGCCTCAAGCATTTGCCCCAGCCATTGCAACTCGGTAGCTTCCTGTTGCGCAACGGGCGCTTGCTTTTTCAGGCGGTCCGGGTGGATGCGCTCGAAGCTCTGTACCTGGTTCATGATGGCCAGGTTGCCGCGGCGCAACAGGCAGGCAAACAAGGCCAGGTCCAACAGGGCGACAAACCCCTGACCCGGTTGCGCCACGGCCGGCAACAATGCCAGCACGTCACTGCGGCGCAGCAACACACTGCTCAACCCACCGATGAAGTTGACCGGTGAATCCTTGAGGATGGCCAGGATATCGCCGCCCTTGAACACGGCATCGATGGGGCTGAAGCAGCAGTTCTCCAGGCGCGGCGGCAGCAAGTGATCGTCGCTGTCGCACAGGTAGCGCTGAGCGCCTGCCAGGCTGACGTCGTCATGCACATCCAGCACTTTGGCCTGGCGCTCGATGCAATGAGGCATCAGCCGGTCGTCATCGCACAGAAACTTGATGTACTGCCCCCGGGCCTCTTCCAGGCAGCGCAACAGGTTACCCTGCAAACCCAGTGGCTGTGGATTGCGCAGGTAACGAACAGGCTTGTCGGTTTTGGTTGCGAGCGCCTCGACGATCTGCTCGATCTCATCATCACGGCGGTCGTCGCAGACGATGATTTCGAGGTTTTCGTAACTCTGGTTCAGGGCGCCCTGCAACGCCGCACGGAAGAATCGCGGGTTGAACGCAGGGATGGTGATACTGACTAAAGGCGATGGTTTCACGTGCGGGCTCTCGAACGGCCGGCGCTCACTGCTGGCAGCGAGCGCCATTGCCGCAAAAAAAATAGCGGCGACCGCTTAGTTTTGGTTGAACAAGCCCAACTGGGCGATCTTGCTGAACGCCAACTGCGCGGCCTGCAACATGGTTTGTTGCATGGTCAGGCGGATCGCGACTTCCGCCGGGTCCGACTCGCGAATCGACGACTGTGTCGATGCGTTGGCCAGGCCAAGACTTTCGTTGGTATCGCTCTGGATATCCAGGGCTGCACCGCGGGCACCGACCGAGGTGATCGCCGACTCGATCTGCTTGGCACCGCTGTCGAGATTGGCCAGGGCCGAATCCAGCGCGCTCTTGAGTTTCTGCTGGGCGTCCAGGTTGCCTTCGATCGGGGTCTCCAGCGCCATGCGCAGTTGCCCGACGGTATCGAGAATGTTCTGCGTCTGGTGAGTGTTGACCTGTACCGCGAACTGGTCACCGGCCGCCGGCGTGCCGGCCAGGCTGAAGTCGACACCGGCCGCCGTTGCAGTGCTGCCGGACAATGTGCCGGTTGACACCGGTTTACTGTCTGCCGTCACCGGCTGGGCGTACAGTTCGAAATTTGTCGGGCTGGTGAACTTCAGCACCGCGCCGCCATTGGGAAAGGCGCTGTGGTACTGCGCCGGGTTGCTGACCGAGGTACCGGTCACCAGCGCCGTCGACGGGTTGCCCGGGCTGCGCGCAACGTTGAAGCTGTCCGGCTTGGCCGCGAGCTGGAAGGTATGGCCGGCAATCACGGAATCGGGGTTGCTATCGCCCGGTTGCAGGTTGATATCCAGGCGCAGGTCGACTCCGCGAAAACGCACGGTCGAGCCGGTTTTGCCCGGGTCGAAGACGCCATTGGCCGTAGCCTCTGCCGTCACATCATTGTTTCCCGAGTCGGTAATCTTGAACTGGGTGCTGCTCATGAACGTGATGGTGTACGGCTCACCACTGCGAAATTGATCGTTGTAGGTGGTGCTGCCCGAGACCTGGCCGTTGGACAGGGACACCCGGCCATCGTCGACCGCGGGCGCCGTCAAGGTGGTCTGGCTGCGACTGGTATTCACGGCCTGTTCGAAAATGCTCCAGCCACTGTCGTTGCTCGCCATCGACAACAGGTCGCCGATCTGCAGGTTCAGTTGGGTCTGGTCGCCATGGTAGCTGTAGGTGCCATCGGAATTGCGCACGAATGGCTGGGTATCGGCCTTGGAGCCTGCGAACAGGTACTGGCCGTTCTCGTCCTTGCTGTTCATCAGGCTCAGCAGCTGCTCTTCGAGCTGGCCCAACTCAGCGGCATTGGCCCTGCGATCGGCATCGGTATAACCGCCGTTGCCGGCACCAATGGCCAACTCGTTAGCACGCTGCAAAATGTTGCTGACCGACTTGAGCACCGTCTCGGACTGGCTCAGGGTGTTCTTGATGGTGGTGATGTTGCCCTTGTACTGCGCCAGCATCGAACCCTGTTGTTCGAGCTGCAAGAGCCGTGCAGCACCGACCGGGTCGTCGGCGGCGGTGTTGACGCGAATGTAACTGCTGGCCTCTGCGCTGGTCTTGACCAGCTTGGCGAAGCTGCGCTGATAGTTGGAGGTGCTGGACTCGTAAAACTGGGAAGTGGAAATACGCACGGTCTACGACTCCTTAAAGACTGTTGATCAAAGTGCTGAAAATTTCCTGCGCAGCCTTGATGATCTGCGAAGAGGCGGTGTAGTACTGCTGGTACTTCATCAAGTTGCCGCTCTCTTCGTTCAAGTCCACGCCGGACAAGGAGTCGCGAGCGCCCTTGGCCTGGGCCAGAATGGCGGTGGTCGCGGCGCTGTCGAGTTGCCCCTGCCTGGTCTTGGCCCCCACGTTTTCGACCAGCTTGCCGTAGGCATCGGTCAGGCTGATGCCCTTGTTGGTGGCGCTGGTGTCGACGGTCTGTCGGGTCTGCAAGTCCAGTGTGGCCAAGCCGTTGCGGTTGTCCGACGAGCCTGGGCCGGTCAATGCGACGCTATAGCTGTCGTTGGCCTTGGGTGAGCCACCGACAGTCATTTCGAAGCTGAAAGTTTTCTGGACCGCCCCGTCCATGATCGGATTGCCGCTGGCATCGACCATTGGCACATTGATGCTCAGGGTGTTGTTTTGCCCCGGGACAATGGAGCCGGTGCCGATGCTCACGCCCTTGGCATCGTAGAGGGTGTAGGCCTGGGTGCTCCCGCCCTCGCTGCCGAACACCAGCTTGACCGGGGTCGATTTTTTCAGCCCGGCCTGCATCTGCAGGCGCGATGCCGAATCATAGATGTCCAGTTTAGAGGTCAGTGTCGGCTGGGTGATGGTGCCCGTACCACTATTGCCCGAACCACTGACCGCAGTCAGCGCCGCCGCGATGGCCAGCTTTTTCGGATCGGTCAACACCGTGGAGATGTCACTGGCCGCCGTGCGGGTGGGGGTGATCTTGAAACTGTCGCCGGCACTCGGCGCCCCGCCATTGAGCTTGAGGGTGAAGCCGTCGATCACCGGTGGCGGTGTCGTGCTCAGGTCATAGCTGCCCATGTCGGTGCCTTCGGGCAAGCGTTTGACGCTGTAGCCACTGGCACTGGTGAAGGTCACCTGATAATCGCTGGCGGTCAGCTTGCCGGTGTCCTTGATGGCCACGTCCAGGTTGCCCGAGCCTGCGCTATTGCCTGCCTTGGCCGTGCTGCGTTGTGCCAGCTGGGCCAGGCTGTTGATATCACCAAACAGGGCTGCACCGAACTCACCATTTTTGTCGATGCCTTGAGCCAACTGACTGTTGACGCGATCGGCAACGACCAGCGCGACCCGGCCAAGCTCATTCATCGCCGGGTCCAGCACTTCGTTTCGGTAGCGTACCAGCCCCCCCATGGAACCACCGGTCACTGTGGAGGTGATATCGATCGAGGTCTGGCCACGGTTGAGCTGAATGCTCATGCGTGTCGGGTCGGTCCTGCCGGGGACAACGTCCAGCGTGTTGGAGGTGTTGCCCATGACCAACGGCTGGCCGTTGCCCAGGTAGACGTCGTAGCTACCCTCGCGCTCGACCACCTGCGTGCCGATCAGTTGGGAGAGCTGGCGCACGGTCTCGTTGCGGGCATCGAGCAGGTCGTTGGGGGCACCGTTGCTGGTGGTCTTCTGGGCGATCTGCTGGTTGAGCTGGGCAATGGTGGACGACAGCTGATTGACCTGCTCGGCCATGACCGAGAGGTTGTCGTTGACGCCGTTGTTTTGTTCCTTGAACTGGCTGGAAATAGAGTTGAAGCGATTGCTCAGGGCCTGCGCGCTGGTAATGAACAGTTGCCGGGAAGCATCTTCGGTCGGCCTCGACGACACCCCTTGCAGGGCCGTGAAGAAGCCTTGCAGCGCACCGGAGATACCGGTGCTGCTGTCGCTGAGCAACTTGTCGACCTGGGTAATCTGGTTCAGGAAGGCGGTGGTGTCGCTGTCCAGGGAGGTACTGGTCTGCAACTGGCTATCGAGAAAAGCGTTGTAGACCCGGCGCACGTCGGCCAGGGTGGTACCGGTACCGATGAACACCTGGCCATTTTGCAGCGAGGCCTTGGTGCCCTGGATATTTTGCTGGCGCGAGTAGCCGGCGACGTCGGCATTGGAAATGTTGTTGCCCGTGGTGTGCAAGCCCGCCTGGCTCGCCCCCAATCCCGACATCCCGATGTTGATCAAACTCGCCATGGTTCAAACCTTATAAATTCGTGGAAGTACCGGCCGCCGCATAACTTTGGTAGGACTTCATCTGCTTGGCTATCTGCGAAATCTTGCTGGCATAGTCCGGGTCGGTCGCGTATCCGGCCTTCTGCAGCTCGCGTACAAACTGTTCGGGTTTATCGGCCGACTTGAGCACTTCTTGATAGCGATCGTTGCTTTGCAGCAAGGTCACCAGGTCGTGGAAGCTGTCTTCATAAGAATCGTAGGAGCGGAAGTCGGCCGTCTCGCGGACCATTTGCCCATCGCGGAATTCACTGGTGATTGCCCGCGCCTGGCCACCCTGCCAGTTGCCGCTGGCCTTGATGCCGAACAGGTTGTGGCTGCTGCGGCCGTCGTCCTGGCGCATGACCGATTTACCCCAACCGGTTTCCAGTGCGGCCTGGGCTACCAGCACGGTGGGGTCGACACCGATACGCGCGGCCGCCTCCTTGGCCATGGGCAACAGGGTGGCGACAAAATCATCGGCTGAGCCGAAGGCTTTCCTGGCAGGCGCCAACGGGGGTTGGGCCATGCTGCGCCCAAGGATGCGCATCGAGTCGCTCGGTGCGGCAAAACTGCGTGCCGGCACCCAATCGCCCTTGGCCACGTGGCTCGGGTTGGTGGCCGAGGGGTTGATGCCGGAGGTGTCGATACGTTTGTTCGCGGCGGCCGCATCGCCCGATGCCGAGGGCACAATCCCGGCGAGCAGGCGATCGGTCAGCTTGCCCGGCAGTGCCAGGCGACGCTGATTGAGCAGCGCCATGTCGTTGCGCGTACCGCTGCCTGCAAGCTCATCGGCCTTGCTGTCGGCGGCCACGCTGCGGGTCGCCCACAGCGAACGCTGGGCCGGCTGGGAATGGGCAAAGGGGCTGCTGCCGGCAGGCGTAACGGTATGCGCCTTGTTTTTTGACAGCTGGCGCATCAACACATCCTGCAGGCCGATGCCACCGCCCTCCTTGGACAGACTCACCGACAACTGCTGGTCATACATCTGCTGGTACTGCTTGGTGGTCTCGGTATTGAGCGGGTTGTCCTTGGCCAATACATCATTGGCCGAACGCATGGACTTGAGCATCTCGCCCAGAAACAGCGACTCGAATTCCTGGGCGACCTTGCGCAGGTTGCCCTCACTGTCGCGATCGCCGACCTTGAGCGAGCTCAGGCGATTGAGGTCGGTGTAGGCACCACTGTCGGTCCCCGCGTAAATTCCGCCCTTGGGCATGTCCATGGATGACCTCAGATCACGATCAGGTCGGCTTGCAAGGCGCCGGCCTGTTTCAGGGCTTCGAGGATGGCCATCAGGTCGCTGGGCG
>RCUU01000275.1_pt1 | contig 29400 bp, 23 predicted proteins | sample 2166211 | NCBI WGS metagenome assembly RCUU01 (sample SAMN09932620, study PRJNA488358) | compost metagenome | feature: garden; material: soil; isolation source: compost soil in phenylacetic acid-enriched culture | place: Germany: Experimental Botanical Garden Goettingen | collected 2016-01-27
AACCCGGACCACGCTGCAGAAGAAGACGGTGGGCCAGCACAGGAACTGCCACTGCCTTGATATCATCAGGCAGCACATAATCCCTGTGCCGGATGAGCGCGTAACCCTGGGCAGCACGAAGCAGTGCGAACCCGGCACGGGGACTTGCGCCGAGCTTGACGGATGGCGCTTTGCGTGTTGCTTCCACAATTGCGATCATATAACCCAGCAGGTCATCGCTGACAGCTACGGATGCCGTGAGCCGCTGCAGCTCTCGAATATCACGCCCGGTAGCCACCGCAGCTGTATCCAGCAAGGGATTGTTCTCCCGGAATCTTTGGAGGATATGAACCCCCTCATCAAAAGTCGGATAACCAGTGGTGATCCTCATCAGGAACCGGTCCAGCTGCGCTTCGGGCAGAGGAAAGGTCCCCTGGCTGTCTACCGGATTCTGCGTCGCAATGACCAGAAAAGGCGCATCCAGCTCATGCGTCACACCATCGATGGTAATCTGGCCTTCTTCCATGCATTCCAGCAGGCTGGATTGGGTGCGGGGAGTTGCACGGTTGATCTCATCAGCCAGTAGAATGCTGGAGAACACCGGGCCGGGGCGGAACTGAAACTCGCCGGTTTTCTGATTATAGAAATTGATTCCGCTGAGATCCGATGGGAGCAGGTCTGGAGTAAACTGAATACGCTTGAAGGAGCAGTCCAGCGAGCGGGCCAGTGTTTTGGCGAGCATTGTTTTTCCTGTGCCGGGCACATCCTCCAGAAGGACATGCCCATTCGCCAGCAGGGCGGTCAACAGCAGATCCACCCCTTCCTCTTTGCCTACAATTACCTTGGCCAGATTGACTCTTATAGCTTGTATTAGTGCGGTAGCTTCCTGAAGCATCATGAAGAATAACACCATCCGTTCCATATATAGGTATGTGCTAAAGCTTAATCATACCAGAAAGCGCCTCCAATTTATAATAGATAAGTCGCAGCTGTTATTTTACAGCCCTGCCAATCCTGGAGCGGATGTATGCGGTAATGAAGTAATACACGGGGATGCATTCGATGAACAGCCAGGAGAAGATAATCACATTCGAGCTGAAATCATGATAGTATGTTAGTTTTCCATTTGTTCAGGGAAATATGCGCTCAAGCCTCTTGCATCCACAGCAAAAAGGAACCGGGCGTGCCAGCGCCCGATTCCTCTCCTTAAAGTATAAATTTAATATATCTTAGCTGAACCCTACCACCGGATGCGGGATGTATGACTCTTCCAGCCGCTTAATCTCATCTGGGCTAAGGCGGATGGAGACTGCGGCAGCCGCATCCTCCAGATGTGCCATTTTGGTGGCTCCGACAATCGGTGCCGTCACTGGTTTCTTCTGCAGGACCCAGGCCAGTGCCACTTGAGCACGCGGAATCCCCCGCTCTTCGGCAATTTCCTTGACTCTGAGCGCAACAGTCCGGTCCGCCTCCACGGTCTTGGCGTACAATTGCTTGCCAAATTCATCGCTGGTTGAACGGGTACTGGCCTCGTCCCAGTCCCTGGTCAGGCGCCCTCTGGCAAGCGGACTCCACGGAATCACGCCTATCCCTTCAGCTTCGCAGAGCGGGAGCATTTCCCGTTCCTCTTCACGGTACAGCAGGTTCACATAGTTCTGCATGGACACGAACCGGGTCCAGCCATGGCGTTCAGCGACATGTTGCGCCTTCAGGAATTGCCAGGCGTACATGGAGGAAGCGCCGATGTAACGGGCTTTGCCGGCCTTAACCACATCATGCAGCGCCTCCATGGTTTCTTCAATGGGTGTGGCCGGGTCCCAGCGGTGGATCTGATACAAATCCACATAATCTGTCCCCAGGCGCTTCAGACTATGGTCAATTTCACTCATGATCGCCTTGCGCGACAATCCGCCACCGTTGGGTCCGGGGCGCATGGTTCCATGCACCTTGGTCGCAATCACGACTTCATCGCGTGTGGTGAAATCCTTCAGCGCCCGGCCTACAATCTCCTCACTCGTTCCGTCGGAATAGACGTTGGCAGTGTCGAAGAAATTAATGCCGAGACCCAGCGCTTTCTGGATAAACGGCCGGCTCGCCTCCTCATTCAGCGTCCAGGAGTGATTTCCCCGTTCCGGAATCCCATAACTCATACAACCCAGACAAATCCTTGAGACCTCAAGTCCGGTAGAGCCAAGCTTCACATATTCCATAACTGACAGCAGCCTCCCTATTAAAAAGATAATAATTACCAATCTTCTATAGTATAGCGCTGTGAATGGAAATTGAAAAATAAGGCCCTCGCGGATTCCCTTTCATAGGAGGACCGAGGCCAATTCTGCTGCCAGGCTTCGAAGACCTATTGGATGGCTGCACCAATATTTGTGCCGTTTGGAGTACCAGAGCCAATCAGATCGCTGCCGGCAGCCAGCTTCAGGAAATTGCCAAGAGTGAAGGAGCCGTCTGCATTACGCACAACCGAAGGAGTCAGACTCACGAAATCGGCGCTGCTGACAACGAGACCCTTGCCGTTCGCGCTGGCATTGCTCTTCCACCAGACGTTGGTGCTGGAAACATCCGTGCCGCTCGTTTTGTCGCTTGACGCACCGGCAAAGCTCAGGTTATTCGTGAACACGTGAGTGCCTGTATCAAAAGCAAAGTTGCTCTGGCCATTGCTCCATGAGGTATTGTTCGTTAATTGAATGGAGCCCGGGTTGCTGTTGTAGGTAAAGCCGTGTTTTTTATTCTGGAAGGCGACACTGTTGGTCACAATGTGGTTCACGGCAATTTTGTCCCCGCCCAGCTTGAAGCCGTTACCGTCACTGTTGGTGGTGGTGTTGCCATCCGAGGTCTGACCATTCTTGTACGCCACACTGTTCTTGATCGTTACGATGCCAATTGGACCCGTATCCGTTTTGGTATACAAATCCCAACCGTCATCCGTATTCCAGGCCGAAATGCATTTATCGAATACATTGCCGGGGCCGATGGTCAGCTTGGCGGCAAAGCCGTCTGCATCCTCCCCGTTGTCCGGGTCGAAATTGTCATGGGAATATACGCCGATGATCTGGTTGTAGCTTGGCCAGTCGCTCATGCCGGCAGCAGTTGACGCATAGCGGCTGATTTGCAGACCGGAATCCCGGTTATGGTGAGTCTCCACATTCTCGATAATGTTGTAGTTGCCGCCGATGAAGATCCCGTTATCTCCGGCTCCCTTGACTTCCAGACCTTTGACATTCCAGTAATGGCCGAAGATTTGCAGTCCGCGTTCTGTAGAAGCAAAGCTCTCTCCCGAGAAATCAAGCACCGGCTTCTCACTTCCGTAAGCAACAATGTTCTTGCGCGAGCTGGATGTACCGCTATTGTCCCGCTCTATAGTAACAGGTGAAGAAAAGGAATACGTACCGCCCCGCATATAGATGGTCCCCCCGGCAGCGATCTTAGTCAGTGCCGATCCCAGGGTAGTCGGGCTTCCAACCGTTCCTGCATTACCGGCTGCGCCATTAGGCGCAACATAAATAGCACCTGAAACCGGGGGCGAAGTTGGTGTCGCAGTAGGTGCTGCCGTTGCTGTCGGTGAAGGAGTAGACGTAGGCATTGATGTCGGACTGGTTGTTGGTGCTACAGTTGCTGTTGCGGTTGGAGTAGACGTTGGAGCAGTATTGGTACCGCTTACAATAACATTATCGAATTTGGCAGACGTCTTGTATGCAATCAGTCCGATCCCACCGGAAGTTAAAATGTTATCGTGTGCATTTAGCTGCAGCACATTATTCACATACATGTTGATCGAATCTCCGCTCAGCTCCAGCTTAATGGCATAGACAGTTCCCGAGGTGATGGCATATCCGGTTTTGGTTGCAAGCGTCGTGCTTTCACCACCGGCTTTCTTGCGGATTTCCAGTGTGCCGCCGTTCGAATTCGATATTGAAGCGGCATAGTAATTGTTCCCGTCCGTATAGCGTCCGCACACATATGTACGGTTGTTCCCGTTGAAATTATCGACTTTCACATCAGCCTGAACGCTGTAATCGCTCCAGGAGCTGCTGCCTGCCGAGGTGCGTCCTTCGGAACTGCCGGATTGATAATATACATGAGAGCTGCCATCCTGTACTACAGACCATGTGCCTGTTGTGCTGGTCCAATTACCGGCGCTTCCGGACTCAAAATCATCACTGAAGAGGCTTGCCGCCTGTACTGACGGTATCCCCCATTGCAGGCCGCCAAAAGCGAGTACAGCAGAAAGAGCAATTGATGCGGTGAATGCAAATCTCTTTTTTATTTTCACGTTAACATTTACCTCCAGAGTGTTTTTTATTTTTCAGAACCGGTTGCAGCTGTTGCATTCTTGTATTTTTCTTGCTGTCCTTGCGAAATGCAGCTATTCATATTAATTTTCATCGCACTCCCCCTTCATCACTGGAATGCAGATTGCAGCAAAAATCATTTTTTTGCAGCAGTCTGCCTAATCTCAACTATAAGTAAATATTTGGAATTGTAAAGATGTTTTTTAGGAATATTATTACAGAACTATGAATTGTCGAACCTTTCTTGATATCAGAACAGAGAAAAGACCCGCAAAAACACATACGTTTTTGGGGCCTAATTACTCTCCGTATCCTATAACACTAACCTCAGCTTTGGACAAAAGGCTTCAGCTGCTGCAGCAGGCTCTGCAGTTGTTCTGAGCATTGGCCGTACATCTTCTTCGCCTGTTCATTGTTGGTAGACAGGCTGAATAACTCCAGGTCCGCTTCACATTTCTTCAGCAGTGCGTAAAGCTGGGGTTTTTCCTGCGTTTTAGGAACCTCAACACTGTCAGTGTATAAGTCTACGGTAAGCTCACCATATGAGTCCACTTGGCCCAGATACACATTATTCTCCTTAAGATTGAGCTTCTCCAGTTCCCCCTGCAGCCAGCCGCGTGTCAGTCCCAATGTATCCAAGGGCTCATCCATAATCTCGCCATCCATAATAACTGCTTGGGTCTCCTGCTCCGGTGCTACCTTCACCCCCAGATGCTTGGGTGTCAGCGGCTGGTTCTCACGGGTCAGCAGCACATTGATCGCTCCATCCGTCTCCATAATGGCGAATTCCACATCGGCAACCTTAAATACATCCTTTTTCCGCAGCTCTGCCAACAATTCGTCCGTCGTCAACCGCTCTTTTTTCATATTGTCTTCAAGGATTTTTCCATCTTTGATCAATACGGTTGATTTGAAATCAATGAAGTCTCTGGCTTTTTTGCTCTTCATTTGCAGAAACTCGATACCTAGAGATAAAGAAATCCAGACAAGCAGTGCGATGACCCCCAAATGCCACGTTTTGTCCGTGTCCAAGGAGACATACGCTGCAATACTGCCCACAGTAATCCCTGTAATGTATTCAAAGAACGAGAGCTGTGAGACCTGTCTTTTACCAAGCAGCTTCGTCAAAAAGAAGAGCACCACCACCGCAAACACGGTGCGCCAAATTACCTCAATCCATTCCGGCATTTTGTAACCTCCCGATTATCCTGTATTCATGTCTGTCGCCCTTCATTATTTGTCAGAAGGTGCGGGAATAACCATGAAATTTTTGCTGGTTAAACTGTGGGGTATACAATTTCATGTCTCGACAGATACTATATCGCGTTAACGAACCATCATTCGAAGGAGGAGTAAGAAATGACCGTAGCCTCACAAGTAAAAACCTGCGTCTCTTCTTTGAAGAGCGCGCAAGCCAGTCTCGAGCAATTTGCATTGGAAACACAGAATCAGGAAGCCAAGACTCTGTTCACCAATGCGGCCCAGCAAACCCAGCAGATCGTGGCTCAGGTAGAAAGCCGTGTAACTCAACTGGAGAATGAGGAACCGCAATATAAAGGGTTTTAAAAACTTTCTACACAGCTTTTGTAAAAGAGGCTGCCCGCTCGCAGAAATATTTTTCTGCTGAGGGGCAGCCTCTTAACATTGCAGCTGCTCTAGGAATTATAAGAAGGTACGCTTCCGGCAAAAGATTGCTCATCTTCCCCTGCAAAACCGCTGCCGCTGCTCTGCAGCTCATGGTACAGGCCCTTCAGCTGCATCAGCTGCTCATGATTCCCCTGCTCGGCAATCCTCCCATCCTGAATGACCAGAATGGTATTAGCATGGCGGATGGTACTGAGTCTATGGGCAATAATAAAGCTGGTTTTGCCGGAGATGACTTCCCTGATCGCTTTTTGGATTTGAATCTCTGCCAGTGTATCCACACTGCTTGTCGCTTCGTCCAGAATTAGCAAAGCACGATTGGCAAGCATTGCCCGGGCGATGGTAATCAGCTGTTTTTGACCCTGGCTGAGATTGCCGCCCTCCGCTGACAGTTCGGTTTCATATCCTAGCGGCAGTCTGGAAATGAAAGGATGGGCATACGCTCGCACCGCAGCCTGCTCTACCTCTTCATCCGTGGCCTCCAGCCGGCCATAACGGATATTATCGCGAATCGTGCCTGAGAACAGATGGGCATCCTGCAGCACTATACTGAGCTGGCTTCTCAGACTGTCCTTATTCACACTGCGGATATCGGTATCATCGATGAGAATCTGGCCGGAGTCAATATCAAAGAAACGGCCCAGCACATTCACAATCGTGGTCTTTCCCGCACCCGTCGGACCTACCAAGGCTATCGTATCTCCAGGCTTAGCTGTAAAACTAATTTGCTTCAGGATTTCTTTACCTGTGTCATAGTGAAATCCGACCTCTCTGAATTCCACCTTGCCGGTAATCGGCTTCATCGACGGCAGGGACTCATCCCCGGAATATTCCGATGGAACTTCCATTACTTCGAATACACGCTCGGCCCCGGCAACACCGGCCTGGATCATATTATACTGATTCGCCACCTCGTTCAAAGGATCGCTGAACTGTCTGGAGTATCCGAGGAAGCTGACGATTACTCCGACTGTAGTGAGGTCCTTCAATGCCAGCCAGCCTCCCGCAACCGCAATCAGCAGATAAGTAATGTGGCCGAAAATATTCATGAACGGCCCCATCATTCCCGAGAAGATTTGCGCCCGGATTCCGGATTGCTTCAGCCTGCTGTTGGTTTCACTGAACTGCGATGCGATCCGCTGTTCCTGGTGAAACAGGGCAACAACACGGTGCCCGGATACGGTTTCTTCAATAAATCCGTTCAGCTTGCCCAGTTCCTGCTGCTGCGCTTTGAACTGTGCGCCGGTCCGGCGTGCTATCGTTCTTGCAAACCAAGCAATCAGCGGTGCAGTGACCACGGCAATGAGTGTCAGCCAACCATTCAGCAGCAGCATCATCGTCAGCGATCCTGCCAGCATGATGATACTGGAGATGATCTGAACCAGACTCTGATTCAGCGAGCTTGCAATATTATCGATATCATTGGTGGTGCGGCTCATCAGTTCCCCGTGGCTTTTGCCGGCAAAAAAAGGGATCGGCAGCCGCTGCAAATGCTGAAACAGATCCTTTCGCAGGCTCCACACCGTCCGCTGAGAGATATCAGCGAGAAGATAGTTCTGCAGCCAGCTGACGAGACTCCCCAGCAGATAAAGACCCAGCAGCAGCAGACAAAGCTGGAGCAGCCCGTCGTAACGGCCAGGAATAATGTAACGGTCCAGTGCGACTCCAGTCAGGTAAGGACCTAGAAGTGTCAGTCCTGCTGCAGCAATCGTCAGCAGCAGGACAAGGATCAGCCGAAGCGGCTGCCGGAACAGGTAGCCGGATAATTTTCTCAGGGTATGCGCAGTAGTCTTCATGTCAGGCTCCTTGCTGGGATAAGGCGATATCCCGGTAAAGCTGGCTTGTGGCAAGCAGTGTCTCGTGAGTCCCCCGGCCGGTAATCCGCCCTTCATCCAATACGAGAATAAGATCAGCATGCTGGATGGAGGCGATCCGCTGGGCAATGATCAGGCAGGTGCTGTGTTTCATCACTCGCTGCAGCGAGGCTCGGATGCGGGAATCGGTCCGCAAATCCACCGCGCTGGTACAGTCGTCCAGAATGATAATCCCTGGCTTCAGCAGTAAAGTCCGGGCAATGGCTATCCTCTGCTTTTGCCCCCCGGACAGATTCACACCCCGCTGCCCCAGAACTGTACCGTATCCCTGCGGCAGCTTGCTGATGAAATCATGAGCCTCCGCCAAGCGGGCCGCCTCCTCCACTTCTTCCATTGTCGCCGAAGGATTCCCGTAACGGATGTTCTCCATAACCGTTCCACTGAAAAGCAGCGCCTGCTGAAGTACCATGCCTACATGCTTATGTAATTTTTCTGAAGACAGCATGTCAATATTCACGTGATCAATAGTAATGCGGCCTTTTCCCACCTTATAAAAACCGGGTATCAGACTCACCAGTGTGGATTTGCCTGCCCCGTTGACTCCGATAATCCCCACCGTTTGTCCAGGCTCTGCGACGAAGTCAATATCATGCAGCACTGCATGGTGGGGATTGCCGTCATAGCTGAAGCTTACATGCTCAAAAGCCAGCCGTCCTTTGAAGAGGTCTTTGGCCTCCGTCTGCGAACGGCGCGGCAATCGTCCGTTATCCTCTGCATCCGAGGAGGTATCTAGGACTTCGTTGATACGGTTAGCCGAAGCCTTGGCCCGGGAGAGGGTCATTAGCTGGCCGCCCATACTGAGTGTTGCGAACAGCAGCTTGGTAATGTAGGTAAGGAATGCAGCCAGCTCTCCGACAGAGAGCAGTCCCTTCCCGGAAAGAACCCCACCGTACCATAATGCAGCAACTACACTGAAGTTGAGGATCATCGATACTGAAGGAGTATTAAGTGCCATCAGCCTTGCTGCTTTCAGGCTGGCCTCTAAAAAGCGTGAGTTGCTGCTTCCAAATCGCTGTTCCTCATATTCATTTCTCACAAAGGCTTTGACAACCCGGATCCCGGACAGGTTCTCCTGCATCGCCAGGTTCACGCGGTCCAGCTTGTCCTGAACATCTCCATACAGCGGAATGGACTTTCGGGTAAATACCATAAGCATCAGAAGTACCATGGGAATCATCAATAGCAGAATGAGGGTGAGCTGGGGGCTGATCAACACTGCCATGACTAGACTGCCAGTGAACTGGAAGATCTGCCGTGGAAACATTCGCAGCGACAGAAGCACCATATTCTGCAGTTGTACTACATCTCCAGTCAACCTGGTTACGATAGAGCCGGATTCAAAACGGTCCATACTGCGGACCGAAAAAGACTGCACTTTCTCGAACAAAGCCTGCCGAAGGTCTCCGGCGAAATTCTGCGAAGCAATTGTTGAAAAAATCGTGCAGCATACGCCGCCAATCAAGCCGACGGCAGCGGCGGCCAGCATCAGCAGTCCGGTATGGGTGATATGACCCAGGTTGCCTGCGGCAACCCCATCGTTCACAATACTTGCCATCAGCCGGGGCTGCAGCAGGTCCATCGTAACCTCAAGCAGCATAAACAGCGGCCCGAGCAGGACTGCGAGCCGGTACGGCTTAAGAAATCTGATAAGCTTTGACACTGGTTGACACCTCAATCACTGGCATTTTTCATAGTAGATCACAATTACAAATTCTTGTATTTCAATCTACTATAACGTGATGAGAGGGTCCGGGCAATAGAGTTTTCCACACATCAGGCAGCCTGAAAGGGCTGCACTGCATCTGCAATCAAGGAGACAAAGGAGATAAGCTCTCCACCATCATAGATCATGGACAGCAGCAAAAAACGGCTGCACCGCCCTTCACTGGACAGCGTAGCCGATATGGATTTTAGATTTAGGTTGCTTGGGGATCTTGCCCTTGCTGGGGATCTTGGTCGGCCTTCGCCGGGGAGTCTTAGTCCACCCCCGGCGGGAGAGCCGGTCCTTCCCCATGGCCTCCCTGCTTGGATCGGGGGCACGCTCTCCCTGCACAGCCCGCTCAAGCGGTTGTTCCAATGTTCTGCCTATTTACCCTGCATACTCACTTCACTGTTGGAGATAAAGCCGGAGAGCTCTATTTTCCTCCCGGTCCGGGCACTCTCCAGTGCACCGAACACCATCGCCATGCTGTAGCGGTTGTCCCGGCAATCGGTTTCTGCAGGGCGTCTCTCTGCCAGAGCCTGGAACATCTCCTCCAGACAGCCGTGATGAAAAGTCTCCTTCAAGTCTGCAGCTTTACCTTCAACACGTTCATAATCACGGATGAATTTGCCGGCCGGCTCAGCATCCGCTACCTTTTCGGCATAGGGCATCCCTGTTCCATCCCAGACCGCAGCTCCCTTGTCACCCTGAATCCGCCAGGAGGCTTCCCACGAAGTGGGAGCCCCCTCCGCACACCAAGAGCCCTGATAACAAAAGACGGAACCATCCGACATTTCAAATATGCAGACTGCCGAGGCATTCCCCGCGTACCAGGACCCCGGTGGATTGAATTCCTGGCAGTACACTGTAACAGGGTCTGCACCGCTGATGAACCGGGCCTGATCAAAGGTATGAATCGCCATATCCAGCAGCAGCGGGCTTTCCATCGCATCCCGAAACCCGCCAAAATGCGGTGCCAGAAAAAAGCTGGCCCCGATGTAGCCGACTCTTCCGATCTCTCCGGCTTCAATCAGCTGGCGCAGGGAGCGGATACGCGGATCATACCGCCGGTTCTGCATGACCGCATGACTTCTCCCGGTGCGTTCCGACAAAGCGGCGATAGCATTGCATTGCTCCATGGTTTCGGCCAGCGGCTTCTCACTGAACACATCACATTGATGTGCAAGCGCTGTACTGGCAACCGTGTAATGGCTGGCCGGGATGGTCACATCAAATACCAGATTTGCTCCCGTCTCTTCGATCGCCTGACCAATATCCGCAAATACCGGACAGACTAACCCATGCTTGACTGCCATGGCCGTTGCCGCTTCCAGCCGGATATCCACCAGCGCGACAATACTGACATCCGGTCGCCTCAAAGCGTAATTGATCCATTCATTGGCCATACCTCCGCAGCCTGCAACGGCCACCCGATATTCTGCTGTCATAGAAGCTTCCCCTCTTTCTGCATTTAGACCGGATTGGGAATGAAGCTGCCCCCCCGGCAATGCTTCAAATAATTCAGCGCATGGACCTGGCCGGTCATTTCCAGCTCATCGCGGTAAACAGGATCATGCCATCCTTCAATGTCGATAGTCCCCTTGTATCCAGCCTGGCGCAGAATGGAAATCACATCAGTCCAGTTCGTGTCGCCAAAACCCGGTGTCCGGTGCCACACATAAGGTTTTGGACCATGAATGCCATACTCCTTGACAATATCCCAGGCAATCGTTGCGTCTTTTCCATGCACATGAAAGATCTTGTCTGTCCATTTGCGCAACTGGGGAATGGGATCAATCAGCGCCACCATCTGATGGCAAGGCTCCCATTCCAATCCGATATTGTCCGCCGGAACAGCATTGAACATTTTTTCCCAGGCTGTAGGGTTGTGGGCGATATTCCAATCTCCTGTCTGCCAGTTTCCATCCATAGAGCAATTCTCAAAAGCAATCCGCAGGCCCTTGTCGGCTGCCCGCTTGGACAGTTCACCAAATACTTCTGCAAACTTCGGAACCGACTCGTCAATGGACTGCCCGGTCAGTCTTCCTGTGAACCCGGATACCATATCGGTACCGAACAAATGGGCATGGTCGATCAGCCGTTCCCAGCTTGCAAGCGTATCCGCGTTGCCGCCAGTGCCAGTCAGCGGATTGCCGAAAATACCAATGGAGGAGATGATGAAATCATGTTCAGAGGCCAGCTCACGTACGCGCGCAGCGGTTTCCGCCAAATCCGTATCTCCTGTAGTCTGCCAGAACGTGAGGCTAAAGGATTCAAAACCATGCTTAACGATTTGCGGAATCACACGAACTGCATCCGGCGCTCCGACTAGTGTTCCGATTCTTATGGAAGTATCCATCTTGTGTACCACTCCAATATTGGTTTATAGTTAGTTCAGCAATGCAAGTATAAAGCTCATTTGCAGCGAAATCTCTTCTTATCTTGTGTAAAAATAGCTGAATATTGCGGGAGTTGAAGTGGCCGTGACCTATCCGAAGGAACTGAAGGAATATCCTCAGCTAGAAGAGAAAACCTATCCGTTCCGCTTGTTTTTCAATGAGTGCATGGATGCCAAAGCGGAACAGAACATTCTTTTTTTGCACTGGCATGAGCATTTCGAGATTATTGTGATGCAGAAGGGCCGGGCGATTTTCCATGTAGACAGCAAGCCCTTTGAAGCAGGACCCGGGGATGTCATCATTGTCCCTTCCGGCGGTCTTCATGTCGGCTACAGCTTGAGCAGAGGGGATATCGCATACGTGTCCATTGTATTCCATGCTTCCCTCTTCAAGGACCGTAATCAGGATTCCCAGCATGAGCAGTTTGTAGCGCCATATTTGAATAATCTCTATCAATTTCCGGTTAAGCCTGTAGAGCAGAACCATGTATGCAGCACCTATTACCCTTTGCTTGAATCGATCATCCAGGAAGTCCGGAGTAAAGGCCCTGCTTTTCAGTTAGTTGTCAAAAACCAGCTTCATCTGTTCTTCACTCTGCTCTCGCGGACCTTTCCCCCTCAGCAGATGTCTGACAGACATCACAGCGAACGCCACTCGGTCAACCGTGAACGCTTCAAACCGCTGCTGGAATATCTGGAACAACATTATGATGACAAAATCACCATTGAGCACGCTGCCAGATTCGTGAATCTGAATCCATACCATTTCTGCAAAACCTTCAAAAAGCTGACCGGACGCACCTTCATTGATTATGTGAACCTCTACCGGGTCAATGAAGCCGAGAAACTGCTGCTGGAGACGGATTTCACAATTACCGAAATTGCCGGCAAAGTCGGCTGCGACAATCCCAATTACTTCACCAAGCTGTACAAACAGTACAAGGGACTTACCCCCTCCGGCGCAAGAAAATATTGAGGACCGCATGACCATCAGCATGTATAAATCTATCCCAACAATATGTGCAAACGTGCAGGATTTTCACCACTTTGGCGATTAAGTCACACAGGGTTGAGCATGCGAATTTCACCCGGCTCCTTCTGTGAACATTGTTCGTGGTTCATTTACGTCAATCCGCAGATAATGCGGACAGGAGATCCTTTATTGAGAGGGAACGGGCGGTTGCCTAGTTCAATCCGGACACAGATTCCGCTATTTGACCTTTTCTCCCTCATTTTAGGCTAGAATCAACGATATAACGTCTCCTGAGTCCGGAACAAGAAGAAAAGCAGAGTTTTTCATAAAATAGCGTCTTTTCAGTCCGTTTCACACTGTATGAGCGATTCATCCCAAACTATCCATCCTATCCTTTCTTATCCGTTCCTATCTGCTCAAGCTTCACGGACAGCGTGCCGTTGATTTCCCAAACAACACAACAGCACCGCTCACGTTATGTGAACGGTGCTGTGCAATTGCCGCTGATCCCGGGCTATGGCTGCTGTTCCAGCTCCAGTCTGCGTACAGTGGCCAGTGCCGGCAGTGATTCCTCAACATAACCTGTGTGCCACACCTTTACCTTTTGGCCGGTCTGCAGATCAGCGGAGGATATTCGTTCTCCCGCATCATTCAACAGCTCCGAAGCTGCATTGAACGAAAACCAATAGGTGGGAGAATTATCGCCAGGCTCCAGAATCAGAATCCGCCGGGGGGTTCCGGGTTCGCTGAGCGCCACAATCTCTCCAACAACATACGGCTCCCGCAGCTCGGATACCTCATACGCAAGCATGTCAGGCCGGATATGCTTTTCTAGCTCCATTTTCGCTGCAGCTGCTTGATCATCCGGCAGTAGGATGCCTATTTTGTTATTTTTAACATCCAGCCAAGCCCCGTACAAGTTCAGCCGGGTATACAGCTTTTTTTCTTCAAGCAGCTTGTATGCCGCCTCCAGCTCCGCTGTTGTGTAAGTCACATCATGCAGCACATAGCTGTCCGCCTTGAACTGCTGCGCAAATTCCGTCTCTGTCTTAGCACTCAGACCTGCAATGTTGACATGAATCTCTGAACCCTCCAGAAAGATATCTCCATTCGCTATCTTCTTGTCTGCCAATAAGGACCTTACCGCCTGCGGTGTGGCATCTGCCAGGTCCAGCGGCAGACGCGGTTCACCGCTATTCTTGTTGGCATTACAGCCTGTGAGCATCATCAGGCCAACCGCAAGCCATACCCATGGGAATTTCCAATTCATGGTCTTCAAAAGGACCCGCCTCCCTTCCCTACCTATCAAACGGCAGCAGGCAGGGATAGGTTGCAACGGGTTCCGTTCCTTTTAGTCAAGTGTATACGGCGCAAGACCCGGAGGAAGCGGTGCCGGACGCCCGCAGCTGCTCTCCATTTCGTAGAAACGCAGCGAATCAGAGGAATCATGAAAAGCCCACATGGCCTCCAGGACATGGTAAGCCAGCTCTCCACTGGCCCGGTGTGAACGGCCGGTACGGATGGCATATGCCATATCCGCGGGACCGATCCCCCGCGTATTCTGGTCATAGCCGGGCACAAGCGGCTGCTCACGCCATTCACTTTCCCCTGTCCTGCGGTATCTGACTTTACCGCCGAAGGTGTTGGGATCGGGAACCTGGAGTGTTCCTTCCGTACCGTAGATCTCAATCGGCGGCAGGTCACTGCCGCCGAAGACATCGAAGCTGGTGATCAGCGTGGCGATCGCGCCGCTGCTGAATTGCAGCGTTCCGGCGACGTGGGTCGGGATGTCCACCGGGATCTTTTTCCCCGCTTTCTTCTCGCTTGTAATCGTCCGTTCTTCCAGCGCTTTGCCGGTCATTCCGGCTACCGTCCTAATAGGTCCCAGCAGCTGCACAAGTGCGGTCAAATAATACGGCCCCATATCGAACATAGGGCCACCGCCGGCAGCATAATAGAATTCCGGGTCGGGATGCCAATGCTCATGCCCCCTGCTCATCATGAACGACGTGGCGGCTACCGGTCTTCCAATCAAGCCGTCCTCAATGACCCCCAGCGCCGTCTGAATTCCTGCACCCAAAAAGGTTTCCGGGGCACTGCCGACCAGCAGCCCTTTGGCTCCGGCCACTTCCAGCACCTTGCGCCCTTCTTCTCTGGTAACCGCCAGCGGTTTCTCAACATAGACATGCTTACCGGCCTCCAGCGCACGCAGAGTGATCTCGGCATGTGCAGCCGGGATTGTTAAATTGATCACGATTTCAATCTCGGGGTCTTCCAGCAGCTGCTCTACTGTATAGACATTAGGAATTCCATAGACGGCTGCCTGGTCTGCCGCTCTGGCCGGGTCCATATCCGCGCAGGCGGCCAGGTCCAGAATCTCGAACTTCTGACAATTCTCCATATAGATGCTGCTGATCTTGCCGCAGCCGATAATGCCTACCTTGACTTTGTCCATGTTCTGATCGCTCCCGCCTTATAATTGACTGTCCGCCATACCGCTGTATCCGGCACCTGCCGTTTGCTCCGGGTTCACCGCAGCCTCCTGCTTGCCTTCTGCCGCCCAGAGCAGCCCCCGGCGCATCAGCTCCTTCACGGGAGGAAGCTCCACGATGTCGGCATGGTGGCCGAGCGAGTTGTAGTAGACCCGCCCCTGTCCCCAGCGTTTGGTCCAGACCACAGGCATATCTACCGCTTTGTTCGTGGCATGCGGCCCTTGGACTACCGGGAACCGGGTGGTGGCCAGCACCTCTACAGCCGGGTCAATATGCAGATAATATTGCTCGGAGCTAACGCCGAAATCATCAATGCCTGCGGTCAGCGGGCTGGAGCTTTGGACGATCTCCACTGTATACTGCACCCCGTCATTGCCGGGATGGGCAACCCATTGTCCGCCAGTCATGAACTGCCAGTCCACATTGGTCCGGAAAGAATCACACATTCCGCCATGACAGCCCGCGAGTCCGGTTCCATTCTGAACCGCTGCCGACACGTTATTGACCAGCTCCTGAGAGATTTCCCCCATTGTCCAGACCGGTACAATCAGATCCAGCCCCAGCAGCTTCTCCCCGTCAGCGAACACTTCCAGCGTATTGGCAACCTCGACCTCGAACTGCGCTTCACGCAAAAGCCCGGCGAATACCCCGGCGACCTGCTCCGGCTCATGTCCATCCCAGCCGCCCCATACGATTAATGCTTTTTTCATAATTGTCACTCCTTCTCCCGAATTATTGCATAGAATTACTGCATTTCAGACAACTGGACCCAGCGCCGCTCTTCCACCGAACGCTCGACAGCCTCCAGCACGGCCTGGCATTTCACGCCATCGTGAAAATTCGGCACCGGCTGACGCCCTTCCGCTGCAGCGGACGACAGTTCCAGAACTTCATGAATGAAGGTATGCTCAAAACCAATGGTATGCCCCGGCGGCCACCAGGCTTCGGCATAATCATGGGCAGGATCTGTGGCAAGTACCCGCCGGAACCCCTGCACATCCTCCTGATCAGAGGTCAGATAAACTTCAAGCTCGTTCATCCGTTCAAAATCAAATTTCACACTCCCGAGGCTGCCATTGATTTCAAAGGAATTGGTCGAGCGGTGGCCCGCAGCAAAACGCGTAGCCTCAAAACTGCCGATGGCACCGTTTGCAAAACGCGCCAGGAACAGCGTGGCATCATCTACCGTTACCGGCCCTCTTGGAGCATCAGCGCTAGCCTTGGCACTAAGACCCGTCATCTCAGCAGCCAAAGGCCGTTCCTTGATGAAGGTTTCACTCATCCCGATAACCTCTTTCATGTCACCAACCAGAAAATGGGCAAGATCAATCAGATGCGCCCCCAGGTCGCCATGAGAACCTGAACCGGCAATCTCCTTCTGCAGCCTCCATACCAGCGGAAACTCGGGATCCAGAATCCAGTCCTGCAGGAACCAGGCGCGGAAATGATAGATTTGTCCCAGCCGTCCGCTCTCTACCAGCCGTTTGGCCAGTCGGACCGCCGGTGAGAAACGGTAGTTGAAGCCAACCATATGCATAACGCCGGCTTGCTCTGCCGCCTCAAGCATCTCGCGGGAATCCGTAAGCGACAGAGCCAGCGGCTTCTCGCAAAAAATATGCTTCCCGGCCTTCGCCGCAGCCAGCGCAATCTCCTTATGAGCATCACTGGGTGCGTTGATATCGATCAGATCAATATCCTCACGTGCAACCAATTCTCTCCAATCCGTTACAGTCTCCGACCACCCCAGCCGGGCTGCGGCTTCCTGCAAGGCGGTTGCATTCCGTCCGCATAACACAGACATCTCCGGCTTCAGTGCCTTTGGAAAAAACATAGGCAGACTCCGGTAGGCATTGCTGTGCGCCTTGCCCATGAACTTGTAACCAATCATCCCGATGCGTAGCTGTTTCATTCAATCCCTCCTGGTTTAAGTGATGAAGCACGGACAATAAGTTTGGTTGGAAGCTTCACACAGATCATCTCGTTCGCGGCATTCCCGTTTCCGCTCTCCGGCAGCTCCAGCACTTTGGCCGCGGCAATTTCCCCCAGCTGATAAAAGGGTACCCGCACGCTGCTAAGCGCAGGAGTTGTGAGCTCTGCAGCATCCGAGTCGTCATAGCCGACGATTGCCGGCATCTGCTCTGCGGTGATGCCAAGCTCCCGCAGGCCTTGCTGCAAGCCAATGGCCATCCGGTCATTGGCTACCGCCACAGCCTCAATGCGCTCCAGCTGTGCGGCAATGGCCTGCGCAGCCGCCATTCCGCTTCTGCGGCTGAAATTCCCTTCGAACAGGAGCGAAGGGTCTGCCGGAATCCCCGCCTCCTGAAATGCCCGCATATATCCTTCCAGCCGGTCACGGCTGTTCGAATAGGCCTGCGGACCATTCAGGAAGGCAATTCGGCTGAAGCCCTGCTGCAGCAGATGCTTCACCGCAAGCTGAGAGCCCTCGACATGGTCGGCATCCACCTCATGGAATCCCTCACCCTCAAAATGCTGGTTGATCAGGCAGTAGGGATGCCCTTCCTGCTTCAATTGCCGCAGCGCGGCAAGCTCTCCGGCCTCTTCTTTGGCACCCAGCACAATGCAGGCATCCACCTTGCGCATACGGAAGAGCCCGCAGTAATCCAGCGGCTCATCGGCATCGCGGAAGATCATTAGCAGATCATAGCCCTCTTCCCTGGCCCGGCTGCCGATTCCGCTCAGAATCTCAGAGAAATAATACGCGGAGAACAGCCTGGCCTTGGGCAGATAAGGCATGACGACGCCCAGATTTCCGCTGCGCCTGCGGGCAAAGCTGCGGGCAAGCGAGCTGGGCGTATAGCCCAGTTCCCTGGCTGCAGCGAGTACCTTCTCCTTGGTCTTCTCCTTCAGCGGACCAACATTGTTCAGCACACGGGAGACTGTCGCTTCTGAAACTCCGGCAAGCTCGGCAACCTCTTTGCGGCTTGCGATAGCAATCATCCTTTCCAAAAGTTCTGCGAACCTAAGCTGCGCTCAGATTCAGTAAAATGTACACGCGTACATTCTCTCACGAAGAACGGTTGGCGTCAATCACCAAAACCGTAATTCCCCTAGAATGGTGTTAAAAATCAGCATGGCGATGATCAGCTCCTCGCCTAAGCTTTTTCATTGAACCAGGACTGGACATGCTTAAGAAAGCGTTTGGCCGCCGGAGAAGCATTTCTCATGGAATGGACGGCGATACCAAGGGAACGGAAGCTGCGTTCTTCCAGTTCCAGCATGGCGACGTTATGGTTCTGGCGCTGGATGACCAGCTCCGGCAGAATGCTGATGCCAAGCCCGTTTTCCACCATGGCAATGATGGCATAATCATCTCCTGCTGAGAATTTGATATTCGGCTTGATCGCTGCTTTTTCCAGTACCCGCCTGACATCGTAATCCGAACCTGCCTTGGGAATAATGAAATCCTCATGGGCGATTTGTGCAAGCGGCATGTAAGGGGCCTTGCTCAGGGGATGCTCCTTGGAGAGAATAGCCAGCATCCGGTCCTGCTTCAGCGGAAAAACCTCGAAATTCTCCCTGGTAGGCAATGAGATAAATCCGCAATCCACCACTCCGGCCTCAATCCACTGCTCGATCTCCAAATAACCGCCTTCCATCAGCTTGAACTCGATATAAGGATATTCCTCACGGAACTGCTTAATCATTGCCGGCAGCCAATGAACCGAAACGCTGGTGAAGGTTCCGATGGTAAGCGTGCCTGTCTCCAGCCCATGGATATCTGCAACCTGCTGCTTCAGCTGCTCATTCCATTTGATAATCTCCCGGATGGGCTGAACCACTTGTTCGCCGTTAACTGTCAACCTGACCCCTGAACGGTTTCTCAGCAGCAGGGTGAAGCCGAATTCTGCCTCCAGACTGCTGATCGTATGGCTGATGCCCGACTGGGTGAAGCCCAGCACCTCGGCAGCCCGGGTAAGGCTCCCAAGCTCCACTACCTTTAGGAACACCTCGTATTTGCTGATGCTCAAACTGCTGTGCACCTCCCGAAATTACATGAATTTTTCTCATGTATTCTATGATAAACATTCAGTTAACTTATGTAATTGAGCATATTATACTATAGTGGCTTGCAACTTGAAATGATGAAGGATGATGACGGAATGAAGCCGCTTAAGGCTGAGCTGATGCTTTTTGTAGTAACCATGTTCTGGGGTTCTTCTTATATGTTCATGAAGATGGGCCTAGGGTCCCTCGGGGAATTCAACCTGATTGCGCTGCGCTTTGGACTTGCTTTTATCCTGGCCGCCCTGTTATTTCGCAAACGTCTTCGAACTGTAGATATCCGTACCCTGAAATATGGAGCCTTGCTGGGATTTCTTCTGCTCGGAGTCTTTACCTGCATCACCTTCGGTCTGAAGACTACAACCACCTCGAATGCCGGTTTTCTCGTTGCGTTGACCGTAATTTTTGTTCCGGTGATCGATGTGCTCGTGTTCAGAAAAAAAGTCTCTCCTCCACAAGTCTTCGGGGCTGTTCTGGCTATCACCGGCATCGGGCTGCTGACCTTGAACTCTTCCCTGCACATGCAGCCGGGTGATATTCTCTGCATTTTGTCCGCCGTATTTTACGCGGTGCAGATTCTGATCACGGGCAAAGCGGTAAAAACCTGCGATGCCCTCAGCATCGGCATTCTGCAGCTTGGCTTCGCCGGAGGATTCGCACTGGTATTATCGTTCCTATTCGAAACACCTTCCCTGCCTTCTACACTGCCCGGCTGGATTGCCATCCTTGCGCTCGGCATTTTTTGCAGCGCCTGCGGCTTTATCCTTCAGCCCGTCGCCCAGAAATATACAACACCGACCCGTACCGGCCTGATCTTCGCCCTGGAGCCTGTCTTCGCTGCCTTCTTCGGCTACTGGTTCGTTCATGAGAAGCTGTCCCTCCAAGGCTACACAGGCGCAGCGCTGGTGCTGCTGGGCATCGTCGCTTCGGAGCTGCTGGGCAAGCTGCATCTTGTGCCTCCGGCAAGGATGCTGAAGAAGCGGCGGGCGAATCTGTAGCCTAGTGCCGCAGCAGCCTGCCTTATATAGCGCAAAAAGAACGGTCCCTTCTGCCAACCGGCAGCAAGGGACGTTCTATTTTCTTACAACGTTACTTCCTTAGTGGACCTAAGAACTTAGCTTAACTGTCTATTTTGTAGAGCTTAGCGAGCCCGCCTTCTGAAGTTTCGCGGTAACTGCTATTCATATCCAGGCCTGTCTCATACATGGTCTGTACAACCAGATCGAAGGAAATCTTACGGGTACCGGATAAGAAATTAGCCAGACTCAGCGCATTGATAGCCCGCATCGCACCTACAGCATTCCGTTCAATGCAAGGGATCTGAACAAGTCCGTTAATCGGATCACAGGTTAACCCCAAATGGTGCTCCATGGCAACCTCCGCCGCATACTCAATCTGGTCGATCCCCATACCAGACAGCTCTGCCAGTGCAGCCGATGCCATAGAACAAGCAGTGCCAACCTCCGCCTGGCAGCCGCACTCAGCACCGCTGATGGAGGCGTTCTGCTTGACCAGGTTGCCAATGAGCCCGCCGACTGCCAGAGCCCGGAGGATCTGTTCGTCCGGAAGATGCTTCTTTTGCTGCATATAGCGGAGTGCGGCCGGCACGGTACCGCTGGCCCCGCAGGTCGGGGCTGTTACTACAGTGCCGGCGGCGGCATTCTGTTCGTTGACTGCGAAAGCATATGCGCTGACGATCCTGTTCTCCCGCGTCTCCGGGCTCTCATCCATATGCCGCTGATTATACAGATATTGCGCCTTGCGTTCGACATTAAGACCGCCTTCCAGAATACCTGTAGCAGCAAGCCCTTCGTCGATAGAACGCTTCATCGCTTCCCAAATCCCACTTAGAAAATCCCAGATCTGTTTGCCTTCACACTGCTCGACGTAATCGCTTAGGCGGATGTGATTCGCTTTACAAATTGTACTGATTTCTGCAAAGGTGTTCTCTGGGTAGACATCGGGCGCCTGGATCTCCTCCCGCCCCTCAATAACGATGTCCCCGCCGCCGATACTTAGAACACGCATGGATGTGGTTTGCCGCCCGTCTTTGTAAGCGAAAAAGTCCATGGTATTGGGATGGGGCAGAACAAAATCAGCTTGTGGAACAAATTGAATCTCCGTAGGGACGGGTGACAGTGCTCTAAGAATGGCCTTGTCCGTCATATGGCCTTTACCTGTTTTGGCAAGGGAACCATAGAGCAACACCTTGAATTGGTCTGCGTCCTCATTTTCTGATTTGAAGATTCTGGCCGCCTTCTCCGGCCCCATGGTATGGGAGCTGGACGGTCCACTGCCAACCTTATATAGTTCTGTCAACGATCTCATCGCACCCATCTCCCTTCTCAGTTGTCCTTTGGCATGAAATCTTCCTACTGTTTGACCAAAATAGACTATCGCTCATTCCTCTGAAAACGTTCCTGGATTCTCTTCAATCGTTCAAAAATCCCCTCTTCATCAATGGCCATGTCATACAATTGGCGAGTAAGCTGGAAGCCCTGATCATGGGCGAGGGCTTCTTTCCATGGATGCGACACAATCGAATGTGCAAGATGTCTTGTAGACCGGGGTGCCTGCATGATCATCTCCGCCAGTTCCCATGCGCGGGGAAGAAGCTGTTCAGGAGGCAGTACCTCGCTAACCAGACCAAGGTCTAATGCCGTTTGAGCATTAATGTTCATGCCCGTGTATGCGTAGAATGCTGCTTTCTTGATTCCCAGGATTTTTTGAAGTGCCAGGACGATTCCATCTCCAGGCGGTACACCGCCCAGGTAATGAGCATCGAAAAACGCTGTGCCTTCAGCACAAATGGTAATATCACAAAGCGTTCCTATTTGCCAGTGTGATCCTGTGCCATTGATCACCCCAATGGTGGGGATGCCCATGCAATAGATCATATTTTCAATCATTCTCAATGACTCATGGTACATTTCCACTTTCCGGCTATTCGGCCAATCCATGAATTTTGTCGTCCAGACTTCAGGATTGCCAATCTGCCACAACTCACCTGTCCCTGTAAGGATCATGACCTCATTCTCAGGATCACGGCCAATATCGGACCATACATGGCCATATGCCGTTTGGACCGGCCAGTCGAATTGTAACGGTCCCCCGTGAGTGTGCATACGAACTTCGAGGATGCCGCCGCTGCGGGTCATTAGGAATAAGTCTTTGTACTTCTCCGAGTATTCTTCGAATCTTGTAGGTCCCACCATATCTCTATTTCACTTCTTTGCCCATTAGACGTCCTTGCATTTTCTTCAGTCTCTCCAGCGCGCCTTCTTCATCAATCGCCATGTCGTACATTTGGTGGGCCAGCTGGAACCCTTGATCACTGACCAGGGCTTGTTTCCACGGACGGGAGATAATGGAATGTGACAGATGTCTTGTTGAACGCGGTGCCTGCATGATCATCTCCGCCAGTTCCCATGCGCGGGGAAGAAGCTGTTCGCGGGGGAGGACTTCACTGACGATGCCCAGCTCCAATGCGGTTTGACCATTGATATTCTTACCGGTGTATGCGTAATATGCCGCTTTCTTGAACCCTATCATATTCTGCAGCGTAAGCAGCATCCCGTCTCCAGGAGGTGTGCCTCCCAGGAAATGCGGATCAAAGAAGTCGGCGTCTTCGGTACAAATGGTAATGTCACAGAGAGTTGCGAGTTCACAGTGTGTTCCCGGCCCGTTGATTGCCCCGATGGTGGGAATGTCAATGCAGAATATCAGATTCTCAAGCAGTCTCAGCGATTCATGATACTGTTCAAGCTTCTTTTGCTTCGGCCAATCCATAAATTTCGTATTCCAGACCTCAGGGTCCCCGATTACCCATTTATCCCCGGTTCCCGAAATGATCATGACCTCATTCTCAGGGTCACGGCCAATATCGGACCACGCATGGGACCAGGCCGTATGGGCTTCCCAATTATGTTTATACGGCCCTCCGTCGGTGTGCAACCGCACCTCAATGATTCCGTCACGGCGGGTCATCAACAGAAATTCCTTATACTTCTCGGAATACTCCTCGAATTTGGTAGGTCCAATCATACGTCTTTCTGACATTGTAATTCCTCCTTGTTATGTGTGTAGAATTTATCTATTACTTTCAAGCCAATCTCTGGCGAAAGCAGCGTAAGCCGCAGCTCCCTGATGAAGCACCTCATCCGAGAACTTCGTCTTTGGATGGTGTACGGGGTAACCGTAACCTTCTCCGGTATTGCCTGCATTAAGAAACACTGACGTACTTGGCACCGCTTGGGATACAAATGCGAAGTCTTCCGATCCCATTAATTTTCCGCCGGGGATCAACTGTGCCAAACCGATACAGGAGCTGGCGCCAAAGGTGTTTGTAAGGGTCGTTCTCATTTGCCGGTTAAGCTCAGAGTCAATTTTCACCTCAGGACAGCCCCTAGTATACAGCACCTCCACCTTTGCATTGAATGTTTCCCCAATACCTGCAGCAATTTCGTGGATGCGGGTTTCGATTTTATCCCGCAATACGGCGTCAAATGTGCGTACGCTGCCTTTCATTCTGGCAGTATCGGGAATCACATTGTTTGTACTTCCGCCTTCCATCACACCAATGGTAAGGACTGCGCTCTCTATTGGCGAAACTTCACGGCTTATGATACCCTGCAGCGCCAGATGAAGATGTGCCGCTACATTCAACGGGTCCACTGCGGCACTCGGCATCGCTCCATGAGCGCCCCTTCCGCGGATGGTTAGCTCGAACCAATCGGAAGAAGCTGAAATGGCTCCCCCCGCCTCCGGCACTACAAATTGCCCGGGAGGAATGGGCATTCCAGTCAGCACATGAAGCATCATTGCTGCATCCACTTTAGGATTTTCGAGAATCCCGTTTTCAAGCATCATCCTGGCTCCGTGCAAGGTTTCTTCACCCGGCTGAAACATAAGCTTAACCGTCCCGTGAAGCTGCCCTTCGTGCGCCTTCAGGATCTCCGCAGCTCCGAGCAGCATAGACGTATGCAGATCATGACCGCATGCATGCATGTTTCCGTTCAACGACGCAAAAGAAAGATCCGTTTCTTCCTGAATGGGCAGCCCATCCATATCCGCACGGATAAGAATCACCTTCCCGTCATGTTGTCCGCCGATGGTAACTATTAAGCCTGATTCTCCTACGGTAGCGGGCTCAAGCCCAATCGACTCCAGCACCTCCTTTACGTAAGCAGTTGTTCTGGGCAAACTTAAATCAAGCTCCGGAATCGTATGAAGATGATGCCTGTATATGACCAATTTTTCCTGCAGCTGATTGGCCATACCCAAAAAGTCTCCAGCTTTTTCAATCACAATGAACATCTCCCAAAACACAAATTGAATTAACGTAACAACAGAGTGAACATTACCTCCTTTAATATTTTTAGACATTTTAAGAACAGTTTTATCGTACTTCCAAATCCATAAGGTGTCAAGAACAATTTAAGACATTTTAAGAACGAAATTTTCAAGGTAATAGGAAGATTGTAATATCACATTTATTGTGATATAACTCTTTTGATTGAATTGTTTATGAAAGGAATCTACTATGAAAATCAAGCTGGGCATCATCACGCCTGAGACCCATATGGACTATTTCCGCGCCATTGAAGAAGAAATGCGGTCAGTATGCCAATTTCGGTTTCTTACGATCAGCAATTTCCGGGAAACTAAAGACGTATATATGAAAAACTTAGGTTCGGTGGACGGATTTGTTATCAGCGGGAGGTTGCTTTACGAGTCTATAGGTATGGAAAATTTGGATGAGAAAATACCTGTTCACATTTTGCAGGATAATGAGAACCTTCTGTATAGAGAACTTTTCCGGCTACTGATTACAGAACCTGGGCTTGACATCTCCAGAATCTATGTGGATTATGCATATATTATTGATTCCTTCAGGGAATTCCAAAAATACCTGACTCACGAAGGAAAGCCCGTTGATAGCGGCGATCTGTTTGAACGGGTGGAAACCATGCTCGAGAACCATATCACTCTGTGGGAAGACAAGAAAATAGACTTGTCCATCACGGCGTTTGGTCACTTTGTCCCAGATCTCCAAAAGCACGGAGTAAGGTATATCTTAATACGGCCCACTTTGGAAAACGTTAAAGAGACCATAGGAGAAATTATCAACGAAATTACCATCCTCAAGCTGAAGAACCAGAGGCCAGTTATAGCCTGCATATCGGCCAAAACAGCGCAGCCACAATCCGAAGACCAACTCCATGAGCTGAAAGTCCTTGTCAGCAGCTTTCTGCGCAGCATGAATCTTGCAGACACGGCCCAAATTTCGGAAGGCTTTGTCAGACTATACACCACCTACGGAAATTTCATGAAAATTACCTCTAACGCGCATAACTGCACCCTGCTGGAGGTTCTGGAAGAGCGCATAAAGGGCGAGGTGAAAATCGGGTGGGGCTCGGGGCATGAATATTTTCAAGCGAGCGAGAACGCGACCAAAGCTCACCGACAGGCGAAAGCCTTTACGGGTAACAGCAGCTTTTATATCAACGAGAATCAGAAGGTTATCGGCCCAATGCGGAGCATGAATGTCATACAGTTCTCTGAACAAGGGGACCCGGAAATCATCGCGTTGGCCAAAAGGATCGGAATCAACAACATCAATCTGCAGAAAATCATGTCCTATGCAGAAATTATGAGAACCAATAAATTATCCTCTGAGGATGTCGCTGGGTGCCTGTCCATCACCGTCAGGGGTGCAAACCGTATCCTTAACAAGATTGAAGAGAGTAAATATGTACAACCGGTATTTGAAAAACGGGAAAACAGTAAAGGGCGGCCCAAAAAATACTACGAGCTGTTGTTTCTCGACCAAGAAGGGCGCAAAATTGGAAAATGATATGCATGTTTCATTTGCCATTTTGAGCTTCCCATTCGTTTTAGTATGAGTCCTTAACATGGGCATAAAAGTGCAGCCGCCTGTCTTATATAGCGCAAAAGAACGTCCCTTCCTGCCAACCGGCAGCAAGGGACGTTCTTCATTCTTACAACATTCGCTTAAGATTAATGCCCCATCATCATAGCAGCATCGGTCTGCTGCTCTTCCGGGGAAGGCGCAGCACCGGCTGTCTTCGGCCGGCGCAGAATCAAGCTGATAACCACACCTGCTATAGCGATGCATCCTGAGAAGAAGAACACATCATTAAATCCAAGAACCATGGCGGAGAGCGGATTAGCGCCTGCGGCCATTTTACCCATATGAACGGCAATCTGACTGGTCAGGTAACCGGTCATACCGGCCACTGCAAAGGATACTACAACTTGCTGGGCAGCAGCGGTTAACGGTGTGACCCGGTTCACCCATTCACGCGGTGCCGAGTTCAGCACATGTGTGTTGACCGGCATCATTGAGAGACCCATGCCAAGCCCCATCATCGCCAGGCAGGACATAATAAACGGCAGACCCGTATCGACAGTCACATTCGAAAGCATGAAGAGTGCGGTTGAAATAATGCTCAGGCCTACAAATACTAATGGACGCGCGCCGATTTTGTCAAACAGGCGTCCGCCGAGCGGCATACCAATCCCGGAAGCAAGCGCCTGCGGCAGCAGGATTAAGCCCGTTTCGAGTGGTGTATAATTACGGATCTGCTGAAGATACAGCGGCACGAACAGCATGGAGCCGAACAATGCAGCCTGTGTCACCCAGCTGAGAATAATTCCCCGGGTGAAATCGGATGAACGGAATACGCGAAGCTCCAGCAGAGGGTGCTTATGAAGCAGCTCTACAATGACAAACAGCACCAGCGCCACACCGCCCACGGACAGCCCTACAATCGCGCCAGTTGAAGACCAGCTCTCACCGCCGCCCTGATTCACACCGTAAGCAAGCATGGAGAAGGCTACCGGAGCCAGAATAATTCCCAGAATATCGAGATGGGCTCTTCCTTTAATTTCGGTCTTCGGCAGGTATTTAATGCCCAGAATAATTCCTACGATTCCGATCGGCACGTTGATCAGGAAGATCCAGTGCCAGCTCACGTATTCCACCAGCCAGCCGGATAATACCGGTCCCAGTGCAGGAGCCAGCAGCATTGGGATACCCAGCAGACCCATGATCGACCCTCTGCGTTCTGGTGGAGCCAGTCTGAACACCATCGCCATCCCGATTGGAGCGACCATACCTCCGCCCAGACCCTGAATAACACGGAAGAGTATCAGTTGGCTGGAAGTTTGTGCGATCGAGCACAGCATAGAGCCCAGTACGAACATGGCGACTGTTGAAACGAATACCTGCTTCGAACCGAAACGGTCCGTCATATAGCCGGCAAGCGGGATTACAGCAGCCAGGGCAAGTGTATATCCGGTAATGGCCCACTGGACAGTTTTGAGATCAGTGTTGAAATATTCCACCAGCTTGGGTACAGCTACATTGACTACCGTACCATCGAGGATAACCATGATCATTCCTACGATAATTGCCAGCAGCGGCGGCAGTATGGCTTTTAGTGAGAAGGGCTGCTCTGCAGGAGCGCCTTTCGCATTTGTTGTGTTTGGCATTCTTTTTTCCACTCATTTCTCTATTAGTATTGATGAAAATAATGTTCGAACAACCCGTCGATCTGTTCCTCAATGGGCGGAGGGTTGAAGACCGGCATGAAATCCGCTTTGTCCGCAGGCAGGCTGGACATCATGATCTCGGGAACAACCACTGCACCGTATATCTGAAGCTGCATCATCATCAGCTTGTTTTTATCCTGCTCACCGGTGATTTCCTCAATCGCCTGCAAAATCTTTTCAAGCCGCATCATTTTGCAGTATCGGGAGTATTCATCCAGGGAACTCATAATATGATGTCTCTGCTCAAGCATTTGTCGGGCCATCCCGGGATAACGCTTGAGCTCTTCTATATAACGGATGAAAAATTCCTTGAGCCGCTCCCTTGGCGGAAGAGTGTCGTCCTCCAGCACTTTAAAGGCGTTGTCGAAAGTAGAGAGCAGCATCCGTACCGCATCTGCCAGCAGCTTCTCTTTGGAGCCGTAGTGATAGTTGACAAGGGCCAGATTAGTCTCTGCTTTGGCAGCGATATTACGCATGGTGGCACAACTGAATCCCTCTGCGCGGATCAAATCCACGGTCGCCTCAAGAATTGTCTGTTTCGTATCCTTGTCTGAATGAGCTCCAATGTTGTTATATCTGGTCATGGCTTCGGCTATATCCCCCTTCCCTGACGTCTTGTCTAATCACCGTTTTAAACGCCGTTTAACAGAAACTAAATTTACTCCCAAAAAGCATTCCTGTCAATACCCTCTCCGAAAAAAAGGAAGGCTTTCGTCCCTATCGCAAGTGACGATCACCTTCCTGCCTGTTGTATTTACTTAACCGGACTGGCTGCAGCCTCACTCGCAACAAGCGGAGCCACCGTCAGCCCGGTAATCTTACCTGTTTTGTCCACAGTCAAAGTCAGTGTTGCCTCAGACTTCGCGAAGATAAGCACACTCTGTATGGTCATCTCATCCTGGGCCCATTGGCTATCCGTAGTCTTCATTCCAAAGTAATTTCCAGCCGGAACGGCAACCGATTCCCAGCTCTTCTGGATCATCGGCAAGAATGCCTGCTGGGCAGAGGTATTGCTCAAGAAGCGTTCCTGAAGCTCCTGGTATTTGCCAGCCGCAAGCAGCCCGGTTACCGCGCCTGCAGTGACCTCGGGAGCATAAATTTCGGCTTGTCCTGTGTTCGGATTATAGGAGGCGATAAGCCCTATGGCATTAAAAAAGGATAGCGGAACATAAATCCGTTTCTGTCTAACTTGAATCCTGTCTTCAAATGGAATCTTATCTTTACCATTAAGCAAGACCTCATCCCCGCTAAGCTTGAAGTCAATGGTGTCTTGAATCCGGGTCAGCTGAATTTGTCCGGTACTTCCCTGATACGTTGTTTTATATTTGAGGGCTTCGGCTGTTTCCCGCAGGGGAATCATAATCGTGTCTCCACTCTTGTAAGCCCCCGACTCTTCCAGCTGGAGCAGCTGCCCGTTCAGAATGACCTTAATAT
>RCUU01000276.1_pt1 | contig 29356 bp, 23 predicted proteins | sample 2166211 | NCBI WGS metagenome assembly RCUU01 (sample SAMN09932620, study PRJNA488358) | compost metagenome | feature: garden; material: soil; isolation source: compost soil in phenylacetic acid-enriched culture | place: Germany: Experimental Botanical Garden Goettingen | collected 2016-01-27
AAGCTAATCATTTTTGTAGTCAAAAGGATGTGCGAATTTAAGGTGGCAGAGGTTCAGATTTACTTACAAACGTTAGTATCCCTTCTCATCGCAGCCGCGGCCGGTTATTTAGTACTAAGGCTTTACCGGGATATTTCTTCTAAAACTCCTCAAAAAAGAGTGATTCATACCGGCCTTTCCGTTATTATAATCATCGCCTCCCTATGGAGCATGCACCAGTTAGGGGTAAAAACTTTATTGGGAAATGAAGTGGCCGATGATGGGATTATCATACCACTGGTGGTCTATAGTTTGACGATAGCCCTATTTATGTTTTTGATTACACGAATGAACCTAGTATGGGCTGAAAGAGAGCAATTGAAAGAACTGGCGTATAAGGATGCTTTGACGGGGTTATTGAATAAGAATGGAATGGATCATTTTTGGGATCGATGCAAGGTAAATGAACAGCTTGCCGTTTTGTATCTGGATCTGAATCGTTTCAAATCAATCAATGACAGCTTGGGGCATCATGTGGGGGATTTACTGCTGGAAGAAGTGGGTAAAAAGTTAATTCAGTTCTCTAGCAAAAGAAAACGTCATATCTTCCGCGTGGGCGGTGATGAATTTGTGATTGTCGCCAAAGGCAGCAACCAGAAGGAAGCAGAGCAGCTTGCTGTGCGGATTCTGGAGAAGACGACTAAGAGTTACCAGCTAGGCGAGCATAATCTGTTCGTATCTATGAGTATAGGGATCAGCATAAGTCATGGTAAGGTAGATCATTTCAGGCTGCTTAATGAAGCAGATACAGCGATGTACGCCGCCAAACAGCTCGGTACGGGACGTTACTCCGTCTATAAGAATTAGAGGATGTAAAATAAAAGCGGCAGCCGTGGACCTCGTACACAGGTCCTAGACTGCCGCTATTTTTATTGAAAAGGTGAATGAATGCTGTTCGTCACTTCCTTGCGGCCTTTCATGAGGAACAAGCAGACAAGAGCAACTGCCATACTAATCGCCGCCACGTAGAACAGGATAGAGTAATCAAAGAGATCAATCATGAGTCCCAGTAGTGGAGGCGAACTGATGGCGGCTAGGGAGGAGACCAGATAATACATTCCTGTTCGTGTACCAATACTCTCTTCCGTCCCTGTTGCTACAACATAAGGATAGGAATTGATATTAATACAAGCCCAGAAGACTCCACCGAGCAACAGTAATCCTCGAAGAAGTAAAAGGTCCTTTGCAAAACCGACGAGAGCAAAGATGGTCATTAGTCCGCATACGCCGATGATGATCATTTTTTTCTTCCCGAATTTCCCACCCAGCCAACCGCTCGGAATGGCGAATAGCACAAAGGCCAGAGAGAAGAAGGTGAGTGAGAAGGAAGCCGCCTGTTCGCTTAGGCCGAGATGATGTTTGCCATATAAGGTAAACAGTGTCTCAACACCTTGATAGGCTACGAACCAGAAGAAAATCGCCGCGAGCAGAAAGACTGTTGTACGGTCAAGCTGACTTCTAAAGGAAATACGAGAGGGCTTGGTGGCAGCATTAGCTTCTGAAGGAAGCTTCAATTGCACATTTACGCCATCCCGATTTTCTTTAATGAAACGTGATACGATCAACAGACAGAACAAGGTAATCAGTCCAGCAACGAGAAACGGAAGCGCTGGGTTTGATTTATACAGGATAGAACCTACGCCGAAAGCGAGAATAGAACCGAAGCCACCCATGAAATTAATCAGCCCGTTTGCCTTCGTACGCTGCTCTTCAGGTGTAATATCCGGCATAAGGGCGACGGTTGGTGAGCGGTATAAGCTCATGGCTAGATTCATTAGCATCATAAACAATAGAAGTGTAAATAGTCCGGTATGAAACGGAATCAGCATGGTTAGCACGGCAGCGAAAGGCATACCGATCATAAGATAAGGCATTCTGCGTCCAAAACGCGAGGTAGTGCGGTCACTACGGTTGCCGATCCAAGGCTGCAGGAATAAGGCAAAGTAATTATCAATCGTCATCAAGAAGCTGATAAGTGCCACACTATGTACGTATTTTTCTAGAAAAAAGGGTACAAATGCGTTATACAGACTCCACGTAATGCTGATGCTGAAAAAGCCGAATCCGAGCAACCAGACTTTTTTCACACAGTCACACTCCCTTATTATTTAGCTAGAAGCCCAGCCAGCACATCTGGATGATCAGTAATAATACCTGACACTCCAGCTTCGATTAAAGCCTTCATCCGCTCTGGGTCATTAACAGTCCAAGGATGATAAGCGATGCCATGCTTAGCCGCCTCTTCAACGAATTCAGGAAGTACCGCTTGATGATGAGCATGCAGCGCATTCGCGCCAAGCGTAGCCGCATAATCCCAAGGACGATACAGGCCTTCTCCGTATAGAATTCCTGTCTTGATTTCTGGAGCAATCGATTTACTGTGAGCTAGTGAATAATGGTTGAAGCTAGAGAAAATTACACGATCGCTCATCTTGAACTCCCGTACAGCGGCGATAACTTTTTCTTCCATACCCGGGTAAAAGAAAGTACCATTCTTAAACTCGATATTCAGTACCGTATCTCGTCCTTGCAGCAGATCTAACAAATCTTCTAGCAAGGGGAGTTTTTCGCCTTTGAACTCGGGACTGAACCAAGAGCCCGCGTCCACTTCCAAAATTTCCGCAAGGGTCTTATCTTTTACATAGCCCGTTCCGTTTGTCGTACGGTTTAGGGTTTCATCATGAATAAGAACGAGTCCGCCATCCTTGGTCATTTGTACATCGGTTTCAATGCCGGTTGCACCTAACTCAAGACCTTTGCGGAACGCTGCCATAGTATTTTCCGGACACACTGCCGATGCGCCGCGATGCGCAAAATTAATAATGTTCTTCATCAGCTATTTATCCCTCCAACTTAGTGTTTGCTGTCGCCCTGTAGACGAGGGCTACTTTTCATATTCCACATAGAGTAAAGAAACCCTGTTTAGAAATGCTGACAGGGCTCTATTTCTTGAAATTTTACGTACAGTTAACCTTACAGCAATTTTCGGTTTAATGATTCATAGCTCCATAAGGGATTCGTTCCAGTAATCCTGATCCGTAGATATCTTGCAGCTTCAGCTCTGGCATATGAATATAACCGATATAACAGTCGCACACCTTCATGCGGCAGCTTCTTATCGCAGATAGACCTTCCAAGCCATCGCGGTAGAGGTTGCCAATGACACCTCTGTCCTTATAACAGCGTTTCACCAGTCCAGCACCTTGTACATAAAAGACTTCTTTTCCTGCATTGCAGGTCTGACCCAGACTCTCGTAATCCATAGCATTCACAGCAAAATGCGGATCAATCTTGCTCAGTGTGGAAAGATCCTCTGCTGTATAGTAATCAGGTTTATCTTTATAAGCATTGACCCATAGATATACGCTCTCCGGTAATGCTGCGCGAAGCGAGGTTATAGCCGGAAAGGCACTGCGGATTCCAACGCTCCCTACACTGAAAGGTACATCATTCTCGTACAAATCCATACATTGCGTTAGGAACTTATCCTCACTCACCTGTCCGGGGTGGTAAGTAGCCCAAAAGGCAGCTTTGCTTCGATTCAGCTGATGAACGAAATCAAGATTTGCCGAAAGGTTTGTCTGAATCGCTACCTTCTCCACATGTTCCATATTGGAGAGCGAGATCATCGCTTCTTTATACCAGCGATGAATCAGCCCTTCGCCATAAGGATTGAAAAAGATAGACAGCCGATGGCCCGCTGCACCCTGCAGAGAGGCCCACTCGACAAAGGTCTCCAGCCCTTGCCGATCCTTGGCGAGAGTGGCTGCATTGTCCTTATTTTTGCCGAAAGGACAGTAGGGGCAGTCATAATTGCAAGAGGTGAGCGATCCGCGGTAGTAGAGAACGGCATTCATGGTAATACGAACCTTTCCATTTGCTCCCGAATCTCTCCAGAAATAAACCAATCCCCAATTGAATCAGAGTAGCCCATGCCTTCGGTAGTGAGGCGCAGTATGCCATCTACTTCCATTCCCAAGCCAGTTTGAAGCAGGCCCGACAGCTCAGGATAATCATCCCAGAGCGAATTTCCGAAGCGCAGGCTGTAATCTTCAATCCTCAGACCTTCACTATGTAAAATCGCCTTCAGAATAAAGCGGCGCTTCTGTTCCGCTAGACTTAGCACAATGCCGTAATCTGCCGTATCGTAACGCTCCGCCGCGACGTAATCAGCAATAATGCTTTCGGTTGCCTTACGGCTCACTCCGTAACGGGAAGCGTAATGCACATGGCGAGTATAGGATCTGGCTCCGCAGCCCAATCCAACCATCCCTTCTTCTTGGCAGCTATAATCGAGAATGGGTTTGTCTGTTCCCGCGCTTTCTTTGGCGAATCGACGCATGGAATATTGGCGATAACCTCTAGCTTTAAGTAACTGCCCAGCGGCTTTGTAGCAGTCTAGGCGAATATCCTCTTGAAGCTGGATGTCGTCAGGCTTCACAATCGTATGCTCCCGAGTGTAGAGAGGATAAATAAAAATTTCCTCTGGCTCATAACTAAGCGCCTGATTTAGTGAATACAGCCAAGAGTCGACGGTCTGCCCCGGAAGCCCATAGATCAGATCCAAATTTAGAATGGGAAAATCATATTTCCCCAGCAGTTCTAGTGCCCGATACACCACATCCGGGTTTTGGGGGCGATAGATGGCCGCTGATTCAGCAGCGACAAAGCTCTGGATGCCCATACTGACCCGATCTACTGTATATTCTTTCAGAATATTTAGCTTTTCTTCGGTAAGAGTCTCAGGGGAAGTTTCCACTGAGATGGAGGCTGTACGCGTATCCAGTCCCATCGTATCAACGGCGATGTGGAACAAACGGCGAAGCTGATCTGCCGCCAGCAATGTAGGCGTTCCACCACCAATTGCGAAGCGGGCATACGGCTTATGTCTAGTGAATGCTGCCCACTGCTTGGCTTGACGTTCTAGCGCGTCCACGTAAGTAGTGTGAACATTCGCGCGTTTATCAGGCAGGGTGAATAGGTTACAGAACCCACAGCGAGCGCCGCAAAAGGGAATATGCATATATAGAAAAAAGGATTCCGCAGGCTCATCTCGCCATAAGGATTCTAGTGGAATCGGAGGCTGTAGCTCCCTGTAAGCTGTTTTGTGTGGATAGGAATACAAATAAGATCGGTAAGGGTAAGCAGTAATATGGTCTTTCCATTTGTGAAGCTCTTCTAAAGAGAAGGACGATAACGTCATACAGTTCTCCATCCTTTCCTTTTCCTTGTTATAGAATAAATTCGCGGTATGGGACGTTCCATACGGTCTCGTGAGCTAGGCGATGCCCCTGATAGCCATCTTCGCCATAGGCGGTTCCATGATCGGAAAATGCCAGACAGAAGACAGGATTACCACGTTCCCGGAAGGCATCGAATAATCGGCCCAGTTCACCATCCACATATCGGAGTGCGGCGCGCTGGCTGTCTACGGAATCTTTTTTAGCACCAGGTATAAAATAGTGGTTCGGCCCGTGGATGGCAGAGACATTAAGGAACATGAACAATCTTTGCTCGCGTGGAGTATCCTTCAACAGCTTCAAAGCATGATTCACCTGATGCTCTGTCGAACGCGGATTGGTGACTCCGAATGTCATCCGCCAGTAGCTTTGCTGGAAATAACTTGGAAGGACACGAGCGAGTGGATTTTTTTTGGTGAAAAAAATAACGCCCCCAATACATACCGTGCGGTAACCCTCAGCGGCAAGCCCAGATACAATATCCGGTGTATCGAATAGCCAGGTATGAGGATGTGTCTTCATCCCGGTATTTCGGGAATGGAACATACGAATATGCTCACTCTTATCCGTTGTGGCCGGAGTAGGCAAGAAGCCGCCGAAGAAGGCGTGATGAGCCGCATAAGTAAAGCTGCCAGGGGTATGTCTTTTCTCCCATGATCCGGTCCCGCACAAGTTCGGGCAGTTCGCCTCTTCCATTACAGCAGCATCATAACGAAGCGTATCCAGCGTGATCATAAGGATGTCATGCGTGCCGACGATAGTGTTCATATCCATTAAGATAACCCTTCCTTTATAAGCGGTGTGGAGGGATGCGTGATATAGTCTCTAGCCGACAATACCTTCATTTCCCATTCGTAGGTGCTGCATCCGCGGTATTTCACATCGTACAGCAAGTCGCCAAATGGATTGACATCCGCGACAAAACATTGCTGAGAACCTTCGGATACGAGTACATCTATGCCGGCTACCCCGGAACGGGGAAAAGCAGCCAGTGCTTGCACGGCGGTATTCCGCACTTGGTCCTGCACGGATTCAGACAGACCGGCTTCCGAAAGAGACATCCGCTGGTTACGTAAATGTAGATTCGTAATCGGAGTAGGACTGACCCGTGCAACCGCGTGGCAGGCCTCGCGGAGAACGACTAGCTGGCGCAGGTCAAATGCTTTTCCCTTAAGCCCCGCTTTAGGGATCCATTGCTCAGCATAAGCTCCATGCTGGTAGATCCAGTTCATAATTCCCGAGATCGTGGCGGTATCAGTGTACCGTCGCAGTTTACCGGAATTATAGTAAATGGGAGGTCGAGTGATGTAATTCTCGACCCCCACGGTGGTTAAGGCAATTTCGGCACCGGTCACGGGATGGATTTGATAGGCGACCACCCCAGAAGCCGCAGAGCCGAAGGCCAGCTTAATGAATACCCGGTGCATTCGCCGGGATAACATCATCTCCCGGAGAGAGGCATAACCTGTAGGCTGCTGATCCTCGCCTACGGGCCGAGGGATTGGAATCCCTGCCTTACTCAGAATCTGTTGTGCCTGGCGTTTATCGGTCATGGCCGCAATGTCAGTAGGGTCATTTAACCACAGCGAACCTGGACACGCGGTTTTGGCCTCGCGTTGCAGTCTAGCCAGCATTCGGCAGTAGCCGCGGAACCATTGGGATGGATGATGCAGGACACCCTGCATTTCCTTCAATTGACGAGCGACCTGCACGCGGAGTGGTCGCGGATCAGGTCTATCGGCGTAAGGATGAAGCGAATCGTCAATATCATCCGAATCTGGTGCACCTAGAGCGATTAAGGCCCGCTCTACCTCGAAGCTGCTTCCAGGTGATTCCAGTCTCAGTAGCGGGGGAGCTGCACTGAGATCTATTCCGTTATAAACGGAGGGCTGACTGGATATCTGTTTCTTCTGCTCTTCCATAAGATCACCTAACGATCTTCCTTGCAGAAACTCAGCGTACGGTAAAATAATGGCAGGGGGCATTCCAAGATCGGAACGCGCTTGCTGGATGCCGCTAGTCCGTTTATCACCGGGAATACCGATAACGATCATCGGCCTCATGAGAGGCTCACTCTGTGATGGAAGGATAACGCCAGTCTTCCTCATCATCGCTTTCCTGCTTGTCGCTAACATCAACAGGCAATCCACTTTGCTTCCAGCGGCTAATCATCTCGTCAGACATATAATGATGGCTTAGGTTTAATGCTTTTAATTTTTTGATTCTGTCGCTGGCTAGAAGCAATTCCGCCCCCTCATCGCTTAGGGTACCGAGTGATAGATCGAGCGTATCCAGCTGATCCAGAATAGGAGCATTTGCTAATGCACCTGCGATCTCATCTTGGATCTGGCTATTTTTTAAACCTAGATAAGTAAGCTTAGGGAATTTCCCTACTTCTATAAGAGGGAGAAGATCTGAAAGGTTGCCGTCAAATCCATAATCTTCTACGCCTAGATATAGCTCCAGCTTGCGTAAATTCGGCAATTGGCTAGTTGCAATATGTTCAAGAACGGCTTTACTTAAGCCTCCACTGATAATAATCAGTTTTTCTAGCTTGTCATGTTTGAGTTCTGTGAGACTCAGTTCATTCCCACCTTGAATCGTGAGTGATTGTAGCTCTGGAAAAGCGGGTAGCAGTGGCGACAGATCGCTTTGGGTAATCCAAGAAATTTCGCATTCCTCATACCCCATCTCGCCTATGAAAAGCTTGCGTAAAGCAGGGAAACTAGCACTATGCGTTACAAGTGCATCGACAACCTCTTCTGAACTATTCTCGTAGGCTTGACCCCAGTCGCCGATAATTAGGCTGGTTAGTGAAGAACTTTCAGCGCTGCCGCTAAGCTTCTCAATTTCCGTGCCGATTCTTTGGCCTTCCTCGAATTCGTCGTATCCGATACTGAGCTTTACTTCCGTCATGGGCATTCCCTCCCGGAAAAATTTAACTTCGAAATTACCCTATCATCTGTAGCCCAGGGAGTCAATTCACAGGTTTAAATAATTATAGTCAAATTGGTCATGTCATTGACCTAAGGATGTATGGTAGGTTTAAGCTAGGGAGAATTACATTATTTTGAAATATAAGAAAGTATACGTCTCACACTATACTTTATCCTTATATTTCTCGCTAAACGCTTACCGTCCTTATAAGGACGCCGAAGGCGATTATACTTGAAGGAGCTGCTCTAATGAAGGTCAAAATTCAGGAATGGATAATAGAAGCGGATATTGCAAAGCTGCAAGCGGCTATGGAAGCAGGAGTAGTCAGCTCAGAAGATTTGGTGGCAGCCTATTTGGAACGGATTCATAAGTACGATATAGACATAAACGCAATCTTAGAAATTAATCCAGAGGCTATAGACATCGCCAGAGCACTGGATGTTGAACGTAAAGAAAAAGGAAGTCGGGGAAGTCTACACGGTATTCCTATATTGTTGAAGGATAATATAGATACAGCGGATAAGATGCATACGAGTGCTGGTTCAGTAGCTTTAGCAGGTTCATTTGCTGCACAAGATTCCTTCGTAGCTGCGAAGCTTCGGTCGGCAGGGGCTGTTTTACTTGGAAAGGCGAATATGTCGGAGTGGTCTAATTTTATGTCCAGTTCAATGCCAGCCGGGTATAGCTCACGGGGAGGGCTTGTGCTGAATCCATATGGACCTGGGAACGTATTTGTCAGCGGATCTAGTTCAGGACCTGCGGCAGCGATTGCAGCGAATTTGGCAGCAGCATCGATCGGAACGGAAACCGCGGGATCAATTGTGGGTCCAGCCAGTCAACATGCTCTCGTCGGGATCAAACCAACGGTTGGGTTGGTCAGTCGTACTGGAGTGATTCCGATTTCGGTTAGCCAAGACACCCCTGGGCCTATAACAAGAACGGTTACGGACGCGGCGATTATTTTGGGGGCATTAACGGGCGTAGATGACAAGGATGAAGCAACATTTTCAAGTGAGAGGCATGCTTTTACGGACTATACTCCATTTTTAGATAAAAGCTTTATACGAAAAGCAAGAATAGGCATCCCACGGCATTATTATAAGCATTTAGATGCAGAGCGACTTTCATTGATGGAAGCCGCGATCCAGACTTTGAAGAACGAAGGTGCTACAATTATAGATCCAGTTACACTTTACGTTGAACAACAAAACTGGAATAATGATGTGATCTGCTATGAATTTAAAAAGGGGCTCAATGCGTACTTATCTGGGGTGGATGACTCCGTTCCGATTCACTCGTTACAAGAATTGATAGCGTACAATGAAAGCCATGCTGAAATCGCATTACAATATGGGCAAGACACATTAACTAGATCAGAAGAAATAACATTGACTGATGAGGAATATCAGCAAAAGAAACAAGAATACAGGGAATTAGCGCTTGAGCAAGGAATAGACTACGTGTTGGAACAACATAGTTTGGATGCATTATTGCTGCCTGGTGACGTAGATGGGATATATATTGCGGCACGTTTGGGCTATCCGTTAGTTACCGTTCCAGCAGGATTCGTTGCTCATGGCATTATTGATGCCGACGGTGATCCTACTAGAGGTCCTTTTGGTGTAGTTTTTTCTGGAAAAGCCTATAGTGAGTCCACGCTTCTATCCATAGCCTACGGGTTTGAACAAGCTACACAGCATCGTATTCCACCTCAACTGGAATAGGTATTGACTACTTTATTATAGAAGGAAGAGATCAGCTTGAAATATTGCCTAGAATGTGGAACTGCGTTAGTAATGAAAGAAAACGATGGGGAGGGGCAGGTACCTTATTGTAGTGCATGCGAAATGTTCCGATTCCCTATTTTTAGCACGGCGATCAGCACAGCAGTATTAAACCGAGAGATGAATAAGATTCTATTAATCCAGCAGTATAACCGACCAGATTATATCTTGCTCGCAGGGTACGTGAATAAAGGTGAAGATGCGGAAACAACACTTATCCGTGAGGTAAAAGAAGAGGTAGGTCTTGATATTGTAGCCTATGAATATATGCGAAGCTTGTATTTCGCACCTTCTAATACGCTGATGCTGAATTTTATAGGTGTTGCAGATTCGGAGGACTTAAGTCAGATGAGTGCTGAGGTCGATCATGCAGAATGGTTTACTTTGGAAGAGGCCGCTAGATTCATTAAAAAGAATAGTCTAGCTGAAACCTTCTTACTGGCGATTATTGAGAAATTGAATGCGGGACAGGTACAGGTGAATCCAGTATCGGTAGGAGGATCGGTGTAAGATGCGAGTATATAGCTTTGCCAAAGAAGCTGGGAAATCTATTGATGCATTTGGCAGCCAGCAGCTTTATATGTCTAGGATACTGACTGAGGTGGTTGCTCCGCATGTTGGTTGTATGCACTTGGGTGTGAATGGACTTGTTGGCTGGCATCAGGCTCCGATTCCACAGCTGTTTCTGGTAGTTAGCGGAGAAGGCTGGGTCAGAGCAGGGGAAGAAGCAGAGATTTCAGTCAGCGCTGGTTCTGCCGTGTATTGGGACAAAGGCGAATGGCATGAGACACGCACGGAGACAGGACTGACAGCGATAGTGATCGAAGCGGAGAATATGAGTTTGGCGATGCCGATTGTGCAGGAGATTCTGGAGCGGAGGTAAACCAATGTTCAATCAAGAGAAAAGAACAATGACTACCGAAAGATTGATTTTAAGACCCTTTGAATTATCTGATGCTAAGCGTGTCTCGGAACTCTGCAATAATTATAATATCTACAAAAGTACGTTGACTCTTCCTTATCCATATCCTATTGATTGTGCAGTATCCTGGATTGAAACGCATGAAGATCATTTTAACAATAATAAATCCTATGAGTTTGCCATTACGGATAAAAGTACAAACGAGCTTTATGGAGCTATAGGTCTGACAAATCATCAAACCAATAGAAATGGTGAAGTTGGATATTGGATAGGTGAGGAATATTGGGGGAAAGGTTACGCGACTGAAGCAGCAAAAGCGATCATTGCGTTTGCTTTTTCAGAAAAGCATTATCATAAAGTCTTTGCAAGACACTTTGCTTCAAATCCCGGCTCTGGAAGGGTGATGCAAAAATGTGGAATGGTGGAGGAAGGCATATTCATGCAACATATCTATAAAGAAAATAAATATGATGACCTTATTCATTATGGGATTATTAACACAGAAGGCTAACTGGATCCACTATAAAAAATCAGCGCCGTTAGGCGCTTTTTTCTTTGTTTGTAGGTTATCAATGATATGATCAACTCTCAATTCCCGGCTTGTTTGCGGAAGAAACTTGGCGTGAGACCAGTTTCCGATTTGAATGTATGGAAAAAATGCGAGAGGTCGCCAAAGCCGACGGCAGAAGCGATTTCGGTCACTGAGAGTGGCGTATCCATAAGCAGCCGTTTGGCCTGATTGATCCGATAAATCGTTAAATAGCGGTTTAAAGAGTGGCCGGTCGCTTGTTTGAAATGATCGTACATATGCGAGCGGGAGACATTGAACCGTTCATGCAAACGGCTAACCTCGATCGAGTCGGCATAATGTGCGGTCAAATATCGTAGAATACGCTCGGCTAAATGAAACGCAGCGTTCTCTGAGTCGCCTGTGTCTGGTGGACAGTGTTGCTCCCTCGCCAGGATGACGAACAATTCAGCGAGCAGATGGTGTAACGCTGCTTCGTAAAAAGCCGGCTGATCGGCGATTTCCAGAGCAAGCTGTAGCAACAGCTCTCGGATCCTATCCATTTTCACTGCAGAAAAGGACCAGTAGGGTTGCTGCTCGGCTAGCAGGGTGGATACGCAGCTACTGATTCCGGGCGAGTTGTCGAACGACGTCTGTACATAACGTTCGTCCAACGATAGTACGACACGGTGAAGAGGCTTAGTTCCAACAACGGATGGCCAGTGCAGAACATATGGTTTTATGATGGCAATGCTGCCGGGCAGCAGGGAGTACATACGATCGGCGACCAGCAGCTTGCCATGCCCCTCTATACAAAAATAGAGCTCGTAGCCCCGATGAGCATGCATTTTGCTTTGTCCAATCATGCCGTCGCGGAAATGACAATGGACTGGGAAATGGTCCAGGAAACGATTCGTAGTGTCATCCAATTGATAGTCGGGAGAGATATCGTATGAACCCATTTCATCCACGCTCCTGTTTCAAAATGAACGGTATGCAGAACTAAGGATATTTTAACATGGTTCATCCGAAAGGTCTCAGGAGTTTGTGGAAAAATCCCCATAAAACCTGAACAGGAAGCCAAGTTTCCATGCCCCGAATCCTTTACATTAAAGGGAGAACATCTTTGAAGGAAATTTCTTAAGATGTCAAAATTGGGTTTAGGGAGAGGGCATATGAAGGGGATTAACGAACTGAAGGAACTGGCAGAACGCGTCTATCATCGGATGATCGATAAGACCGTGAACGACTGGGGAATGAATATGGAAAGCTGGGATTGGGTTCCGGGCGTTGGAGTCATCTCAATCCTGGCTTACGGCCGACTGGTGGGTAATCAAGAAGCCATTGAATATTTGCAGCAATGGACAGAACGCAATAAGCATTTGAGCGAGCAAGTGAATGTAATTAATTCGATGGCGCCGTATGCAATATTCCCAGAGCTGTATCGGCTCAGCGGAGATCAATGGTACTTAGATCAGGCTACTAAAATTGGTGATTGGATGCTGACGGAAGCCCCGCGCACTCGGGAAGGTGCCTTTGAACATACGGTTACGGAGAATGTTAATTTTTCCGAACAAGTATGGGCGGATACCTTGTTTATGGCTGTACTCTTTTTGGCCAGGCTTGCGAGGCTAACTGGAGAAAGCAAATATGCTAAAGAAGCGGAGTTTCAATTGCTTGTCCATTTACGATTGCTACAGGATCCGCAAACCGGTGTATTGTTCCATGGCTGGAATTTTGAGAAAGGCAATCATATGTCCTCAGCCCGTTGGACTCGCGCTAATGCATGGGTCGTACTGGCGAGTCCCTGGATTGCTGAGGAGATCAGTTCACTGACTCCATTTGCCGAGGAAATTGTAGACCGATATCGACAGCTTGCATCAGGACTGCGGCATTACCAAGGAGAAGATGGCATGTGGAGCACGGTAATGGATCAGCCCGGATTTTATGCAGAGACGTCAGGGAGTGCCGGAATCGCGGCGGGATGGTTAGCGGGAATTCGAATAGGTTGGTTGGATGGATCATATGAGGAAGCTGTTAATCAAGCGCTGCAAGGCGTTATGGAGCGAATTGAACCCGATGGAACAGTTCAAGGCGTATCTGGTGGAACGCCAGTTATGCCAAACATTCTGGCTTATGAAGAAATTCCCTGCTATCCGACGTTATATGGGCAGGGATTGACTCTTATTTTGTTGTCGCTTGCGCACCAGTCAAATCTTTCACAAGGAAAATAAAAAGAAGCACTCATTAACTTTGGTTACGTTAATGAGTGCTTCTTCAGGTAGCCCAGATAATCAGAGGCTTGTAGTTCAATTATGGGTACACTGCGGTGTTATTATTTAAGCTTATATACACGAGCTTCATAAGGACGAAGCTGAATCGTGTTTATTTCATCTTCTGCATTTACTTCGTAGTTGGCAATGAGCAGTTCCTTCGCTTGGAATTTCACAGTAGAAGGAAGCTCGAATACCGTAGAATCTCCGAAGAAATTCAGTACAACCAGCAACTGCTCTTCTCCAAGAGTACGTAGATAAGCATATACCTGCTCATTCTCTTCAGCCAAGATTGTATAACTTCCGTATACGATAATCTCATGTTGCTTACGCAGCTCAATTAGCTTCTTATAGTAGTAGAAAATAGAATCAGGATCAGCTAGCGCATTCTCCACATTAATGTCCTGGTAGTTAGGATTCACAGCCAGCCACGGAGTGCCGGTGGTGAACCCTGCCTGTGGCTCCGAGTTCCATTGCATCGGCGTACGGCCATTGTCCCGACCTTTGATGTAAATGGAATTCATGATTTTTTCTTCCGAGTGTCCAGCAGCCAAGTATTCCTTATACATATTTACAATTTCAATATCTTTGTAGTCGTCGATAGAAGCGAACTGTACATTCGTCATCCCGATTTCTTCACCTTGATAGATGTAAGGTGTACCTTGGAGTGTGTGAAGCAGTGTTGCCAACATTTTGCCAGACTCTTTCGGGAACAGCTTATCATCCCCAAAGCGGGATAACATACGCGGCTGATCGTGGTTGTTCATATACAAGCTGTTCCAACCCTTACCGTCCAGCGCGACTTGCCACTTGGAAATAATGGACTTAATGTCCGCCAGCTTCCAAGGCTGTACATTCCATTTGCCTCCAGGCCCGGAATCGACGTCCATGAGCTCAAAATGGAATACCATGTTCAGCTCGTTTCGATCTTCGGAAACGTACAATGAGGCTTCTTCAGGAGTGACATTAACGGCTTCACCCACGGTCATGATATCGTACTTGGACAGTACCTCACGGTTCATTTCCTGCATATATTCATGTACGCGTGGACCGTTAACGAAATGGTCTCCTCCGAAGTGGTAGGTAGGCTGTTCTCCGTTACTTTCTCCAGAAACGCTAGGTAATTCCGGTACTTTGGAGATCAGGTTGATTACGTCCATGCGGAATCCGTCAATTCCTTTATCCAGCCACCAGGTCATCATATCGTAGATTTCCTTGCGGAGCTTTGGATTATCCCAATTTAGATCGGGTTGTTTACGGGAGAAGAGATGGAGGTAATATTCCTCCGATTTCTCATCGTATTCCCAAGCTGATCCACTGAAGAAGGAGCCCCAGTCGTTAGGCGGCTGTCCGTCTTTACCAGGACGCCAGATATAATAATCACGATAAGGATTATCCTGTGATTTACGGGATTCCACGAACCAGGCATGTTCATCTGAGGAATGGTTAACCACGAGATCCATAATCAGCTTCATGCCACGGCTGTGAAGTCCAGCTAGCAGTTCCTCCCAATCGGAGAGTGTTCCGAAATCATCCATAATACTTTGATAATTACTGATATCATAACCGTTATCGTCATTAGGCGACTGGTATACTGGGCATAGCCATACCACGTCAACTCCAAGATGATTTAAATAATCGAGTTTCGAAATAATCCCTTGCAGATCACCAATGCCATCCCCGTTACTATCTTTAAAGCTGCGGGGGTAGATTTGATACACTACGCTTTCTTTCCACCATTTCTTATCCAAGGTTATAATCTCCTATCTCTATATAGATCTAGCTGTTTTATTTAATGGACCCTGATGTTAGTCCGCTGATAATCCATTTTTGCGCGAACAAGTAGACGATGAGCATTGGGGTTAACGCGAGCAGATATGAAGCAAATGCTAAGTTGAAATCTGTGCTGAACTGCCCCTGGAAGACATATTGTACAAGCGGAAGTGTGTAGGAATCCTGATCACCGAGCAGAACCAACGGTAACATAAAGTCATTCCAAGTCGATAGACAAGACAGGATACCGATCGTTGCACTGACAGGAGCAAGGAGTGGAAAAATAATCTTCCAGAATGTTCCGAATGTCGATGCACCGTCTACTGTAGCCGCTTCTTCCAGTTCGTACGGAATGGAACGGATATAACCGGTGTATACAAATACGTTAAAGGCCAGACCGTAAACAACGTATAGAATAATAATCCCCATAATGTTGTTCATGTGCAGATCCGTAGTCACTTTGACCACAGGCAGCATGATAATCTGGAAAGGAATAAACATAGCGCTGATAAAATAGAAGTAAAGCACTTTGAAAAATCTTCGCTTCATATTACGTGCAATAGCATAGGCTACCATGGAGTTGGTAAGCAATATGAACACGACTGTTGTAATGGTAATCACGGTACTATTTCCTAATGCATTGAAGAAATTCGTTGCTTTAATCGCATTGGAGAAGTTCTCAAAATGCAGGCCAGTTGGCAGCGAGAAGATAGATTGAGCCATTTCCTCGGGATTCTTGAGTGCGATGGCAATGGTCATGTAAAGCGGAAACAGGATCAGTAGTGAGCCTAGGGCGATAAGAATCGTTACAGGCCAATTGGTTGGTTTTTTGATCATAAGTCCATCTCCCGTTTCTGCAGAAATTTAAGCTGAAGGGCGGAGATAACGACAATCACGATAAAGTAAATTACGGCGTTCGCCGATTGATAGGCAAATTCTCCGCCTTGGAAGCCGCCTGTGTAGATTAAGTGGGCAATAGATTGTGTTGAACGACCTGGACCCCCGCCTGTCAAAGCGACGATTTGGTCGAATACCATCAGACCGCCCTTCATCGCGAGCACCATATTGATGGTGAAGAAGGAAGCAAGCATTGGGAACGTAATGCTCCAGAATTCTCTCCAGCGGCTAGCCCCGTCCAGATTAGAAGCTTCGTAAAGATCATGAGGAATGGTTTGAAGACCCGCCAAATAGAGAATCGTGTTATAAGCAATCCCTTGCCAAACGGCAACAATGACGATACCGATCCAAGCCCAATCCGAGTTACCGAGAATGTTCTGTGATAAGAATTCGCTGCCGATTTTCGCACCCCAAATAGGGAATACATTAGCGAACAAGTAGTTAAAAATAAAGCCAACAATCAATACGCTGAGGATATTCGGCAAGAAATATACGCCACGGAAAAAGTTTTTGGCTTTAATTTTGGCGTTAAGTCCAAGCGCAATCAACAAGCTGATGATGTTGATAAGAATAGTTGTTAGAATGGCATATTTAAAAGTGAACACATATGAATTCAACACATTTTCGTCTTGAAAAATGTTAATGAAGTTCTTAAATCCTACGTAATCAAAGCTGTCACTAAAGCCGTCCCAGTTTGTGAACGAATAATATATACCCTGGATTGCAGGAAAGGTATGGAAGGCAAAGAAAAGAAGTAATGCCGGTATAGTCATCAGATAAAAGGCGACTCGGCGTTTGGCCATCATGTAATCCTCCTCATTGTAAAAGCGAAAGAGAAGTGGGAAAGTCCCGTTCTCTTTCGCGGTTCATGTTTGTCTGATCTGGTTATTTCCGGTTAGCTACTTTATCCCATTCCTTATCAAGCTGTTCTAGATAAGCTTTAATATCTTTCTTTTGCAAGAAGGATTGGTTGATGGTATCCACTTTCATTGCACTTGGGATGTAGTGGTCAGCAAAGTCAGCCAAGTTACCTGCGGTAAACGCTTCTTTGAAGCCATCCATCGTTGGATCATCTTGTGTTACACCTTGTACAGCTGGGAATGCTTTTTGCTCATTGATGTATAGGCTAACATTCTCAGGTTGAAGCAGGAAGTCTACGAATTTCTTTGCTTCTTCTTTATGTTTAGTGTTTTTGGAAATAGTCAGCAACGTATCTACGCCAGAAATGACCTTGTTAGCGGCAGCATCATTTGTCGCTGGGAATGGGAATACGCCAAGTTCAATGGATGGATTGGCTTTCACGATTTCCGGGATCGCCCATACCCCTTGCAGGTACATTGCGGATTCACCTTTAGCGAATGCTGTGTTTCCGTCATTGTAACCTTTACCAAAGATATCTTTTTGTCCGAATTCGGTCAGCTTAAGCAACTTTTCAGCAACCTCGGTATAGCTGTCTGCGAAGGTTACAGTGCCAGCCGTACGCTCCTTGAAGAAATCATTCCCTTTAATGATCGTCGCAAGGGAGTTGAACGGTGTAAGTGTTGTCCATGAATCCTTCAGTGTCAGGTAAAAAGCATTTTTACCGCTGTCTTTGAACTTTTGAGCGACAGTCATGAACTCATCCCAAGTAGTTGGAACAGTTACACCAGCTTCAGCGAACATCGCTTTATTGTAAATGACGCCACTTGCGTTTGAGGAGAATGGAAGACCATTCAATTCGTCCGAACCCGTCAAGTCTTTTAACATTTGGAGATAGGCTGGTTGGATATTCTCAGCGAGTGGATCGCCTGTGAAATCTTCAAAAAGACCGCTGCCGGATAATGTCTTGTAGGTGTCAGTTGCTCCGATCCCTACCACGTCAGGAATATCTTTCTTAGCTGCACGAGTTTTCAATACCGTTTCAGCATCGGGCGGGTTAACTTGTGTAACGACAATATTTGGATTGGCTTCATTGAATTTCGCAACCAGTTTGTCGAAGGTGGCTTTGGCTTCGGTTTTATTTTGGAAAAACTCGATTTTCACCTTTTCACCGGAGGAGGCATTTCCACCATTATTTGCGCTGTTGTCAGCCGCATTGCTGCCACAAGCACTAAGTACGGACATAGCCAGTACGCTAACCACTACGGGTTTAATTGTTTTTTTCATGATAAATCCTCCTAATAATTTGTTGGTAGTATGAACATACAAGAGAGTAAACATGTACTTGAAATGAAAACTAATTGATATTCTGCTACTTATAGGCGACGGGTATGCATGATAAAAAAAGAGTAAACGTTTACGTAAAAGGGGTAAAAAGACTTAGGTAAGCGATCTTACCGTCTGTCTTTCCACGATTAAGTGATCGACGATTTTACTATCCACAGTCTCGCCTGTTTCAATCATCTGAATAAGTTTCTCCACGGCGATCTTACCAATATCGTACAGTGGCTGACGTACTGTAGTTAATGGAGGAATAATCATCTTAGCCATTCCAAGATCGTCATAACCCATAATGGATATATCCTCGGGAACACTTAATCCATATTTGATGACAGTAGACAGAGCACCAATCGCCATTTCATCACTAGCGGCGAAGACGGCAGTAACATCTGGGGCTTGCTCCAAGAGAGCTTCCATTGCAATGCGCCCGCTTTCATAGAGAAAGTCTCCAAAAGTGAGATACCGGCTGTCAAAAGGAATTCCGCTTGCTTCAAGCGCTTTACGATATCCCTCGGCTCTGGGTGCACCAGCGATAGCATCGCTTGGATTTCCGCTGATCATGGCGATTTTGCTATGACCTTTGGATATTAAGTAGAGGGTAGCATCAAAGGCAGCCTGATAATCGTCTACTTTCACGTATGGCACACTGGCAAAATCCGTTTGCGAAGAAACCAAAACTACTGGGATCTTCATAGTTTCTAGCACATCGTAATACTCTTTCTTCAAGACCTCACTAGAGTAAATAATGCCATCGACTTGCTTCTCCCTTAGGAGCTGCAAATACTTCAACGTACGTTTACCGTCTTGAGCGGTATTACAGACCATCACACTGTAATTGCGGTCATTGGCCAATTCCTCAATGCCATTAAGCAGATCGGAGGAGAAAGCTCCAGAAACACTAGGAAACATTACACCTATGGTCTGCGTACGCTTATTGATAAGGCCACGAGCAATCGCGTTAGGTTGATAGCCAAGTTCTTTGATGGCTTCATTTACCTTTTGTTTCGTCTTGTCGGAGTACCCAGTTAAATTGTTTAGCACGCGAGAAACTGTTGCAATGGAAACGTTCGCTTTTTGTGCAACATCTTTAATCGTAGGGTTCATTCATATGTGCTCCTTAATATAACGGTTAGCCTTTGATTAAACGTTTACGCAATGAATCGAAAAAGGATTTACAGAGAATTACGTAAACGCTTACCCTGAATATAAATCCTGGCAGGGTTACTTGTCAACTCCACATTAAAAAAAGTGGAGTTCATGAATCATGAAAGACAACCTATTTTTAATAGTAGGAAAGCGATTGATTTTCAAAAAAATAACTTAAATATATAGTCAAAAATTGTCGAATCCGCACCTCAACTAGCAGCATACTCTGTGTAGGATCATTAGAAAATATCGCTCGAAAATTCTGTACGATGGAAGATAAGATTATATTTATGGGAACAGTATTCCCTAATGAAATACATCCACTTCGTTGGATCTTTCATGAATCCTTCAAAGGATAGGTTACATCATTAGGTGATGCGTTTAACTAAAAATAGGCGTTATAGTGTATTTTTTTATTAAAACATCTTGAATATAAGCGGTTACATGCATATAATGTGTTTAAACGGTTAACTAAAAATATAGAAGTACGTAGCAATATGATTTTTAAGAAGAGGTGCACTGATGAAACGAACAACAATCAAAGATGTGGCAGAGAGAGCTGGAGTGTCAACTGCGGCAGTATCGTACGTACTGAATGGCAGGGAGGGGAAGGTATCTGGAGATACACTTCTCAAAATTAAGGAAGCGGTTGCAGCATTGAATTATATTCCGGACTACTCTGCGAGAAGCTTGGCCGGCAATCGCTCCAATCTGATCGGTGTCGTCATTCCGCAGACTGAGGATCAGAAGCGGCTCTTGCTGGAGAATCCCTTTTACAGTGATTTGATCTGTGGAATTGAATCTGAGCTGCGTCAGCGCGGTTATCACATCCTTATATCTGGCGTAGATAAAGGGCAAAGTTATCTGGACTTAACGATGCAGCGTAACCTGGATGGGGCTGTGATTATGGGGATTTATCAGGAAAGTTTTTATGAAGAATTGAAAAAGGTAGAGATACCGATCGTGCTGATTGACAGCTATATTAACGATGATTCGTTTAAAAAGATTCGGATCGATGACGAGTTGGGCGGTTATCTGGCTACGAAGCATTTGATTGATAACGGTCACACGAATATTGGGCTGGTAACGGGGAGTATCCGTAAAGACGGTGTCGTGGAGAAACGGTATCTGGGTTATAAAAGAGCACTTCAGGAGGCGAATTTATTTTACGATCATGATTGCGTACTGGAAGGTGCAGTCAGTTATGAATTCGGTTTGGAAGCTGGAAAATTGATTTCCAGTCAACATAAGAATATGACCGCGGTATTTGTTACAAGTGACATGATGGCATTTGGGGTCATTAACGGGTTGCGGGAAGAAGGATTACAAGTGCCTAAGGATATTTCGGTGATCGGATTTGATGATATCTCCTTAGCAGATATTTTTTATCCAAGATTAACTACGGTTCATCAAGATATCAAGGCCCGCGGAATTGAAGCCGCCAAACATCTGATGGATGTGCTTGCCCGTAAAGAGGATTTGGATACTGGTGTGGTCCTCCAACCGATTTCAATCATTGAACGGGATACAGTTAGAAAATTAAACTAATTCGAAAGGAGGGCTAACATGGTTGGTCAGAACAAATGGATGAAGCGCACAGCGATTATCGTGTTTTTACTTCCCAGTCTGGTAGGGCTGCTGTTGTTTCAGCTCATTCCAATGATTACATCGGGAGTCATCAGCTTCACCGACTGGAATATGCTCTCTTCACCCAAGTTTGTAGGGTTCGCCAATTTTGCAAAGGTATTCACAGACGAGAAATCTTATACCTCGTTGCTGAACGTGTTCAAATTTATTGGCGGTTATTTACCACTGGTTCTTATCTTAGGAACTCTTCTCGCTGTATTGCTGAATCAGAAGCTGCGGGGAGTCAAATTTTATAGGGCCATGATCTTTATCCCTGTGATTACTTCTTGGATTGCTGTCTCCATAGTATGGCGTTGGTTCTTGAACGGTCAGAGTGGTCTCATTAATTATTTCTTATCGCTAGTGGGGATTACCGGGCCAATCTGGCTGCAGGATTTCCACTGGGCGCTGCCGGCCGTGATCGGTGTAACGGTGTGGAAGGATGTCGGCTTTGTGGCAATAATTCTACTGGCAGGGCTACAGGAAATTTCAGATGATTACTATGAAGCGGCTCAGATAGATGGAGCGAGTTCCTTAAAGCAATTATTCAAAATTACACTTCCCTTGCTCACGCCTGCGTTATTCTTTGTGATGACCATTTCACTGATTAATTCATTCCAGTTATTCGATCAGGTCATTATTATGACGGGCGGTGGGCCGGCAGGCAGTACGAGTACGATTGTGGAGCAGGTTTATAAAAACGCATTCATGAATAATAAAATGGGCTTTGCTGCTGCACAGTCATGGGTGCTGTTTGCCATTATCTTCGTGGTTACGATCGTACAGAACCAATTGCAGAAAAGGTGGGTTGTATATGACAAATAGCTCAAATCTATGGAGAAACATTACAACTCATTTGTTATTGATTCTGGCCTCCGTTATTCTTGTATTCCCTTTCATCTGGATGGTTAGCGGGGCTTTCAAAGATAGTCTAGAAGTTGTCAAAATGCCGCCCCAATGGATTCCATCTCATTTTAACTTTGATAATTTCACAGAGATCACGAAGTATTTCCCAATCTTTCAGTCGTTATGGAATAGCATTGAGGTGTCCGTTATTTCAACAGGGTTGCAATTAATCGTCTGTGCCATGGCGGCGTTTGTATTTGCCAAGATCGAATTTAGAGGGAGAGAAGCCTTATTCTTCTTATTCCTCATCACTTTGATGGTGCCGATGCAAGTAACGATGACCCCGTTATTTATTATTTTTCAAAAGCTTCATCTGGTAAACACAATGGCGGGCCTAATTCTGCCGGGTATCTTTAGTGCTTATGGTACTTTCTTGCTAAGACAGCACATGATCGGCATTCCAAACTCATTACTGGAGGCAGCCTTCATAGATGGCGCATCTTATTTCCAAGTGTTCCGCAAGGTGATTCTGCCACTGAGTAAGCCGGTACTGGCTACGTTGCTGATCTTCTCATTTATGAGCTCGTGGAATAACTTCTTGTGGCCATTAATTATTACGAGTGATACTAGCTTGATGACGTTACCGCTTGGTCTGAGCAGGCTGCAAGGGCGCTGGGCGACAGAATGGAACGTGTTAATGGCGGGCAATGTGATTTCGTTTATTCCGATATTCATTGTGTATCTTTTTGCCCAAAAGCACTTTATTAAGGGCATTACAATGAGTGGAATAAAATAGATGTTTTGTTGAAGGGGCTCACACATCAAGTATTTAAAGGAGAGATGCGAAGTGCGTAAAAAGGGTCTGGCATGGCTGATATTGCTTAGCCTGATGGTAATGACAGTGGCTTGTGGTTCTTCAAAAGAAGCAGACAACAAGAATTCAAACGCCGCCAGTAATCAAAAAGGAACAACAGAAACGATCAAGTTCATGCAGTACACCGCAAGTGGAGCGCAAGAGGACACATTGAAGGATATGATCAAGAAGTTTGAAGATGAGAATCCGGACATCAAGATCGATTTGGAAATTGTGGATTATGCGAACTACACTACTAAGCTGAACACAACCATTGCTTCCGGTACAGCTCCTGATGTATTCGAAGTGGGTTATGAGAACTTTATGACCTATGCATCGCAAAATGTACTAAAGGATTTGTCGGATGTAATTGCTGGCGACAAGGATTTTAAGGCGGATCAATACAAGAAGCTAGCCTATGACGCTTTCAAATTTGACGGCAAGCAGATGGGAATCGTGGAGAGCTTCTCGGATGTAGTTCTCTTTTACAACAAAGATCTGTTTGACCAGAAACAAGTTGATTATCCGCAGGATTCCTGGACCTGGAAGGATGAACTGGCGGCCGCACAACAATTGACTGATGCGAAACAGGGGGTATGGGGAACTTACTCGCCTATTCAGTTCTATGAATTCTATAAAACAATCGCTCAAAACAGCGGAGGGATTTTCGACGCTAATGGTAAGCCCGATGTGAATAGTCCAGCTAACGTGGAAGCCTTGCAATGGATGATGGATAAAGCAAGTAAATACAAGGTGTCCCCACCGCTAAACGACGATACGTTCTCACAGCCGGACGCGGATACCAATGCTTTTAAGGCGGGGAAAATCGCGATGTTCCGCACAGGCATCTGGAATATGGCACGTTTTGCGGATGCTAATTTCAAGTGGGATATTGCTTTGGAACCAGGGAATACACAAAAGGCACATCACTTTTTTGCGGATGGTTTAGTCGTTTCGGAGAAATCGAAGCATACAGATGCGGCGTGGAAGTTTCTGAAGTTTATGTCTGCTGATCCTTATGTCGTGAGTAAACGAATCGAGAAAAATTGGAGTGTTCCTGCGATATCCGATGAGAAGATGCTAGAAGCATATTTCAAGCAAACGCCACCAGAGTCGAAGAAGAAAATTATTGATGCATTGGACTCATTAGTTCTTCCTCCTGTAGGTCCGAAGCCTGAAAAATGGAGTGAAATCTCCACAGTAGTAGGAGAAGAACTGGATAAAGCAAGATTAGGCTCCTCGGATGTTTCAACCGCGCTGGACAAAGCACAGAAAAAACTTGAAGACATCATGAAAGACTAACGCATTTGTTCTATCCAGTTCGATGATAAGGGGTCGTTTTGGGGACGATCCCTTATTTTTCTTTCAGCTCTTATCATACCTTAAGTCGAACTTGTATTACAAAAAATTGAACATAAAAGACATATGGAGTGGACGATAAATGAGTGGAAATGTGCCAACAAGGGGGAGCGAAGCAATGATGAAAATTCGTGATCAAGCGTTCAGCTGTTATGCTGACCTTAGAATGAATAATACAGCGCAGACCGTGAATTTTTTGCATCAGACAGGAGCGGTTTTCCGGGAGTTGGATGCTCCAGACCTGCTGGATGTATCTTATTGGCTGTGGATTTTGGGCGAGTATACGAATGTGACGGAAGATTTGTCGATAATGACTGCCATGCAAGAAGGGGTAGCAAGGGGGTTGATGCAGCTATCTCAGCACTGGAGTGAGCCGCATTTTCACTGGTTGGAGGTTCCTGGAAAAGAAGCTGCAATTTACTTAAGCAATCTGGCGATTATGTATGGTGCTGTGCAGGCAGTGCAACCATCTTGGTCCAATGAGCTGGGGGGAGAACATGTTCCGGCTGCCACACTTCAGCTTCTGCTAAAGGATATTCGGGAATTGTTGTTCGCGAGTCTGCTAAAAGACGGTAAAGTCGTCAGCCGCTTGGGTGGACGGGAGATTCTCGGCGATATCGTACTGGCTGCCGTTCCTTTTGGGTTGCTAGGGATCGAGGATCGTATCTTAATCGAAGCATTGTTTGTCGTTGAGCGGGAATTGCTATTGAAGGGCGTGCGCTTCTCAGAAGACGATTTATACTTTGGCGGGTGTGAACGTCCTGATTTAAGCAGCTTACTGGCTTGGTACTATACGGAAAAAGGAGATATCACTAAAGCGAAGCTATTGCTGGAGCAGCTGTCGAAGCTGCAAACGGGTTCGGGCGGAACGAATCTCCCGGAGGTTGACCATGATACGTTCAAAGAACAGCTTTACTATGACTATGACTTGAACAAAAATAACGGCAGCATCCCGGATAGTCCGCTGGCTTCCACATTATACAGCATCGCAACAGAGGCACTTAACTTGACCATAAAGGGAAATGGAAACCTGTCCGAAACGGTGCATGTTCAAATGCAGCATGAACCAACGGGTACGGATGATCCTTATATATATGCTCCTCATGAACGTTCGCCTCGGTATCCGCAGGCTGGAGAATTGGTATTCCTTAATATGATGACCGTTCCTGTGCGCCAGGGGTCCCAGTGTGTATGGGCAGAATGCAGTGTAGATGGCGGAGAATTCAGGGAAATCCCAATGATGCTGGAAAAAGGACCAGAGGGCGAGAAGGTGTGGCAGGCTGCGATTGGCCGCTTTGCCTACAGTCAAGAGGTCGTGTACCGCTTCAAAGTGCAGGAGGAAGAAGAGACGATAGTGTCTGAAATTTATGCTTTTCGGGTTAGGGAATGGAAATCCCTCGGCGACATTACTGGCACAGTCTGTGAAGCGAACCGTGTAACGTTGCAGTTTGCCGCTTTGCCGGGGATGAGCACAAGGCCAACGCTGCAATTTATAAAAGGACAAGACTATGCTCTGGACCTGCAACTGAATTGGATGGAAGAGCGAGTTGAAGGAGCAGGGGGGAAGACGCATTATTCATTGCCACTTGGTGGATATACGTTAGACATCGATCAGGCGGGAGGCGAGATCTCATGGCAAGTCACTGATGAATGTAATGCTGTCGTTGTGCAATCTGCTCAAGGTCCGGGAAAGGCCCCATTTGAAGTATTGACGGATGGTTGTGGGAAGGCATATAAAGCCCGCTTCAATCTGTTGCTGAAGGATGGTGAACACACCTATGGCATGGGGGAACGTTATGCACGCATGGAATACCGCGGTTACAGTGTCGATAATCATGTGTATAACGAATACCGCAGCCAGGGATTAAAGACGTATATGCCAGTTCCTTTTTATATGAGTTCCTCCGGTTACGGATGCTTCCTGGATACAACGATGTACTCGCAATTTCATTTTGGTTCTCACGAGTCTGATTTGCTGGAAATTGAAGCGGATTTAGGTGCACTGAGTTCGGGCTTGTCCATGTATATATTTTTGGGTAAGCCGCTGACCTTGATCCAGCAATTAACGAATGTGACCGTAAAGCCGGTATTGCCGCCCAAGTGGTCGTTCGGACCATGGATGTCCAGTAACAACTGGGACAGTCAGGCAGAAGTGATGAAGCAAGTGGAGCTTACGAACCAATATGAAATTCCGTCTACCGTCATTGTGTTGGAGCAGTGGAGTGATGAGGCTACCTTCTATATATTCAACGATGCGCAGTATGAAGCGGTTGAGGGCAATGAGGTGCTTTCATACAACGATTTTACGTATCCAGCGTGGGGGCGCTGGCCGAATCCAAAGAAAATGGTGAAGGATCTCCATGACAATGGGTTAAAGGTACTCCTGTGGCAAATTCCAATCCAGAAGTACATGTATGGCATTACACATGAACAGAAAGATAACGATGAAAAGGCTATGCTGGAAAATCACTACCATATTCACCGGTCGAACGGTGCGCCTTACCGTATTCCGTACAATTGGTTTAAAGACTGCCTCCTGATTGATTTCACTAACGAAGAAGGTCGCGAGTGGTGGTTCCGAAAGCGTCAATATTTGCTGGACGAGGTGGGTATAGACGGGTTTAAGACGGACGGTGGCGAATGTATTCTGGGACACGATATGGTATTTGCAGATGGAACGTCTGCGGCTGAAATGCATAATCGGTATCCGCTGGATTATATTGGGAGTTACTACGAATATGTTCAGAAACATACGAACGGCAACGGTCTTACGTTCAGCCGGTCCGGATACAGCGGAGCGCAGAAATATCCGATGCACTGGGCAGGAGATGAACGCTCTACCTATGAGGCTTTTCGAGCCTCGATTATTGCCGGCCTGACGAGCGGAATGTCCGGTATTCCTTTCTGGGGCTTTGATTTGGGCGGATTTCATGGGGATATCCCGACGGCGGAGCTCTTTGTCCGCTCTACGCAAATGGCTGCATTTTGTCCGGTCATGCAATATCACGCGGAGACCAAAGGTGAATTTAATCAGGACCGCACACCATGGAATATTGCAGAGCGTACAGGCAAGCCGGAAGTAATCGGGCTATACAAACAGTATGCTGATATTCGTATGAACATCCTGCCGTATGTATATGCAGAGGCTATGCATAGCAGCGTGACAGGTGAGCCGATGATGCGAGCTATGGTTGTGGAGTTTCCTGAAGAAAAGGCATGTTCAGCGATGACGACACAATATATGTTTGGGGACAGTCTGCTGGTTGCACCAGTTATGGATGAGGGGCAGTACAACAAACGGGTATTTTTCCCGGAAGGACGCTGGATTTCTCTATTTGGAGGAGAACCTATAGATGGCGCCCGGTCGGTTGTGGTCGAGGCGGATCTGAATCAGATTCCTGTATTTATACGGCAGGACCGGGTGATTGCCTTGAATCTGGATGAACAGTTGCAACTTGGCGCACATGTAGGCAATGCGGTGGATTGTTATGAACGACTTGCTTTTATGATGTTCCCGGTGAAAGAGCTGGATTATCATTTTCAGGATAATCTGGGATACCAGATTTCACTGCAAGGTAAGGTAGATGATCAGAGTTTGCACTTTACAGTGGTTTCTAATGCTGTTGAACCTAGCTATTGGATTGTGAGGGCTATGTCGGATGTGTTGTCAATAAGTGTGGATGGGGTAGAACTAAAACGTGTGGATGACGTTTCGGCCTTAGATGAGCATAGCTACTGTATTCGCGGTATGGATGTATTGATGAAATGTATGCCTGGGCAGCAGCATGTTCTTATGAACATGCAGGCCGAAATGGACCAACAGGTTAACTAGTGAAATGAATCTCGGTGAAGCCTGCCATCTGGCGGGCTTGAAACCGGATATCGTTACTTCCAAAATGTTTCTTGCACTCAGAATTGACAAAAGAATAACAGGCTACTAACATTTAAAAAGTAAACGTTTACGTTTGCGTTTTGAATTAGGATGGAAATATATATTTATTTTAGTGATTTTCCCGGATAAGGAGCTGCAATTATGAATATTTATCTCGAGATTCCGGATGTAGATAAGCACTTTCCCTACCGTAGTTTACTCTGTAATGGAGATGCACTGTGCTATCCGCATTGGCATAAAGAAATTGAAATTATTTATGTTACCAAAGGAAGTTTGAATCTGGGGATTAACGATACTCCTGTTCATATGGAGCAGGGCGAGGTTCAGTTTATCAACGGTGGGGATGTGCATTATTTTCTCGCCTCACCTGAGAGCGAACGGGTAGTGATCCAATTCGATCTTAACTTGTTTCAGGAAGTCGCTGCATTAAGTGACAATGACTATTCGCTTCGTGAGGTCTTTACGCTTATGGAGCATTCCAGTTCAAAATGGCCCGAGGCAACTGCCGCGAAGATCAAAGGGCTGATTGAGAGTATTTACGAAGAAGACGTTCACCGAAATGAAGGGTATGCCTACTTAATCAAAGCTAGACTGTTTGAACTGCTGACCGTTATTTTGCGGGAGGTGCCGAAGAGTACAGTCAATAAACAGCCTAAGTTCTCGGAAGATACACTGAATCAGTCCAGAGAAACGCTGGAGAGACTAGAGCGGATTTTCATCTATGTGGAGCAGCATTATCAGGAGGCTATTACGCTGAATGAGGTAGCTAATTATATGGGCTTCAGTCCTTATTATTTCACCAAGCTATTCAAGAAGAATACGGGCATGACCTTTATAGCCTTCTTAAACGAATACAGGCTTAACAAAGCCAAATGGATTTTGATCAATGAAGACCTTCCGATGACTGCGGTGGCGGAAGCCGCTGGGTTTGGCAGCGTGAAGACTTTCCATCATTTCTTCAAGGAAGCAACGGGGATCTCCCCGCTTAAATACCATAAGACAATATTCGGGAATAATACAGCAAGAATACAGGAAGAAAGCAGATCACAGGCTTTGTATGAT
>RCUU01000277.1_pt1 | contig 29294 bp, 23 predicted proteins | sample 2166211 | NCBI WGS metagenome assembly RCUU01 (sample SAMN09932620, study PRJNA488358) | compost metagenome | feature: garden; material: soil; isolation source: compost soil in phenylacetic acid-enriched culture | place: Germany: Experimental Botanical Garden Goettingen | collected 2016-01-27
GTTTAAATATATTCAATTTCATGTTTACACTTTTCAAAGTATATGATAGCAAAAAAAATTCACCTAATGATTATTTCCAAAAAGATACTTCACATATGATTGATATGCGTGATAAAAAGAATCTTTTTGAAGACAAAATAATAAGAGAATTTGATAAGATGATCTACCTTAATAGTATTGGAGAAGTTATCCTATCGGAATCAATAAATAAAAAAATAATTCATCTTCACGATTACTATGATTATAATAACTCTGAGTTAAATGAATTAATATCGAATAAGCTTAAAACCATTGATTTAGCAAGCTGTGAGTTTGATGAACGTGAGACTTTGGTTGATGTTATTAAAAGCGTTCAGTTGAACTTAACAATTGATACCTATCAATTTTTCGATTCATATATGGATTGTATAAACTGTTTAAGTGATGTCAGGGGGTTAATAGAGTTGAGTAAATTATTCCCAGATGACTTCGAGAAATACACCTCGAAATACAATAATTATTTTAATCGAAGTGTCGCAGATGCGGTTGCTATAGATATATCCGAAATATCTAAAAATGAGGATGAAATTATTGCTCTAATGGATGAACTAAATGAGGTGGAAAAGTATTTTGATGGGACTATGGATAAAGCTATGGATGATTTAAAAAAAATGTTAAATGAGTTGGAACAAAAAGAGGAGGCTGTAGAAAAAGTTAAATTAAGACCTATTGTTAATAATAATAATGAACTCAATATTGATATTAAGATAGAAAATATGTTTAGTACATTACTACATTAACTATTACTAAGGAAGAGATTGTATAGATTGACCGCAGCAAAACAATAAAGTATGCTTTTATTAAAGCACACAGAATTACCTCGATTTAGACTATATCTCATGATATGAGTCCTGTGTTGCTAGAAAAGACAATCACTGAAAAACCCAGTGTTATCAACGCTTTGGCGGAACAGGCAGACGCACAGGACTTAAAATCCTGCGGTACGTGAGTACCGTACGGGTTCGACCCCCGTCCTCGGCATCCATAGTACAAGTGAAAGGCGCATTCAAGTGAATGCGCCTTTTCTTTGCACATAGGTCAGAAAAAGGATAATCTGAATAAAGAATCGAATTAAGCATGTGATGAAATCTGTAGTTCATTGAAGAGATAAAGTGCATCTTTAAATCCCTGCAAATAGATGGAGCGCTCAAGAATGGCTTGAAGCGACAACTGAGTGTCCTCATACAGGAATGCAGCTCTCTGCTGGTCCTCCGGTAGAGCGTTTCTAAGTTGCTGAAAGCACTGATCGCTTTCCAGTAAAAGCAATTTATAGTTAGGATCGGTGTCTGACAGTTCACGGTACATCCCTTCGAGCCGAATGCGAATCAACGGATCGGTTAAAGCTTCTAAAGATTCAAACAAACAGAACACCTCCGAGGTTTAATTTTGTGAGGGTATTATATAACCTTATGAAGTTAGTTTTAAAGCTAAATTTTAACTCTATAAGGTCATTTAGTGCTCTGTAATGATCATACATAATAGTTGGAGGGGAACATTTTGTTGAAAAGCAATTTAAGAGTTCTAATGGCTGAACACCGTATAGACGACATCACCGAATTAATGGAGAAATCGGGTCTTAGCCGAAATTCAATTAATAAACTGTACAGAGAAACCCAACTGGAGACTATTAAGCTAGAGACGCTATTCAAACTTTGTGATACTTTTCAGTGCAAGTTGTCAGATTTGATTGAGTATGTGCCAGGAGAATAGAGGGTTGAAAGGGCACTCGGGAGAGTGCTTTTTTTATGGAGAGAGGTGACGGTTGACTAATTTACTAACACACTTTGTTTTCAATCTGTTTGAGGTATGCTAAAGGATCTCAACGAAACCGTCTACGCTTCGTGGTTTCGTCCAGTCGCTTCGCCCAGCGACGACGTTCCTTGTCAAACGCCTCATACGGAACTTGCTGCAGCCTCGTCAACAGATGCTCCTGTTTTAGAACATCATCGACGAGCACCACAAACTCGCCGCAGCGGAGGATATGTTCGTTCCAACTGCAGCGTCCCGTCGTTCGCCGGTGATTCGTTTTCGTTTGACGAAAAAAGCGTTCATGGTCGTTATTCGTGCGAGGGACCCAGGGCGAATCATAACAGGTGGAAAGTCCTTTCCAAAAGCCCCGGGTATAGCTTTGGAAGTTGGATACAAGAACGCGATCCTCCTCACGGGTATAGGTTTGTTGCATCCAGGACAGTAAACTTTGCATCGCAAAGCTCACCGTTTCGCTACGCTGGTCCTCCGCTACTATGGCCGGGGCAAGTACCCGTGCGGTTTCCTGAATCTGAATCTGCCAACGTTTCACGGCCTGGTACTTCGAAGTGAATTCAGGCAGTTTACGGAACAGATGAAGGACCTTATTCAGGAAGACGGCCCCCTTTTTTTAGCTACACTCTTTTCGAGTGAAGCTTTCCCGCCTGGGATTTCTCATAAGTCTGAATCCCTGGCAAATCCAAGGGGGATTTCCGTCCTCCAGAAGAAGCGAGCGAGTAGCCGCTAGGTAATCCCGAGTCACTTCACTTCTACCGGATCGTCATCTTCGACTTGTTTTTCAATCTCCCGGAGCCCCCGCAGGCTTTTTTTTGAGCCCGGTTTTGAGTTTGCGGTCCAGGTAGACGACAGGTTTGGCAATATCTTTAAGATAGTGGTATTGGCAGTTTGGTAAGGCGTATCCGGCCAGGTTTCCTCCATCGCGAGTCGAATGGATTGTTGCCCACCGCTGACGAGCCCAATCACGGGGAATCCCAGGTCTTTGACGGGTTTCAAGAGCGTCATCAGTTCGGTTTTAGAACCACTTTTCAAATTCTTTGCAGCTAAAATCCGACCGCTAAACCCTTCACGTACCACATAAAGTGTTTCATTTCCTTTCTCCGGCTGGACACCATCCATGGAGAGAAGCAGTCCATCGTATTTGACACCACCTGCTTCCGCTGTAGCACCTGACTTTACAGATTCCATAGTGACACCACAATCAACGAATCCTTATGATTTATGGTTTGGCTCTAGTAGTGTTGGATTAGTAGGTAACTCGAGTTTTAACTATCCCGGTAAGATAACTACATTTGTTGACTTAACTATGTCTCTTCAGTATAGAAAAAACTTTTTAGATGGATGGGACCAGTAAATTCCGCCCCTTTCTTTTACGCAGGTGGACTGGGTAGCGTAGAGGAGAACCAAAGTATCTTTTTCCCAACTGAAGCAGGGCAGTATCGACTTAAACTGGCAGGAAATGTTTCGTGGGTAGGCGGTGGCACTAATTGTTTATTGTATAGCGGAGCTAAAGCATACGATGGCAAAATAATCATTTCGTCTCAACCAACCGCTGTCGAATAAATGATAGTTAAAATGGTTATCTTGTAAAAAAGATGTTATCTTTCTTTATAAGAACCATTTTATTTCATAGGAGGAATACAAAATTGATAGAAATTGAAAAAATTGAGGACCGGAGGAAGTTAAGACTAAAATTACTTCAAAATCTATACGCTCTTTGGTTTTCGACAGGTCCAGAAGCTCTGACGGGCACAAAGAAAGAATTATATCCGGACCATGAACACCTTAAAGCTTATCACTATCTTATTGGTAAAGAACTAATAATAATTAGCCCTTCCGGAGAGAGACATGAAGAACGGTTAACAATACTTATTTCTGCTAAAGGAATAGATTATGTGGAGGAAAGATTGCTTCGGAAATCTAAAGGATAGAATGACAATGAACTCTAAATGTGAAAATAAGCTCCGCCTTCAGGTGCTTTTAATAAGCTGAAATTAAGTGGAAAAGTAAATCTCAAACACTTGGGATTTTGATTTACAGACTTTCCCAGACATGATTTGTATCTGTACACGGATCGAAAGCATCGGCAAAAGCCCGTCAACCTCAAATGGTCGGCGAGCTTTTTTTGTTTATATGATAAACTCCGTAAACACTGGACTCCGTAGCATGCCGGATTTGGTCCAGTTCCTCATTCTTACCTTGGTACGTATCCGGGGCTCCAAATGTACAAACATATTTTTTAGGGATCAGTCAATTAGGTTTTTAGTTACTGCAGATTTTCATGGGGAGCAAAGTTATTTCGCTTGAAGAAATTGATATAAAAAACCGCCGGTAGTTCTTTAACGGTAGGTGTTCACCAGCCCCCGTTCAGGACTTACATCCTAAAGATGACGCCCATGCTTGGCGTACCAAGCATCGCCATCAAATTGAGCGATGCTTTTAGAGTGTTACATATACTTATCAATCATCTCCTGCGGAATCTTTTTTCCATGGTCATAAAAACGATCATCATCTGCTTCGATTCTTCTTAAAACACGGGCCGGTGAGCCAACCACAATTGTATTTTCTTCTACATCATGTGTAACAACGCTACCCGCTCCGACAATCGAATTGTCACCGATTCTAACTCCTGGAAGGACAACGGCCCCGGCTCCCAGCCAGACATTTTTTCCGATATGAACCGGTTTATTATATTGAATCTTGTGAATCCTTAATCTGGGGGAGACGGGATGGATTGCCGTAACAATGGAGACATTGGGGCCGATCATGCAATCATCGCCAATAAAGATATCTCCATCATCGACTAAATTCACATTGAAGTTGATAAAGACATTCCTTCCGACATGGACGTGACGAAGTCCGCAGTTTGCATAGATGGGCGGGATAATATATAAGCCTTCGCTATAGGTACCCAAAGCCTCTTTTAAAAGCCTTTTTCTTTCTTTAAGCCCCTCTTGGGTTTCCGATGTGCTGTTGAATTCATTCAGCTTTTGAACAAGCGTATGCTGGTAAGCAATGAATTCTTCGTCCACACTATCGTACATTTCCCCGGAATTCAGCATTTCATGATATTTTGTGTTTTTTTGTTTATTCATAATTCTCCTCCATTTGTAACTATTCAAGATTCCATACTTTCGAATACCGCCATCTTCAAATACCTGCCGGTCTTTGAATCCGGACAGTTCATCAATCTGTCGGGTGTCCCGCAGAATAATACCTCACCGCCTTCACTTCCGCCATCCGGTCCCATGTCAATCACCCAGTCAGCCTGAGAAATCAGTTCCAGTCTATGCTCTACGATGATCACGGTGTTGTGATTAGCAACTATCTGCCTGAGGAGGTTTAGTAATTTCTCTATGTCCCGGTTGTGCAAGCCCATGCTAGGTTCATCCAGAATGTAAATATTACCTTTCTTGTGTAGCTCACTAGTCAGCTTGACACGCTGGATTTCCCCACCAGACAGAGTGCTGGTAGGCTGTCCCAGTGTAAGATACCCAAGGCCCACGTCCAACATACACTGAAGAGGCTTACGTATCCTGTCTTCCTCAAAAAACTCCATCGCCTGCTCAATCGTGAGATCCATAATCTTCTCGATATTCATTCCGTTGTAGGTATAACTTAGAGCGGTCGGATTATAGCGATGACCGCCACATTCCTCGCATAAGACGACGACAGGCTCTGCAAAAGCCATATCATAGGATATTGTCCCTGTTCCTTTGCAAACTGGACAGGCACCTTTGGAATTAAAGCTGAACCATCCGGCTCCTACGCCGTTATCTTTGGCAAATAATTTTCGTATCTCATCCATCACTCCTGTGTATGTAGCTGGAGTAGAACGGATGGACGTACCGATAGGCTTTTGATCAACAACGACCGCCTCCGGATAATGCTCTGTAAATTCACGGCATGCCAGCGAACTTTTTCCAGAACCGGCTACACCGGTGATTGCCGTCAGTATACCTTTGGGGATGGTTACATGAACGTGTTTCAAGTTATGACTATACGCATCTTTAATCTCAAAGCCCTCTTTCCATGGCAAGGGAGTGGGATTGATTTCGATTTTCTTTTTCATAGCTTGTGCAGTTAATGTGTTCGCTAGACTAAGTCCTGGTAAGTCCCCTTCGTAGACAATCTGACCGCCCTGCGTTCCAGCCAAAGGCCCCAACTCGATGATGTGGTCAGCCAGGGAAAGCATCTGACGGCTGTGCTCTACCACAAGGACATTATTATGCTTGTCACGAAGATCCATAAGGAGCTTGCCAATCCGCTCAGCATCAGCAGGATGCAATCCGGCAGTAGGCTCATCGAAAATATAGGTGATATTGCTCAGACTGCTGCCAAGATTCCGTACCATTTTGATTCTCTGAGCTTCTCCGCCGGAAAGTGTGTTGGTCTGGCGAAGAAGCGACAGATAGCCGATTCCCACCTCCACCATGCGCACTAAAAAAGAAGAAATCTGTTTTGCTAAGGAAATACCCATGGGGTCATCGATTTCCTTCAGCACGATCAACAGGTCGCACACGGACATTTCCATATACTCAACGATGTTATGACCATTAATTTTTGAGGCTAGAGCCTTTGGATTCAGTCCTGTTCCGTCACAAACATTACAGGGTCCTTTGTAAACGTGAGATAGGATCTCATCCTGTAAGCCTTTCTTTAATTTGGAAATGTCCCGATTGAGGTAGAGTCTGCGGAACCGGGGAATCACGCCTTCGTAATCCACCTGATCAATTCTCCCGGTATTATTGGAACGCACTTCAATTTTTACCGTATCCTTTGTACCATAACGCAAGACTTCCCATTCTTCGGGTGAAAAATCCCGTAACTTTTTATCCGGATCAAGGAATGGATTGGTTAAATACAGGTAGCTCTGCCAACCGGCAGAAAACTGGCTGAACAATATAGCACTTTCCCTCAAGGTCGTATCCTTATCAAAAAGGCTGTCTTCCTTTAGCTCCAATCGCTCTCCGAGGCCGGTGCAGCTTGGACACATCCCCATCGGATGATTAAACGAATAAGCCATAGAACCACCTGCGCCGGAATTTCCGATACGAGAGAACAAAAGCCTGATAAGCGGTGCTACATCAATAGCCGTTCCCACCGTTGAACGGGCGCTGCCCCCGATTGCTTTCTGATCTACGAAAATTGCGGGTGTTAAATTATTAATGGCAGATACCTTCGGCCTCTCATAGTGAGGCATTTTATTCCGGAGGAACATCGGATAAGAGGCCTGCCATTGTCTGCTGCTTTCTACCGCAATTGTGTCAAATGCCAGAGAACTCTTGCCGGATCCGGAGACGCCCGCGAATACTACAAGTTTTCCTTTCGGAATCGTCACATCAATGTGTTTCAGGTTGTTTTCAGACGCACCGATGATTTCAATATTATCAGCGGTTCCATTATTCCTTTCCATGTACGCACCTTCCCACCTTCCCAGCTGTCTCATGCTTTTATAGATGCGCTGGATTTCTTTGCATTTGTATTTATTAATTTGATTTTGTCTTTTAACAGGCATCAATAATTACAGCCAGCATTGACAGTACCCCAAACACATATTACGATTATAGAACCAAAATACACTGTTAAAAAGCAACTATCATGCATTTTTATATCAAGATAGTACCAAATATAATGGAGGTCAAATTATGCAATTCAAAACCTTACAGATAGGGGATGATTTACGGGAACGTATTTCATACAGTAGCTACTCCATTCCGCTGTCCATTTGTATTGATAATTTCGATGACTACTTTCGAAGAGAATGGAGCTGCCATTGGCATGAAGAATTTGAATTTGGTATCGTCTTAAAGGGAACGATTGAATACACAATTTATGATGGTCAGGAACAAGTAGCCACCAAAGTTCTTCTGAATCAGGGCGATGGCATCTATATCAGCACCGGCTGCCTTCACAGCGCAAAAGCACTGGAGCCTGGTGCTGTTTTAGCAGGTTTTGTGTTTCCTATCACATTTTTTGATATCAAGCCCTTTGAGAATCTCTATATTCAAAGTATTCGCCCGATCATAGAATCCGGAATTACTAATATGATCCTGCATTCCGGGGATCTGAATGACCAGCCACTGCTATCCAGTATGAAGGAGCTTTGTTCCATTACAGATCAGGAAATCGGATATGAACTGCACGGTATTGAAATGATCTGTAAAATCTGGCGGCTTCTAACCATTAGAATTTCACAAGATAAAAAAGATATGCGCACACCATCTGCCAATCAAGTGCAGGCGCAGCGTTTGAAAGAAGTAGTAACTTTTATACATGCACATTTCAACGAACATATCAGCGTTGATGATATGGCCAGATCCACAAGAATCAGCCGGACGGAGTGCTTTCGTTGCTTTCAGGCAATTTTAGGGAAATCCCCGATGGAATATGTGACAGAATACCGTTTATCTATGGCTACGATGATGCTGACCAGTACCAACCGGACAGTTTCTGATATTGCTTCTTCTTGCGGCTTTAACACCCTCAGCTACTTTTGCAAATTGTTCCGGGAACAGTGCGGGCTATCGCCGAAAAAATATCGGGAACAGGCTCATGTTCGCGGTTAAGTGTCAAGGCTTGATCGCCACCACATATGCTGGAAATACCAGGTCGATGGACCTCCCTACCTCGACATTCAGCCTCTGCAGGAGCTTCAGGACCTCCAGCTGATGGCCCATATCCAGGAAGGTGGGCTCATCCAGAAAGTGATTGTTGTCTGCTGGGCAGCACCATAGCGATCCATGCACGCTGGCGCAAGGGGACAGGCGGGGGACGAACTGGGGACAGACTGTAGGTCAACCAGTAGAAACCAGTCCAAATGAGAGCGATATACGAACGGCTTGAGGCCTTGATACGACTGGTTTTTTAGGTTACATTCCATGTCATATCAATAAAAACTCATGTCTTAAAATCCTGCGGTACGTGAGCAACGCTCGGCTCTGCCCCCCCGTCCTCGGCACTACAGAGAAAACCTTGAGAAATCAAGGTTTTTTTGTCTGTTGTATTCACAACAGGACAGACGATAAGGCACCAGAGGAAGAATAGTTTTAAGGTATTTACAGGATCAGCATACGTATGGGAATTTGCAGAACGAACGGTGAAAGCACATTTAACGAGTATAAACTTGGAGTGGACTCGCGATCACAGGCAGTAGCTGTAGCACTGGAGCGGGGGATATATGTAACTTAGCATGCGAAAGATTTCTTTCGCATGCTTTTTTTGGCTTTGAAGCCAGCCTCCACTTTGTGGGGCTGTTTGGGCTGCCCAAAAGGGCAAATACGGTCCGCCCTTTTGGACGATGTCAGAAGAATTTTGAGTCTATAAAATACAGATATACAGAAGATCTGATCCGGCTTTTTAAACCGTCTGTCGCTGCAAATCATCAGGTACTGAAGTGTAGGAATCAGTTATCTGTTGAGCGATGTCCGGTCTAGCCAAGCAGCGAAATTATTCTGAACATGAAGGAAATGGTAGTGTGAACAAATTACTGACTATAAGAAATAAACCTATTATTCTATTTAGCTTTATCCTGCTTTTGAAAAGTGTGGTAGCCTGGTATGTTGTGTTTGACGATGGCCCCAATTGGAGTATGGTGCTGACGGAAATCCCTGTTTTTATGATTGTATTCAGCCTGATTGAATGGTTTGCGGGTAAGCGGAAGATACTCTACTATATGACTGCCAATCTCTTGATCACATTAATCTATTTTTCCGTCCTGATGTATTACAAATACTATGGTGTCATTGCCACTTATCATGCTTTGCAGCAGGTAAATAAGGTTACCCATGTGGGGGAAAGCACGTACTCCCTGATCGCACCTTATTATCTGTTTATTTTTGTGGACATCGTCTTTTTTCTATTCCTTATGTTCCGTCCGAAGTATATTACGGGATGGATGAAAAGTGCTTCGATCCGCATGAACCGTAAGGTATTGATAACCCTGACTACCGTATCTCTTGGACTCTGCACGTTCAATATCTGGCCCCATCATGCCAGCATGAATGAGCATAAAAAGGCGGAAAGTATGGGGATTCTGGGCTACGAGATGTATAAGGTGATTGCAGACACGACCGGGAAGGAGGAATTAATCGACCCTAAAGAAATTACGCAGCAAGCTATAAACGAGTTGAAAGGCATCGAGCTTCCGGAAGTCCCTAAGTACTGGGGGAGCGATAAGGGGGAAAATCTTATTGTCGTGCAAATGGAATCCTTCCAGGACTTCCTGATCGGGCTGACCATTGACGGACAGGAGGTTACGCCGAATCTGAATAAGCTAGTTAAGGAAAATACGTATTTCAGCAACTTTTACACAAATGCGGGTCAAGGGACGACCTCTGACGCCGAGTTTGTGGTCAATTCGTCTTTTTATGTACCTGAGAATAAGCCGGCAACCTCTTCCGGATATATGAATAAGAAGGTACCGGGCCTGCCGCGTCTTTTGGGCGACAACGGCTATTTCACTGCAACCTTTCACACCAACCGTGTGGAATTCTGGAACCGCAGGGAGTTGTACCACGCTATCGGATTTGGGCAATATTATGACCAGTCCTTCTTTGGAGACGAGGATCATATCGCTTTTGGAGCTTCGGACGAGGTATTATTCGCCGCAACCGTGCCGGAGCTTTCCCGGCTTGATGCCCAGGATCAGCCTTTCTATGCCATGGTCATTTCCATGAGCGCTCATCATCCCTTCCATATCCCGCAGGACAAATATAAGATGGAGCTGCCGCAAAATTACGAAGGAACGCTGCTCGGCGATTATATCCGGGCTCAGAATTATGCGGATTATGCGATGGGTGTATTCCTGGAAGAGCTGAAGACCAGCGGGCTGTGGGATGACAGTCTGGTTGTGTTCTACGGTGACCATCAGGGTGTGCCGATGTACACGCTTAGTGGAGATGAGAAGGATCAGATGAAATCGCTGATCGGGCATGAATATGGCTATACCGATATGTTCAACATCCCGTTCATTGTGCATTCCCCCGGCGGGCAGCTTCCATCTGTCATGAACAATACGGGCGGCCAGATCGACATTCTGCCGACGGTAGCCAATCTGCTGGGTGTATCTGTGCAGAATCAGCTGCATTTCGGCCAGGATCTGTTTAATCAAGAGAGCAATTTGATCCCGCTCAGACACTTTTTACCGGCAGGCTCTTTCGTGAATGATCAGAATATGTATGTCACGGGCAATGATTATGCCGACGGGAACAATTACAGCTTAAGCGACAACACCATCACCGCAGACGGCTCAACCGAAGAGCAGTTTAGGGCAGCACAGCGTTTGCTGGAGATGTCCAATAGCTATCTTCACCAGTTGCCGGATGATGCAGAGCAATAATATTGCCTTTTAGAATATTGAGAAGTTGAACCTAGCGTACCAGGACTGATATTGAAGCAAAGCTCCACATGGTGGGGCTTTTTCTTTTTGTCATAAGGGCTGCCCAAAAGGGCAGATTCTGTGTGCCCCTTTGGACGATGCCAGAGGAGCTCCCGGTCTATAAGATAAGGGCATAGAGAAAAAACATTTATATAGAGCGAACTTGAAAAACTAACACAAGGGAAAAGGGATGGAGGGGAAGTTTGGAACTGTAGGAGCGAATGCGTCCGCCTTTGTCTGCGGATTTCCACCGCGAACAGAGGTATAAATTCGAGAAATCTGCAGACAACAGCGGCCGGAAGTCCAAACATTCTCCGTAGTCCCGACGAAGTCCCTAATGTAAAGATCTTAAGTTCACTCTAAATAGCAAAGAGGAGCGATACTGAAATGGCAAAATTATTGTACCGGCTGGGGTTTTGGTCAGCGAAGAACCGGCTTAAAGTCCTTCTGGGAAGCCTTACACTTTTGGTGGCAGCAGCGATTGTGGCGCTGTCGATGGGAATCCATTTTGGTGAAGAGACCAGTATACCCGGGCTTGCCTCGCAAAAAACATTGGAGGTTATGGAAAAGGAATTTCCAAACCCGCAGGGTGATCTCGGCAAAACCCAACTGGTGCTGAAGGCACCGGACAATGAAACGTTATCTTCTGAAGCAGCACAGCAGCTCATTACCGAGCAGCTCAAAAAAGTGGCAGCGGATCAGGAGGTGGCTTCGGTTGTAGGCCCGTACGAGAACCATTCGTTGAATGCGGACAAAACCATCGGCTATGCCACAATCACTTATAAAGTGCCGGGGGATGAGGTAACAGAGGAATCAAAAGATTCCGTTAACCAAATTGCGGAATCCCTGCGGGATGCCGGCTGGCAGGCTGAATTGATCGGAAACGGCTACGTGAAAATGGCAACCAGCAGTCCGACCGAGGGGCTTGGGGTATTGCTGGCCCTGGTAATTCTTGCTGTTGCACTTGGTTCCATCCTTACTGGTGTCCTCCCGATTGTTACGGCGGCTTTGGGCCTTGGCTTTGGCATTATGCTGATTATCATCGGAACGAGTTTCTTAGACATTCCTTCGTTTGCCTTATCACTGGCCGGTATGCTTGGATTGGCCGTAGGTATTGACTATGCACTGTTCATTATCGCCAGATACCGTCAGCAGCTTGCCGAAGGATATGAACGACGGGAAGCGATTGCCATCGCGAACGGAACGGCCGGGAGTGCGGTAGTGTTTGCGGGAGTAACGGTCATTATCGCGCTTGTCGGGTTTTCATTCGTTGGCGTACCATTCCTTACCGCCATGGGCATGGCAGGCGCGGTGTGTGTGTTTACCGCAATCTTGACGTCCATATCTGTAGTTCCTGCGATTCTGGAATTGTTGGGAGGACGGATCAAAGCACCGGTTAAGCGTTCCAAGCGGGCAGAAAGCAAGCAGAAGGCCCCAGGCCGCGGAAATTTGTGGGGAAGATTTGTTACCGGGCAGCCTTTAGTAGCTGTTGTGCTGGGCGTAGCGCTGCTGGCAACCATTGCTCTGCCATTCTTCCACATGGAGACAGGCCTTGGAAGTGATGGACATAAATCGCCGGACAAAACCGAACGCCGGGCCTACGACCTCCTAAGCGAAGCCTATGGTGAGGGGTATCATGGACCGCTGGTGATTCTGGCCGAAACGGATGGCGGGGAAGAGGCTGCGGCCAATCTCAATAAAGTCATTGAAGAAGTGAAGACTTACCCCAACGTTGTTATGGTAAACCCGGCGGTCACTGGACCATCCGGAAAAGTGTCGCTGATCACCGTCATGCCGGCAACGGGACCTAATGATTCAGAAACCGTAGACCTTGTCCACCTGATTCGGGATAAGGCTCCGGGAATAGAGCAGCAGGATCATGTCAAAATTGGGGTAACCGGCAGTACTGCCGTCAATATCGACATCACTCAGAAACTGAATCAGGCACTGCCTAAGTTTTGCCTGATCATCGTTGGCTTGGCTTTTGTACTTCTCATGCTGGTGTTCCGTTCCATTCTGGTTCCGATCAAGGCCGTACTCGGATTTATCCTGTCACTCGGTGCAACATTAGGATTTGTCACCTATGTCGTTCAGGACGGCCATTTCCAGAATCTCTTCCATTTCTATGCGAAGGCACCGGTGTTCAATTTCCTGCCGATCATTGTAGTTGGTGTTCTGTTCGGCCTGGCGATGGACTACGAAGTGTTTCTGGTCAGCCGGATGCGCGAGGAATTCAAGAAGAGCGGGGATGCCAAGAAGTCCGTTCTTGCCGGCATCCATCACAGTGGCGGAGTCGTAACCGCAGCCGGACTGATCATGGTTGCCGTCTTTACCGGATTCGTTCTGGCAGAGGAGCCTATGGTTAAGGTCATGGGGCTGGCGCTCGCCTTCGGTGTTCTGTTTGATGCCTTTATAGTCCGGATGCTTATTGTTCCTGGTCTTATGACCTTGCTTGGTAAGTCAGCCTGGTATTTTCCCAAGTGGCTCGACCGCCTGCTTCCGAATCTGGATGTGGAAGGTGAGGAAGTCATGAAAGAGGTGGAGAAGAAGTATTTGCAAAAAGAGGCAAAATCAGCGTAGTCACTGAGAACCGAAAAAGATCAGATTGTATAAGCAGCAGGGATAGACACTCGTCTATTCCCTGCTGCTGCATATTGGAGTACTTTAACAGATATGATCAATTCAATGGCAAAGAGGTGTTGGCTTATGATACATCTGTCCGTGGTTGCACCGGTCTATAACGAAGAGGAGAATATCTACGATCTTTACTTAAGTATTACAGAAGCATTGAAGGGAAAAATTGAAAGCTATGAAATTATATTGGTGAATGATGGAAGCAAGGACCGGAGTGCTGTGTTGCTGAACGAAATTGCGCAGATGGATCAAGCCGTCAAAGTCATCCATTTTGCTAAAAACTATGGGCAAACAGCTGCCATATGGGCTGGAATGAAAAACTCCGAAGGCAGGCTGATTGCACTTATAGATGCGGACTTACAGACCGATCCGCGGGATATTTTTAGACTCATGCCATTTATCGGGAAAATTGATTTTGTAAACGGAAAACGGGCAGATCGCAGAGATACCATGCTTAAAAAAATTTCTTCCCGTGTTGGAAATAGAGTCCGTAATTGGATTACAGGAGATTCGATCTACGATACAGGTTGCCCCATGAAACTCTTTACCCGGGAAGTCGCCGATAGCTTTCATTTATATAATGGAATGCATCGCTTCTTGCCAACACTGGCAAAGATGAACGGATTCTCTGTGATTGAAGTATCGGTGACCCATCAAGAAAGAAAACATGGAGTATCCAAATATGGGATCTTGAATTGTGCCTGCGTAGGTTTCGTGGATGCTCTTGTGATAGGTTGGCTCAAAAAAAGAGGAATCCAGTATCGAATTAAGGGATGACCATTTGCGATTTATAGAAGTGTTTCATTAAATGAAAAGTTCAGACTTAAGAATTATATAGATTAGGGTAGGGAAAATTCATTATGATGTCGAAATGTGTAACTGAAGCTTTTGTATTGTGCAATTAGGCGGGGAGGTACGTTTTTGAGCGAAAAAAAACCAGCTATAAATGAAGTCATAAATGATCTATTCATCGCGAGATGGCCGGTTTTAATTTGGACATCGGTCGTTTATATATCCACTGTGTTCCTTCAGTTTTATCATGATCCTCAAATCCTGTTATCTTCATTATTTACAGGGCTATACACAATTCATGTGCTTCTACACTGGTATTCATACCGGTTTACTAATAAACGATTTTGGGTGTATTTCTTTTTGCAAGGAGTTTTGATTTACTGGTGCGCGATTTTAATGCCGGGAGGATATCAAGCGCTTCTAATCGGACTGCTGCCCGTGCTGATTGCGGAGAGCCTGAGCTCATCTATTCGAATCCAAAGAGTATCGATTGTTGCTATTGTCAGCATTATCATCTTTTTTGATGCCGGTTTGACTGTCGGGGACAGGAAGGAAATGATTTTTTTACTCCCTATATTTATTTTAATGCTGATTATTATGTTTGCTTTTGCGATTTTGTTCTTTCGGCAGGTGCATGAGCGTCAACGCATTCAGAGCTTTCTGCATGATTTGCAAGATGCCCATAAGAAAGTAGAGGAATTGACGCTGGCCAATGAACGGCAGCGTATGGCCAGAGATTTGCATGATACGCTGGCGCAGGGGCTGGCGGGATTAATTATGCGGCTGGAGGCCGCGGATGCACACTTGACACAAGGAAATACGGCGAGGACCGGGGAGATTATTAAGCAGTCCATGCAGCAGGCCCGCAGAACGTTGGCCGATGCACGGAGAGCGATCGACAATCTGCGGCTCAAATCGGCGCCTGAGATTGATTTTAAGGAGTCGGTTCAAGATGAAGTACAGCATTTCACAGACGCCACCGGTATCCCAGTAGTTGCTAACCTCAAACTGACTGAACGTTTATCCAGACTGCTTATGGAACATAGCTCGTATATCGTTAAAGAGTGTCTGACAAATATCGCGCGGCACGCCAAGGCGAGTAAAGTATGGGTGACGCTGTCGGATGAGGAGGGACGGTTATCGATTGAGATTATGGATAATGGGGTTGGGTTTAATACGGATGCTATTGGCAAAGATGCCGGACATTACGGGCTGTTAGGATTACAGGAACGGGTAAGACTGGTTGGGGGAGAGATGAAGATGGTCAGCAGCCCGCAAGGAACAACAATTACGGTTGACACACCACTCATTAAGGGAGAATCGATATGAGCGTTTGGAAAATTCTGATCGTAGACGATCACTTTGTCGTCCGCGAGGGCCTTAAGCTGATCCTGGAGACAGCTGAGCAATTTCAGGTTATAGGTGAGGCCGAGAATGGGGAACAGGCCCTTTCTCTGATAGATCAGCTTCAGCCGGATGTGATCCTGATGGACCTCAACATGCCGGTCATGAGCGGACTGGAAACCATGGAACAGTTGAAGAAACACCACTGCACGGTTCCGGTTATTATTTTAACCACATACAACGAAGATGAATTAATGATAAAAGGTCTGGCGCTTGGCGCGAAAGGATATCTGCTCAAGGATACCAGCCGGGATAACTTGTTCCGGAATATTGAATCGGCGGTAAGAGGGGAAACGTTGCTCACTGCGGATATTATGGAACGGGTCATGGCCGTCCGTGAAGAGCAGCTGCATCCGGAACCACCCAAAGGCGATAATTCCCTGTTAAGTGAAAAGGAAATATTTATTCTGCAGTGTGTCTCCCGGGGGGATACAAGCAAAGCAATCGCACGTGATATGGGAATCTCCGAACGAACAGTGAAAGCTCACTTAACTAACATATACAACAAACTAGGAGTGGATTCAAGGTCGCAGGCAGTGGCTACTGCCTTGGAACGAGGATTATTGAATATCTAAATGTGGCATGCGGAAGATGGCTTTCGCATGTTTTTTATTTACCCACAAGGGCAGAACCCGCTGCCCTTGTGGAAACGCCGTATGCGGACCCGCAGGTACGGTGATGTGAAAGGACGGGGGCTTCCCGCCCCCTTCTGCCCGGTTATTTTAAAGACCAAACATTGCTCATCATTGAGGCTGAAGATACTTTGGAGCAGTATTCTACCGTAAACACATTTATGGCCGGGTTCCCTTGATGATCATCCGTGATGAAGTTTTCGGATCATAAACTCCTCCATCGTAGCTTCCATGCACAAATTCAATTTGCAAGCCGGACTGCTCCAGCAGTTCTTGGAATTTCTCCAGCGGATACAGCTTCACTTGTTCACGGTATTGCCGGCGCGTCCCGTCTTTCTTGGAGGTTAAAATGATATCCTTTTTTACATAACCCTGCTCAATCCGGCGCGACTCATCAATCTGATTCTCACCATCCTCACGGGTGGAATAGGGCACAAGATGGTGGATTACATAACCCGGATTCAGGAAATCTATCACGAATCTGCCGCCTGGCTTCAACACACGATAAATTTCCCGCAACACCCGAATGTGCTCCTTATCCTCCTCGAAATATCCGAAGGATGTGAACAGATTAACTACAGCATCCAATCCACCTGCAAGCGGCAGCTCCCGCATATCTGCGCGTACCCAGTGTACCTGCTCCGAACCCTTTTGCGCACGGGCTTCCTTCAGCAACACCTCCGATAAATCTACGCCAGTAACCTCATACCCGGATTCCGCAAGCGCCAGTGAATGCCGCCCCATACCACAGCAGAGATCCAGCACCTTCGCACCGGGAGGCAGCTCCAGCCAGCCAATCATCTGTTCAACCTCCCGCCTGGCTCCCCCAAAATCCCGGTGTTTATACACAATTAAATAATCCGCTCCAAAACTGTCTTTATACCATTCGCTCATTGTTGTCTCATTAACTGGCAACGCAGCCTGCGAATTGTTTCTGGAACCAGGCCTCGTCCAGATTACGGCCGATGATCACGAACTCACTAAGCCGGTTCTCACCCGGCTTCCAGTTCCGGTCTCCGTAGGAACTGAACAGCATATGTATCCCCTGGAATACGACCCGCTGTTCGATGCCCTTGATATTCAAAACGCCTTTGTAACGGAATGTATCTGGTCCATGCTCCACCAGCCAAGCCTGAAGGAATTGTTCAACTTTGTTAAGATCCAGCGGCTTAGTCTCACGGAAAAAGACAGACATCACCTCGTCGTCGTGATCATGGTCTTCTTCTTCCAGAAAGTTGGGGTCCAGCTCAAGCTTCTTGTCCAGCTCAAAGGCTCCTACACCGAGAATATGCTCCAGTTCAATCTTAGACTGTTGAGTACGGTATAACTTTGCAGTGGGATTCATGGCCCGCAGCCGCTGTTCCAATTGTTTGAGTGCTTGCTCCTCTACCAAGTCAGTTTTGTTCAGCAGTAAAATATCCGCAAAACCAACCTGCTCCTGTGCTTCATGTCCATCATCCAGATGCTGTCCGGCGTGCTTGGCATCCACTACGGTAACAATCGCATCGAGCTTGTACATGCCGGATATATTCTCATCCACAAAAAATGTCTGGGCAACAGGTGCCGGATCGGCCAGACCTGTCGTTTCAATAAGCACACGGTCAAAATCAACGCCTCCCGAAGCAAGCTTCGCATCGGCCAAACCGTTAAGAATGCGCACTAAATCTCCCCGTACGGTGCAGCAGATACAACCATTGTTCATTTCAAATATCTCTTCGTCGGCTCCCACGACAAGCTGATTATCTATGCCGACCTCACCGAACTCATTGACGATTACTGCGATTTTTCGTCCATGCTCTGCCGTGAGGACATGGTTGAGGAGAGTCGTTTTGCCAGCGCCCAGAAAACCCGTTAAGACGGTCACTGGAATGCGATTATCGACTTGCGAGTTTGTATTCATACAACTAACACTCCTTTTATAGAAAAATAATCGTTAATAGTAATTATTACTATTAACGATTACTATTATGAGCCTTTATTGGCGGCGTGTCAAAAAGTTCGATAGTGTTCTTTGGAAGAAATACACTAAAAAAAACGGTAAACATAAGGATTAGATGGCGCAGGAATCTCATCCCATACGTCAGCTTTTAACATGGGAATGGTTTGCTTGAACGGCAAATACAGCTCAGAAGTTAGCTGGCCAGTCACGTGAATCCACTGATCATCTTTCAGCACGGTTCCTTTGGGAAACTCCACCAGCATGCCATAGACACCAGAATCCGCCACACAATGAATGAATCCGAAACGGAACACAAAATAATGGTTCTCGTCAACTTGCTCCCCTTTGTAAATGAACCCGTCTATCCCTATAGATTTGCCCATGAAGCTGGCAGGATGATTATAGATAACCTCCAGGCTTCTCAAATAATTTTTATCATTCAGAATGATTTCCTTAAGGCTGACAATTTCGGACATATCCTGCTGAGACAGTTTCTGATATCCGTTCTTGCCATAGAACATACTGATATCCGGTTTTAAAAACTGATGGTATCCGGCGCCGCTTAACTTTTCCTCCATACTGGGGAACGAGAAGCCTTTAGCCTTAACAAAGCTCGAATCTAGAGTTTCTACCGGGAAAAATATTCCAGTAAAGACAGGGAAGATCAGGATAAGACTGCCGAGCGTCTGCTTCCATACGGAAGGCTTAACATGAGTATGGCCGTGAAAATCATGGGGGTGGCTATGATGAATGTGATCTTGAACAGAGTGTTCATGATGCCCACCGGCACTGGCGGCTTTTTCAGCTTTTTCTTCCAGATAAGCTCTTATAATTTCGAAGATCAGAAGAAGAACCAGAAGGACGATAGCGCTAATCGACAGGTATGCGTATTTGGTATTGATATATTTATTCAAGTTGCCGTTAAGGTGCAGCTCCAGAAACATGAATGCAAAACCGGATAAAATAAGAATCCGCATCATCCGAATAACCCCCCTACGAGCAATGAAACCAATACGGTTGTCACCGTTACAAGTGCAATCAATGTAAATACAAACTTCCCTTTAAAAGCTCCCAGCAGCATCAGCGTATTTTTGATATCAATCATGGGACCAAAGACAAGAAATGCCGAAATGGAGCCAAGCGAAAATGTGCTGCGGAAGGATGAGGCGATAAAGGCGTCTGCTTCCGAGCAAAGAGACATGACAAACGCGAGCGTAATCATAACTAGAATCGAAGTAAGCGGGTTATTCCCCATGTGAACCAGCGTTGAAGTCGGGATAAAGGTCTGCATGCTTGCTGCTATAAATGCTCCGAGCACAAGATATTTTCCCACAGAAAAGAATTCTTCGATTGCATGCACCATCACCTCGTAGATTCTGCGGGCCGGAGAAACGGCTGGACGAAACGTCGTCAAGGGCTGATTCTCCGCAGCAGCCAGATGGTGGGAGGAGGAAGCCTGCACTTCATCACGGAGAGGCAGCTCAGGAAACAGCAAAGCTATCGCCATCGATACAATAAAAGCCACCACGATGGCCGCACCTGCCCGTATAGCAGCCATGCGCCAATCATTGCCAAAGGCAATATAAGTTGAAAAGAGTACGATTGGATTAATAATCGGTCCGGTGAGCATAAACGCTATCCCGGCGTTAAGAGGGACCCCTTTGCCAAGCAGCCGTTTCGTAATCGGAACAATTCCGCATTCGCAGGATGGAAAGAATATGCCGATTCCACATCCGAACAGGGTAGACAGCAGACGGTTTTTGGGCATGATCCGGGCAATCCACCGTTCCGTAAGGAAGGTCTGAATGAATCCCGAGATAATGACTCCAAGGAGCACGAAAGGGATAGCTTCCATCACCATGCTTAGAAATATGGTATTAAGCTGTAAAAATGTTTTCATGAGCGGACTTCACCAACTGTTATCAAAGTATAAGTATCGATTAAAAAAATAATAATCACTCTATAATAGCAGATTTATTATAATCGTAAACCTTCTGATTTGACATGAGTAAAGATAATGTTCACGTTTTTTTGTAAAAAAAGAACTGATTTTTGGAAGCGCCCACGCCTGTTGTCCGGCTAAACTTATAGCAGTTGCTATATGTGACGGTTTAAAAATGCAAGGGGGCAACGAAATGATGGATTTTCATGACAGACTGGCATTTGAGAATAAATCAAATGACCTTTTGGCAGTCGGCGAGCTGCTCGTTGACATGATCTCCAATGAGTATGATGACACGTTCCAGTCTGCCGGATATACGAAGTTTCCAGGAGGCTCTCCTTCCAATATTGCGGTCAACGTGAAGAAGCTCGGGCTTAGCTCCATTATCGTTTCCGCAGTGGGCGAGGACGGCTTCGGCAAGTTTCTTGTGAATCGGCTGCGCACAGAGGGAATAGAGACGCTTGGTATCCAGCAATCCGCCGCTCCTACAAGCTTAGTGGTCGTATCCAAGAGCAAGGCTACCCCGATCCCGATTTTTTATCGCGGTGCAGACTATCAGTTGGCCTATACACCAACGCTTCAGGACGCCCTGAGGAACTCCAAGGTTGTTCACTTTTCCTGCTGGCCCGTATCCAGACTCCCCTCCCGGCATACCATCGAACGGATGATTGCAGAGGCGAGACAACAAGGAATGCTGATCGGCTTCGATCCCAATTATCATTCTGCGATTTGGCAGGAGGGTGAAAACGGCGTACAGTACGTGAAAGACTTAATCTCCAAAGTGGATATTATCAAGCCATCGGAGGACGATGCCGAGCGGCTGTTCGGACGTGACACGCCTTACCGTCAACTGGAGAAGTTTCTTAAGCTTGGGGCTAAGCTGGTTATTTTGACGTTAGGGGAGAACGGGGCCATTGTATCGAATGGGAGAGAAACAAGAATCTTTGAGACCCTGGCCACGGATGTTGTGGATACCACGGGGGCCGGAGATGCGTTCTGGTCCGGGTTTTATACGGCGGCAGTCAAAGGCTATACGCTGCAGGAAGCCTTGAATCTCGGATTTGCTGTAAGTGCCTTCAAATTGAAATATACGGGAGCTGTAGTGGATCTGCCAAAAATTGAGGACATCCAGGCGTACTACAATTTGTAGGAGGTTATAGCTGTGGCTATCAAAAATAAAGTACAGTTGATTACGTATCCCGATTCGATGGGCGGAAATCTGAAGGTGCTGCATGAGCTGCTTCAGAAGCATTTCACCGATATTTTTCCGGGCGGTATTCATATTCTTCCTCCATTTCCTTCCTCCGGGGACCGGGGATTTGCTCCGCTCACCTACCTTGAGATCGAGCCGGATTTCGGCACATGGGAGGATATCCGGGCGATAGGCGAACAGTTCGATGTGCTGGTGGACCTGATGGTGAATCACATCTCCAGACAATCGACGTATTTTCAAGACTTCCTTGAGAAAGGCCGGGCTTCCGGATATGCCGATTTATTTATAACCCTGGACAAGATATGGGAGAACGGAGAGCCTGCCGGGGCGGATATCGAGAAAATGTTCCTGCGGCGGTCTGTCCCTTATTCAAGTTTCTCCACCCTCGGAAACGGCGGGGAAGAAAAGGTGTGGACGACCTTTGGCAAGACGGACCCGTCGGAGCAAATTGATCTGGATATCCATTCTCCGCTCACCCGGCAGCTGCTGCAGTCATTTTTTGAGAATTTCAAGGCGCAGAACGTCAAGATTGTAAGGCTGGATGCTGTCGGGTATGTTATCAAGAAGCTGGGGACCAGTTGTTTTTTTGTGGAACCGGAGATTTACGAGTTCCTCGGCTGGATCAGGCAGATGGCGGATTCGCTGGACATGGAGCTGCTGCCTGAGGTACATGCACACTATAGCACTCAATATAAACTATCGGAATACGGATGCTGGATATATGATTTCATCCTGCCCTACCGGGTGCTTGAGGCGCTTACCGGCAGGTCTAATGCAGAGCTGTATTCCTATCTCAGAACGCGGCCGCATAAGCAGTTCACCATGCTTGATTGCCATGACGGCATTCCTGTTAAGCCGGATCTGGACGATCTCATCGATACGGATAAAGCCAGAGAATTGGTTGATATCTGCGTGGAAAGGGGTGCGAATCTGAGCCTCATTCTGTCGGAGGAGCATAAAGCCGCAGACGGTTTCGATGTCCATCAGATCCGCTGCACGTATTATAGTGCGCTGAATGAAAACGATGATGCGTATATCGCCGCCAGAGCGATCCAATTCTTCACTCCAGGCATTCCGCAGGTGTATTATGTGGGTTTAATGGCCGGTAGAAATGACATAGAACAGGTAGAAAAAACGGGCGAAGGACGGGAAATCAACCGTCATAACTATACCGTGGAGGAAATCGGGCGGGGGCTTGAACAAGATGTCGTGAAGCGGCTCATGAAGCTGATCCGCTTTCGCAATACTTACAGTGCCTTCGATGGGGCGTTTCAGGTGCTGGATGCTCCACCGGATGAGATCCGTTTGCTGTGGGAACAAGAGGGGAAATATTGCAGGCTGTTCATCAGCCTGCTGACGTATCAGACTGTTATTGAATATGCGGATGAAGAAGGAAGGCCTGCCACGTATCAGGTATAGTCTGAATTTTATTAAGGAGTGATTATTTTGGCTACGCTGCAAATAAGTTTTCATTCGAAATGCCTCAGAAGAGAAGTGATCTTCAATGCATTATTGCCGGCCGATCTGCCTGAAGGATTTGGACAACCGGTATGGTCGGGGGAACCTCTGAAGTCAGTTTATCTCCTGCATGGCTTTTCCGGAAGCCATAACGACTGGATGAATTTCTCGCGGATCAGGGAACTGTCGGACAGGTACCAGATTGCGGTTTTTATGCCTGCCGGCGAGAATCGCTTCTATCTGGATGATGAGAACAGAGGTGAATGGTTCGGAGAATACATCGGTAAGGAGCTGGTGGATTTCACGCGCAAGCTGTTCCCGCTGTCTACGAGACGCGAAGATACCTATATCGGCGGTTTGTCCATGGGAGGTTATGGCGCAATCCGCAACGGTCTGAAGTATGTGGAACAATTTGGACGTATTATAGCCTTGTCCTCGGCGCTGATTCCTTATAGAATTGCGAATGTGGCTCCGGATTACGATGACGTTATAGCCGGCTATAACTACTACACAAGCACCTTTGGTGATCTGAGTCAATTGCTTGGCAGTGACAAAGACCCGGAAAGCCTTGTTCTTGATATAAAGAAGAAGGGACTTAAGCAGCCTAAGCTTTATATGGCCTGCGGGACGGATGATTTCCTGCTGGACGTGAACCGCAGGTTCCATGAATTCCTTGAACGGGAACAGGTCGGGCATCTATATGTTGAAGATGCGGGAGACCATACCTGGGACTACTGGGATAAGCACATTGAAGCTGCGCTGAAGTGGGCAGCGGAAGACAGCGCTGCTATTTAATAGCCTGATAAATAATTGAAAGCCGAATACTTGTACGCCCCTGGGCTTCCGGTCAAGCTGGAATCGGCTCAGGGGCTTGCTGAATTCCGGGGAGGAAGAAGTGGTGGTATGATTCGGACAAACAGTATCGTATTCAATTTTTCGGTGCAGCTGACGGTTATTCTGGCGATTCTGCTGTCCATCCTTGTGCTGAGCAATATTTACTCCCTGGAAGTGGTACGAAGCAATGCGCTTACCAGCTCCAGGAACACACTTGCCATCTACCAGGCGAACATTCATAACAACCTCAATAACTTCTCCAAAGATCTGACCGAAGTGTTCGATCATAATATTGATGCCGCAGTGGGTTTTGCCTACTTGGAGGAGAGCAGCCAATATTTCAGAGCCATGGAGCTCAAAACTACGCTGCTGGCCAAGATGTCGAACGATTATGCCAGCGACGGCATGTTCATCAGAATTCCCGGCGAGTCTGCGCTTGAGCAATTCAGCAACCGGATACAATCCGGGGACAAGCTTGATCTGGTCAATTTTCTTGACACTTACGAGTTCAGCTCCGGGCCATCCGTTGAAGCCAGGCCATGGAAGACGCTGCAGATCGGGGGAGACTACTATCTGTTCAATTATATTACCTACTCGGGAGTCAGCTTTGGAACGTTTGTCAAAGCGGACAACCTGCTGTCGATGGTTAACAGAGGAGGCAACGATCAGAACCGGTATGTGCTGAGCAGTACAGAGGGGAGAATTCTGTCGGCTAACCATATCGTGCTGCAGGCAGCTGCCACCCTGGACAGCCTGACCAGAGAGTACAAGCGCAGCTACCTGATTGTGTCTGAGCCAATCACGGAATTCGGACAGATTACAAATATCGTAGCCAAGGGAAGCCTGTTCGCGGGCTTAAAGCTGATTCAATGGAGCATCGTTTTCTTGGCCGTTCTCTCGGTTATTGTAGTCCCGCTCGTGCTGCGGTTCTTGACAAGGGATGTGTTGAAGCCGATTCTGGAGCTGGTGAAGGCGGCCAAAGTTGTGGAGCAGGGGCAGCTGGAGTATTCTGTTCCCAAGGGTAAGCCGTATTCCCTGGAGTTCATGAAGCTGTTTCATGCGTTCGAATCCATGGTCAGCGAAATCAGGGGCTTGAAGATTCAATCCTATGAGGAACAGATTGAAACCAGCCGGGCGGAGATCAAATATCTGCAGATGCAAATCAGGCCCCATTTCTTTCTGAATGCCATCTCGACGATCACCAGCCTGACCTATCAGAATAAAAACGAAGAAATCCGGCGGCTGATCCAATGTCTGTCCGAGCATCTTCGGTACATGCTGAAGGGCGGACTTGCAGAGGTCCCTATGGAGGAAGAAATCCGCCATGCTGAAAATTACATTCGGATGCAGGAGATTCGTTATCCTGATCAAGTGTTCTATATGACCGAGATTAATGAGGAGTCCCGGTGCGTCCCTATTCCCCAATTCATGATTCAGACCTTTGTGGAGAATGCGTTCAAGCACGCGATGTTCTATAAAGAGATGTTATCCATATTCATCCGTGTCCGGTCGGAGACAAGGGACGGAAGCCCGTTTGTCAAAATTGAAATCGAGGACAACGGAGGAGGCTTCTCCGCCGAGTGGCTGAATAACCCGGAGGCCGAAGAAGCTGCGGAGGATGGGGGCCGGGTCGGCATTGCCAATATTCGAAAAACGCTCCGGCTGCTCTACAAACGCTCCGATCTGCTTAAGCTGTCCAATGCCGGGCAGGCCGGAGCAAGAGTGGAATTGTGGATACCGGTACAGGAAGCCCGCCGGGAGCCGGTCTAGGAGGAGAAGTATGCGTTGCTTGTTAATTGATGATGATATCCCTACGGTTCATGCGCTGCTCGGTATTGTAAATTGGGCGGAATTTGGAGTGAACGAGTTGCTGACCGCTTATAACATAGAGGAAGCGAAGCAGATCTTCAATGGCGGCAAGCCCGATCTGATTATCTGTGATATTGAAATGCCCAGAGGCTCCGGGATGGATATGATCCAGTGGGCCAGGGAGCATCAATATGAGGGAGGGTTCATATTCCTGACCTGTCATGCGAGCTTCACCTTCGCGTCCCAGGCGATTCTCTACAATGCCGATTCTTATCTGGTCAAACCGCTGGACAAGCAGGAGCTGGAGGCTGCGGTGCAGAAATCCATCGAGACGCTCAAGAAGAAGGCGCTGATGGGCGAATACAGCAAGCTGGGGAAGGCCTGGCTGAAGAATAAAGATTTGGTGGAGCGAGGCTTCTGGAACGATGTGCTGACCGCCGCGATCTCCCCCAGAATCAATCTGATTCAGAGCGAGGCGCAGAAGCGGGAACTGGATTTGTCCGTTCATACCGACTATGTTCTGCTTCTCGTAAGCGTTCCGCGCTCCCAGATTGAGCGGGAGTGGGATGAAAGCATATTTCACTATGCGCTTACCAACCTGATCTCCGAAATTCTCATCGGCCAGGTCAGTGCGGGCCGGATTATTGCTTACCAGGCCGACAACGTGTTTTACAACGCTATCCTCGTTCAGAGCAGTGTTGATACGAAGCGGCTGCAGCACAGTGCGGAGCATATCATCCTCATGTGCAGGCAATATTTGAAATGTACGGCCACCTGTTATTTCAGTGAGAAGGCGGCTGTTTCGGGACTCTCGCAGATCAAGACGGAGCTGGAGCAGCTCGATGAGTCCAACATCATTTTCAGAGGTGAGGTTCATCATCAGAATGAGCCTTTCCATTACGATACTACCGAGCGCTTCACGCTGGATATGGAGCTGTTCACCATGCTGTTCATCCAGAAGGAGAAGGCCCAGATTGTAAATCGGCTGAAGAAGGAACTGGAGACGCTGGCGGCTCTGAACAAGCTGAATTCGGCGACGCTGCATTCGATCCGCGAGGACTTCCTGCAAGTGGTCTATTCGCTGCTCTCGCGGCACCAGATTGGAGCGCACCGGCTTTTTGCCGGCGAGGCCGCCCAGCAATTGGCTCATAATGCCGACAGCAGCGTGTTTGATTTCATGAAATGGGCCCAGGCGGTCACGGATAAAACGGTAGATTCCATTAAAGAAGTGCTGCAATCCGAAGGCGTGGTTGAAAGAGCCAAGCGCTTTATCCATGAGAACTTCAGACAGGATCTCAGCCGTGAGGATGTCGCGGCAAGCGTCTATCTGACGGGGGATTATCTTGCCAAGGTCTTCAAGAATGAGACGGGGCAGACGGTTAAGGAGTATCTGAATGACTGCCGGATCAAGGCGGCCAAGCAGAGATTGATTGAGAGTACCGCCAGCATAGGCGACATCGCTATGGAAACCGGGTTTGATACGATCTCTTACTTCTCCACGGTATTCAAAAAACTGACCGGAGAAACACCGATTGCCTACCGCTCCAAGCATAAATCTGTCCGGTAACTGTTAGCCGGCCAGGCAGCGATTTTCCTGTAAGGGGAAGTCGCTGTTTTAGTTTATAAGAACGGCATGACAGCACGGTTTTTCGAAAAAACAGACCGTCTTTTTAAAAGCTCCGCATCCCCCAAACAAGTACAATAATAACGAAAGCACAGAACAGGAGGCATGAACATGAAAAGTAAAAAGGGGTTAGGCTCATTGCTGTTGTCAACGGTGTTATGCGGTTCACTTCTGGCGGCTTGCAGCAACAATTCAAATACATCCGCAACCGATTCCGGGAATACCCCGGCAAAGGAGAAACTGACGGAGATTGTTTTTGCCCTGCCGTCATTCAACCGGATTCCGGATGATCTGAGCAAGGTAACAGACGCAATCAATGCGATCACCACAGAAAAGATCGGGGTAAAGGTGGATTTCCGTCTGTATGGTCCGTCCGATTATGCCCAGAAGGTCAATCTGGCTCTGCAGAGCGGAGAGAAAATGGATGTCTTCACCACCCTGGGGCAGCTCTCGAATTATGTGTCGAAAAGCCAGGTGTCTCCGCTCGAAGAGCTTCTTCCGGAATACGGAAAGGAAATGACTGCGATCCTGGAAAAGGACTTCGGTCCCGATATTCTCAAAGCTACAACGATGGACGGGCATATCTACGGAATTCCGGTGAATAAAGGGATGGCCTTGCCCACTATTGTGATCTACAACTCCGATATGCTGAAAGAAGCGGGGTTATCGGCTGACCAGATCCGGACGGCTGAGGATCTGCCCGCCGTCTTCGCGGCCGTGAAGCAGAAAAACCCCGATGTGGTTCCGTTTGGACCGATCAATGTGAATCCGACAGATACGGGACTTATCAATATGCTGAAAGGCGCGGGCAAGGTCGATTACCTGACGGATACAACCGGAGTCGGCGTTGTTATCGGTGACAGCGGTAAAGTCGTTAATTTCTATGAAACCGATGTCTTCAAGAACGGAATTCAAATGATGAGAGACTGGTTCAATGCGGGTTATCTGCAAAAGGATACCGCAACGACGACGGTTACAGCCATGGAGCTGATTTCTTCCGGACGCGGCTTCTCCTATATTGGAGGCTACAGCGGTATGGAGGTAGGCAAAACTCTGAGCGCCCTGGCAGGTAAGCCGCTTGAAACCAAACGGATCGCTCCCTTTTATTTTGATACAAGCGCGGTGAACTCTGTCACCTGGATGGTGTCCAGCACCTCTAAGGAACAGGAAGCCGCAGTTAAATTCCTGAACCTGCTCTATACAGACACCGATCTGATCAATACCATTCTCTTTGGCGTGGAAGGGGAGGATTACCTGAAAGTCGACGAGCATCATGTGAAATTCCCTGAAGGCAAGGATGCCAACACGGTGCCTTACACAGCAATGCTGAGTTCCGGGGTTGTAGGCTCGGAATCCCTCCAGTATCAGTTCGAGGGGATCAACTGGTCGGATGTGGAATTGAAGCTGAAGGAAAACAAGGATACAGAAAGATCGCCGTATTTCGGATTTATTTTCGACCAGAGTCAAGTAAAGACACAGATCAGCGCCGTGAACAACGTCGTGAATCAATTCCTGCCGGCGCTGGTCAGCGGCTCGCTTGACCCGGATGCGATTATTCCGAAATTCATCAATGCGCTCAAGGATGCAGGGGCCCAGGCCATCATTGACAGCAAGCAGAAGCAGCTGGACGAATGGATTGCCGCGCAAAACAAATAATTCCAAAGAACTGCTGAGAATGGAGCCGTTCACAGGCCCTGTTCTCAGCGAGTGGAGGTGAATTCCGGTATGACCGCCAAACGCAAATCCAAACCTCTAAAAAAGACGCTTCCATTATTAATATTGGCTGTTCCGGGTCTGCTGTATTTTCTGGTCAACAGCTATATTCCGATGT
>RCUU01000278.1_pt1 | contig 29230 bp, 49 predicted proteins | sample 2166211 | NCBI WGS metagenome assembly RCUU01 (sample SAMN09932620, study PRJNA488358) | compost metagenome | feature: garden; material: soil; isolation source: compost soil in phenylacetic acid-enriched culture | place: Germany: Experimental Botanical Garden Goettingen | collected 2016-01-27
CTCAATAAAACACACCTTCCTAAGCCCAATCGCAAATCTCTTGGGAATTGTATTAACCCCAAGTGCCGTAAAAGAATAATGGTCGGACAAGCAGTAGTTAAATACGGTCATTTGGGACTGTGTTGCGATTTTAAGTGTCTGGTTGGTGCAATGAATGGAAGCTAATGAAAGGGGTCTGACATCATGGCAAGGCCATTAAAAGAAGGCCTAGACTATTTCCCGTTGGATATTGATTTCGATCAGGATGATAAATTGATCGTTCCAATAGCTAAATATGGAATGCAGGGACTCGGAGTTATCGTGAAAATTATGATGAATATTTACCGCAATGGATACTTTTATCCATGGGAGGAGCGTGAGCACTACGCTCTTTCCAGCAAGGTTAATGCTGACATTAACACTGTAAGAGAGATCGTAAATGAGTGCATTAACTGGGGATTCTTCAACGAAAATGTATACAAGAATTACAAGGTGCTGACATCAAGAGGGTTTCAGAAAAGGTATATTGAGGCAGCAAAAAGACGCAAAGAAGTAACTTTATTTGAAGGTCATTTACTCATTGATCCGTTAGAAGAAAGTAAGAAGGTATCACACTCAATCGTGATCGTAAGTGCTGAAAGCACACCAGTTAATGTTTACATTAATCCCGACAAACAAGGGAAATTGTTAGCAGAAAGTACACAAAGTAAAGTAAAGGAAAGTAAAGGAGAGGAAAGTAAAGAAAAAGAAAGTGAAATAAAACCAACTGAGATAGTGGTGCAGCCACCAGTTAATCCGTTTCGGATGTTTGAAGCTGAAGGATTTGGCACAATCAGTTCTGTGATATCTGATCAGCTTAATGATTTTATAAATGACTATGGTGAAAGATGGCTATGCGAGGCTATGCGAACTTCGATAATTGCAGGCAAGCGAAATCTTAGTTATGTTCGTGCCATTCTGAAACGATGGAAATCCGAAGGCATAGACGAGCCATGGACAAAGGAAAAAGATATACGATGCAATGCTGCCAGTAATGGATATAGGAATGGTCGAGGTGGACAAAGCGGGAAACCACAAATTGAAATTACTAAGAACCCTGTTGCTCCTCCTACACAAGAGGAAATCGAACTTCATGAGAAGTCAATGGCTGAACTTCTTGAGAAAAGAAAACGAGCTGAGGAGGAGAAGCGGCGTTGAGATTTCTAAACTGGAAGACTGACACTGAACTTCTGCAAATATTTAACAATGAATCTCTTGACTATGACATACGGATCCACGCTGCTATGGAACTCATAGCTAGAGAAAAAATAAAAAAACTTATAATGGTCCTCGTCGATCGTAAACGAGAAAAGGTGTGGTGATTATGACTGCCGCTGAACGACGGGAAAAATACTTGCTAAACGAATTCGATAGAATATTTGAATCCTTAGAATACCGACTGTTTGAACATCTAGCGGCAGCTGATCATATCGTAGCTAAAATTATCTCAGAGGCATCAACTGCAGATGTTGGGTTATCAATTAGTCAAAAAGTTGTACGGGCCAAGATTGAAGATATGATTGACCAAATAGCTGAAAAACGTGAATTAGAATCCCTAAAAAGAGCGAGGAAAGATTCGAAATGACACACTACGAGGTTGGTAAGAAATATAAAAAATTGCAACGGTAGTTAAAATTCATAAAGATGTTCCAAGTGTGTTTTTGATTGATGATAAACGGTATGTGTTAGAGACAACGCAGCCTAAAGGAAAGGATGGTCGGCATGGGACAAGGAAATCGGGGAGCAGCGTTCGAGAATCTAATAAACTACACAAATGATTCATATGAGCATCGGGGAGTAGCGGTTATTAATAAACGATCCACTCCAGTAAAAGTGACCAAGAGTTCAGGCACCAAGGTGCTGGCTGGCTTTTACGAAGCTAGGAGTACAGTTGATTATGACGGTGTGTACCGAGGACATGCACTTTTCTTCGAAGCTAAGAGCACGGCAGAACTTGACAGGTTCGATCTCAAGAACATCGCACAGCATCAATACGAACACCTTGAAAAATGCCACGGGTTTGGTGCTATCTGCTTCGTGCTGGTGGAGTTTCGGAAGCATCGAAAGACATATGTGCTTCCATTCACAGCACTGCGCTCATATATAACAGCAGCCTCTAAGGGAGGGCGCAAGAGCATGACCTTGGATAATTTCGAGGTTGAAGCCTACGAGGTAAGGACAGGCCGTGTACCACTAGATTACTTAGCAGCAGTTGATAGAGTTTGGTTCGAGGACACTCAGAAGAATGCCTGATAGAAACGGATGGTTAACCCGTAACGAAGCCGCGGCATGCGGTAAGCCACTTTATATCACTGGTGGTCCCGGATGGCGTCCGGAACGTCCGAAAGGCTGGGTGATCCTTCCCAAATACCGATGTGCAGAACTTAAGGTTCATGTGGAAGCTACAGAACAACCTATTGCTTATCTTCATGTGCGAAACTCAATACCACCCTATAGCTATGCTCCATTATATGCCCGGGCTAGAGATCAGATTAACGTTGGCGATTTAACACCAGCCGAACTTGCAGAAGCGGAGAGAGAATCATGATTCTGGTATGTCTCCAGTCTGGATCAGATATGAAGGAAGTTACCCTGGATTTATATCGTTGTACTGAATGTGAATGGGAGGCAGAGCAATTATCTATAGGACAACCTACTAAACAAAATCAAAGAGAGATGAGGTGTAGCATGGTACAAGAAACCCCTCATAAAACTTTCTGGAAACCGAAGAAACAAGAAAAGCCCAAGAAGACAAGCAGCTTAGGGCAACGGAAGAAGGAGAAGAAAGAGGTTTCTCCTTTGAAGCAAAAGATATTCGCAGATCACAAGCTAGGTAAAAGTTCAAAGCAGCGCTGTGAGTTCCCAGCGGCAGTAATTAAGGAATTGATTGCAGAGGCTGACGGTAAATGTTCACATTGTAAAACCGCCCCAGATACAACCACTCATCATGTTATGCCGCGAGGACGTAAGGGCAGGGGAGTAAAGACAAATGGGTTACGTCTTTGTGGGTTGTGTCATGACATTATCCAAACAGATGAAGAGCTCTTACAATACTGGATTTCAGTATTTTGGAATAAGTACGGTGATTACTTTTGGTTTGATGAAAAAGATTGGGACGAACATAATCACAAGCTAAATAAGCAGATGGAACTAGAGAAGGTAAAAGAAGAACGACTGCAGCAGATTGAACCTTTGGCTGATTTAATCATAACGGCTGCTGGCAGGGATCTCCGAGCAAAAGAAATTAGATTTCTTGAATCATTAGAAACCAAGGATCTGAATACCTTCACAGCAATGTTTACCGATGCTCTTAATGGCTATGCTGCACAGGGATCTTACCATCCTAATGACCGATTTGAAGATTAGTTAATTCATATAACAACGTAGAAAGAGTGGTATTAATGACAGAAACTGAACGTCGCAGACACTTCCAGCGAATCAAATCCTTGAGTACCAATAAATTTTGGAAGTACATGAATGTACTTCATACAAGGGCGTACACCAAAGCTGAAAACCATTATCAAGAGGCTATGGATATCGTATTAACACCAAAGCAAAAAGCAGCGGTAGTTGCTAAGGCTAATGAGATTCGAGAGTTATGGGATGGCATGCCATCAATCACGTTAGATGCCACTGAAGACGCAGAAATGCGAGAGTTGGGAGTTTAAAGCAAATTCGGGCATAGCCCCATAAGGAGAGAAGCCTTGAACCAAATCATGCTAGACATTCCGCAGTATGGGCCATGGCTGGTTGTCCCAAAGGGAGACGACTCTTGCCGCTGCCTGGCGGACCGGTATTACAGCCGACAGACGGTAGGCGCACCGCAGTTTACGCGCCCGGGTCATAACCTGGTGCTGCTTCAATACAAACCATAAGGGGGGATTAATATCCCCCCCACATCATCAAATGAAAAATGGAAGCAAGAACAAAGCGGCAATGGCACCAAAGGGTATGCGTCTGTGGATAAAGCGGCGTCTTGGGAAAAAACCTGGATGGAACCCGAATTGTCTGTAGGTAGATTCTTGCGCTGGCATTCCGTTCATTTGACCAATCATTTCGTTTGTGGGAATAGCAAGAGTAATATAATCCTGATCTACGTGAGCGATAAAACCATCATGAGACTGACCATCAGTTGTTGTTATCCCAACGTATTTATTCATGCAGGTCCAGCTGATCTGTTGATAATTTGTATCCATGAGTAACCTCCTTAGAAAATACATCTCGACAACAGTCTATGGACTTATACCTATATTGTTCACGGCGAATGCCCATTAATAAATATTTGGATTTATTACATTCAAAGGGAGAAATAAAAGATATGGCAAAACAACCAAAGCTCAAAAAATCCGGACTGAAGCCGGAAGACAAAGTAATCATGCATTCATGCTACGAAGCTCGGAAGGAAAAATACAAGGATAATGTTTGGACGGTGAAGTCGGAACCGTGGGACTTGTGCGGATCAGAGGTAGTGTTGCTGGAAGGTTTTAATGGCGGGTTTGCGACTGAATATCTGAAGAAGGTAGAGGGTTAACCACCCTCTTTCCTATAAAGGAGACGATTGATAATGGAATCCACATTAACCCTTGAACAAATGTATGAAATGCAGAAAGTACTGGATGCACGAATCATCAAAGAAAAGGGGCTTGAAGGCGTTGACCTGCTGCCTAATACGATATTAGCGCTTCAGGTAGAAATCGGAGAACTGGCGAATGAATGGCGCGGATTCAAGCATTGGAGCAATGACCAGGAGCCGCGATACGAGAAAAAGTCGATTGCTTTTGCAGATCCGGGCGGACCATTTGAAGATGTAACCCATCCTTTAATTGAAGAATACGTAGACTGCCTACACTTCTTCCTGAGCATCGCGCGACAGCTAAACCTTAAGGCAGATGACCTTTACTGCTACGACGAATACGTGGATGGAGAAACTTCCGTACTATTCACAGAGATTCTCCATCAGGTTGGAGCGATTATCGGTGACAAGTTTTTAGCAAATCCAATGGAGAATTTCAATATGCATCGAAAACATTTTTTCAAAGGGGCACTATATGCTTTCTACGCTTTGGGGGAGAAACGGCTTGGATACACATCCAAACAAATTGCAGAAGCCTATGCAGCCAAGAACAAAGTAAACCATGATCGTCAATCCAATGGATATTAAGGGAAGGTGAATCCATTATGAGCATGACACCAAAACAAATAGAAGAGAACAAGCTTAAAAAGGGTGATCGCGTTGTAATGCACACCTGCATCGAGGCTGAAACACATAACGGAAGGGTATGGACATGCAAATCAGATCAATTCACGCGTGGAACTGGAGTTTATGAGCAGGATTCAGTATTTCTAGAAGGATATAGCGGATCATTCGCACCTGAGTTTCTGCAAAAGGTCGTTTTACCTTCAGAAGATGAACGTGTGCTGGCTGCTCTAGAAGAGTCACAACAACAAATCAATGAGTGGAAAGAAGAAGCAAAGCAATGGCGAGACGAATTTGTTAGTAAGAACGACGAATTGGGAGAGGCACAGCAGACCATAGCCCGGCAACGGGAGGCGCTGAAGTTCTATGCTAATCAAGAACATTGGGAACTGCCCAGCTTCGGTAGAGGTCATTCAAAGGTTACGAGCGACAGAGGAAGTAAAGCACGTGAATTGTTGGAGGAAGGGAGCGACAAGGCGTGAATGATAAACTTTCATTAATCAATAGTCTCAAAATTACTGAATACGAAGCAGATGGAGAATGTTTGTATTACGCAAATGTAGCGAATACACCGGATAATGTCGCATTGCTGAAGCAGATAGGTGTACCGGATGAAGAAATATTGGATATGACGGGAACTGATGGAGAGGCAATTGATATATCTGGATTTGCATGGAGATATACGCCAGCGAAGTGGTATCAAGGTGATCTTGGATTTGTGGAATTTGCTCCCGAGGAATCGCCATGACACAGGTAAAGGATATGACAGACCAGCAGCTCAACCAGGCGCTGGCGGAGTTGATGGGGTACACAGTAGATAAGCACCGCCCAGGTAGAGTCCTTAAGGGAAACATATCCTCAATGCCTACAGACTACTGCAATGACCCTGCTGCCAGCCAAGAGGTACAGGCAAAGGCTATAGAGGTAGATCCCAAGGGATATGTCAAAAACCTTTGCTTTATAAAGTGGGGAGAAAAACAACAAATGGGCGGAATCGGTCTGAATTACCTTGCAATATCTCGTGTGCTCAATGCCAGCCCCCGAGAGAGGGCAGAGGCGGCATATATCACGCTAAGTAGTAAGTAGATCAGTGTGCAGTAGACTCATAGACAGACTTAAAAAGTGTGTGAATGGAGTGAAAAGCAGATGCATGAAATTATCGTAGACAACTTTGCTGGGGGCGGTGGAGCTTCGACTGGAATAGAACTTGCCACTGGACGAAGTGTAGACATAGCAATCAATCATGATCCTGCTGCTATCGCAATGCATGAAGAAAATCATCCCGATACTGAACATTATTGTGAATCGGTATGGGACGTGAATCCGATAGAAGCGACTAGAGGCAGACCAGTAGCATTGGCGTGGTTCTCTCCTGACTGCAAACACTTCAGTAAGGCTAAAGGTGGAAAGCCAGTAGAAAAGACAATACGAGGTCTTGCGTGGGTTGCTGTACGGTGGGCGGCGACGGTTAAGCCAAGGGTGATTATGCTCGAAAACGTGGAAGAGTTTCAGACTTGGGGGCCAATTGGAGAAGATGGCAGACCATGCCCTATGCAAAAGGGGAGAACATTCAGAAGCTTCGTGAATGCACTGAAGCGATTAGGCTATGAAGTTGATTGGCGAGAGCTTGTGGCGAGTGATTATGGAGCTCCCACAATTCGCAAACGATTCTTCTTAATAGCAAGATCAGACGGGAAGAAGATTGAATGGCCTAAACCTTCACATGCTGAACCAGGAACGATACGAGAACAAACAGGAAAAGCTAAGCCTTGGAAATCGGCTGCTGAAATAATCGATTGGTCTCTTCCAGTGCCGAGCATTTTTGAACGAAAAAAGAAATTATCTCCAAACACAATGCGACGAATCGCAAGAGGTATTTATAAATTCATCATAAACGATCCTAATCCTTTCGTTGCACCAACAGATGCCAAAGCAAATGATAATTCGGAGATGGTCACAGCATTTCTAGCTCAATATCATACTGAAACAGCATCGGCAGAGGTGAGAGGGCAATCGCTTGATAGACCAATCATGACACTAGACACATCCAATCGATATGCCTTGGTGGTTGCTAATTTGATTAAGCATTACGGTGGTAATTATACAGGAGCAGGCAATAGTTTGAATGAACCACTTTCGACAATTACAACAGTAGATCACAACGCTTTAGTGGTTTCTTTTTTAATAGCTTATTACGGCTCTAGCGTAGGTCATTCTCTAAATGGACCGTTAGGGACTGTAACCACACATGATCGGTTCGGACTTGTAAACGTGTATGGGCAGGATTATCAAATTATAGATATTGGAATGAGGATGCTGGTACCACATGAACTGTTCCCAGCACAAGGTTTTCCGAGAAATTACATTATTGATCGGGATGCAAATGGTAAGTATTATCCAAAGACAGCTCAAGTAGCCAGATGCGGAAATGCTGTTCCGCCACCATTTGCAACTGCATTGGTTAAGGCAAACCTTCCAGAAATGTGTGTCGGATCCGGACAGCAGTTGGCGATTGAGAGATATAAGCCTGCAGCAGGACAGCTGGCATTCAGCTTGTGATAAAAAGTTTGGATTAGGGCCGAAGGCCATCGTCCGACAGCATAAACCCAGCAACGCGGGGGCTTTACCAGATCATTAAGGGAGTAGGAGTATCCCTCCTCTCCCAAAGACAGAGTGGACGCATACTGCGACATAAAAAAAGATAAAAGTGATTATGCACCCTTATCTTTTTCAAGCAATTCTATTATTCTGTCTAATTTTTTCTCTATGCTAGCACTTTTATCTGAAACCTTGTTTTTAGTTAGATAATCACCTTTTAACAGTAAAACCAAGGGAATTACCCAAACAAATGCCAATGGTATTAAAAAAATATATTGCAAGATAACACCTCATTAATAGTTTTTATTTTATTATAACAAACTAAAACTAAAAAAAAGAACTTATTTGAAGTTATCTACTGTGCATTACGAAGATACAGGGACAGAGAGGGTTAATAGCTCTCCTCTCCCACAAGGAGGATATAAATGATGGAATTGGCTGTATTGAACTTATAAGGGGGCTGAGACATGAAGGTCACTTATTTCAAATGGCATAATAACTACGATCTACTGATAGGTGTTTCCTATCAAGCAACACGATATAAGCCGGGCTGGTTATTAATCGAAGGCGTGCTGTATCGGGAAGAATGCTTTACAGAAGCAGTGTAACGGACGATTTATTGGGATGAGACCATCTTCAGTTTTTACCCATTAAAGATATACCATAGTAATCCATAAGCTATTGTGAAGTAAGCAATTACACCCAGTAAAGAGATGGATAAAAGAATAATGATAACTTTCTTGCCGTTCATAAAATTCACCTCTTAATTCGAATAAAAAACCTCTCCCAATTTTTAGTGTAGGGGAGAGGCCAAGAAAGAAAGATTGGGCACAGCCCTCATCATCCAACTTGATTATAAATTAATAAATACTTACCATCAATTGATTTTATAACTGGAGGTCATACCTAATGAGCGATTGGTACTCAGGAATCAAAAGCAAGGAGATAGAATCTACAGGTGGTGGGCAAGGAAAGATTAAGAGCTCACAACTCACGGAGGCAGAGAGAGCAAACCTAGATTTGAAATATCCCAAACCTATTGGTAAAGCAGCCGAGCGGCCATTTGTGATAAAGGGATCCGTAGAATGAGATACAAGGACACTCAAAAAGCATTGTCGGACGGGCATAGACAATTTATTTTTACTGCAAGTCCTGGAAAACCTGTAGAAGTGCTGAAGTGGGGACCGAGCTGGGTGAGATTTAAGGATGCCTATAACACATATCCAATCAGCACAAACATGAAGATGTTTTCAATGTTGGCGGAAGGTATTTACACAGAAAAAAGCCCCGACTCAGTATCAGGGCAATAGCAGCTTTTATCCTCTACCAAAATTATACCACAAAGGGGAATGAGGATGAACATCGTCAATAGCAAGGCTCCTGTATTAAATGTAACAGACTTAGGTCCAGCAACTGCCATTAACTATCAACTCTCCCTCAAATTCGCTGAACGAGCGTATAGGAATGCAGATGCGGACGATAAGAAAGTAATATCAGGCATGGTATCTGATTGTGAGTTCGTGGTGGAATGGCTATCTACTGGTCGGAGGCCTGGTAACAAAAGAGGAATTGAACGGCGAGCTGCTTATCAGAATGAAAAGCCTATGGATCCGCTTCGAATGCAAGCCTTCACTTCTAGAAGTACAGCCGGTAGTCCAAGTAATCTTAGTGATTGGGAGATGTTCCAGCTCAAAGACGCGCTGTCGACTTTGAGTCCACGGGAGCGGGAGTGCTATACACTGGCTCATGGAGAATGCTTCTCTTTTGGTGAAATTGCAAAAATGCTAAATATTACAAAAAGTTCTGTTGAGTCCTATATCAATCGAGCCCAAGAGAAAGTATCAGTAGAATTACAAAACAGCCTCTTTTTTATTAGAGTATAAAAAAAGAAAGGGTCGGTTCATGACGCCGACCACTTCCTGTTTCTGCTAAGGGCGGTTGCGTTTCTGAATTACCGAACACAATAAAACGCCACATAGCATCGTCATTACAATCCCAAACGAGTTTCCGTTCATACTTACCAGTTCTGCATGAATCCATGCAAAGAATGAGGGGCCGTATGTACCCGTAAGGAATAAAACAAAATCCAGCAAAAAATTAGCAGTGCGATTCCAACTGTTCATATAATTATCCTCCTTTATTTGGCCCCGGGTAACGGCTGTCAGCTATTACCCAGGTAAATTTGGATTTTTATTATAATGAAAGTTGGGTTATCAATCTGCTATATCTTGCTAGGTGAGGGGAGGGTTACCAAAATCAAAGAAAGATAAACATAGAACAGTTGGCGGCTTGCCCTGCTAAAAACAAGCCTTCAATTCAAAAAAAGGTTCTTTCTAAAGTATTAGAAAGTACCTCAACTTACCATTGGTCGCTATAAAACTCGCCGATTAAGCGAAAGGGTCTTAAACGTAATTCGCTCTCAGAGCGGAAACGATCCATTTTAAAAATATAAATTTTCATGTGTTATCAACTCCTTTAATTTAGAGTAACTTTATCCCCTCACGAATTTAATTATAACTCTTCTAAATGGATTCGACAAACATAAAAAGTCACAGAACACTTTTTATGCCATACGAATGCCACCTATTGGTATAAGCTATAATTGATGTATATTTAATAGGTTTATGACGGGTGAGAGTCGCTGAAAGGCGACTCTTTTTGCGTGAATATTTGAAGAACGTACAGGAAAAAATCTACCATTGTCGTATTCTCTATTTATAAGGGGGAATTATTTTGACATTGGTAAATGCGGTTCATGTATCAACAGGGATTGTAATGTCCGGAGATAGTAGGACTTCGGGGAATGGTTTTATAGTTTCTGATTCTACAAATAAAGTTTTCTTATTATTTAATAGAATCGGAGTTGTAACTGCTGGACAGGCTTATATAAATTCCAGACCGATCGAACATTACATTAACACATTTGAAATTTTATATGAGGATAGTGATGAAGCGAGTGTCCACGAGATAACATACAAATTATTGGAGTATTTCAAAGAAACTTCTTCCGATTCTAACTTATATCTTATGGTTTCTGGTTATGACGGAAACGAGCCCTATTTGTATGATTTTAATACCTTAGAAGGGTATGGTATACGTAGATTAAATGTTACTGATCAGGGTGAATTGAGTTACGGTCTTATTTGGAATGGGGAGATAGAAGTAGTAAGTCGGCTTACCTCTTCCAGTGAGTTTGTGCCTCTTTTCGATACCATGAACCTTCAAGATGCTATTGATTATTCTAGGCATCTAATCAGGTAACAATTGACCAAATGAGATTTGAACCAAGGTTTCCAACTGTTGGAGGAGAGATAGATACCCTTTTAGTACGTCCTGAAGGATCGGGTTACGTGTATAAGAAGACTTTTACTTATAAACCTTAGATTATTAATTAAATGGTTAGATTGGAGTCGCTGAAAAGCGGCTCTTTTTGTATTGTAAATAGCCCATAATCTAAACCCCAAAAGCTGCAGAGGTGACGGTGAAGTAAGGTACATGGATAAGCAGGGAAAAACTTCCTTGATGTCGAAATTTGATGTCGAAGGGAGGTGGATTTATGACAGATGTTAGTCCTAAGCTAAATGGAGCATTACTTGCTGAAAAAAGTTATTATGGATACTATCTTCTCGGAAAGACTGTTGCAGAAATTGAAATTTTATCCTTTAGTGGTGGAGAGTCATTTGGAAATCAGGCTAAAATCATTATTAAGAATAATCAAAGCATTTCTACAGGAAAGGATTATCCGACATTAGAATTAGCTTTAGATGCAATTGTTCAACTTCTTGAGAAAGAAATTAAAGATGATCCGTTTGTTCTTAATGCGATCAAAGTATATTGAAAATATGTTATTAGTAGCACCTTCGGGTGCTTTTTTTTATGCCAATAAAGACCTTCTGTGAGCCGATTTAAGGATTTGTTTGGTTGTGCGTCCGAATGTGAGGATAAAGCTGGAGAAGGGCAGATTGGAGAAATCCACGCAGCGTGCTGAGGAATTTGAGCCTGACCCTGCAGCAAAACCGACTTAACATAAAATGAGGTCGAAATTAAGGTGCATTTGCCCAATTTCGACCTCATTTATTTACCGAGCATTTATAGACTAACCGGCTTGTCTTTGTCTCGATCTTGAATGCCTTTTAGCTTTCCGGCTGGTAGGCGAGAAAATAATGATGAAATCTTCAATTTTCGAGAAATGCGCTCTTCTACAATGAAGTTTACTAATTCAAAGAGCTGGGCTGCTATGTCCGGATCATCGCGAAGGTCAATTTCACCAGGGTGAACCGATTCATTACCTATAACCCGGACAATATCCAGCGCTTGTTGAATTTCTTCAGGCAAGCCTTTGTTTACCAATGATCCAATGTCTTTATTGATATCCTTTCCTGTTTCTCCAAGCTCGACCATTAATTTTTGTATTGCTAATCTCAAAAGCGCTGCTGCACCTCTTGGGGATAAATTAGCAATATTGCGTGCTTCATTGTAGTCGTCAATTAGGGATAGCGGCATATCAGAATGTGCTGGCGGAGCTGTTTTAACATTCGGTATAACCAATAGTTGGTTTTCCCAGAAGGCAATATTATTACAGTGACTACAAAGACTTACATCATATTTGTTAATTATTCTCAATCCAGAATTAACATTATGGAGGATGTCCCCCCATTCTTGATGAGCAAGAACACCGCAGTAAGGGCAACGAAAAGACGATTCTTTATATTTCGGAGGGTGGAAGGCTGAAGTCATTAATTCACTATTCCTTTCTTTTTGTTTATATAGACTTTATTCTTTTTAATGATTCAAAATCCTTCTTGATAACACATATTCGGGGGTGGTGATAATGTAATGCCAAGAGCACGCGATCCAAACCGTGACCGCGCACTAGAGATATGGCGTGAACACGGTGGGGAAATAACAAACAGGCAGATAGCCGAGCAACTGGACATTGACGAAAAGAAGGTAGCCGTCTGGAAGCAGCGTGATAAATGGAGTGTTGTACAACAATCAATAAATAACGTTGTACAACAGCCAAAGAAGAATGTTGTACAACAAAAGAAACAGAAGTCCAAGAAACAGAATAAAGAAGTAGCTCGGGGCGATCCGCCGGAAGAAGAAGCTGAGCTAACTGATAAGCAAAGAATGTTTGTCCTTGAATATATGCGAGACTTCAACGCTACTAGAGCAGCATTAGCTGCCGGGTATTCAAAGAGAGCTGCTTATTCCATAGGATGGGAAAACCTGAGGAAACCTGAAATTCAGGCGGAAATCACAAGGTTGAAGGAACAGATGGTTGGTGAGCTCGGTCTGAGCGTTCATCGAGTTATAGCTGAGTACCTTAAAATAGCTTTTGCTGACACTACTGATTATGTAGACTTCGGTACAACGGAAGAGCCAGTAATCGGTATAGATGGACCTACTTATGATGAAGAGGGCGATCCGGTAACCAAAACAGTTAGTTTTGTCCACTTTAAGTCAGCTTATGAGGTAGACGGTACTCTAATCAGTGAAGTGAAGCAAGGCCGTGATGGTGTAAGCATCAAGTTTTACGATAAGATGCGAGCGCTGAAAGAGCTGGAGAAGTACCTAGGTTATATGGATGAAGAAACTAAGCTCCGCGTTCAGAAGTTGCAGCTTGAAATTAAGGGTATGACGCCTCCGGATGCCAGCGATTTACCGGATGATGGATTCATAAGTGCTCTAAAGGGGACTGCAAAGGAGGTATGGAGCGATGATTCAAGTGGATCGAGCGGCACAGACACTGGTCGAAGCGCTGATGCTTAATCCAGATAGCTGCACAAAGTTAAAAATTATTAGTGCTTTGGATTTCCTAGGATATGGGGAAATAGCAGAAGCGTGGTGTAAGAATGGCGACAAGAACGACAAAACGTAAAACTGCAATCTTCAAATGGAAACCACTCTCCTCTAAGCAGATTAAGGTGCTTACTTGGTGGATGCAGGGGCATAGCCCTCACGCAGATAAGGATGCTTTGATTTGTGATGGTGCTGTCCGCTCTGGTAAAACTTCATCAATGTCCTTTTCATTCGTAGTTTGGGCCACTGAAACATTCAATGGCGAGAACCTAGGGATGGCTGGTAAGACCATAGGAGCCCTGAGACGTAACCTTATAGGTCCTCTGAAGCAAATGCTGTACTCCAGAGGATACACTGTAGTGGATCATAGGGCAGAGAACTATCTTACTATTAGCAGAGGACCAGTAAGTAACGATTTCTACTTGTTTGGGGGTAAGGATGAACGAAGTCAGGATTTGATACAAGGGATCACACTTGCAGGAATGTTTTTTGATGAGGTGGCCTTGATGCCGCGCTCATTTGTAGAACAAGCGACAGCTCGATGTTCAGTAGATGGGGCAAAGTATTGGTTTAACTGTAACCCAGCTGGACCATATCATTGGTTTAAGTTGGAATGGCTGGATCAACTGGTAACGAAGCTTGCGCTACACCTGCACTTTACTATGGATGATAATCTCTCCTTGTCAGAACGTGTTAAGGAGCGCTATCGCAGGATGTACAGCGGGATATTCTATAAGCGCTATATCCTGGGACTCTGGGTGCTGGCAGAAGGCGTTATATACGACATGTTTGACCTGGACAAGCACACTGTTAAGACAGAGGCTCGCCGCTACAGCAAATATCATATCTCTTGTGACTACGGCACCCAAAACCCGATGACGTTCGGGCTGTGGGGGCTTTTTTCTGGTGTCTGGTACAAAGTGAAGGAATATCACTATGACGGCCGCCAGCGGAGCCAGCAGAAGACGGATGATGAATATTATCATGACATGGTTGGGTTTGTCGGGGATATCCCAATTCAGAGCCTCATCATTGACCCTTCGGCTGCTAGTTTCATAGCGACAGTACGGAAATATGGAAAGTTCATAGTGAAGAAGGCGAAGAATGATGTTCTTGAAGGAATCCGTAATGTAGCGACAGCGCTGATTACCAGGAAAATTCTCTATAATGACTGCTGCAAGGAAACATTCCGGGAGTTCTCTTCCTACATATGGGATGAAAAAGCAGCTGATAGAGGAGAAGAGAAGCCCATTAAGCAAAATGACCACCAGATGGACGGTGACCGCTATTTTGTGAACACCATTGTAATGCGTCCAGCTTCATTCTCATTTGATTAATAGGAGAGGAGGAAACTAATTGAGCACAACGGAAGAAGTTATCCGGATCATCGAAAAAGGTGCACGATCAGCTATGACTGACGAAGAAATAATCAAGCAGGAAATCGATGACTGGATGTCTTCTCAAGAGCGGAAAGACATGATAATCGGAGAACGGTATTACCGGAATAAAAGCGACATCTTGGATCGTAAACGGATGACTATTGGTGATGGTGGGGCGATGATTGAAGCCACTAACCTTGCAAATAATAAGATCGTTCATGGATTCTTGCGAAAGCTCGTTGATCAGAAAGCCGGTTATTTGCTGAGTAAGGAAATGAGCATCCAGACCAAGAACAAAGTTTATGATGAACTGTTGACAGGAATTTTTGATAAAGGGTTTAAACGACTATTAAAAAGCCTGTTGAAGGAGAGCATAAAAAAGGGTCGCGCATGGTTGCATGTTTATTATGACGAAGAGGGCCGATTTCGCTTTAAGAAACTTCCGTCTGAAGAAATCATTCCACTATGGAAAGACGCTGCTCATACAGAACTGGATGCGCTTATCCGTGTTTATGAGATAGATGCCTATGAAGGGAAAAAGAAGACAACTATCAAAAAGGTTGAATTCTGGCATTCTAAAGGTGTTAACCGTTATGTGATCGGAACAGGAAGTTTAACGGTACCGGCAACGAGCGGACTCATTAAGGATGTGGAATTGGGTGAATTTAGTAGTCATTTTGAAGCTATTGACGGAGTTAAAAAGGATGAATATGCACTTAACTGGGAGCGCATCCCCTTCATATGTTTTAAATACAACGAGGATGAGATTCCGCTGATATCACTCCTGAAATCACTAATCGACGATTACGAGAAGAAAAAATCGGATAACAGTAACAACCTGGAGGACCTGCCTAATAGTATTTATAAACTTAAAGGCTATGATGGGACTGATCTTGGAGAGTTTCGCCGTAATCTTTCTCTTTATCGAGCTATTAAGGTCTCCGCTGAAGATGGAGCTGATGTAGATACTCTAAATATCGATATCGAAACAGAAGCTTACAAACTCCATATGGATATGACCCGAAATGATATTTATGAGTTCGGGCGGGGAGTAGACTCGCAATCGGATGAGTTTTCCACTGCTCCGAGCGGAGAAGCGTTGAAGTTCCTATATGAAGATTTGAATCTGGATGCCAATGATATCGAAAATGAATTCCAAGCTGCGCTTGAACAATTACTTTGGTTTGTGAATAACCACATCGAGAATACAACAAGCACTGATTTTTCCAGAGAAACGGTTGAATTCATTTTTAACCGCGACATGGTTACAAACGAATCTGAAATCATTGTAGATGCTAAAAACAGTGTTGGCATTATATCAAATGAAACCATAGTGGCAAATCATCCATGGGTTACAAATCTCAAAGAGGAACTGAAGCGTCTTAAGACCGAGGAAGCAACAAACCTTGAGGAGGATCCATACAAACCGCCTAATAAGGATGATCCTCAACCGGTAGGGGGCTGATGAAGAATGAAATCAGTTGCTTACTGGTCAAAACGGATGGAACAACTCAACGAGTCTCTATTAGATAAAGGTGTTCCATTTACGAAGGCGATGAATAAGGAATACCGGAAAGCTCAGATATCCATCCAGACGGACGTTAACAATTTCTATCAGCGGTTCGCAGATAATAACGGGATCGTTAGTTTATCCGCTGCTAAACAAGTTCTCAAAGCAGGCGAGCTCAAAGAATTCAAATGGACCGTTGAGGATTACATTGCTCGTGGTAAAGAAAACGCCATAGATCAGCGGTGGATGAAGGAACTAGAGAATGCCAGCATAAGAGTGCGTGTGACTCGCTTAGAATCCATCCAATTGCAGATGAAGCAACATGTCGAGGAATTATCTGCTAAGCGTCTGGCAGGGACAACAGAGCTACTAGGCAACGTCTACAAGGATGGTTACTATCGAAGTGTTTTTGAACTGGAAAAAGGTATCGGTATAGGAGCTTCATTTGCTAAGATCGATAAAAGGCAGTTGGAAGCTATCCTATCAGCACCTTGGGCACCGGATGGCAGCAACTTTTCTCAACGTATATGGACTGATCGCGTCAAACTGACTGGAACGCTTCGTAATATCTTTACTCAGGGATTAATTCGTGGTGATACATCTAAGCAAATGGTAGAGCAACTTATGGAGCGCTTTGATGTGTCACGGAAGAATGCAGAACGGTTGATACTGACGGAATCAGCATACTTCGCAGGCCAATCTCGCATAGCTGGCTACAAAGAACTTGGGGTGGAACAATACCGCTACACTGCCACACTAGACAGCCGTACATCCATTACTTGCCGAGATCTAGATGGTAAAGTATTTGATGTTGAAGATGCTCAAGTTAATGTTAATTATCCACCTATGCATGGTCACTGCCGATCCACGACTATACCGCACTATGAGGACAACATCAAAGAGCGGGTAGCTAGGGATGAAGATGGCAAAACGTATAAGGTTCCAGAGGATATCAACTACAATGACTGGGCTGAAAAGTACGCTCCCGAAGCTACTGAGACAGTTACTGTTGAAACCCCAACTAAGCAAGCGCCGGAGACTCCATTGCCTACTATCGAGATTCCAGGTGGACCAACAAAGGATATTCCAATACCACAGCAACAATCGATGTCCTTACCTACTATGGATGATTTCGAAGCTGGAGTAGAGGAACCTCGACGGGGTGTGGTAAACCGGAAATATAATCCGCGTGCCAGCTACTTCGCAGACTTGCCGAATCTGTCAGATGATGTCTTGGAAAAGGTATCAGATGTGAACCGCGAAGTTGCACGAAGTGGATACAAGGAAGCAAAAGAAATTCTTGTGATGCTGGATAAAACCACTGGGGAAGAAATCGCTCGCCTTTCTGGTTCCGTCAATAAGGTAACATTTAGCAAGGAAGTAGATCAAAAACTCCGAAAAGCTTCACCTAGATCAGTTATATTGACACACAACCATCCACGAGGAACGAGGGTCAATGTTAAAGACTCCATGAATCTGGGTGATTACCTCTCAATTGATACTGTGGTTGCTACAGGGCATAACGGAGGGATAAGCTTTGTAAATGCGGCTAAATCAACCGCTGATGGAGTGGCGCTTCGTAGTGTACTCCCTGGCATTTTCTTGGAGATCAATGCAGTGTTACAAAAGGATAAGAAGTATGCTACAATGTCAAAAACAGCACAAGATGAGTACTTTGATTACCAGGTGCTGCTAAGGCTAGCAAAAGAAATGGGGTGGGTATATGAGGAAGACTTCACAGCAACAAAAACCGATCCGCGAATATGATGACGTACCTCTAAGTCCGGATTTCAGTAAGACCGGCGATGATTTTGTTGATCATTTGATGCAGCAGCTTCCGCCGTTGCCTGATCACCTGAAGGATAAAACAAAAGATTATTCATAGAAAGCACTCTCCTATATGCGAGGGTGCTTTTTATATTGCCAGAAAGGGGGATAAGGTGATGGCTACTTTAGGTCCATACAATCAAGGTGGATTTGAAATTAAAGAAATAGATGGTAAAACAGCGTATATATTTTATTCAACGCCAGCGCTGATTTTTATAAGCGGCTGTGGAGATGGTAAATCGGAGTATTTTAGTGTTGGAGGCCAAGAAGTGGTGAATGCTGATGAGATAACTATCAATTATCAAACTAGCAAACCAACTATGTACACGACAACTTCATATGCATGCGGCGTTTTTAGAGACTAATTAACATTGGGCCACGGTTGAGACTGCCGTGGCCTATTTGCTCATGAACCGGAGCATATCGGTTCACTCCCTAAGCTGGAGAGCAGCTATACAAATCTATGGAGGTAGATGATATATGGATTGGTTGAAAGCGATTTTGAAGGTAGCGGGCTTGGATGACGCGAAGATTGACGCAATTGCTGGGGATGCAGGCAAGGAGCTGCCGAAGCATTTTGTTCCTAAGAGCCAGTATAACGATGTCTCAGAGGCTAAAAAGCAAGCCGAAAAAGACCGTGATACAGCATCTGGGCAGCTTGAGGACTTGAAAAAGGCTGCAGGTGACAATGAAGTCCTGAAAAAACAGATCGAGACGCTTCAGGAAGCAAACAACACAGCCAAGACTGATTATGACGCTAAAGTGAAGGACCTGCAGTTGAGCACTGCTCTGAAGCTGGCTCTAGCTGGTGATGTGCATGAGAACGCACTTGATATGGCACTCGGAGCAATTGACAAAACAATGATTGAACTGGATGACAGCGGCAACGTAAAGGGAGGGCTGGAAGATCAGGTGAAGTCCCTGCGAGAGAGCAAGGGCTTTTTGTTTACAGAAAAACAGGAAGTGAAGCCACCAGCATTCAAAGGAACTACACCATCTGATAGTAAGCCAAGCGGAGGCGGAGGACAACAACCAGAAAACTTTGGAAAACTTCTGGCTGATCAAAGGAACGCCGGGGGTAAAGATTTGGAAAAGGCAAGAGAATCATATTTCAATTAAGGAGTGATAAGTAATGAGTAAATTTACTACAACGACATACGGAAATAGAAAGCAGATTCATAAATTTCCGGACCATTACGTCAATTTGGCTGTGACTGTAGATAACACAGGGATCACAGCAAATGCAGAAGGCAAGAAGATTGTTCCTGCTGGAACTATTCTCGGAAACGGGATTCTGATTGATCAGACAAAACTTGCCAAAAAAGCAGTTACTACAACCGGAGTTTCAAATGCAGAAGGTATTTTGTTCAATGATGTTGATGTAACCGACGGGTCAGCACCGGGTGCAATGATGATTCACGGATTTGTTGACCTAGTAAAAATACCAACTGCTCCGACGGCTGAAGAAATTTCAGCTTTGAAGCAGATTACATTTCTGAAATAAGAAAGGGGAAAATATCATGAAAACAATTTTTAATCTTGTTGATGCGGAAAGCATCGGCACGTATTATAACACTGTCACATCTGAGGAAATTCCTTACCTTGGGGAAACACTTTTCCCATCTAAGAAGCAAAAAGGCCTTACGCTGAAATGGATTAAAGGTTCAAAGGGGCTGCCAGTTGCACTCATGCCGTCTGCATTTGATGCAAAAGCCACATTGAGGGACCGTATTGGATTCAAGGATGTTAAAACAAAGATGCCGTTCTTCCGTGAAGCAATGAGCATCGGAGAGGAAGAGCGTCAGGAACTTCTTGAATTGATGGCATCTACAAACGAGCAATATTATATGCCGTTGATCAATAACATTTACGACGATGCGACTACGCTTGTGAAAGGCGCACTAGTCAACCCGGAGCGGATGCGGATGCAACTCTTGTCTACCGGTAAGATTTTGATTACTGCCAATCGCCAAAATTATGATTACGACTATCAAATGCCTGATAATCACAAAGTTACTTTGACTGGCTCTGACAAATGGTCTGATCCTGAAGCTGATATTGTTGGAGATATTCAGGAGATCCAACAAACCATGGATGAGGACCGTGGCGTTCAATTAACTAAAGCAATCTGCACACGCAAAACATGGGGATATATCATGAAGAACAAAGCGATTCGTCTCGATATGAATCCGCTAGGCGGCCAAAACATCATCATGACTGATGCTCTCATGAGACAGTACCTGCTGAATAAATTGGGGATTTCTATTTCGGTGTACAACAAGAAATACGAACTGCAGGATGGAAGTTCTCATTTGTATTACCCTGATGACTACATTACGTTTATTCCGGATGGCACTCTAGGTAACACTTACTTCGGTACAACGCCTGAAGAAGCTGATCTTATGAGTGGTGCAACTGTAGCGCAAGTTAAAATTGTTGAAACTGGTGTGGCCATCACCACTATTAAAGAGCCACACCCTGTCAACGTTCAAACTATTATTTCTGAAATTACATTACCATCGTTTGAGTCTATCGATAACATCTACATCGTTAAAGTAGCATAAGGAGAGGCTAACGCCTCTCTTACCCCAATTGAAAGGATGATTAAAAATGGCTGAAGAAAAACGTATTGATATTACACTGATTACAGCTGCTAAATATAACCGTAAGTTCTACAAAGTTGGAGAGGTGATCTCCATTCTTCCAAGTGAAGTGGACTCTCTCATTGAAGACGGAGTAATTAGCCGGGATGATGTGCCAGACAAGGGACAAAAAGCGGTAAAAGAGTAAGGGGGATAGACCATGTCGTCATTTCCAAATGAGGATATTCTTAAATACCTTCCGAAGCTGAAACAATTGCTGTCTATACCGCTGGATGATACCGCCAAAGATGCCCGGTTACTCTTTGCATTGGAAACTATTGTTCAAGAAATCAAAACCTATTGCAATATTTCTAGTATCCCGGAGGCTCTGGATAACGTGCTATTGCATATAGCAGAGGATTACTACCGGACAAAGTACCCAACAGAATTCGAACAGACCGCGCCAGCAGTTACTAGTATCAAGCGTGGGGATGTTACAACAGCGTTCGGATCCGCTAAGGCTACGGTTACGGTCGGATCTGGAGCAGCTTTTGTGAGGAATTATGCAGCTCAGCTAAATGCCTTTAGAAGGCTGAGGTGGTAATATGCCGAGCTTTGGGAATGTACCAGCGGAGAGGGCAGCGCTAGAGAGCACCTATGAAGGCTTATGTACTGTTACGGAGATGAAAGATGTAAAAGATCCAGTTAGCGGTAAAACACAGCAGCAGCCAATAATTGTGTTAGCTAACAAGCCGTGTGGACTCTCTCAATCAACTCTTCCTAGCGCGACACAGACCGTAACATCAGACAAGGTGGAATACGATGCTAAGCTGTTTATCTCTCCTGATGTAGTTATTAAGCCAGGTAGTCGAATAACGATCGTGCAGGATGGTATGACTTTTGAAGGTGAGCAAGCTGGGAAGCCATTTAAATATCCGACTCATCAGGAGATTAAGCTAAAAGAGGTCCTGAACGCATGAGTATGGGGAAATTCGATTTCTCCGATGTTAAAAAGCTTCAGAAGAACCTTCAACGGATGCAAAATGAATTTCCAGCATTTATGGAGGAGTGTATTCGTGAGCTTGCAGGACGGTTACTGGCAAAGACTATAGCTAGAACTCCGGTTCTAAGCGGAGACTTGAGGCGAGGTTGGCAGATCGGTGAAGTTGTTAGATTACCTGGTGGCGGTATCCACGTAGAGATCACAAATAATGTTGAATATGCGCTCTATGTAGAATTCGGACACGTTACTAGACTACGGACCGGTTGGGTTAACGGAAAATTCATGTTGACCTTATCCGAGCAGGAACTTGAAAGAGAGTTGCCAGGGATCATGGAGAAGAAGCTTAAGAAATACATGGAGAAACACTTGGGGCGGTGAGTATGCAGGATATCAAAAACGCACTCATAAAAAAGCTTTCGTTATTTACTCCGGAGTATCCGGTTTATGACGAAGCAGTGGAGCAGGGCATGCAGCAGCCGTGCTTTTTTGTGCTGCTGTTAGAAGGTAGCCAAGCTCGGGGTATAAATCGGCGGTATCAGCGTTTCAATCCATTTGACGTTCATTACTTCCCGAATCGAGATTCAAAAGCTCCTCGGGAAGAATGTGAACTTATGGCCGAACGGCTATATTCAGAATTGGAATATGTAAGTGGATACAGCGGTATGTACCGTGGTACTAAGATGCGGTACGAAATTGTTGATGGGGTACTCCATTTCTTCATCCAATTCAACGTCCATCTGATCCGGGATAAAGCACCAGATATTAAAATGCAGACTATGAAGCAAGGAGGCGGTATTAAGTGAGTGAGAAATGCATTAAGGCAGCTGAGACACCGATTGAGGGGTCATTTACCAAAGAGCAGTTCTTAGCTTCTGCTAAGTATTCACATCAAGACAAAGACGTCTTATCGGCGCTGCTGGAGCCAGAGAAACTGTATACAGCTTTTGAGGCGCAACAAGTGATCGATGATTTTAAGAATAAGGAGGCTGAGTAGATTATGGCCGGTGGAACATGGACCACTCAAAATAAAGTAAGACCCGGTGTATATGTTAACGTGGAAACGTCTGGCGGGGCATTGGGTACAGTTGGCAGCAGGGGAATAACCTCTCTAGCGATAACACTCCCATGGGGAGCAGCGAAGGTCATAACACCGATTATAGCTGGTGAGGATACATTCAAAACACTTGGCTATGACATTACAGCCCCGGAACTATTGCTGGTGCGTGAGGCGTTTAAAAGAGCTCGGACAGTGTTGCTCTATAAGCTTGATGAAGGAGTTAAGGCAACTGTAACAATAGGTGCTTTGGTGCCCACAGCAAAATACGGCGGTACTCGGGGGAACGATCTAAAGGTTGTAGTACAAACCACCATTGATGATAGTAGCAAATTCGATGTGAAAACGTTGCTGGATAACGCAGTAGTGGAAACGCAGGTGGTCGCTAACATCGCTGGGCTCAAATCTAATGACTGGATTGTCTGGGGCGGGACTGGTGCTTTGACAGCAAGCGCAGGTGCTCCTTTAGTGGGTGGTGCTAATGGTACTGTGACTAATGCTGATCATACTGCTTATTTAGCTGCACTAGAGCTGTACGATTTCCAAACAGTTGCACTTACATCCACGGACAATGCGCTCAAAGCGGTATATGCTGCCTTTGTACGGCGTTTAAGAGAGTCGGAAGGTAAAAAGGTACAGGCTGTACTTGAAAACTACCCTGTAGCCGATTTCGAAGGTGTAATCAGCGTTAAGAATGGTGTGGTTCTCTCCGATGGGACGACATTAACAGCAGCGCAAGCTACGGCATGGGTAGCCGGTGCAAGTGCAGCAGCTGAAATGAATGAGTCTCTGACTTATTCGGCATACGATGATGCCGTAGATGTGGCGCCACGCTACACCAACTCACAGATTGAAGCAGCTTTAAAAGCTGGAGAATTTCTCTTTACACCGTCCGTTAATCGGGCTGTGGTGGAACAGGATATTAATACTTTCCTCTCTTACACACCAACAAAGGGGAAACAACTTCATAAAAACCGTGTGCTCCGCGTACTGGATGGCATTGCAAATGATTTGAAGCGTATCTTTGAATCATTTTACATCGGTAAGGTATCAAACAATGTTGATGGACGAGCTCTGTTTCGTAAAGAGGCAGTGATCTATCTAGATAATCTTCAGGGCATCTCTGCTATTCAAAACTTTGATGCCCAGACGGATATCACGGTACTTCCTGGTGTTGAATCAGATGCCATCTACGTCGAAGCTAATATCCAGCCGGTAGACAGTATCGAAAAAGTATATATGAAAGTGCAGGTGAGATAAATGTCGTTCTTAAAAGCAAATGACACGATTAGCGGACAAGAGGGGCGGGCTTACGCCACTATCAATGGTCAGGTAGAGGAAATGTTCTACATCAAGACTCTTGAAGCATCAGTTGAAAAGGAGAAGGCTGAAGTTAAAACATTGGGCCGTCGTGGTACTCAGCATAAAACTACTGGATGGTCGGGTACTGGTAGTATGACAATCTACTATGTAACTAGCAGATTCCGTCAGCTGATGCTAGATTATATTAAAACGGGTAGAGATACTAACTTTGATATTACCGTTACAAACGAAGATCCAGGGTCCACTATCGGTTCACAAACAGTAACGTTACTAGGGGTAAACCTAGATAGTGTGGTGATGGTATCCTTGGATACTGAATCAGATGCATTGGAAGAAGATATCGATTTTACATTTGAAGATATTGATATGGGTCAATCATTCACCGCGCCAACCAATTAAATTAAAACGGAATTATAATAGGAGGAATTATTAATATGAGTTTACAAGAGTTTTTGAACGAAAATCCTGTGGATGGCTTGACTGATGAAGTTGTAGTATCGTCACGTTTTAAGGATAAAGAGGGAAAGGTTCTTTCTTTTAAGATCAAGGCAATGACAGATCAGGAATTCAACGAAACTCGCAAGTCTTGCACGATCCCAAAAAAAGGACGTAAATTTGAATTTGATTCAGGTCGATTTAATCTGCAGACAATAATCCGGAATTGCGTAGAGCCCAATTTTAAAGATGCTACCAGTATTAAAAAATTGGGATGTGCATCCCCTGAAGAGTATGTACAGAAGGTGCTGTTAGCTGGGGAGATTGCAACATTGGCTCAAAAGATCAGTGAGTTGAGTGGTTTTGATGCAGAAATGTCAGACTTGGTTGAAGAAGCAAAAAACTAATACGGGAGGGTGATGCTGATGCGAATTATGCATATTACGCCCTCCATAAGTTCCATAAGTGGCCTCATGAATATATGGCTCTTTCGCGACAAGAAAGGGCCTTTGTCATGGCTGCGGTTAATGAACGTGTTGAGAAAGAAAAGAAAGATGCAGCAAAAGTAAAAGCAAAGAAATAGGAATTATTACCCTCTCACGTTTTTCACTATGTGGTAGAATATAGGGAAAAAGCAACGGAGGTTGTGCATGGGTATCTTTAAGAAGAAAGAGGTTAACGGTAGTTTTGGCGCTTCTCTATTCCATACAGAGGGATTGCCGATTGCTGAAAATACTCATTGTGAACTCAGAATAAACGAGGGGAAGTTAGTAATCACTGGTGGTGGATCCGAATTTATTGTCAATTTGTCGCAGATCCAAGCTGCTGATTTTAAGACTGATGTTGAGATTGCGCATATCGTGAATAGCAGCGCAGCGAAGGGTATTGCCGGAGGGCTTTTATTCGGTCCTATCGGATTAGTTGTAGGTGCAAGAGCAACTAGTAAAAAGGAGCGAACGGTAACCCCTTACTTGATTATGAACTACATTAATTCTGCAAATGAACTTGCTGTATTAATGTTCCGGGACAATCCCAAATCATTTGAAGCGGCAAAATTCATTGATAAGATACGACCTATAATATCAAATAATCCAAAGCAAACAATTCAACTATAAATAATTTAGAGGTCGCCTATATGGCGGCTTTTATTTTTTTCAGGAGGTGATAATTGAGTGACAACAGTATCCAGTACCCTTAAAATGCTTGACAGCTTTTCAAGTCCTATGCAGCGTGTCGCTAACCAGGTACTAGAAGTTACAGCGCGTATGGAGAGGTTGAAGCGAGTTGTAGAATCTCCTATCTCTATAAGGATGGACGCGAGTCAAGCTGTTCAGCAAGTGGAACGCCTTCGACAACCTGTATTAAGGATTACCATTGATCACGCAGGACTCCTACAACAAGTAAATGTCGCAAGAGCGCTCATCGAATCACGATTGCGAAACATACAAGCAAACATCGATTTGGAGATGCCACCTGCTTTACGTGCTACTTTTACAAGCTTACAGCGCATGGTGTTACGACTAGTTCAATCTATGGATAGACTACGAACGACTACTAGAACCGACTCAAATCAAGCCGCACAGCTAGCCTCAGCTTTGCAACGCATAGCCCGACTTGAACAACAAATTACTGATTTGCAGCGACAAGCCAACGGAGATCTTCGTGAAGCGGGGAAGTCGAGTAGTGGATGGTTTAGTAACATGAAGAACATCGCAGCGGCATATTTGAGTATTCAAGGTATTAGATTAGGAACGAAAATAAGTGATGATTACGTTAACACAATTGCTCGCCTAGATTTAATTAATGACAAGATGCAAACTACGGCAGAACTTCAAGATAAAATTTTTGAGTCCGCTGATCGTGCTAAAGGTAGCTACACAGATATGGCGGCGGTTATAAGTAGAATGGGTACTTTGGCAGGCGAAGCATTTAAGTCTAATAACGAATTAGTTGCTTTTACAGAGTTAATGCAAAAGTCATTCCGTATTGGTGGATCCAGCACGATGGAACAACAAGCTGGGATGTATCAATTATCTCAAGCGATGGCCGCAGGAAAACTCCAAGGGGATGAATTTAGGTCTATCATGGAAAATGCTCCAATGTTGGCAGCTGCGATTGCAGATGTTACTGGGAAGACAAAGGGTCAACTCAAAGAAATGAGTGCTGACGGGACTATCACTTCGGATATCATCAAGGCGGCTATGTTCAACGCAGCCGATGATATTAATGTGAAATTCGCTTCTATGCCTCGGACATTTGGCGACGTAATGAATGAATTGAAAAATTCTGCTCTTCAAACATTCGGACCATTAATCCAGCGTATTAACGATATGTTAAATAGCCCGGGAGGAACGGCGTTCATTGAAGACTTTAAATCAGGAATTGCTGGCGCCGCAGACGCGGCGAATAATTTGTTGACTGCATTAATTAATGTATATAACTTCATGTCTAGCTATTGGCCAATACTCGAACCTATTGTTTTAGGGATTGTGACTGCATTAGGTTTATATAAAGGTGCACTTATTGCAATTTCTGTATGGAGCGGTATAACCTCGGCGGTTGAACTTGCGTCTGCCAGCATAAAAGCTGCATTGTCTGGTGCTACACTTTCAGCTACTTCGGCTACAGCTGCTCAAACAGCAGCGCAGTGGGGACTTAATGCCGCGATGCTCGCGAGTCCAATAACATGGATTATTCTCGCGATCATAGCCTTGATTGCTCTGTTCTATCTTGTAATAGCTGCAATCAATAAATTTGCAGGGAAATCAATTTCTGCCACAGGAGTTATTGCCGGTGCTTTTGCTGCGGTAGCGGCCTTTATCGGTAATCTGTTTTTTGGATTATTAGAATTGGTTTTTGGTGTTGTAGAGTTTTTCTTCGACATTTGGAATAGCTTCGCCAATTTCTTTGGGAATCTATTTAACGACCCAATTGGGGCTGTTATTAATTTATTTGCCGATTTAGCAGATAGTGTACTAGGGATATTGGAAAAGATCGCAAAAGCAATGGATTTTATATTTGGAAGTAGTATGGCAGAAACAGTAGCCGGTTGGCGTTCTGGTCTTGGTAGTATGGCAGAAAAGGCCGTAAAAGAATACGGTAACGGTAAATATAAGGACCAAGCAAAAGATCTTGATATAGATGCATTCTAGAAGAAAAGGGAATTGGTCTTAAGCGTTTTGATTACGGTGATTCATATAATTCTGGTTACGATAAAGGAGCGAATCTTTTTGGTAGTGGTGACAATAAAGCGGCCGATGAAGCACTAAAAGGAGCTAAAGATTCTTTTACGATATTACCACCCGGAGCAGCGACTACTGCAGAAATGGCATCTGCTGACGATGACAAGAAGAAGCTCAAAAAAGTCGATAAACTCGGTAAAGTGGAAAAGCCAATTGATATCAGTAAAGAAGACCTAAAGGTTATGCGTGATGTCGCCGAGATGAAGAACATTCAAAACTTTGTGACATTGACACCTACAATACAGGTGAAGACAGGACCAGTAACCAATGAGGCTAATGTCGATTCTATCGTTAAGAAGATCGGTAACATGCTTAATGAAGAAGTGGTCAGTACGGCTAAGGGACTGTATACCTAAAGAGGAGGGATAAGTCTTGAAAAGACAGCAAGAAAAAATAAACACTATGCTGCTAATCTTACTATTCATAGTTCTTGCTATGAACGTATGGAGTGGATCGAAAACTGTAAAACTCAACCAACGTTATGAAACATCGGTTGAGCTTCATGAGAAAAGCACTAAAGAATTTATATCTTATCTGGATGATTTGAAGAATCAGCTTCGACATCGTCTTGATCAGCCGGAATGAAGGGTTTTAAAAAGATCATGAATTCATCAAATTTTTCAATGAGTTCTTCGTGTTGTTTCTCTTGAATCATTTGAGTCTTGTCATCTTGAATTTGATTCTGATAGTCCTGAACAAGAGGATAAATCGCACTCCAAATTGTAAGAACGAACAATATCAATTGAGACCAACTCATAGAACTATTTAATTCATTGTTAGGCGTGGAAATTTCTTTATCATTTGAAATGGCATCTAAGTTATCGGATTCATCTGGAACATAAGAGGCTAATTCCTCAATCTTTTGATATACAGGTTCTGGAATTTCCTCTGTTGAATCTGAGATATTAGATAAAGACTTGAAAGTATTTCCCCAAGTGACGACATGTTGTTTCATCGCTAAGCCCGCAATGAAAGTGGAACGGACAGTTTCTTGATCCCACGCATTTAGATATTGAATAACGGGCAGCAAGGTTTGCTGAGCAGTTAAGGTTTTAGCGTAGTCATCTTTGAAAAGTGTGGCGAACATCGTGTTCTGTTCATGAATTTTAGCAAAAGGCCCTGCCATTTTCTCGAACATTTTCTGCCGCATTAAGATTTGTTGCATTGCTGGTGATGGCTCGAACATCTTTGAGAATTTTTCATTTATTCGTCGAATTTTTTCAAAAGGATCATTGTTCAATATTAGAGCCTCCTTTCTAT
>RCUU01000281.1_pt1 | contig 29208 bp, 34 predicted proteins | sample 2166211 | NCBI WGS metagenome assembly RCUU01 (sample SAMN09932620, study PRJNA488358) | compost metagenome | feature: garden; material: soil; isolation source: compost soil in phenylacetic acid-enriched culture | place: Germany: Experimental Botanical Garden Goettingen | collected 2016-01-27
GGCCCGCCGGGACTAAAGATTAACGGGGATAACCAAAAACAGATGAAAAGAGCAAGCGGCGGGGATCGCTCCCCAATCCGCTTGCTCTTTTCAGTTCGCTGGGAAGGACCAGCCGCTTCGCTCAATCAATGAGGTGATCTGGGCAAGATGGTGGCGGTTATGCCAGTTGTATCGCTGAATCGCCGTATCCAGGGTCATCGTCCCCAGCATGAGGCTTATAAAAGATCTATGAAATTGTTCCTCTTTCAAGGAACCCAGCAATACTGCGAACCTATGGTTCAGGTTCTCAAGCAGCGCCAGCGAGATTTGGACCGGCTCCTCACGGTAATCGCACTGCTCCGCCCACAGATCCTCCCGGTAGGAAGGAATCTCCGGCGTCTCTTCAGTGAGTCCCCGTTTGAATCGCAAATAGGCATTCATATTGTTGTCGGCGAGATGGTGGACCACCTGCCTCACAGTCCAGCCTCCCGGCCGGTAAGGAGTATTCAGCTGCTCCCCGGTAAGGGGCTGAACGACCTCCCTCCACACTGAAGCCATACTGCGGATCTCGTCAATGCATTCACTTCGCTCTGCAGCCGTCTGCTGCCCGTGGCTCACAAACGGGCCGATCGGATATCGCAGCTGATCTATATTTAGACCCTGATTCATGTCATCTTCTCCCCCGGCTCCGCTTAACACTTAGAACACGCTGCGTACCAAACCACCATCTGCGCGCAATGCCGCCCCATTGATGGCAGCAGACAGAGGACTGCTCAGAAAGGCTACAAACTCGGCAATTTCCTCTGGCCGGATTAATCTTTCGAGAATGGAGGTCGGACGGTTTTCCTTCATGAAACGTTTCTCTGCTTCCACCGGACTGAGATTCTCGTGGGGATATAAGGTTTGCAGCATCTTTTCCACCCCTTCGGTCAGGGTAGAGCCGGGAAGTACAGTATTCACGGTCACCTTCGTACCGCCGGTCAGCTCAGCCAGGCTCCGTGAGACGGATAACTGCATCGTTTTGGTGGCACTGTAGTGGGCCATTTCCTGTGACGGCATTACCGCTGCCTCACTCCCGATAAAGATCACCCGTCCCGCATTCTGCCGGAGCATGCCCTGCAGATAGTGACGGCTTAACCGAATACCGCTCAGTACATTGACCTCAAAAAATCTCAGCCATTCGCTGTCCGGGATCTCAAAGAATTCTGCAGGCTCAAAGATGCCCATATTGTTGATCAGGATATCCACTCCGGGAAACTGCTCCATCATTTTATCACAGCCCTGTTCATTTCCGAGATCGGCTGCAGCCGGCAGCACCTTGGCTCCGGTATACTTGTGCCTCAATTCCCCGACCACCGCGTTAACCTTGTCCTCAGAGCGCCCATTAATCAGCACCTCTGCGCCTTCACGCAGCAGGACCTCTGCGATCGCCCTGCCGATTCCGCCTGTTGATCCAGTAACAAGCGCTTTTTGACCTTTCAGCTGCAGTTCCATGAAAATTACCATCCTTTCTACTGTATCTTGGTATTACGTATGTTCGACAGAAACACCCGGCCCAAGAATAGCATAGAGCTCTTCCAGATTGCCTACGGTGTAGTCCGGCTGCACTGTATGTTTCCAGGCTGATCCGGTCCGGTTGATCCAGCAGGTCCTGATATCCGCTCTTGCCGCCCCCAGCACGTCCGAGGCGGAATCTCCAATATGCAGTATTTCCCCCGGCTGCACACCGTAGAATGCGATGACCTCATTGAACATCCGGTTAAGCCCGTCATTTTTGTAAGAACCGTAATCTTCTGAAGTAAACAGCTTTATGGGGTACGCATTATAGAAATCCGGCAGCATCAGAGTATCCGTGTCGCTGACAATGCAGACCTGATAGGCTTCAGTGATCTTCTGCAGGAAGGGTTCAGTGTCTGCATACAGGTCGGACAGCCGATGCTCGGCAAAGAGAATATCCACAGCCTGGTGGCAATCAAAGCTCATCCTTTGTTCTTTGAAGACCTTCTCCAAGCCGCTGCGGAATATTTCCCTGCTGGTGCAGAAGCTCCCGGCATCACGAATGGCAGCCGCTTGTGCAAAATAATGGCTTAACAGTAATTGACCCAGCACCATAGCCCGCTCTTCGCTAAAATCCTGCTGCAGGATCGGCCTCCAGATGTGATTCCTCCGGGCTTCAATGTTCACCAGGGTCTGGAACATGTCCAGGCTAATGACTTTGTAAGGGTTCATTGGCATTGGCTCCTTAACGGAATTTCACTTACACATTAAACCGTGCCGTCACGAACACAGCCGGAGAGTTCCAATAGATCGTGACCTCATTCGTAGAGTAGCTGAGGTCGTGATCGGCAAAGCACTGGGCGGCCGGCTTGCCTTGCAGATGCTGAACGACATATTCATCGTGCAGCCCGTGGTCAGGGCCGCCGGATACCAGCCCGGGCACCGGATCGGCAACCCCATCCCCTACAGATGGGCGGTGATGCGGGTGCATAACCGGGCGGTCGCCGAACCCGGTCACATAGCTGATGTCCAGCACATTGCGGCCCAGCAGATAATGCAGATGATCCAGCGCGCAATCCGCATAGGCTGCTTCTCCGTCGCTGAAATGCTCTGCCGCCAGCAGCAGCATGGCATTGTTCATCACCAGCATATTGCTGCCCCAGATATAATCCTCTTCCAGCAGGGAAATCCGGTAACCGTCCTCCCGGCTCTGCTGTACCAATCGTTCTGCTTCAGCAAGCAGCCCCTGCTTCAGCGTAGTATATAATACTGTCTTTGCGGCTGATTCCCCGGTCAGCAGGTACGCCAGTGTACCATATCCGCCCATATCTGCCCAGCCAAGGCTGTATTTCGGGAATGACAGCTTCGCCAGAGTCTGAACCGCCTCATGAAAGGCTTCTTCACCGGTAGTGCGGTATAGTTCTGCCGCTGCCCAGAACCGTTCGTCCTGATCATTTCCGTCCCCGTACTCACCGGTGGTAATTTCCTGCGGATTGGTGAAGCCCGGCACATCGGGGTGCTGCTCCAGCCAGGCCCAGGCAGCCTTCGCCGCCGCCAGACATTGGCGTGCATATGCCTGATCATACGGCTCATAGACTCTTGCCGCCATAGCCATTACACCGGCAAAGTCTCCTGTAGCAGTAGCCGATACCGGTGAGAAATACAGCTCCGCAGTGTCATTCTCCGGCATCACATCAAGACCGGGGAAGTTCAATGTCGTCAGCTTGTGATACACTCCACCTGTACCTGCTTCCTGCATTTTGAACAGCCAATCCAGCTCCACCTTGCACTCCAGCAGCACATCCGGCGTCTTGCTGTCACTCTCCGGCAGCGGAACCGCAGCAGCAAACGCTGCCGGATACAGCTCATAGGCCAGCAGCAAATCGGCAACAGCTTTGGCTCCCGGGCCGGAGTATTTACCATAGTCTCCCGCATCATGCCAGCCGCCGCTGCTGTCAAGCCGAAGCTCGGGTTGTCCGTACACAATGCCTTCTGCCGTATGGCATGCTCCGTGCGCCCAAGGACCGGCAAATTCTCCAGTCAGCTCTACACCGCAGCGGAAGTAATAAAAGGCTTTCAAAAGTCCCTGCTGCAGCTCCTGATAGGGCTTGTCCGCAATCACAAAGGAAGCGGATACTGCCCCGCCGTCTCCTTCAAGGTAATATCGTCCTGCCGTTCTGACCCCGGAGAAATCCGCCTCATGAATCATAGCACCGCTGGGCTTATCCAGCACGGCAGCACCGGATTTTCCGGCATACACCACGTCCCCCGTCTCTTCATGGATTACCCGGAACGCATGCTCTTCCCCATTGAAAATGGCGATCTTGGCTCCTTCTGTGGAATAACCGATCTGATTGACTGTAATGCTGCGGCTGCGAAAATCCGGTGTGCTCAATCCTCATCTCTCCTCTAATTAGCTGATTTTTTCAAAAAAAATCTCTATGTATACTTCTTCATGAAGCGGATGTGGACCTCTGCACCAAACCTTGCCGGGAATTCATTGCAGAGCTTGCTCCTTTATTCGCCTAACAGCTTGATGAAGTTAGCCGGAAGACTAAACTGCTGGTTGTTGATGATAATCCGGCGCAGCTCTTCATCGGAATCGTCGCCTTGGGCATCCTTGATCTCCTTAATTTCGCGGTGCAGACGCTCCATCTGGAGATCCAGCTCATATGCCTTATCGGCTGCATTCTTCAATTCCCGGGTCAGATGCTCCGGAACAGCCTGGCTGTATTTATAGAAGATTTTGTGCTCCAGACTCGCCCAGAAATCCATGGCAATGGTGCGGATCTGCACCTCTACACATACATGCTCCTGGCAGTCCGACAAAAATACCGGGACCTCAACCAGCAGATGCAGGCTCTGATAGCCATTGGGCTTGGGATTCTTGATATAATCCTTCATGCCGAGCACTTTCAGATCATCCTGCTTCTGCAGCATGGCACTGACCTGATAGATGTCGGAGATAAAAGAGCAGGTAATCCGCAGTCCGGCGATATCCTTAATGCTGGATTTGATCGCAGGGAGCGAGAGCTCGCTGTTTTTGCGCAGCATTTTGTTCATGATGCTCTCGGGAGATTTGATCCGCGATTTCGTATGCTCGATCGGGCTGTAGTCATGGAGCATCTGGAATTCCTGCTTCAGGATTTCGATTTTGGTCTCAATTTCTTCCAGCGCAAACTTGTAAATCATCATAAAACGGGTCAATTCATATTTAAGCTGCTTGAATTTTTCAATCTGATCTTGGGTGTTCATCTCATTTCTCCTATCTTAATCTTTCATTTATCATAGCCAATCTAATAGCCGAATACAAATTCCCGGCATACAAAAAGGCTATCCCGAATGTCCGTTAGTCACGAATGGGATAACCTTATGCCTGATCTCATTATTCCTTGATTTACATAATTATTTCTTCAACCGACAGGCTGCGCTCGCGCGACAGGTCTTTGAACACATTTTCGACCTTAACCAGCGGCCTGAACATATCCAGCGGGTTATTCATCACAATTGTCCCGATTTCCCCGTTGGAGAGCAGAACATTTTTGCCGACAAAACCTGGCAGAAGATGTCCTGTAAGTGCCTGGACCACTGTTCCGTTCAGCTTGCCGAAGCCCATTTCATGCACCTTGCGCAATACAGCAACCAGCCCTTGCTTCGGCTGATTCGGCCGGGAGGTGGTCAGTCCCATATAAAGATTCGCCACCGCGACAATCTCCGTGTACGGATCAATTTCGCTTTTTAGGATCTGGTTCGGATAACCGGTTCCATCCTCAAATTCATGATGCTGCAGTGCCACAAGTGCCGTCTTCTCATCCAGCTTCGATCCGCGGATAATATCATATCCATAGGTTGTATGCCGTTTCAGTTCTTCCTCTTCAGCAGGTGTCAGGATGCCGGCTTTGTTCAAGATGGACAACGGTACCTGACTTTTGCCGATATCATGCAGATAGCCCGCACGGCTGATCTGATAACGTTCCTCTTTGGAATGGCCCATCCAGGCAGCGATATAATACGACAGCAGGCCGACCTGCAATGAATGGTGATATGTATCAATGTCGTCGCGCTCGAGCAACAGCAGCAAAGATACGACATCTTTCTGCGCATCCAGCGTTTCCAGCAGCGGCTGCAGTGTATCATCCACCATGGATTGGGTGAATGTGCCTTGAGCCAAAGCCTCCAGGAAGATCGATTCGTAGTTCTGGATCGCATGGTCGAAGTTGTCATTCAGACTGTGGCCAAGGCCACTGCCTTCGGCATGGCTCGCGGTGCGCGGCTCAATATCCACGTATTCGATCTTGTGCCGGATCAGGATGGTGATTTCCTCACGCTGAACTACCGTTCTCTTGGGAAGAACGTGCAGACCCACACTATTGAAAGTGTCTGTCAGAAGACAGTCGCCGTGTTTAAGATCAGTGACATGAACTTTCAAGTCTCAGCACCCCTTTTTATGTATAAGCTTAACTTGATCATAGCCCAGAATCCTCCAGAGCCACAATATGGTTAAAGTCACGTTCCGGGGCCCGGAATAGGTATATTGAATCCCCGACTTTAGCCTCTTTTACATCCATTTCACGAATCTTTTGTAGGTCAGCTTGACTTTATTCTCTTCAGCCCAGCGGGTTAGCTCTTTCATCGCCTGCTCTCGGTCATCGATAAACCGGAAGCTTAGACGGATCGGGACAATTCTTTTGCCAATAGGCTTGATGCCCACAACAGGTCCGTCGATTTGGATCGCTTGGATGCTCTCAGCAGAGAGGGTTTCGTTGCGGATTTGCAGTGAACCGGCCCCCCACTTGATTTCTGCCGCCGGCCGCAGGGCATTCACGACCAGATATACCAGAAGCAGCCCGTAAACCACCAGCCAGACCACCATGAGATAATCCGCTGTAGAATAAGGACGAAATCGATTGTGGGAGGTTATGTTCAGCGTCCATAATTGCACTGCACCAATTAACACAATGGACAGTATCAGCCGCAAGCCTAGCGGAGTCTTGATTCTGGATACAGGTAATTGGTCCTGCATGATCTGTTTCCTTTCACGAATCGGAATGATGGAACAACATAGGCACGAGCCCGGAGCAGTTTTTTAGAAAAGATCATTGACATCCATGAGAACTTTGCCGATCAGCTTATCCTTGGCGACAAAAGGAGTGCTCCACAGATGGGCGTCATAGCTTGTATTCCGGTTATCGCCCAGAAAAAAGTAATGGTCTGCGGGAACCGTGACCGGCCCGAACGTGTAGTTCATTGTCTCCTGGAGGTACGGCTCATCGACCTTTTCACCGTTTCTATACAAAGCTCCGTCTTTTATCTCCTGGGTATCCCCCGGCAGCCCCATGAGGCGTTTGACATACTTCTTCTGCTCATCGCCAGGCACTGGCGGATTGAACACTACGATATCGCCATGCTTCAGCGAGGTCAGCCAGAGCATTTTCTCGACAACCAGCCGGTCGTTGATTTGTATCGTCGGAATCATTGAGCCGGTCGGGACCCTCATGGCTTCAGCCACATATGTACGGATAAACAAAGACAAAACAATACCAATGGCTATGCTCGGCACCCACTGCTTCAGAAATTTTTTCATTAATACTGCCACCTCTCGGTCCATCTCGGACTAAATTTCAAATGGTTTAAGAATGAGAGCCATTTCGGCCTCTACGTCAACCCCGGAGTGCTTGGAAAGATGGATCACGAGCAGCCCTCCGAAGATCTGCTCCCATTTGCCCTCATGTTCTGTTATCCGCCGTTTGAACTCATGAATTTCCCGCGAAGCTGCCGCCTCTTTGCTCAGAAGCCAGGCATATCTGACGTAGCCCGATTTCTGCACGGTTTCCACATAATACGCGATCCCCTGCTTCTCTTCGACTCTAATGATATCCCCAAGGGCAATGCACGGGTTAAAAATCGGCGTTTCTTCAATACGGTATTTGTCCCGAGCCATTGGTGTCACATCCAGAATCTCAATCTCGCGGCCAAGCTTATCAAAGCAAATATGCAGTCCTACCGTACCCGGCACTTTGCACACCTCCATTCCGTTTCAGGCCAGATCATATCATCTATTATTTCATTTTTTTAAGTGAACTGGCAATAATTCCTTCGAATATCTTCCAGGGCAGCAGCGTTTTGCCGATCACGAGCAGGCGTGAGCCTTTGCCGACAGGGTAGCGCAGCCTAGGAGCCTTCAGTGCGGTGATCCGTGCAATCAGCCCGGCAACCTGGTCCGGTTCAGGTGCGGTTTCGGCGCTTTTGCGGGAATACCGCAGTACTTGGGCAAGCTGCTCCTGGTACGGCGAGTTGTCGCTGGTGTGCATCCCCTCTATCCCTTTGCCCCAGATCGGGGTACGAAAAGAGGCGGGCTCTACCAGCACGACCCGGATGCCAAAGGGCAGCAGCTCCTGGCGCAGACTCTCACTGAAGCCCTCCACGGCGTACTTGGAAGCAGCATATGGAGCATAGCCGGGAAATCCGGTCAAACCGCTGACACTGCTGACATTGACGATCAAGCCGGACCGCTGCCGCCGCATGATAGGCAGCACGGCCTTAGTAACCTCGATCAGGCCAAAAAAGTTCGTATCCATCTGCCGCCGCCATTCCTCCATGCTCACCTCTTCCACAAAGCCCCCTACGGCAAAACCGGCATTGTTAACCAGCACATCTATTCTTCCGAATTTGTCCCTGACTGCCGCAACAGCTGATTGAATGGACGCCGGGTCTGTGACATCGAGGCTTATCACATGTATCCGCCCCGCTAATCCGGCTTCTCCGGCCTGGCGCAGCAGCTCTCCTTGGCGGCTTAAGTCCCGCATGGTGGCTGCAACCCGGTAGCCTTTGCGCGCCAAAGCCAGTGCGGTCAGCAGCCCGAAGCCGGAGGAGGCCCCGGTAATGAGGGCAATTTCATCTGCATTTTGCCCGTTTTCGCTATTCATATTTGCACCTCTTAAAGTTTTGTGAGCAATACTTCCGTGGGATTTCTTCGTACAAAACTCGCTTCGGAAGCTTACGCTTTAGTTTTGTGAGCTACAGCTTCAACTTTTGGATCAGTGGAATGCCTACCCGCCGGAGCAGCAATCCCAAAAATGACCAGCTGCAGCGGTTCAGCCAGGATGTGCCTTTGTCATAGACAGCCGACAGTTCTGTGGCCGCCACCGCTCCGCGGTTGCGCTTGAACTGCCCTACCCCGGAGCTCTCGTGCAGCAGCTGCCCCCTGCTCCCGGCAAGATCGATCAGCACGGCCGACAGCATCCGGTACAGGCCAAGGGACTGGGGCAATGAAGTATCATAGCCGAACAACGGCGCTGTCATCGCACCTTCGCGGCTGTAGAAGCCCAGTACGGCGTCAAGCCTGCCGTTTTTGCGCAGCCCGTAAATATGAAGTGTCCGCTTCTCCAGCGCCAGCCGGATGTAAGCCCCGGTAAACTGTGGGTTATGCTCCGAATATTTATGTATATACAACAGTTCGTACAGCTCTACAATGCGGGGGATATCCTCCTCCGTTATCTGCCCGGGGGATTCAACCGTATAACCATGCTTATCCAGCAAAGCCCGGTCACGTTTGACCAGCCATTTGGCCTTGGACCCTGCGGGGTGCTGCAATAGATAAATCTGGCGGCTTGGCACCCATTTGCAGCCATATCCGCCCAGCGCCTCCATCAGAGCACCGGAAGTCTCCTTGCTGAGGGAGCGTAAAAGAATCGTATACCCGGGATACTCGGAGCGGAGAAAATCCAGCACCTTCAGCAGCTGGTCCGGACTTACCGGAGGATACAGATTGGTGGACAAAAGCCAGTTGTTGACCTGGACCACACGGTTAAACCGGGCAGTCCTCAGCAGAAGCCCCATCCCCCGCAATAGAACGGACAGTGTTCCCTCCAGCAGCCTGTTATTCAGCAAAGCCAGCTCCTCATGAGCATAACTGACATAATGCGTATAAGGAGAGCAGACATAGGAGTTGGCATACTCCGCTTCATTTACAGTGATGGGGATCGGCAGGCCGTCAACCACAACCACCTTGACAGTTGTCATCACATTGGTGATAAAGTGCTCTGCCGGGTGCTCCATTATTGCTGAAATATATTGCTGTGCATAACGGCCATATTCCGTGTCAGGCCATTTCAGCTCCTGGGTGCTGTCCCGGTCATATTGTAACACTCCGTCCTTCAAAGCTTCCAGCTCCTCTCTACCCGGCGCAGCTTCACCGGTCCAGGTGTAAAGCTGTAACCGGTAAATTGAAGCTGGGGCGGAATACAGCCGAGGCGGGTGAACAAACGTGAAAATTCTCCGGTTAACAAGGACTCTATGTCCTCTGTGCTTCCCCTGCGTGCGCGGTAAGAAATCTCCAGATCCAGCGGACTGCGCTGAATAACCCGGTAATGCTCAATCTCCGGGGAAGCGGCCAGCACCGCACGGGTGATAAAATCGGGAAACAGCGTGACCAGCTGGCCATTCTCCGAATGGGGCAGATACAAAATATCGTCGCATCGCCCTTCAATACGTTCTATCGCAGTGAACAAAGAGCCACAGGGACAAGGCGCGGCCGATTCGGTCAGGATATCATTCAGCCGGTAGCGGATAATAGGCTGGACGCTTCTTGAAAAGTCCGTCACAACCGGCACAAAGCGCCTGGATTTGCGGTCAAGATATTCTTTTTCGATATGAACAATATCTTCATTGAGGTGCAGAGTGCCGCATTCGCAGGTGTAGCCGAGAAATCCCTCCGTACACTGGTACGCCTGATGTACCTTCTGGCCAAAAGTCTGCTCAATATGCTCCCGGTCCAGCGGGTCCAGCACCTCCGCAACCGATATCAGGCGGCGCGGCAGAACCGTCAGGCTTCCCGACAGCCGCGCTTCAGCGAGCAGCCGCAGCATGGACGGCGGTGCGATCCAGATGTCCGGGCTGTACTGTTCCAGACGTGCAACCAGCTGCGGCACCGGCTCCAGCAGATCAAAATACTGAAATTGCAGCCGCCCTTGTCTGACAGACTCATAGAGATTGCTGTTCGCCCGCAGGAAAAAAGCGATCTTCGCACGCTGCCACAGCCCTCCAGGCAGCAGTTTCGCCAGTACGGTTCCTGTCCAAGCGGCCTGCTCCTTTTCACTGACCAGGAAAATCCCGCGGCTGCCCGACGTTCCCGACGACAGGCCCACAGTAATCCCATGCAGCGTTGGCTTGAAATAACGGCTGTTCTCAGCTTCATAGGCCTCGGCAAAAGCCATATCCTTGGTAATCCCCGCTGTATTGAGCGTATCAAAATGATCCATCATGAGCTGCTTTTCAATGACGGGAAAACGCCGCCACTCTTCGGCTGGAATATCCGCCCAGAGATCACGGTAGAACGGCGATAACCGGCGGATCTGTTCCACATGGCGCCGGATCTGCCGCTCCTGCCACTGCTCCAGGGCTGCACGGTCCTTCCAGCGGCGTCCCCATCTGGTAAGACTGTAATACCGGAGCGTCCGCGCAAGCCGTCTCATTTCACACCGCCTGTTCCCCAGAGAGCCAGGGCCTCGCGGCAGTGGCTGGGTACAATCCGCAGCCCGGGAAAATTCTCGTGGATCATCCGTAAACGGTCAAAATTAAGCCGGTATTCCTTGCGGTCTGACATAATGAGACCGGCTGCCGGATGCGGCCTGCGGTTCTCGCGGAAGGCCCGGCTTGACCATACTGTATCCGCACAGAGCAGGTAGTCATATCCGCCTCCAGACACAAACAAACCGATCATCCCGGCGGCGTGGCCGGACATTTCCACCGCCAGCAGACTGCCGTCGCCAAGCAGATCATAAGCTTCCGTGAAGGGGAATCCGGGGCCCAGCGGACGTTGTGCCGAGTATTCATCTATGGGCAAGGAACGGGCAGGGAAATCCTCCGGAAGCAGCCCCGGAAGAAATCCGGCCCGGAGCGCCTTGATGGGTCCAAGCCGATGTACCGCCTCATATGACTTCCGCAAATAAATGAACTGTGCCTGGGGGAAGTCCCGGACACCGCCAATATGGTCCGCATGAAAATGGGACAGCACCATGTAACGGACCTCCTCCGGCGCAATGCCGGCTTCCCGGAGCCGTTCCACGGCACTTTCCCCCTCTTTGAAAACTACGGGGGTAATATGGCGGTACAATGAAGCCGGAAGCTTCGCCGTTTCCCCGAAGAAACGCGCGCTGTAGCCTGTATCGAACAGGATCGGTCCATGCTGCGGATGCCTCAGCACGGCATAGCCCGCAGGAAAAGCCACGGGTTTGAATGTGCCGCCTTTTAGGGTCAGAAGCTCGGGATGCAGGCAGTACCCCGCTGATAAGATGGACACCGATACCGGAGTTGAAGTTATCATTTCTGTTCTCTCCACCATTCCGCGAAGGACTGAAGACCTTCGTCTGTAGTAACACGGGGGTGATAGCCAAGCTGTTCCCGCGCCAGCGAGATATCCAGCGTCTGGGAAACCCCCAGTGCCGAAGCGGAATATCGGGTGAGCATCGGCTCGCCCAGGAAGGGCAGCAGCTTATGTACCCCTTCCAAAATCCCCGCAAAAGCGTAAGCAGTCCTGTAGGGAAGCTCTCTGCTGTGCATCGGCATCCCCAGCAAGGCAAACAGCCGCACAAGCAGCTCCCTGAACATGACCGGCTTGCCGTTCGTGATGTTATAGGCACGACCGGCTGCTGAGAGCGGGGCACTGCAGCAGAGCAGCATGGCATCAATAACATTCTCCACACAGGTGACATCGATCATGGCCCCGCCGCCGTCCAGGAGCGGCACTCCCCTGGCCTGATTGGCTGCAAGAATCCGCGGGAACAGGGCATTATCCATCGGCCCGAAAATCGCTCTGGGCCGCAGTATAAATGCCGCCTGCCCTTCTCCGGCCGCCTGCTGCACCACACGCTCCGCCATAAGCTTAGTTGCGGCATAGCTGTTAGCCGGTTTCGGCGGCAGCGGATCTGCTTCCCGGATGCCGAAGCTGTTCTTCCGGCTGGAGTACAGGCTGGGAGTAGAAATATGAATCAGCCGCTGGATTCCATGCCGCTTGCAGCCCTCTGTAATATTGCGTGTAGCTTCCACATTGCATGCGACAAAATCACTATATTTGCCCCAAGGTGAGGAGAGCGCCGCACAATGAAACACGATATCCATACCTGCACATGCGCGGACCGCTGCTTCAGTGTTACGTAAATCCGCGCATAAAAAGACTGCGCCACCCTTTTCGATCAGCTTTCCGGTCTCCCGGTTGCGCCCGAGCCCGAATACTTCCCAGCCCAATTCCACCAGCCTGCGTACCGTATGGCGGCCAAGAAAGCCGGTTGCGCCTGTTACAAGTACTCTAGTCATCATTCACCGTTCCATTCTATGTCTTCTGTCAGGGCTTCAGTAACTGATATCTTGTTCCGCCTGGCAAGGCGATAGGCATGATAGACGACGCGAAGCTGCTCGCGGATGGGGCCTATGTCGTTCTTGCGGAAAATTACATCCTCCGCTTTGCGCAGCGCCCTCCCCCACTCCGCCAGACCAGCCGGTCCCGGCCGCAGGCCGCAGGCAAGCATGGGAAGCGCGAGCATGGCCCTTTTGCCTGAACGCGGCGTGCTGACGATTTCAGCCTGAACCAGCTGCCCCGGATTCAGCAGCGCCTGAACCAGCCCATCCTCTGCAGCGAACAGATGAATTCCGCTGGTCGCACGCGGGTTGCACTCGATCGGATACAAGGTTCCCTCCTCCGCCTGGATGAAATCAAAGCCGATCTGGCCGCTGAAGCCAATAGCACGGCTGAAGCGCTGTACCCAGTCAAAAGCAGCCGGATGCTCCAGATGCTCAAAATACACACTCGCGCCTGCCCTGCCGGTCCGGTACCTGCTGCCATATGCGGCATGTGCGACTACCTCACCTTGATGCACGACACTGTAAGTGCATATCGCCTCACCTTTGATATATTGCTGCGCCACCCAAGGAGTGGCGGATGAAATGCCGCGTGGAGCGGCAAAACTGCGGGAGCCTGCAATACCTTCCTCTCCGATAGCGGTATTCCCGGGGAGAATGACTTTGGAAGCAAAGCGGGAATAAGCCGGCTTATATACCCAAGCCTCACGAATACGGGCAGCTTCATCCGTCTGTGCCCTCCATTCCTCCGGGCTTCTGAGCAGCCGGGTCTCGGGGACAGTGAATCCCAGTCCGCGGGCCCAGGCAATGAAGTCGCCTTTGTGATGCAGTCTGGCCAGCGTCTCCCGCTCTGCCGAAAGCACGCGGCAGCCGCGGATACGGGCAAGACCGGCCGATATATAAAAAATCTCCTCGCACAGCGGAATCAGCACATCAATGTGCAGTTTCTCCACAAGCCCTGCCAGCTGATCAATATAAGCTTCGGGGCTGTGCCTTGGGGGTGGGACACGAAAGCTTTGTTCAACAGCCGAAGAAACACGGCATAGATGGTATTCTGCGCTTTCAGCGGCATACACCCGGTGGCCCGCAGCCTGCAGCATCCGGGAGAGCTCCAGAGCTACAGGTGCCCGCCCGCCTGTAATGAGCACGTTCATCACGGGGGGACTGCCGGAGGGATTAGTAATCAATAATCATGCCTCCCAGTGACAGGCCGGCCGCGGTGCCAATGAACAGTATGCGGTCTCCCCGCTGCACCCGCCCCTGACTGACCGCTTCATGCAGCCCCATCGGAATTGAAGCCGCAATGGTATTGCCATGACCCGGCGTATTGTCAAGGAATCTGTCCTCGGCAATGCCCAGCTTTTTGCGGAGCAGGCGCATCGCCATCGCACTTCCCTGATGGGGCACCACCAGACGGAAATCCTTCATTTGTGTATCTGTCTGCGCCAGCATTTCATCTATGAACTCCGGAAGGAGCTTGGAGGCTTTTCTAAAAATCGCTTGTCCGTCCATATGAAACAAATAAGGCACGGCATTCTCCCTGCTGTATTTCTGGGCATGCAGCCTGGTACCTCCACCGGCAATTTCTGAATAACGCGCACCGCTGCTGTACGTTTTGAGCGAGGCATGCAGAATTTTCGAGGAATCTCCGGCTGCGGACGGGCCGATGACCACCGCCGCAGCTCCATCGCCAAATAACGCCGCACTCTCCTTGTCCCCATAATTAAGCCCGGCTGAGGCAATTTCAGCAGCTACCAGCAGCACATTCCGGTATCGTCCCGCCTCAACCATGTACGACATGACATCCAGGCCTACCAGAAAGCTGAGGCCGGTTGAATCGATATCAAAAGCCGGGACGCCCGAGTCCTCCTGCCCCATTGCCTGCTGTATAAACACGGCTGTACTCGGCAGCGGCTGCTCCTTGGTTCCGCTGGTGCAGACCAGGCAATCGATATCCGCAAAGCTGAGGCCTGCCGCCACAAGCGCCGCTTCAGCCGCCCGCGCTCCCATAGTGGAGGCGGTTTCACCCCCGCTTACGTAGTGCCGTACCCCTACACCCGTAATTTTGTTGACCCAGCCCGCAGGTGTGCCGAGCACCGTGTCCAGTTCCCCATCCGTAACCTTCCTGGAGGGCAAATATTTGCCGGTCCCCAGTATTTTCACATGTCTAAGCTGCACAACGTCATCTCCCTGTTCCTACTGCTACTCAGCTGCCGAACTTTAACCAATATTGTAAACTATAGATTCATTCTACTAGATTTCCAGGTCGAGTTGCATAAAAATTAGCAAATGAAGCACAAATAAGCGAACCTGCGTTCTTTTTGTTGTTGACTATCCATTTATTTCAAGCTATAGTAAAAGAACAAATTTTCATACGATAAGCGGGAGAAGCACCTCGCAGGACAGGCCTTTGCGCCTTTCTTGGGGGTGCTTTTTTGCATGTCTTATCGACACTATTACAGGAGTTGAATTCAATGAAGGATTTAAGACGGAAATGCATTGCTGAAAAAAAGTACGGCGCAGGTTTGTCCGGCAGATGGATCGGGTTGCTGGTATTGCTAATTGCATTTACCGTATATGCCCCGCTTGCTGCGGCTGCAACGGATTGGGACTCCGCTCTGGAACAGATTCATACGTTGTACAGCGACTATACCGGACTGCAGACAACACTGAAGTCCGAAAGTGCAAGAACCCAGACGCTCCGCAAGCAGAACAATGCCGATCTTGCCGCCATTAATTTGAAGCTGCAGGCCATCGACTCTATTTTGCTGAAGCGGTTGAAGACAGAAGCCGAAGCTATGAAGAAGAAGCATGCTCCGCTGCTGGAGGAGTACAATTCGCTGGGCAAGCAGATTACAGCAGCACGCAAGGCAGGGAACCTGAGGTCGGCGACCCTGCTGCAGATTAAGCGCAACAAGCTGAAGACTGCTGCTGCCTCTGCCCGGGCACAAGTCAAGGCGAAGAATACCCTACTAGCTGAAGCCAGGGCGCAAACGGCAGCCAAGATCAAACCAGCCAAAGATGCCCTGGCTCCCATTGCCGGTCTCAAGAAGCAGATTACTGCCCAGAATAAAGTGGCCAGCACTGCACAGACAGAGCGTGCAGAGGCGGACAAGCGCTACAAAGCCGCTATCGCATCGGGCGACGCTGTCGCTGCTGCCGCGGCGATGAAATTGTCTTATGCACGGATGGGCGAGCTTCGCTCTTTCGGGCAGCAATCGTACGCATGGGAGCAGAACATTACGCTTGCGCTCCGGGCTGCGGAAGCCAAGCTTCCTAAGTGAGTCCAAGGCTGAATAATATAGTTGCTGCTCAATTCGTTTCTATGTATACGGCGGCGGATTCTCTACGCTCCGTTTGTCCTTCAGATCAGCTGCACCAGCCAGATGACCGAATAAGCTGCCGGCACAAGTACAAGCTGGCCGAGCAGGGTTCCCAGGAAACGCGAGCCCATCAGCAGAACATAGATTTTCCCCAGCTGATCACGGGAGTCGGCATTTTCAATGGCCTTATGGGTGATGAGGCCAAGCTGAGGGTCAATGAAGATCGTCAGCATGATAGTGGCGAGCCCGTTGATCATCCCGGAAGCCTGGGATGCGGTTGTACTGAGCCCCGGTACCAGATGTGCTGCCAGCAAAGATGACAGCACACCGACCGTGTAGAACCCGGTAATAAATATATTCATAACAATAAAGCGCTTCGGAATCCCCAGATAGCGGAAGGCGTGCAGCTTCACTTTAGGTTTGCGGATATACTTACGGGTGTTCTTGAGCTGGCTGATTGTCACACTGGTGAGCAGCTTGGGAATGGAGCCTTCAATCTCCAGCCTGGAAATGATTCTTCCAAACAGCCCCACGAAGGTTGGGAACAAGGCAATCGCAATCAAGGTACCTAGTGAAGAAGCCAGCATAATGATCCGTAAATAGTTCTCCAGCGGGAAGGTGTCATGTATCTTGGCATAATCCACAAATTTGGCAGTCAGCGGAGCCTGGACCATATTGGCCGTTCTGGACACCAGCACGATAATCCCCGTCAGGGACAATGCGATGGCGATTTTGTTCAGCTTCACACCGGCAAAGCGCACCGAATACGATAACGTCTCGGCTGTGTGAATGATCATGGTCAGTATGCACACTACGATTAAGCTGTTCGTCATTAGCGGATCTCATCTCCATATCAGGCAGTGTTAGGCTGATCTGCAGTCCGGACATCCATATAATTACAAATGCAAATCAACTCACTAAATATATATTCTCTGACCGCTATAATCCAGAAGCAATTTTGTAAGATTTATAGAAGATGATGAGATCTGTCTATCTGCAACAACAGCAAAAAGCAGACATCCCGTGAAGATGCCTGCTTCTATCCTGAAATAATGATGTTCTTGAAAGGCTCCGTATAAATCAGCCGGGTCAGCATCAGCGCCATTTCTGCTTGACTTGGCGTTAGAAATCACTATTCTACTCTAGATAGATTTTTTGGGCGAACAAATGCTGTCAATGATATAGGAGAATATAATCCCCGCCGTATAGCGTAGAAGGTCAATCCAGAGGAATCCCTTTCCTAGAATTAATCCGCCTATCCTGGTAGCCCGCAGTCCATTGATCCATGCTCCTTGGTAAAGCTGGCTGAACTCGATTCCGAAGCTGAAACACAGGCTCAGCACCATTGACAGCCATAAAGGCTGGCGGGTGAGCATTGCACGGCAAGCAAAATAAATCATCAACGCCCACAATGCATCACCCAAATGGCTTGCGGCAAACTGTGGCAGCCGGTCACCAAAAGCTCTGGAGCCGAGTCCCAGGATGATGGCCAGGAGCACAGCACAGCTGTATATTATTTTGGCTCTCATTATATTCATTCCCAGCTCAATATGATGAACATTATTCGAAGATAGCCCGCTCTGGATTAGAGTCCTGCTTAAAAATCTCCCGTGGAAATGGGACAGCAAGTTCAGGAAGCTCCTCTTCCCTGAAAAATACCAGCTCCTCTGCCTCCCCATCCACACTTCTGAGCGTCCCTTTGACGATTGAACATTCAAACACGATGACCGAATACTGTACCCGGTCACCATTGCTGTATTCATATGTATACTTCTCACCGCCGAATACGCCAATGATCCGCAGCGGATTCACCATTAAGCCCGTCTCTTCAAAAACCTCCCGGCGCAGGGCCCGGGACGGTGTCTCACCAGGTTCAATTACACCTGCTGGCATGCCCCACAGCTGTTCTCCGCCTTTGCGGAGCAGAAGAATCCCGCCTTCCTCATTTCGGATAACCGCTGCAACAGACGGTACCATTAACACTTCGCTCCCAATCATTTCCCGTAGCCCGCGGTAATATTCGGATATTGGCATGATAGCCCTCCCTAATCTCCCTATAATTCATTTTTATCGAATGAAATTAAGCTGATCTTCTCATCCTTAGTGTAACCATCGCAGTCTGAGAGCTCAACCCTGTAAAAATCCGCAGCCTCGGAAAGCCCGATTGCCCTGCATATATATTCGGTCTTCCCTGGATTCGCACTCAAGCCGTCTCTGCTGTTATCCGCAAACCAGTGAATTACCCTGCCGTCATTATATACATCATGAATGAACGGCCCGCTGTCTATCCCCCACTTCAGCATGGTTAGATTATCCCCTTTACCTTCCCTGAATCGGGCAATCATTTCCCGGACCCGGTTCAAATCGGTCCGGTCAAAATGGGTGATCAAATTAGGCTGATCCCTGGCCTCATGCTTGCCCGCTGCTGCCAGCAGCAATCCAGCCAATACCCCGATGAGGAAAGTCTCGACAACTATAATAACAATGCCAGCCTTTCGAAATCTGCGCATTCGCCCTCCCGATAACATTTCTCCTGATGAACCTATCTCACTATATTTGACAAGACTAGCATGTATTCCTTGTCTGTACAAACAGTAAAGGGACATTATTAGCCCGGCAGGCTGACAATGTCCCTTAATATTCTGTACAGATTCTCATAACATCCTGTTTCTAGCCTTCCCCAAGCTCAAGCCCCTTCACGCTGCGCCGCCGGGTCCGGCAGGTCCAGAGCAGATCGGCTGCAAACATCAGCACCGCAAGGGGCAGCAGCAGCATCCACAACGTGGAAATCCGGAGATACAACATCTCGATGAGCGGCTGCAAACCATACACACAGACCGTCGCCAGCCCCCACCAGTATAAGGAGAATTTTAGGCAGATGTGCCCCCGCATTTGATAGGGCATCCCCGAATAATCCCACCACTGCTTATGAAAAACAGATTGCAGCAGCCATCCGCTGGCGTATTCAACAGCAGACGGGATGATTAACGCCAGCAGGATCATCAGAGGCAGCGAAAGCCCCAGGTCCTTGGCAGCCAGCAGCAGCAGCGGGGCAAAGCCGTACATCGGCTTAAAGGGCCCTTTGAGGAACCCTTCCTTGCGGAACGTTCCCAGGCTGTACAGATTATAGCTGCCCTCCAGGACCCAGCCCAGAAAGGAATACAGCATAAAATAAAAAAAATATTCACCGGCCAGCAGCGAACCCGGAGCATCCCCCAGCGAAAGCAATTGTGTAATCGAAATAGGTCCCGCCCCCTCCCTGTTATGAACAGGTCATATTGAGAGATAGTATGTCCGGTAAAAACGGGAAACATTATGGTAAATATTAGTTTTTTTTCAAATCCATCTGAGAAAACGGTCCCCATACACGGCATTTTGTAGAATATACAGCACTTGTGGAGCCCACGCATTCGGCGGGCGAGGAAACCAACGAAAAATAATGTTCGAAAATTTTGCACCATACGCAATTTTGCGTGTTGTGCAATTTTTCCATATGTGCAATAATATGAACCGGAGGTTAGATCACTGGACGCTTATACACGGGCCCGGATTTGCGCAGTGGTCAGGTCCCTCCCTCGCTTCGTGGCTTATCTGCTGTGAATAATCCAGACTGTAGATTCTATAAGGAGGAGAGTAAAATGGTAGATGATCAAGACACAAAGGTCGCTGCGCGTTTGAAAAACAAGGTATTCTTCGAGCGTGACGACATCGATTTCACTTTTCAGTGGTTGCTTTCGTTTATGCACTGCGGGGGCGTTTCTCAGGGAGAGCTATTCAAACTCGCCCGGCAGATTGATCCGAATTCCATTACCAGTTATAAGAATGAATTTGAGAAGGAAGCCATTAAAGTTGAGGCAACCGCAGAGGACAGTCTGAAGAGGGGACACTCATTTAGCGCCGGTGAGGCGTTTATACGCGCCCACTCGTACTACAGAGCGGCCTTCTACGGTACGTTTCCGCACGAACCGGATTTCTCACGGTTTCATCAAAAGAGTGTGGAATGCTTCCGGAAGGCGCTTGATGCGAAGTCTGGGCAGATTCCCCATGAGTGGGTGGAGGTGGTATACAAGGGTTATAAGTTCCCAGGCTGCTTTTTGAAGGCTGAGCACAGTGATGTGCCAAAGCCGACGATTCTTTTCCACAACGGTGGAGAGACACACAAGGAGGACACCTACTTCCTCGGAGGACAAGCGGCGATTGACCGGGGATATAATGCGCTGATCATTGATCTTCCTTGGGATGTCTGTGTCAGATTCTATGAACCCGGGGCGACAGCCAAAAACTTCACGAAGGAAGAGCTGCACAACGTCTATAGAGCCACCACTGATTTCCTCCTCGCTCGCCCTGATGTGGATGCTGACCGATTGGTCGTAAGCGGCATGAGCTATGGCGGCGCCAAGACAATGGTCCATGCAAGTTGCGATGACCGTTTTGCTGCGGCAGTTCCGAACTCACCGGTATACTCAATGGCTACCTTTATTGAACGTGGGATGCCTTCGTTTCTTCGAGGCAGCGCGGATGAATCAGCAAAGCTAACTGAAAAGATGCCATATACAGGCCAGGCACTGTTCGCCGGATCGGCTTGGTCACACGGCTTCGATAGTATCGTAGAATGGTATGATGCAGCAAAGGAAGCGCTTGACGTTGATCCGCGAGACGTCAAGTGTCCCTTGCTCTCCATGTACTCGGAAGCCGAACATCCTGAGATGAAGAGACAAGCGGTTGAGACTTATGAGAAAGCACCGAACAAGAAGAAGGCTATCTTTTTGGGGACTGAAGAGGATGGCGCTGACCTGCACTGTCAAATTAACAATCTGCCGCTCAGCTACCAGGTTATGTTTGATTGGCTGGACGAGGTCCTCGATTATAATATACAGACTTCAGGTGAGCAGAAATAATAATTTGCATTATTGATATATAGTCCGTGGTGCTGTAATTTCAGCACCATGGAGCTTTGACTACCCGCATGATTGGAGGAACAGATTGACATGACAACTGAAAAATCTGGTTTGAGAGAACGTAAGAAGGATGAGACACGGCGAACGCTCAGCGAAATAGCCCTTAACCTCGCAATCGAAAGAGGGGTTGGCCAGGTTCGAGTTGAGGACATTGCCGCTGCCGCAAATGTCTCCCTACGAACCTTCAATAACTATTTCCCTTCTAAAGAAGCGGCCATCATCGGCAATGCATATCAACGTTCCGAGAAGATTGCTGTTGCGTTAGCCGATCGCCCGCTCGGTGAAGCTCTAAAGGACTCGCTCCGAGCCGCAGTTCTTGCCGGGTTTTCAGAGTCATCAGACCGGCAATGGCTGGCACGCGTGATCCTTCTTCGAGATGATCCCGCATTGATTGGCGCACAGCGAAAGGCAGAGATCGAGATCGAACGGAACCTCGCGAAGGTCATCGCAGAGCGAGCAAAAAAGGATCTGACGCGGGATATCTATCCGACATTATTAGCAGCAATGCTAATTGCGGCGGTACGTGCAGCGGTCTTTTTTTGGGCTAGTGCATCTCCGGGAGGGCCAACGCTACACAAAATACTTGATGAAGCAATCAGCCAGTTGGGGCATGAGCATTAATCAAAAAAAACATAACCCGCAGGTTATGCTATGATTCTGGAAGCCTCAGAGGGGGCTCCCGATATATTAGTTTTTGTCCTGCTGCTCTTTAAGCAGCTGTGTCAACGACTGTCCATCATGCTGCCTTCTCAGCGTCTCCAGCTTCATGTCGCTGCGTACGCCAAAGTCCGAACCGTATTTTTTCTCAAGATTGCCTACAAGCGCGTCCCCGCGCTTTTGCCGATACCGGCCGTTCTCGTTTCGACTCCGCATTAACGATTCCTCCCCGCAATATGGATTACCCAGAGACCTGTGAAATCTGCGATGAACTGGAGAATGAAGACATGCCTGAGTGTGTGCTTGCTTCCAGTATACATTATTTACTAATCGGTTCTCAATATGCAGCTGCAAATAGAAACGGCTGCACCGTCCATAAAAGGACGGTATCCGTTTCAGTTAGAAATATATGGATAAATTATAGCGTGAAACTTTCTTATATTTTCTAAAAACAGACTACCCTCAGAGGATAGTCTGTCAGAAGACAGCAAATTTGTCTTTAGTTCTTGGGGAGCGGGTCAGGGTGGGAGGTTTCGGCAGGTTTGGCTACCCAGTCGTCGGCCTCCGGCTCAATGTCTACGCCATTCTCCATCTTTTTGCGTTCTGCGAGCGAATCGCCTTTTTTACTTTCTTTATTGCGGATGTCCGCTTCATTTTGGATATGATCTGACATGTGAAATCCTCCTTTGCATGCTTTGCAGGTTAATGGGTTACTTAGTTTATAGTTACCCATTGCACTGTTTTGCAAACATGCTTCTGTGGAGGTTATGGATTCCGGCTTGCCATCCGGTCCTGCCAGCGCTGGATCAGAACTTGAGAATCCTTCAGTGCAGAATCACGGCCGGCAGCAGAAAATGTCATGATTATTTCCCCTGCTGAACCTGTGGAGTCCGGTTCATTCAATAAGGTATACAGCTCACTGTAGGAGCTCTGGGCGTCATAGGAGGGGCCAATCCTTAGGCTCCACTGCCTAAAGTCACCGCTGGCCAATACCATTCCAATGACTGTAGAAGGAGCCCCCTCTACTTCTGCGCAAGTCGCTACTCCAAATTCAGGTGACAACCTGCATCTCTCCAGTTTTTTACCATTAATTATTATTTCCCCTATATAACTTTTGGATTTCTCATCAAAGACACCTTTGAGCAGCAGGGTCACAGGCTGTGTAAATTCCGGGTTGTCTTCCTTGTAGGCGGTGAGCTTAATTTCACGTTCCACAGGGATCACCTTGGGCGCGCTGGCAAAGCCATAGATAATAATTCCCGCCAAGGCGAGTACGGCAATGAGGCCATAGAGCACTTTTTTCACCGGCGCCACCTCCATAATTCTGAAAAGAAAAGCGCATGTGCACCATTTTTTAACAATAGATGAAAGGTTACGGCTCAGCAAGATGTTATTTCACATCATAGTGCTCTGATACGACTTACTCGTAATACACCCTGAATACAATATCCTGCTCGTAATTCCCGAAGCCCCGCCCGAACAAAGTTAATCCGCCCCGTCTTCTGGTGCTGTCCTCCGCTGTTAACCGGAAGCTCCATTGATCCTGCTGCCAGCCGGCCTCGTCCAGGGTCACTGCAGAAATCTGCTGTCCGTCTATGTAAGTCCCTCCTGAATTGATCCGCAGCACCTTCAGCAGTCCGTATTGATTCACATCCGGATTCCACCAGGACGGGGTCAACCGCCCCCTCATCACGCCAAAATCACCGGGACTTGTCCACTTCCCCAATTCAATTCCATTCAGGGCAAACGTAATATCCGAAGGCCATTTTTCATTCACATTAGGGGCCTCTGAACCAATTTCCATGGCGATTTCGATCTCCTGTACTGTCTGATCCATGAACAGATAATTCGGCACTTTATACTCCACATAGCCCTTGGCAAACCAGAGGATTCCGGCATCCACACGCCCGGGGTCTAAAAAGTAACGCGGATCATCGTAATAGCCGATCAGTTTCTCCGTTGTGGCAATACCGCATGTAGGGGCAGCCTGCAAATCGGTATAATGCCCGACGGGCACCGACATCTCGACTACTTTTCTGGAGATCCCGCGTGAGCCCGACAGCTTGATCTGCAAAAAATTAGCAGACAGTGAACAGAATTTATAGGTTCCCCCGTCAATTCTTTTCATTTGCGAGCTGACAAGCCCGGCCCTTTGCAGTTTGGCGACATGTGTGCTAACGATAGCACTGCTCAGATAGAGGCTGGAGGCAAGCTCTTTGATATGCATCTCCCGAACACTCAGCAGATCAATAATGCGCAGCCTTACCTCACTGGCCAAGGCTTCATACACTTTAAGTGATTCAGAATTCGTTGTTAAATACATGTTAATCCTCCAAGCCACTTGAATTAGTAATTATATTAATTCCGAACTTTTATATTGCTAATTATAGCGTATGATTCGTATGATGTAATTAGGAAAAGGATTATTTGATTAATATTAATATTAATTATGAAAAGGAGAAGTGCATCCATGACTATTAAGGCATCCATGATTGTGGACCAAGACTTCAAGCTGGCTGAGGTGGACCCTCGTCTATACGGTTCGTTCATAGAGCACCTGGGCCGTGCCGTTTATGGGGGGATATATGAACCCGGGCATGCCACCGCTGACGAAAACGGATTCCGCGGGGATGTTCTGAACGCGGTCCGGGCACTTCATGTTCCGATTATCCGTTATCCCGGCGGCAATTTTGTCTCCGGCTACAACTGGGAAGATGGAGTTGGACCTCAATCGGAACGCAAACAAAAGCTGGAACTGGCCTGGTGGACCACCGAAACCAATCATGTAGGCACCAATGAGTTCGCGGAATGGGCCAAGCTGGCCGGTTCAGAGGTCATGATGGCTGTCAATCTGGGCACGCGCGGCATTGACGCCGCCAGAAACCTGGTCGAATACTGCAATCATCCATCCGGCTCCTATTGGAGCGACCTGCGGATCTCCCACGGCGTGGAGGCTCCCCATCAATTCAAAACCTGGTGCCTCGGCAATGAAATGGACGGACCTTGGCAGATCGGGGCCAAAACCGCTGTGGAATACGGACGGCTCGCCAATGAAACCGCCAAAGCCATGCGCTGGGTGGACCCGTCGCTAGAGCTGGTCGCATGCGGAAGCTCGGGCAGCAGCATGAGCACTTTTGCCGAATGGGAAGCTACGGTACTGGATTTGACATATGACAATGTGGATTTCCTGTCTCTGCATACCTATTACAACAATAACGATGGAGACACCGCCAACTTTCTTGCCAAGTCCCTGGATCTGGACCAGTTCATCGACAGCGTGGCAGCGATCTGCGATTATATCAAAGCCAAAAAGAAGAGCAAAAAGAAAATTTATCTGTCTCTGGATGAATGGAATGTGTGGAAATCTCAGGGGTCGAGCCGGATGGAAACCCATTGGCAGATTGCTCCGCCGGAATTCGAGGATGTCTACAATATGGAGGATGCATTAGTTGTGGGCTGCTGCCTGATCAGCCTGCTGAAGCATGCAGACCGGGTGAAGATGGCTTGCATTGCCCAGCTGATCAATACCATTGCGCCGATTACGACTGAAAACGGGGGGCCATTATGGCTCCAGACTACGTACTACCCTTATATGCATGCTTCTCTTTACGGCCGGGGAACAGTGCTGCATCCGCTCATTTCCAGTCCAAAATATGATTCCAAGGATTTCACGGATGTTCCTTACCTGGAAGCAGTAAGTGTATATAATGAGGAGCTTGGCGAGATTACCGTCTTTGCTGTAAACCGGCATTTAAGCGAAGGGATGGAGCTGTCCGTGGATCTGCGCAGCTTCGGCAAAACCGAAGTCATTCAGCATACCGTTATGGACCATGAAGATCTGCAGGCTGCCAACACCAAGCTGCATCCGGGGAACGTCCTTCCGCATGACCGCGGAACAGCTGCGGCTGAGGACGGCCGGATCACCGCCCTTCTGTCCAAAGCCTCGTGGAATGTGATCCGGCTGCGGGTAGAGAGCTAAGCCGGATTTTCTAGTGATACATGATCCAGGAGACAATCGGGCCTACTATAGAACCTACAATGGCACAGACTGTCATCGCCACAGAACTCATGGACACCGACTGTTCTCCGTATTCCAGTGCTTTTGCGGTACCCAGGGCGTGAGAAGCGGTGCCCAGACCAATGCCAATGCCGGACTCGCTGCGGATTCTGAACAGTTTGATAATATAAGGACCGCCAATGGCTCCGGTAAAACCGGCGATCATCACGAATACAGAGGTCAGGGAAGAATCTCCTCCCAGATTGCTGGAAATCTGGATCGCCACAGCAGTTGTAATGGATTTGGGCAGGATCGAGAGCACATACAGCTTGGAAAAACCCAGGCTGACTGCCATCAGCATCCCGCTGAACATGCCGACCAGCAGCCCGATAACCGTCCCGCCAAGAATGGCCGGCAGGTTCTGCCACAGCACATGACGCTGTTTGTACAGCGGATAAGCAAGGGATACCACTGCCGGTCCGAGCAGGCGGTTGATCCATTCTCCGCCGATCATATAAGTGTCATAGGAAATATTGAAGCCCAGCAGAAGAACCACGACTGTAAAAGTGGCGGTCAGCGCGGGCAGAAGTACAGGCAGACGGAACCGTTTGTACAGCATGGACATGAACAGATAAATTCCAACATTCATCAGAACGAAGCCGGCGGCAAGCAGGACATTCATGCTTCGCTCCCCTTCTCGCGCACAACGGTTATTTTAGCGGGATTTTTGCTGCCTGTCCGGTGGCCTGTAATCCACTCGGTGGCATGCGCCGTCACAACCATGGTCAGCACACTGCTTGCAACCAGGATGCCAATCATCATCAGCCCACGGCCGCTGAATATATCCAGGTGGTTCATAATTCCGGCTGTCGCCGGGATGAAAAACATGGGGAGATAAGCCAAAATGAATAATGAACCCTCTTCAATCAGCTTCACCGGCACTATGTTGAACAGCAGCAGAATAAAAAGAAGCAACAGCCCGACAATGCTGCCCGGAACCGGAAGATGCAGCTGCTTCTGCAAATAATCTCCGGCGAGAAAGAAGATGTACAATACAGCTACCTGGGCAATAATACGAATGATTTTCATGCAGCAGGAATCCCTTCAATCTTGAAATGACAATCCGGTGTAAAACCGCTCACTTCATTAGACTATCAGAATTTTCAGTAATTTTTCAATTATTTTTCGAAGCTTTTATGTATTTTCAGGACCACCAGACACCAAAAAAACTGCTTTGCAGGCGGGCACCATGTATCCAGGTGAACGCCAGCAGAGCAGTTTCTTTCTTTTCAGCAATTATCCTGCGGTTCCCGGTTGCCTCATACCCACTGAACAACCTGATCTGCGCTGCGCCGGGTTTTACCGCGCGGCTCATTCAGCCGGTAACCGAAAGCCACCATGCAGGCGATTCCGAAATGCTCTGGATCCATAATGCCCTCAGCAGCCAGAATCTCTTCAATCTTCAGCTTGTCGAAGCCTTCTATCGGGCAGGAGTCAATGCCAATCTGGGCGGCGGCGGTCATCATATTGCCGAGAGCCAGATAGGTCTGGCGTGCGCCCCATTCGAACATGGCACGGTCATTGCCTTCCAAACCGAAATCGGTTTTGAGGAAGGTGTCATACATTTTACTTTTCCCTTCAGCAACTTCTGGAGGCAGGGCCTGCACATCCTTCATGATTCCCTGGATATAATCCGATCCGGCGGCCATGTCTTTGGGCTGTCTGGAGAAAATCAGCACAAAGTGGCTGGCCGTCGGCAGCTGCTTCTGGGCTCCCCAGGCAAACGGCCGCAGCTTCTCCCGGATCTCCGGGTTCTGTACCACAACAAATTTCCATGGCTCAAATCCGAAGGAACTTGGTGAGAGGCGTCCGGTTTCCAGTATAAACTGAAAGTCTTCTCCGCTGATCTTGCGGCTGCTGTCGAACTCTTTCGTGGCGTGTCTGAATTCATAGGCTGCGATAATTTGATTTTTGGCTGATGCAGCAGTAGTTTCCATTGCTCCCGCTCCCTTTCGTTACATCCATTTTTGTTTGACGCTGTGCTGCTTACACGTTTATATTAGAATATATACAATCGTTTTTGAAGTACGCACATTAATGTGGTGTAGTATACAAAATCATACTAAAGGAGTGACGTTGTTATGCGCGATCGCAAAGGCGGTTTCGGTAATTCTCCAGGCTGCGATAAGACTGCCTGCCCTGTAGAATTCACCCTTGATGTTATCGGCGGCAAATGGAAGGGGGTTCTGCTGTACCACATGATGGAGGAAAAGAAGCGGTTCAGCGAATTCCGCCGGATCTGTCCCGGAATCACCCAGCGCATGCTGACCCTGCAGCTCCGCGAGCTGGAGGAGGATGGCGTTGTTCACCGCGAGGTCTATCAACAGGTTCCACCGAAGGTCGAGTACTCTCTGACCGAATTCGGCCGGACCCTCATCCCCATCATCCGGCTGATGAGGGATTGGGGCGAAGAATACCAGACCAAACAGCTTTCCAAAGAAAGCAGTCCGGTAGAGAGCCTGTGAAGGTGCAGCTTGGGCTGCACCTTTTTTTTATAACAAAATGGACAAGAAGTCCCGCAAAGCACCAGGACAGCCCCAAGCAAAAGCTTCACTGTGTGAGGTTAAATGATTATTCCTTCTCAAAAAACGCCTCTGACTTCTGCCGGTGCTCATCTGTTACCTGCCCGGCAATCGCTCTAACGCCTGCCGCAATAATCGCTGCGTCATCGGCAAGGCCCAGGCCGATCAGTGCATCCGGAATCGCGTCAATGGGGGAAATGAAATAAGCTAAGGCCCCGAAGGCGATCCCCTTCGCCCACAAAGGGGTTTTGGCATCTATGGCACAGTAATACATCGCCACTGCATCTTTGGTAAACGGGATCTTCCCGGCAAACTTTCTGGTTTTGCTCCAAAAGCTCTTTTTCACAAGCTGTTCATTCTTCTCGCTGTATTTGAAATTCTCCACTGCGGTTTCCGCCGGCAGCTTGCCTCCGTCCTTCTCCATCTGCGGGTTCCTCCTCTAATACTCAGAATGCCTTGCGCACATCGGTAGAGTACATTTATTATAACATATAACCCGGACCGCTCCGGGTAAACAGAAGATATAGAACGGCATTCATCCGAACAGTAAAGGAGTGTTATATGATTGTAAAAAAAGTAACCTGGCTGGAGCTCTTCTATGATCTGCTGTATGTTGCCGCCGTGTCCAAAGCCAGCCATGTGCTGCTGCATGTAGAGGACGAAACCCTTTCGCTTGAAACGCTGGGCAAATTCGTGCTGATTTTTATCCCTATCTGGTGGGCTTGGGTGGGACAGACGCTGTTCGTCAACCGTTATGGGCAGGACATCGTGACGCACCGGATTTTTCTGATTATTCAATTGTTCTTTGTCCTGATTATGACAGCAAGCCTGTCTGTGGATTTCGATCAGACCTATTATTC
>RCUU01000282.1_pt1 | contig 29106 bp, 30 predicted proteins | sample 2166211 | NCBI WGS metagenome assembly RCUU01 (sample SAMN09932620, study PRJNA488358) | compost metagenome | feature: garden; material: soil; isolation source: compost soil in phenylacetic acid-enriched culture | place: Germany: Experimental Botanical Garden Goettingen | collected 2016-01-27
AATTCATCCGTCGGCTGGGGGAAACTGCGGCATGCAAAGTGTTAGATCGACCCAACACCCAAAAAATGAGTGATTACTCACTTGACACACCGCCTGCCCCTGGAGTATCTTTATCTCATCAGCAATATGTGAGTAAGTACTCACTTTTAACTATCTCCCCATGGAGGAGTGACTCTAATGAACGATAAAATGGAAGTTTGTGTCCGGACCCGAGAGGTAACTCGAGCCTTCAACGGTAAGGAGGTGCTGCATGGCATCAGCCTCGAAGTCCGACGCAGCGAAATCTTCGGGCTGTTGGGGCCGTCGGGCTCAGGCAAAACGACATTCGTGAAAATGATCGCCGGAATCGACGAAGCGACTCGCGGCGAGGTTGAGGTGCTGGGCACGCCGATGCCGAAGCTGACCATGATGAACCGCATTGGCTACATGGCCCAATCCGATGCGATGTATGCCGAGTTGACGGCCAAGGAAAACTTGGAGTTTTTCGGAGCGTTGTTTGGTCTGCGTGGTGCAAAAATGAAGCGGCGGATCGATGAAGTCATGGCGCTGGTGAATCTGACGGATCACCTCAAACGCCCGGTCGGCGCATATTCCGGTGGGATGAAGCGCCGGCTGTCGCTGGCGATCGCACTGATGCACGAACCTGAAGTGCTGATCCTTGACGAACCAACTGTCGGTATCGACCCTGTCCTGCGCAAGTCGATCTGGGACGAATTTGAAAGCCTTAGCCGTCAGGGCACAACGATTCTGGTGACGACTCATGTCATGGACGAAGCCGACAAGTGCCATCGTCTTGGCATGGTGCGTGACGGCAGCCTGATTGCCGTAGGTACGCCGGAAGCACTTAAGCAGGAAACCGGTAGCGTTACGATCGAAGAAGCTTTCCTGTATTACGGAGGTGTTCGCGCATGAGAATCCGGGCTCTGATTGTTCGCATTATTCGCCAATTCATTCACGATAAACGGACAATGGCTTTGTTGATCGTCGCCCCGCTGTTGGTTTTAGCCATGATGTATCTCGTGTTTAACGGCGACGCCTATCAGCCTAAAATCGGTACGGTGCAAGTACCAGCCGCCCTGGCCGATAAATTGAGCAGTGCGGATGCTGAAGTGACCGCCTTCATGACGGAGGCAGCAGCCGAAGCGGCTCTAGCTGATCAAGAGATCGATGCGATGATCCGCTTCGATCAAGGCGTGCCGAATATCTTACTGGAAGGCAGCGATCCCTCCAAGAACCGGGCAGTTATCATGCTGATCCAAAAAACGCTGCAAGGCCAAGGGGTTCCAGGCGCTTCAAGTATGATGACCCCAGACCAGAGCAGCAGTACCGTTGTTGATCCTGGCAGCGCAGCAGCCACGAATCCGGCCACCGGTGCTGCAGCTAATACGGAGGGCGCGGCGCAGCAACGGCCAACGACGCAGACGCCGGTGTTCGAATATTTATACGGAGGGGCAAACATGTCCTCTTTCGACAGCTTAAGCCCCGTGCTCATTGGTTTGTTTGCCTTCTTCTTCGTGTTCTTGATCGCCGGGGTTTCCTTTCTGCGCGAGCGAACGAGCGGCACGTTGGAACGACTGCTCGCCACTCCGTTGCGCCGATGGGAAATCGTCACTGGCTACATGGCCGGCTTCGGTATCTTTACAAGCCTGCAGGCAGTGCTCATCGCCGGATTTACCGTCTATGCGCTCGGCAGCCTCATGGTGGGTTCTTTCGGGTACGTTTTGCTGATCATGCTGCTGTTGTCGCTCTCGGCCCTTAGCTTCGGCACGCTGCTCTCGGCTTTCGCAAACTCGGAATTCCAAATGATTCAATTCATTCCGGTCGTCATCGTGCCGCAGGTGTTCTTCTCTGGATTGTTCGACCTGGAGAGCATTTCGCCTTGGTTGCGCTGGATTACACACATTACACCGTTGAAGTACGGTGCGGACGCGCTGCGCGGCATCATGATCCGCGGCGAGGGCTGGAGCGGGATCGCACTGGACGTCTATGTGCTGGCCGGGCTATCCCTCGTATTTATGCTGGCCAATGTCCTCGCGTTGCGTAAGCACCGCAAAATATAGTACGCTGGACAAAGAAGCTTACGATACGAAGGGAAAGGGGAGAGGCCTCTATGTCGAATGAGAAAGAGCAGTGGCTGGAGGACTTGATCCGGTTGACGGAAGAAGAGGACACAGAGAAGAAGACGGAGAAGCAGATCAAAATTTTGGAGGCGGCGACGGAGATTTTTGCGGAGAAAGGGTATGCGGCCACCTCCACCAGCGAAATCGCGCAAAAGGCCGGGGTCGCGGAAGGAACGATTTTCCGCCATTACAAGACCAAAAAGGATTTGCTGTTGTCCATCGCCGGGCCGATCGTGATCAAGCTAGTTGCGCCGTTTCTGCTTCGGGATTTTGCCAAAATGCTCGATCTGCCGTACGAGCGGGCGGAGGACTTTTTTCGCGCGTTGGCCAAGGACCGTTTCAAGTTCGTCCGCGAGAATATGCGGATTATCAAAATACTGATTCAGGAGGTCCCGTTTCAGCCAGAGCTGCTGGAGCAGGTGAAAAACCTGGCGTCCGAGATTGTCTTTCAGCGAATCCAGAGAGTTGTTTTACATTTTCAGGAAAAAGGTCAGTTGGTTGAAGCGCCGCCATGGCGGATCGCCAGAACCGGAGCCAGCGTGATGATCGGGATGATTCTGGTGCATGTGCTGATCGTGCCGGATTTCCCTTTTGACGAAGAGGAAGAAATAGAACGCACTTTGGATCTGCTGATGTACGGCATCGCCGGCCGTTCCCAATAAATGTTGTGAATGATAACCTGTTTCAGGCATAGCCTGAGGCGGGTTTTTCCTTGTAAGGCCGTGTTGTAACAATTTCGTAAGGCTTTTCTAAGAATTTCGCAAGCGGTTCGTTCTTGGATGGTTAGCATTGTTCGTTAAGATAAGAGGCGAATGAGTCCAAATGACGAAAGGAAGAGGAACGATGAAGAAAATCGGTGTCATCTTGCTGCTTGGAACTATGCTGACATTAGCGGCTTGCGGGGCCAAGAACAACGACATGAACAAGGAGAACATGAACGATGGGGCCAATGCCTCGACGGAAATGAGCGGTACCGCCGGGAATAGCGAAATGAAGGACGACGGAATGAGCGAGGGCACGATGGGAGAAGAGACGAAGGACGATGGAATGAGCGAGGACATGATGGGTGATGAGATGAAGGACGGCGAGATGAAGGATGGGAATATGACCGATCAGGAGATGACCGACAGCGAGATGGGCAAATAACGGAAGAGGTCGTATCCCAGCTAACAACGCGATATAATGTGATTAATGATACAGGAAGAACTTTCCACAGGCCAGGGGGCAATATGGGTGAGCGCCAAAATTGTAGTTGCCGACGATGAACAAAATATTACGGATGTCTGCCGCCGTTATCTAGAGCGGGAGGGCTGGACGGTTTGGGTTGCCGCTGACGGGGACGAAGCGCTGCGACATTGGGAGCATCATCATCCCGACTTGTTGGTGCTGGATCTCATGATGCCGAAGCTTGGCGGTCTTGAGGTGTGCGACCGGATTCGGCAGCAGGAGGATACGCCGATCATCATGCTGACGGCCCGCGGCGAGGAAGCCGACCGGCTGTTGGGTCTCACCATGGGAGCGGACGATTATCTGACCAAACCGTTTAGTCCCCGTGAGCTGGTCTTGCGCATCAAGAATATTTTGCGGCGATCCGGCATTCAGGCAGGAGCAACTGCAGCGGCGGAACCCCGGAATATCACCGGCGAAGGGGGAGTAGAGCCAGTAATCGCGTTTGACGGTCTGGAGATTTATCCGCAGGAGCGACGGGTATTGATCAAGGGAGCCGAAGCGGATTTGACGATGAAGGAATTCGATCTGCTGCATCTGCTCGCGAAGTATCCGGGCAAGGTGTTCTCGCGCAGCCAGCTGCTAAACCAGGTGTGGGATGTCGCGTATGACGGCGATACAACGACGGTGACCGTTCATATCCGGCGGCTGCGGGAAAAAATCGAAGCCAACCCTTCTGCACCGGACTGGATCAAAACGGTGTGGGGCATTGGCTACAAGCTCGACGCAAGGGGGCAGGAGCGATGAAGCTGCGGTCCTACCTCCTGCTGGCCAACCTGGTCAGCATCGCGATGATCATTCTGCTGCTGCTGGCGTTTTATCGATATATGCTGCTGAACAGGGAGCAATTTGTCTGGCTGACGATCGCTTCGATCGGCGCGGGTTTGGTATCGGCGCTGCTGCACTTCGTGTTGGTACGGCCGCTGGAAGCCTCGGTTAAGCGGATCGGCGAAGGGGCAAGACGTATTGCTGAAGGCGATTTGAAGGCACGGGTCGAGTATACCGGGTTGAAGGAGTTCCGCCAGTTGGCCGATCAGTTCAACCACATGGGGGACAGCCTCGAGGCCAGCTTCAATCGAGTTTCGGCGGCGGAGGCTGCACAACGCGAATTGGTCGCCAACATGGCTCATGACTTGAGAACGCCGCTCGCTTCGGTTCAGTCCTACGTGGAAGCGCTGGAGGACGATGTCATACAGGATGAGGCCGCCTTCCGCCGATACTTGACCACCATTCGGACGGAGACGGTACGGCTTGGGGAGCTGATCCAGGATTTATTGGAGTTGTCGACGCTGGAGTCGGCAAGACTGGAAGCGGAGGAGCTTCAGCTCTCGATCGCGGAGGACGTCCTCGTCGAGCTGCTGCCGCGTTTCGCCAAGCCTAGCGAAGCGAAGTCGCTGCAGTTGGCGGTGCAGTTGCCCGATCGGCCCCTAAAGCTCCGAATGGCGCCCCGGCACCTAGAACGAGTGCTGCAAAACCTGCTGGAAAATGCCGTAAGGCATTCTCCCCAAGGCGGGACGATTACGTGCTCGGCGATGGAGATCTCCGGCAGCCAAGAAGGTAAGAGGGTGCGGTTTACAATTACGGATCAAGGTGCGGGCGTCCCTCCTGAAGAGAGGGTTCGGATCTTCGAACGGTTTTACCGCTCCGATCGTTCCCGCAGCCGGGATAGCGGAGGCGCCGGCCTGGGGCTGTCTATCGCCAAGCGGCTGGTGGAACAATATGGCGGAGAGATCGGCGTGGATGAAGCGGAGTCGGGGGGCAGTGCGTTTTGGTTCACGGTGCTGGAGGCCGGCGATGGCAGGCATGCCGAGGCGGATTCAACGAATTGAGGAGGCGGTGGAGCAATGAAGGGAATCCTGGAAGGCCTGCGTAAGGGTTTTGGCAAAAAACTCGTCGCCCTACATGCCTGGAACGGCTGGATCGTCGTGATTCTGGCCCTGACAGGGCTGCTGCTGGTCGGCGGGTTTTGGCGCGGTTTGCTGGGCGAGGGTCGGGTTTGGCTGAAATGGCTGCATATCGCGGTAGGCATCGCCTCGATCCTCCCGGTCTTGTATTACCTGCTGTTAGCGGGGAAGCACTGGAAGCAGTTGCGTCAGAAGCCCTGGCAGCGATTTAACGTGATTATGGTCCTCGCATTGCTGTTGGGCTGGTTTGGCTCGGGCGTGCTGCTGTGGCAGTTCAAGGCGGTGGGGCCAAGGGTGTCCAATGCGGCACTGACCGTGCATGACTTATTGACCTGGATCGGGTTGCCGTATATCATCTACCATTCCTTAACCCGGACAAAATGGCTGAAGGAACCCGCTAGACGGTCGATTCAGCCTGAAGTGCGTCCTGCCACCGCAGGCAAAGAGGCGGAGACAGGAGCCAAACAACCTCAAGGGCCAACGTCTCCCCAACCGGTCTACACCCGCCGAGCTTTTATCCGCGGGGCGATCGGCGTCGGGCTGGCGGTAACGGTCGGACCAACCTTTCTCAAATGGCTGGGCAGCTCTCTCGGCAGCATCGGCGGCACGAGAACCGTCGACCGGCTGCTAGAGGAGAATGCCAATCGGCTAGTTCCGAATCCGGTGCCGCTGCCGGCCTCCGCGCAGGTTGTTGGCGGCGGGGCGCAGGGACATTTTCGCGTCTATACGGTGACGGATATCCCGTCCTTCTCCAACGAGAACTGGTCGTTTACGATCGACGGTTTGGTGAACAACAAGTTCAAGTGGGGTTGGGAGGATTTTCTCAAGCTGGAGCGTACGGTGCAGGTCAGCGATTTTCACTGTGTCACAGGCTGGTCGGTGTACAAGAATACTTGGGAGGGGATTCCGTTGCGAGTGCTGCTCAAGAAAGCCGGCGTGAAGCCGGGCGCCCAAACGGTGAAGTTCTATTCGGGGGACGGCGTATACACCGATACCCTCACTTTGGAACAGGCGGACCTAGAAGATGTCATGGTAGCGGTGATGCACGACGGTAAGCCGATTCCGAGCGACTTGGGGGGGCCCGTAAGGCTGATCGTTCCTAAAATGTACGCCTACAAGTCGGTGAAGTGGTTGACACGAATCGAGCTGATCGAAGGGGAGCATGTCGGATATTGGGAGCAGCGCGGCTATTCCAATGATGCGTGGGTGGGACTGAGCTGATAGATCGTATAGTAAAAAGAAGCCGGATACTCCTTTCAGGGGGCCGGCTTTAATTGATTTCATCTATCCGTTCCCTTTCTTTGAGGATTATCCCGTTGCATCAGGCAACAGCCTCACTCTCGATTCCCCCAATTCTGGTGTGATTCAACAAATTTTAGACCCGGCGCTTTATGTTCCGGCTACGGACGGCTACAATAACAGAAAAGAGAGCAAGCGATAAGGAGTGCAAGAGCCATGAACATCCAGGAACTAAGGGAGCACCGCCAATACCCGGACAATATCGGACATGAAAATAACCGTGCCACCTTCGAACGCGATTATTCGCGGTTAATCCATTCCCCAACCTTCCGCCGGCTGCAAGGGAAGTCGCAAGTGTTTGGGGCCGGTACGGGCGATTACTATCGGACCCGACTGACCCATTCGCTGGAGGTCGCGCAAATCGCCCGGGAAGCAGCGCGAAGCCTGCTGCGCGCGTATCCGGAGCTAGCGGTCGATCGAGCCCGGCACCCGGGCTTGGTCATCGATCCGGAGGTGGTGGAATGCGCCGCGATTTGCCATGATTTCGGGCACCCTCCGTTTGGGCACAAGGGCGAAGAGGTGCTGGACCAAATTCTGGAGAAGCTGATCGAGGAGAAAGTACGGACGGCCTTGAAAGGCAAACAACCAACTCCGGGGGAAGAGCAGCAGACCCGGGAGGCGCTCCGGCGAAAATACGAGCATTTCGAAGGCAACGCTCACAATTTCCGGCTGATGATGTTCCTGGAGAAGCGGGAAAACATCGACGGTCTGAATTTATCCGATGCGGTGCTGCTCGGAACGAATAAATATCCGTATCCCGGTACGATCAACAAGAAGGGACTTTATCTGCATGAATGGGAGTACATCTCCTCCATCCGCGACCGATGGGGCATTCCGGAGGGCAAGAAGACGTTTGAAGCGCAGTTGATGGACCTTTGCGACGATATCGCCTATTCGGCCCATGATCTTGAAGACGGCATCAAGGCGGGGAAAATCGAGGTGCACGAGCATTTTCTCAAGGATTCGAATATCCAGCGTCTGATCGTCGAGAAGATCATGACTTTGGAAGATTCGTTTTGGGCGGGGTGGATGCCGGACAAGGTTCAGGTCAAGGTGGCCGAGGTTTTGGACGATTTCCTACGTATATGGAAGGCCAAAATGCCGATTTGCGATCAGGACTATTCCCGCACGCGCCGGGAGGTGAAGGCCTATTGGGTCAGCTTGTTCGTAGGCAGTCTAGGCGTGGTCGAAGACGGCGATTGGCAGAAGGTCACGTTCGTCAAGGAGGGGCAAGAGGACAAGGACATGCTGCGGACGGTGAGCGTGCTAAAAAGCTTTGCCTGGGTCACGATGATCCGCGATTTGCGGGTACAGCGGCTGCAAAAGCGCAGCGCTTGGGTGATCAAGCGGCTGTGGGACGCTTTCGTCGATCCGGAGACGAGCAAATCGATCATTCCCGGCGACTGGCTGCGGCGGTTCGACCGAGACCAGGCCAAGGCCAAGCCGATCTGGACTTGGGAGCATATGATCATCGATTATATTGCCGGCATGACCGACGCCTACGCGGAAAAAATCTACAACGAGCTGTACGGGCTGAAGGTCGGCACGATTTACGATATGGATTAAGCGACAAAAAACGGACCGGTATTGACCGGTCCGTTTCACTTTTGAAAGAAGTTACAGCGGCGGGTTGGTGTGGCATTTGCGGCACACCGGGAAATACGACTCGTTGCCGCCGATTTGGATCTGCTCGCCGGTGTAAACGGGTTTTCCGTTCTCCACACGCAAGTTCATCGTTGCCTTGCGAGCGCAGAACCAGCAGATGGTTTTCATTTCCTCGATTTTATCCGCATAAATGAGCAGCAGGCGACTGCCTTCGAACAGCTGGTTCTGGAAGTCGTTCTTCAGCCCGAAGGCCATAACCGGAATGTTAAGTTCGTCAACGATCCGGACCAACTGCTTGATGCTTTCCTCGCCGAGAAATTGACATTCGTCCACCAATACGCAGTACAGGCGCGGCGTATGATTTTTGACGATATCAAACAGGTTCGTATCCGGGAAAATAGGAATGGCCTGCCGGCGCAATCCGATCCGTGAAGACACAAAGCCTACTTCATCGCGATTATCGATCGCCGAGGTAAAGAGCAATACCGGCTTGTTCTGTTCTTCATAATTATGAGCTACTTTCAAAATTTCGATAGACTTGCCGCTGTTCATTGCTCCGTATTTGTAAAATAATTGTGCCAAACGATGACGTCCCCTTCTGTTAGTTCTATCGCAACCATGATGCTCTTTATTCTAGCATATTTCGGTTCGGTTGTTGGATAGGCAAGCGCGAATTTTGGAGGAAATCATCGCTTGGCAAATCTTACAGGGCTGCTTCCGCCGCCCGGCTTTGAGCTCTGCGGATTTGCATCGCCATGACCGCAGCCACGAAGCATACGAATCCGGCGATCACGAACGCTTGGGAGTAGCTTCCCAGCCAATCGCGCAGGACCCCCGCGCCGTACGCGGCCGTGGAGGCACCGATCTGGTGGGCGACGACCACCCATCCGAAGATCATGCCGGATCTCTCTTTCCCGAATGTTTCGCCCGCCAGTTTGGCGGTCGGCGGAACGGTAGCGATCCAGTCGAGGCCGTAGAAGACGGAAAACACGACGAGCATAGCGGGGGAAGCCGAGTTCAGCGCGAACGGCAGGAACAGTAAGGAGAGCCCGCGCAGGCCGTAGTACCAGAACAGCAGCTTACGGCTGTCGAAACGGTCCGACAACCAGCCGGAAATCGTAGTGCCAAACAAATCGAAGACGCCCATCATCGCGAGAAGTCCGGCGGCGGCAACTTCCAGCATGCCGTGATCGCCGCAGGCGGCGATCAAATGCGTGCCGATGAGGCCGTTGGTCGAAAAGCCGCAGAAAAAGAAGGTGCCAGCAAGCAGCCAAAACGTCGGGTGTTTCATCGCCAGTCGCAAATTTTGCAACGGCGCGATCAAGATGTTGCCCCGGAAGGGCTCCGGTTTGATGACCTCGGTCGAACCATAGGGGGCGGCGCCAACCTCGTACGGGTGATTACGCATCCAGATCGTGACGGCAACCAGGACGACGACAATGCTGGCGACGGCAACATACACGGCGTAGCGCCAGCCGAGGTCCGATGTCAGTTTGGCGAACAAGGGCAGAAACAGCAATTGGCCGGTCGCCGCACTTGCGGTGAGCAGTCCGATAATTAGACCTTTTCGCTTGACGAACCATTGGTTGCTGACCGTGACGCCCAAGACGTTAGCCATCATCCCGGTGGACAAGCCCGACACGACGCCCCAGAGCAGTTCAAATTGCCATAAAGCATGGATGAACGGAGTGACAGCCAGGCTTAACCCAAGCACAGACAATGAGCAGATGATCACTTTGCGGAAGCCAAAGCGCAGCAGCAGGGAAGCCGAGAAGGGACCGACCAGGCCGTACAGAAGGATGCCGATGGAGATGACGCTCGAGATGCTGCCCCGGCTCCAGCCGAATTCATCCTGAAACGGGAGAAGCAGCACGCTCGGCAAGGAGCGAATGCCTGCCGAGACGAGCAAGGTGATAAACGTAAGCAGGACGATAATCCAGCCGTAATAGAAACGTGATTTTGGCCTGATTTCAGGCGAAGCGTTCATTTCATTCATCGTAGGTTTCTCCTCTATTTATAATTTGTTTGTACACACAAACGTCTTGAGTAAGGAACGGAATTACCGTTCCAATTGCTCGCTAGCCAGTTCTTGCTGCGACGTAAGCAAGTCGGCCAATTCTTCTCCAAGAACGGCCACATAGGAGGCTTTCAGTTTTTTCGAAGCTGCGCGAAGGGAGGGCTCAAGGGAACGGCCTTTATCGGTAGGGTAAACCAGCACGGTTTTCCCTTGGACTTGGCGTTCTACAAGCCCCTTCGCCTGTAGCTTGTCAATAAAACGCGTCAACGTAGACGGCGTGATGTACAGCTTCTCGGACAGCTCCTTTTGCGTAATACCGGGTTTGACGATGACCAGACGGATCAGATAGCCGTAGGCGGGAGCCAAACCCGTCGTCGCAAACGCTTCGTCGGCGATCCGGGTGATCGCTCGGCTCAGACGGTTGGTGGTAAAGTACATGCAGCTATGCAGGAAAGCGTCGTCGGCTTCGGCAGCGGCGGCTGTGTTTTTTGATTCGTTTGCCATTGGTAAAGCCTCCTTTTGAGGATCACTTATCAGAATTTATATTTTGTATGTACAACGAATATATAAAATTGAAGATCTATTGTCAATCCCTTAATAGGCGGACGAATGAAAAAAATTCCACCTTGGGGTTATTCGTTGCAGCAGGGGCCCTAGATGAAGCTGACCAAAGCTTACCGGGCTCCAGCCTATAGGTGTATAATGGGGATGGGGAAAATGCCCAATGAAGGGAGAGGTGGATATGTCCGTCTTTACGGAGAAATCGCTGCCTAGAAAAAGCCTGAAGGAGCTGGGAATCTCAGCTCGGAACGTGAATGACTTTTTAACATACTTGAAAGCGCATTCTATCGAACTGCATAGCTTGATGTTGGTACGGCATGGGCATGTTGCGGCGGAGGGCTGGTGGGCACCTTACGGGCCGGATCTGCCGCATATGTTATTTTCCCTTAGCAAAAGCTTTACCTCCACGGCAATCGGTATGGCCGTACAGGAAGGCAAGCTGAATGTGGAAGATCCGGTCGTCTCTTTCTTCCCGGAGGACGTGCCGAAGGAAATATCGCCGAATCTAGCTGCGATGCAGATCAAGCATCTACTGATGATGGGCACGGGCCACGCCTTCGATACGATGGATCCGCTCGCCAGAGCGAAAGACGGAAACTGGGTGAGGGCATTCTTGGAACAACCCGTTGAGCATCAGCCGGGAACGTTCTTCCTGTATAACACGGGAGCCACCTACATGCTGTCCGCCATCCTGCAGAATGTCACCGGAGAAACGCTGCTTCAATATTTGCAGCCCCGCCTGTTCGAGCCGCTTGGCATCGCCAATCCGACATGGGAGAGCTGTCCACGCGGCATCAATACCGGCGGATTCGGGCTCAAGGTAACCACCGAGGATATCGCCAAATTCGGTCACCTTTACTTGCAGAAAGGCCTGTGGGGCGAGCGGAGGCTATTGGAGGAAAGCTGGATTGACGCCGCGACCTCCAAGCAAATCTCTAACGGAGATGGCGGAGACAGCGATTGGGCGCAGGGCTACGGCTACCAATTCTGGCGCTGCCGGCACGGGGTTTATCGGGGGGACGGGGCGTTTGGGCAATTTTGTATCGTTCTGCCGGAGCAAGAGGCGGTTCTCGCTATGACGTCCGGCACCAACGATCTGCAAGGTGTATTGAACGGAGTATGGGAGCATCTGCTTAAAGCTTTTGACAAGGGCGAGGGGAGCCTGGCCGACGAGGATGCGGCGGCGGAGAAAGATCTGCAGCATGTACTGGAAGGGCTTTATATAGAGCCGCCTCGAATCGAGCCCGGCTCTGTGCGGGAGGCTGAGCTCGGCAACAGCAATCGTTGCCTGCTGGAACCTAACGCCCTGGACCTGCAAAGCACGCGAATCGAAATTCATGGAGATACGGCCGTGCTGGATATCCAAGACAAACGCGGAGAGCACCGGGTTGAACTCGGTCGGCAGTCTTGGCGACTTGGGCGGACGACGTTGTTCGAAGAGGAGGAGCAGATTGCGGCTTCCTTCACCTGGAAGTCGTCGGACACGCTGCTGCTTAGCATCCAGCGGATTGAGACGCCGTTTCGCTTAAGTATCGAAATCGAATTCCTGGAGGAAGGCATTGAAATTCGCAGCCAGTTCAACGTTTCCTTCGGGGAACCGACCTCGGCACCGATTCGGGGGCATCTAGAGTAAAGGCCGGGTCTCTTTATCTTGCGCTACGCTCGGCTAACAGGCGGTTCACCAATTCACTCATGCCTTCCCATGAGTCCCTCATGAGGAATTGCTCCTGGATTGGCGCATTCCACGGACGGGGGATGCCGATGGTTAATTTTCCGGCTTCTTTGGCAGGGAGCAGATTATGTGGACCGTCATCGATCAGCAGGTCGAAGTCCAGCAGCGTTTTCCGCTTGGCAACGAAGAAATTCTCGAACGGAATAAACGGCATCCAGCGCTGCAGCCAGTTCCATTTCTCCGGAACCGATGACGGTCTGGCGGCCGTAACGATGATTACATCGTGGTCCTTTGCGATCTTGCGCATCTCCTCTACGGTATGCTCATCAAAGATCTCCAGCTCTTCATATAAGCCGGGGCGCCCAAAGAAGAGGTCTTCATTGCATTCGGGATGCCAAATCCCCGTCATGTCGAAGCTGATCATTTGGTCCATGGTCAACTGGCGGTCAGGGAACTGCAAATTGTGATAGTGGATCGCCTTTGGCACGAGGTGGCAGATGGTATCATCCATGTCGATGGCTACGATGTGTTTGCGCATAAATGGGTAATCTCCTGATTGAAGTTGGATTGAAATTCATGACTTCTTCTAAGATATCAGAAAAGTGCGGCTTTGGGGTATAGGAGACTCCATGAAAAAAGACCCGGCTCCGTTGATCGCGGTGCCGGGTCTTTGGCGTATATAGTCGCAGGAGCGGGCTAACCCTTGACTTCATCCCGCCAGAAATGGACGGGCTGCCATCCGAGCAGCTGTTTCGCCTTCTCGTTGCTGAGCAGCGTTTCGTGAGCCTCGAGCGGTGCTCGGAAGTCGCCCACGCCTGGATAACGGGCAGCCATCAGATCCCGGCTGCGAATCGCCATGCTGGAGTCGTCCGCGGCGATGTTCAGCGCTACCGCGCCAAGGCCCTCCGCTTCGACGGCTAGCCGGCAGGCGGTCGCCGCATCGCGCGTGTCGATATAACTCCACAAGATGCGTTCCCGTTCGGCCGGGTCGTGGATGAAGGACGGAAACGACGCATAACGTTCCGGCGGAATCACATTGCCCAGCCGTAGGGATACGATCTGCATATCCGATCGGCGGTGGAACATGTCCGCCGTTAGCTCGTTCACCACCTTGGACAAGCCATAGCTGTCCTCGGGGAGCTGCGGGTGCGCTTCGTCCACCGGTACATACTTAGGGGCGGGCGGATGAATCGCAAAGACGATGCCGTAAGAGGATTCGCTTGATGCGATCACTGCTTTTCGGATGCCAAGCCCCTCTGCAGCTTGCAAAATGTTATACGTGGACATGACATTATTGCGGAAGGTGATCTCCGGCGTGCGGATATGCGCGGCCGGAATCGCAGCCAGATGTACGACCGCGTCCGCGCCGTTAAGTGCACTGTAACATTCGCCAAGTTGCTCCAGATCGACGATCAACGTCGGACAAACCGGATCTTCCGAAGGCCGAACGTCCACATTCAACACCTCGTAACCACGCTCTACGAATTCACGTACGACGTAGCGCCCCAGCATGCCGCTCCCGCCGGTAACGACGACTTTAGCCATAGTTGCCTCGTCTCCTTAGTTCAAAATTTCTTCGATTCGTGTCAGCACATCTTCGCTAAGCTTGATGCCGGAAGCTTTGGCGTTTTCGGTTACTTGCTCCGGACGGCTAGCCCCAACAAGCGCGCTTGCGACGTTGCTTTGACGCAGGATCCAAGCCAGGGCGAGGTTCCCCACGCTGATGCCAAGCTCGGCGGCAATGCCTTCCAACTGCTTCACCTTTGCGATGTTTTCTTCCGTAATCCCCTTGCGAACCCAATCCAGCTTGGCCGCGCGGCTGTCCTGCGGAATGTTGTTGGCCGACGTGTATTTGCCGGTTAACAAGCCTTGAGCCAGCGGCGAGAAGACGACTTGCCCGATGCCGGATCGTTCGCTGACCGGGATCACTTCCTTCTCGATATAACGGTTAAACATGTTATAAACCGGTTGATTGACCACGATGCGATCCAACAGATAACGATCCGCTAAACCAACCGCTTCCGCAATCTGCGAAGCTTGCCATTCGCTGACGCCGGCATACAGGATTTTGCCTTGGCGGATCAGGTCATCGATGGTGCGCAGCGTTTCGTAAAGCGGTGTCTCCGGGTCGTGGCGGTGGCAGTAAAAGATATCGATATAGTCATGGCCCAGCCGCTTCAAGCTCGCGTGTACCTGCTCCATGACATGCTTTCGCGACAAGCCGCGGTCGTTGGGACCTTCTCCCATTGGCCAGAACGCTTTCGTCGCCAGCACGTAGGATTCCCGTGGATAAGCTTTCAGCGCTTTGCCCACCAGTTCCTCTGCTGCCCCTTTTTCATATACATTGGCCGTATCGAAGAAGTTAATCCCCAGATCGTAGGCCGTTTTGATGGATTTCTCGGCATTTTCACGCTCGACGTACCCGCCGTAGGTTAGCCAACTACCCAAGCTGATTTCGCTTACCTTAAGGCCGCTTCCACCCAGTCTTCTATATTCCATGATTTATCATCCTCCTGATCATTTGTGTTGTAACCATTTTCATTCTATTAAAGTTCATATACAATTTAAAGAAGTGAAAACTCTTTCACTTAATTATATCCATGATACTTGCTATACATAATATAGCTATATCCAAGAGGAGGTTTGCCGGATGACTACAGTCCGCAAAGCAAGCAATTATATTCCGAAAACGCCGGTGCATATCGAATGCAATATCGAAAAAACCCTGGATGTGCTCGGAGGGAAATGGGCGTTTCTTGTCATACGTGAGCTATTTGGCGGTACCCTTCGCTTCGGAGAACTGCAACGCCGAATTCCTCAGGTTAGTCCGCGCGCATTAACGAGTACATTACGCCATTTGGAGGAGAAGGGAGTGTTGGAGCGGACGGTTTTCCCGACCGTTCCCGTGACGGTTGAATACTCGCTCACGCCGAAGGGCATGGATCTTCACGTCATTTGCCATGAAATGAAGGTTTGGGCCGCGCGGTGGACCTAACGAGTCTGGGGCGGGGAGCCATGCTTAGACTGATCGGCAAAAGCATCCGCGATTTTCGCAAGTACTCCGCCAAGCTCTTGCTTTTTCAATTGCTCTATATGCTTGTTACGAGCATCGTTGTCCTCCCAGTCACCACGCTGCTGTTCAACCGTATTCTTCGGGTGGTTGGATCCGGATCCTTGCTCAACGGGGAAGTGTACCGGATCGGGCTAAGTTATAAAGGATTAACTGGACTGATTCTCATAGGGCTTGTCGCTTCCTTTACGCTGCTGATCGAATTGCTGGTGCTGATCGTTCTCATTCAGCAGCGCTTTTTCGGAAAGGAGATTGCCCTATCGGATGCTGTGCTGACCGTGTTGCGCAAGACGCCTAAGCTGCTCGGGTTCGGGGTGTTCCAACTGCTGCTGCTCTTGCTGCTTCTGATTCCGTTCATTGATTCACCGCTGACGGCCTCGTTTTACGCGTTGTTTAACGTTCCGATCTTCTTGAACAATCAGGTGCTGGACGCCTCTTTTACCATGACCGCCGCTTATATCGTGCTGCTTGCAGGGCTGTTGTATACCTTGCTCCGGTGGATCTTCGTCCTGCATTGCATCGTGCTGGAGGATATGAATCTGCGGCAGGCGGTTCGCCAGAGCCATGCCCTGACGCAAGGCCGGCGTTGGCGGTTGTTTGGTTCGCTCCTTCTGTTTAATGGTTCGATCCTCGCGGTCACCTATACGGTGGTGTCCGCTCTTGGACACATCCCTTCTTGGTTGGATCTCGATGTGCTCGCGCTCGTGTCCCAGCACTATTCGCTGACGATCTCAACCGTGCTGGCTTACTTGTTGGAGCTTCTGCTGTTGCCGATCAACCTTTTCGTGCTGACGAGACTATATTACGCATTCGGCCGTTTAAATTGGATTCGGGCAAGAGACCAGCTTCAGGTCAGCCACAGCAGGATAGGCCGCGTAGAAATGCGGATCATCGCTTGGTGGAGAGCGTTGAAGTGGAAGAGGACGGTTTATGTCTTGGGTGCTGCCGTCTATATCACCCTGGCTGTGGTCATCGGTTCGCGGGCGAATGATAGTCTGGTGTACGCCAAATGGAACGTTCAGATTGCGGTGCATCGCGGAGATACGTCGTATGCCCCGGAGAATTCGCTGCCCGCTCTACTCTCTGCGATGGATAAAGGCATCCAGGTCGCCGAGTTGGATGTGCAGATGACCAAGGACGGAGTGGCCGTGTTAAACCATGATTCCGATTTGAGAAGGATGGCTGGGGTACGGAAGCGGATCGCCGATATGACCTCCGCGGAGGTGAGTCAGCTATCTATCGGTAGGGACGAGAATGGATACCCGGTACAAATCCCTTTGCTGTCCAGCGTGCTCGCCGAGACGCAGGGCAAGATCAAGTTGCTGCTGGATCTGAAGCCGAATGGCTCTTCCAGCGAAGCACTGGCGGAAGAGGTCGTTCGCCTTATCAAGGAAGCCGGAATGGAGGAAGAGGTGAGGGTGCAGTCGTTCGATGGGGTCGCGCTCGGCCGAATTCGAGAGCTGGCCCCGGAGATCAAGATCGGGAGAATTCTCTTCTTTGCACTTGGAGACCTATCGGTGCTCGACGTCGATTTCTATACGATCGAGCAGGTCATGCTGACGGACTTCTTGATCAATAAAGCCCACGCTGATGGTCGCGAGGTATGGGTCTGGACCGTTAATACCCGACGGGATATGAAGGAAGTCCTCAAGTACCCCATCGATGGCATGATCACCGATGCTCCCGAGACGGCGCAGTCTTTGGTGGAGGTAGATTTGTAAAACGCCATCGGTGAAACCTAAAAAGCGTCATCCCTTGTATGGGATGACGCTTTCGTATTTCTAGAGCGCTTGGGAAGCTTGTGCCAGCAAAGTGGAAAGCAAGGCGTAGTCCGGTGCGGCCCCTTCCTTGAATTTGATCCACTTGCGCTCCGGCGGTCCCTCGAAGCCTTTTGGAACCTCTAATCCTTCGGCGTTCATGATCATGAACGCAATCGCGTCCTTCGATGGGGAAATCACCGCTGCGTAATGGCCGTTCTTCAGGAAATGGGGCTTCTTGTACTGAATCCGCTCTTCCACCGACGGAATGGTTTGGTGCACCATCTCTCTCAGTCGTTGGGAGAGCTCGATTTGCCATGCCGCCCCTAATTGATCAATAAAGGCGGTAACCTCTTCGTTCATGGTCTTAATCATCTCCTGCCGTAAAATTTTTCCATAACGGGAATATACCACGGCAGGAATATACTTGTAAAGGTACTTAAAATTTTACTTATTCTTCGTTCGTCGCGATCGGATTCTCGGGATAAGAGATCCAATCGCTCCAGCTACCGGCGTACAGCTTGACCTGCGGGTAGCCGAGCCGATGGAGGGCGAGCACGTTCGGGCAAGCGCTCACGCCGGAGCCGCAGTAGACGATAGCCTCGCGGCCTTCGTCCATTGCGGCGATGACAGGCGCCAGTTGCTCGCGCAGCTCGCCGTCGCTCTTCCAGGAGCCGTTGTCGCCTTGCACCTGCTTCCAAAAACGGTTGATCGCCCCCGGGATATGGCCGGCCTTGACGTCAAGCGGCTCCTGCAGTCCGGCGTAGCGATCCGCGGCGCGCGAGTCCACCAGCAGGACGCCGGGATCGCCCAGCGCCCGGCGGACGTCCTCCACTCCGGCCAGCATGTGCGGCCGGAGCGACGGGGTGAAAGCGGCGGGGACGACGGTCCGCCGCTCAGCGGTCACGGGATAGCCGCCGGCTTGCCAGGCGGCGAATCCCTCATCCATGACGTAGACGTCGTCATGGCCCAGCCAGCGCAGCAGCCACCATAGGCGGGAGGCGTTCATGCCTCCCTGGTCGTCGTAGGCGACCACCCTGGTGGCGTTGCCGATGCCGGCGCGAGCGAAGCGCGCGGCCAACGTGTCCGGGGCGGGCAACGGGTGACGCCCGCCGTGCTCGGTTACCGGGGCCGACAGATCCTCCTCAAGATCGAGATAAACGGCACCCGGAATGTGCGCGGCGTCGTAGGCCGCGCTCCCGGCTTCTGGCCGGCCGAGCTCGAAGCGGCAATCGACGATCACGAGATTTGGCTCATACATGCGGGCTAACAGCCAGCGTTTGGATACGATCGGTTCCATATGGGGGACACATCCTCTGCACTCATCGTTATCATATGGAACCATTATAAGCCTAAAGCTTAAATCAGGCGATATCCGCTTGGCAACGTACCGCTGGTGCGGATTTGACGAACTTGCGCTGCCGTCAAACGTTGGTTTGTCGCGATGATCGATTCCACGTCGAGAAAACAGGCGGAAACCATCAGGGTAAATGATAGGGGATGGGAGAAATAGAGACGCTTTTTTTGATTGAGGAACCGTTCTAACTCCGCTATAATGAAGTGGTTTGCACCAAGATTGTGCCGATAAAATTAACGGAAAGCTGGGACCCTGACCTTTATGCATACCAACACCAAGTCCATGGGCAAATATGAAATTTTGTACATTATCGGCATTATTGCCATCTCGTTTTCATCTATTTTCATCCGCTGGTCCAATGCCGAGGTTTCGGTAATCGCGATGTACCGGATGTATCTGACGAACTTATTGATGCTGCCACTGCTGTGGAGCTATCGGGGGGAGATTGCGCGCCTGACACGCAAGCAATGGGGGCGCCTTTTGTTTTCCGGGCTCATGCTGGGGCTTCATTTCCTGCTCTGGATGGGGTCGCTTCGCTTGACGACGGTAGCGAGCTCCACCGTTATTCTGACGCTGGAGCCGATCATCGTGATGTTCGGGTCGTTCTTCCTATTCGGGGCCAAAATCAATAAAGCGATGATTCTCGGCGTATCGTTGGCTCTAATCGGTTCGATCGCCATCGGCTCCGGGGATTTTGCCTTGTCCGGCGCTGCCGTTACGGGAGACTTGCTCTCTCTGTTCGGGACGGTGGCGGTCGCGGTTCATATTCTGGTCGGCAAGCAGTTGCTGCAAACGATCAGTGCATTTGTTTATAATTTCCTCGTGTTCGCGGTGGCTGGAACGTCGATGGCCATATATAACGTGGCTGCGGGCATCCGTTTTACCGGATATGAGCCGCGCGAATGGGGGATTTTCCTGCTGCTCGCGATCGTCCCGACGCTGTTTGGGCATTACCTGTTCAACTGGCTGATGAAATACCTCAGCGCTTCAGCCGTATCGATGGCCGTTCTCGGCGAGCCGGTATTTGCTTCGCTGTTGGCTTGGATGCTGCTTAAGGAGAGCCTGACCCCGCTGCAATTGTCAGCGGGCGCACTCATCTTGTGCGGCGTGTGGATCTTCATTCGTTACGGCAAAGAGGCGTCAGCCGTGACGCAGGAAAACGCGAAGGTACTGGCGACGGGGCAAGAGGAAAAGGCGAGTTAAGGGGAAGTAAGAAGGGCGGGTTTGGTTTTATTTTCTCAGCTCGAAAAATTGGCATTCCCGGCGTGGATGGTAGGAAAGCTCGCTTACTCCAGCCTGGGTGATAATGGTGTCGTCCGTGAAACGGATAATGATACTGCCGTTGTCGATCATATGATCGTCACGGAATACGCGGATGCGAAATTTGCGGTCCAGCGCCTCCTGGAAATCGAAATCGGTAAACAGTTCTCTGAGGGTAGGCATATCACTAAACTCCTTATTGGCTTAAGTTGGGGACAACTTGCGTAAATTTGGCTCTTGTTATTGTACCCGGAACCTTGCCGGTTGAAAAGAGAGCGCTTGGGCCTGAGATCAACCCTCTTGTTCGGCATCTTGCACCATTATCCCGTTTGATCAGATCATGGGGAATCCGGGACGGACATGCTCGGGAGAAGCGAATACGAGTGAAGGAGACCTCCCTTAACAAAAGGGATATTCGTGTAAAGAGCCAATTTGACAAGGGTATCATAAAAAGGTCGATCAGGATTCCGCCCCCTGATCGACCTTTTTTCATATGGAGTCCGGCACGCCCCAGCGCATAATTAAGCCGGCATGGGTCAAGCCGCCGCCAAATCCGTACAGCAGAACACGGTCACCGAATTTCAGCCGGCCCGTGTCGACGCCGGCTTGCAAAGCCAGCGGGATGGACGCGGAGGACGTATTGCCCTTATCCTGCACGCTTTGCAGCGTTTTGGAGAGCGGAAGGTCCGATTTTTCGCAAATGGACTCGATCATACGCAGATTGGCGCTATGCGGCACGAACCAATCGATATCCTCCCGGGTGAGCTCAGCCTGCTCTAGCAGCTGTTCAATTCCGGCGGTGACGGTGCGGACGGCCCATTTAAATACCTCGCGTCCGTTTTGTACAATTTTGCCCTTCCCTTCGAGGGGCTGACCATCCATCTGATCCGCCAGTCCTGAACGGTAGACGTGGATGCCGCCTGCCCCATTCGTCCCGAGGATAAACGATTCGAACCCGGGCTGCTCGGGATCCGCTTCGACAAGCACTGCCCCGGCCCCATCCCCGAACAGGATGCAGGTACTGCGGTCGGTGTAGTCGGTGATTTTGGACATCGTTTCGCCGGCAACGACCAGGATTTTGCGATGCAGGCCGGAGCTAATCATGCCGTTCGCCAAATGCAAGGCATAAGCGAAGCCGGCACAGGTCGCGTTAAGATCGATAGCCCCGGCCTGTTCCATGCCGAAGTGTTCCTGAACCCGGCAGGATACGGTCGGGAATGAGAAATCCGGCGTTGTCGTCGCTGCGATAATGAAGTCGACATCGTCCAGCGTGGCCCGATACGTATCGCGGAGTCGCTCTGCCGCCCGGATGCAGAGATGCGAGGTGAATTCGTCCTCTGCGGCGATATGCCGCTCCTTGATGCCCGTACGCTGAACAATCCACTCGTCGTTCGTATCCACGAGCCGCTCCAAATCCGCATTGGTCAGAATTTGTTCGGGGACATAGGTGCCTAGAGCGGTAATGCGGGCCTTGGAAAAGGGTTTCTGTAGGGTCAACCGTATCAGCTCCTTTAATATGTTTGATTTACTTATGATCAGGTTTTAGTACCAGGTGCTAATACGAGTATATCATTTTTTAAATAATTATCAATGGCTTCAAAAACGATATAGATTCCGTTTATGGACTTTTAGCGGCATACATGGTATTCTTGGTTCAAAATTACGAATGGAGGCTTGCGTGTGCTAATTTAGTCCCGATCGAGACCGCATTGCATGGATTGCAACTGCTCTTTCTGCTCTTTAGTTTGTGCAGGGTCATCGGGATAAGTTTGCCTATTTACGCAGGTCCGCCAAGAAGAATCGCTCCTTCCGGAACGAGGCTTTTTTTGCCTACGATTGCGAGCGGACAACGGGCAATTCCTATTTCGATTGCGGCTGCACAGACCTTGGTCTGTGTTTTTATTTTGCCCATAAGGAGAATGCCTTTATGAATATGGAAAAGTCGAACGATTATCAAGAGGTGAAAAGGGAGCTTTACGCCCGCGCCGCTCAGCACGGTTTGCATTTGAATACGGAAGCGTTTGAGGTTAATGAATCCGGCTTGGATTTCTTCGTTGCGTTTGTGCGGGATAACAACGGTCAAGCGTGGGTTCTTCGCAAGCCTAGACGTTCAGACGTTTGGGAGCGGGCCCTTAATGAACGGAATGTGTTGAAAGCAGTAGCGCCCCGTATCTCCGTTGCCGTACCCGATTGGCGCATCTGTACTCCAGATTTGATCGCTTACCCGCTCCTTGCGGGAAACCCGGTTGCCACAGTTGATCCGGCCGGGAGCGGATATGTCTGGAGGTTCCCACAGGAGGCGCTGGGGGATACCTTCTATGATTCCTTGGCCGAAACATTGGCAGCGCTGCATTGCGTCGACCATGACGAGGCGATGCGATCCGGCGTTCGCCGCAAAACCCCCGCGGAGACACGGGAAGCTTTCGCCGCAAATATCGAGGAAGTTCGGCAGAACTTTGACATCCCTGCCAAGCTGTTTGACCGATGGATGAGCTGGTTGACCACGGACAGCTATTGGCCGGAATTTTCGGTACTGCATCATGGCGATTTGCATCCTCCCCACATCCTTGTGGATGACAATCAGCGCATGACGGGCCTCATCGATTGGACCGAAGCGGAAATTGCCGATCCGGGCAAGGATTTTGTGATCTTGTATGCTCTCTTTGGCGAAAAAGGCCTGCAGGATATACTGAACCGTTATGAACGGATGGGAGGCAGAACATGGTACCGTATGAAGGAGCATATCGCCGAGCAATGGGCCGCGTATCCGGCGCTAGTCGCCAAATTTGCCCTCACGACGAGGAAAGAGGACGATATGAATATGGCACGAGGGATGATAAATAGCTGGAACATTGATTAAGAGGCAGGAAGGATCTCGTCAGACGGAGTGCCCCCTAGCTTCGCGTAAAGGAAATGGTCAGTGCTATAATAGTTCAGAGGAAAGGAGTGTTCGAAACCATTTATGAAGACGTTGGTATTAGCGGAGAAGCCGTCTGTCGCCAGAGAAATCGCGCGAGTGATGGGCAGCCGAGATAAGCATAAAAGTCATTTTGAAGGGCCAAAGTACGTGGTGACCTGGGCGCTGGGCCATCTGGTCGGTTTGGCCGAACCGGAGGATTATGACGCGAAGTTCGCGACGTGGGCGTTGGAGGATTTACCGATCCTGCCGGATAAAATGAAACTGAAGGTGCTGCGCGAAAGCAGCCATCAGTTCAAGGCGGTGCAGCAGCTCATGCGGCGTCAGGATATCGGCGAACTGATCGTGGCAACCGATGCCGCACGCGAGGGTGAACTGCTCGCCCGCTGGATCATGGATATGGTCAAATGGAACAAACCGTTTCAGCGGCTGTGGATTTCGTCGCAAACGGATAAAGCGATCAAGGAAGGATTCGCGGCATTGAAGCCGGGCAGCCAATATGAACGCTTGTACCACTCGGCGCGTTGCCGGGCGGAGGCCGATTGGATGGTGGGCCTCAATGTCACTCGGGCGCTCACGACCAAATTTGGCGCGCCGCTCTCGGCCGGAAGGGTACAGACGCCGACGCTGGGCATGATCATGCAACGCGAGAACGAAATCCTCCGTTTCCGTTCGGAGGAATTCAACATGCTGCGCGCCGACTTCGGTAAGTTCGAAGCGGTATGGCGCGGCGGGAACGGAGATGCACGTATTTTTGATGCGGAGCGGTTGAATGCTCTGAAGCAGAAGCTCGAAGGGGCTTCCGGCCACATCGTCAAGCTGGTCAAGCACGAAAAAACGGTACCCCATCCGCTCGCTTACGATTTGACCGAGCTGCAGCGGGACGCGAACCGGCTGCTAGGGTTTTCGGCCAAGCAGACTTCGAACGTGCTGCAGCGACTCTACGAGCAACATAAGCTGGTGACTTATCCGCGGACGGATTCGCGTTACCTGACGTCGGACATGACGGAGACCCTCAAGGAACGGCTGACCAGCGTAGCGATCGGCCCTTACGCGCCTCTGGCCCGGCCATTGCTTCGGGCCTCGCTGCAACTGAGTAAACGGGTTGTTGATGATAGTAAGGTGACCGACCACCATGCGATTATCCCGACGGAGCAAACGGTGCTGCTGAACGCGCTGAGCGCGGACGAACGCAAGCTGTACGATTTGATTGTGCGGCGGTTTATCAGTTTGTTTTATCCGCCAGCAAGGTTCGATCAGGTCAGCGTGACGGTGGAAATCGCCGGCGAGACGCTGCACGCCAAAGGCACGACCATCAAGGACGCCGGATGGCGCGCCGTTTATGACGGGCAGGCGATGGAGGACGAAGAAGGCGGCGAGGACGATGCCGAGAGCGGTTCGGCATTGCCTGAGCTGAGCCAAGGCGAGGCGGTGAAAGTGCAGCGCTGCCGTGTGACGCCGGGGCGGACCCAACCGCCGAAGCGTTACACGGAAGCCGCCCTGCTGACCCAAATGGAGAAGCATGGGCTGGGCACGCCGGCAACGCGGGCGGACATCATTGAAAAGCTGGTCAGCTCGGATACGATCGAGCGGCAGGGGAACTCCCTGCATCCGACCGGCAAAGGCAAGCAACTGATCGAGCTGGCGCCGGCCGATTTGCGCACGCCGGAACTGACAGCCCGCTGGGAGGCGGAGCTGGAGCGGATCGCGCGCGGCCAAGGCCAGCCAGGGCCGTTTCTTAGCGGCATCCGTGAAATGGCGGTCAGCCTCGTGCAAGGTGTTAAACGCAGTGATGCGACCTATAAACCGCATAATGTCTCAAGTAGCCATTGCCCGGAATGCGGAACGCGGATGCTCGAGAAGAAAACCGGACGCGGGCTGATGCTGCTCTGTCCAAACGAAGATTGCGGGTATCGCCGTTCTGGCGAGAAGCGCCTGTCCAACCGTCGCTGTCCGCAATGCCACAAGAAGATGGAACTCAAGGAAGGCAAGGCGGGGATGTACGTGCAGTGCATCTCCTGCGGCATTACCGAGGTGCTTGAGAAAGACAAGGATAAGCACATGAACAAACGCGAGCAACAGCGGCTCGTCAAGCAATACTCTCAACCGCAGGAGTCTGGCGGGGTGAACCTCGGCGAGTTGCTGAAGGCAGCTCTGGAGAAGAAGGGCGATGATTAACCGGCTTAGCAAGCGGTTCTAGGTCCGCATAAATCGGCGGCCTTTACGGGACGCTAAGTACCGGAGGTGATAAGGGTGCCGCATCACAAAGCGCGGAAGACCGAGAACCAGCAGAACAAGTCGAGGCTGATGGAACCAACCGTGGCGGCCAAGCCGAAGAAGCAGGCCGATTACCCGCCCAGTTTGAACGAGATTCCGAAGAACGAAACCTGATGATATTTACAAGTACGGCTCCCCAAGCGGGGAGCTTTTTACATAGAAGCGAATTTGGTGAAAAGATGCTGTTGCTCCGCGGTTGAGGTATAATGGAGTTAGGAACGTCGACATTCGAACGTAAAGATCGAAAGGGGGCGGCGAAGACGAAAACGGGTTTGCTGGTATGGTTTCTATTTATCAACGCGGTTGCTTATCTAGTCATGTCCGACGACAAAAGGCGAGCCAGGCAGAGGCGCGAACGGACTCCCGAGAAGACGTTGTTTTTGCTGGCTGCGCTCGGCGGCGCGTTGGGCGTATTGGTAGCCATGAACACGAAGCGCCACAAAACAAAGCATTTCAGCTTCCGGGTGGGCATTCCACTGCTGCTTCTTTTCAACGCCGTGCTTTATGGGTATTTTTTAATATAAACTCTTGGGACAAGTGAGGTGCTTTCCATGCTTTTTAACAAAATTCTTGCTGCGTATGACGGTTCGAAAGCGGCGAACAAAGCGCTGGACAAAGCGATCGAGTTGTGCAAATCGACGCCGGGAGCCAAGCTGGAGGTCCTGCACGTGTACGACTTCCCGCGTTTTTATGTGGCCGAGGGCTTCGCTCCGGTACCCACTTCGATGAACAAGGATTTTTATGAGCTGGCGGAAAGAACGGCAGAGGAAGCAAAAAACCGGCTGGCGGCCGCAGGGCTGGAGCCCAAAGTCGAAATGGATCAAGGGGCGCCGGCGGAGACGATTTTGGAGTACGCTCAGAAATACGGAGCGGATCTCATCGTTATTGGCAGCCGAGGATTGGGTGGCATCCGCGAATTCGTGCTCGGCAGCGTCAGTCACAACGTCGTCCAGCATGCCCATATTCCGGTGCTCGTCGTGAAATAAGAATAGAGCTTGTTTGGTAGAAGCCTGACCGAAGCGATTCGGTCAGGCTTTTTTTGCGTGCGCATGGGTTGTCTGGTGTGATCCGGATTTAGGGCTAACGCTTGCCAGAATGCTTATTTAGGCGAAAAGAAGGGAGTTTGAATTCTAACGCTGACCAGCGTGCTTATATGAGCGAGAGCCACCCCTTTTGGGGTGGAATTCGGGAAATAAGCTCTCCCATAGGCGTTACAATACGAAAATCCCGGTTTTGGTGCAAATAGCGTTTAATACAAGCGTTAGAGTTCCGATGGAGTTTCCTCGATGATCGCCAAGGAAGATTCTTGTGAGGAAAACTAACGCTTGTCCGACCGAATCGGCGAGGAAAGAATTAAATTTTGGGCTATTTTCGAGATCGCGCGTAGGATGATGTAGTTTTTTATAGTCGCCAAAGTAAGGTTATGTTCAAATGTTACGATTACTCACATTGGCATGATGCAAGTACGGTCGAAAGGAACATCCGAACGCTGAAAGGAGGGGTGCCGTTGATTCGCTTTCACCAGGTCGATAAGCACTTTGGCCAATTTCACGTGCTGAAGAGGATTGAGCTGCAGGTCAAAGAAGGGGAAGTCGTGGTGGTCGTCGGTCCGTCCGGTTCGGGAAAAAGCACGATGCTGCGCTGCATCAACCGGCTGGAAACGATCACGAACGGCGAACTGACGGTAGGCGGCCTTCCGGTCCATGACCGTAAGACGGATATCAACAAGTTGCGGCGGGATATCGGAATGGTCTTTCAGCATTTTAATTTGTATCCGCACAAGAAGGTGATCGACAATATCACGTTGGCACCGATGAAGGTGCTGGGCATTTCTAAGGCGGAGGCGGAGCAAACGGCGCTGTTTTATCTGGAGAAGGTGGGCATCGCCGATAAAGCATCGGCGTATCCGTCCCAGCTGTCGGGCGGCCAGCAGCAGCGGGTGGCGATCGCCCGTGGGCTTGCGATGAAGCCGAAGATTATGCTGTTTGACGAACCTACCTCGGCGCTGGATCCGGAGATGGTCGGCGAAGTGCTGGACGTCATGCGGACGCTCGCTAGAGAAGGCATGACGATGGTGGTGGTTACGCACGAAATGGGGTTTGCTCGGGAGGTGGCGGACCGGGTTATTTTTATGGACCAAGGGCAGATCGTTGAGGAGGCCGGGCCGGAGGAATTCTTCGCCAATCCGCGGGAGGAGCGAACGCGTACCTTTCTCAGCCGTCTGCTAAGCCATTAGACCATGATGATCCTAAAAGGGAGGAAGAGAAGATGAAGAAACGTTGGAGGTTGATCAGTATTGCGGCGGTTTGCGCATTGGCGGTGCTGGCGGGCTGTGCGAATAATGGGGCGGGGGGGAATACAGCCGGCGATGGCGGCAATGCTACCCCGACGGCCGGGGAGAGCGGATCCGGGGCTCTGGGCAAAATCAAGGAACGCGGCAAGCTGCTGGTTGGCGTGAAATACGACACGAAGCTGTTCGGTCTAAAGGACCCCGCCAGCGGCTACGTCGAAGGTTTCGACATCGATATCTCCAAGGCGATCGCGAAGCATATTTTCGGGGATGAAAACGCCTTGGAGTTAAAGGAGGTTACCTCCAAAACGCGAATTCCGATGCTGAATAACGGCGAAATCGATATGATCGTGGCTACGATGACGATTACGGAGGAGCGCAAGAAGGAAGTCGACTTCTCCGACGTTTATTTCCAGGCGGGACAATCGCTGCTGGTGAAGAAAGGCAGCCCGATCACGGGCATTGAGAACCTGACCTCCGATTCGACGGTATTGGGCAGTAAAGGCTCGACTTCGGTGAAAAATATCCGCGATAAAGTAAATGGCATCAAGGTGCTGGAGTTCGATAACTATCAGGATGCGTTTAACGCCCTGAAGGCGGGGCAAGGCGATGCGCTGACGACGGACGATGCGATCCTGTACGGCATGTCCGCTCAGGATCCGAATTACGAGGTGGTTGGCAAGCCGTTTACCGACGAACCTTACGGCATCGCGGTGCAAAAAGGCAACTCGGATATCGTACAGGCGATTAACGATACGCTGAAGGAGCTCCACGATAGTGGGGAGTACGATAAGATCTACGAGAAATGGATCGGCAAGAAGCCGAGCGAATAATCGTTATGGACTTTACGATATTGACCGATTACTTCGATGTTTATCTGGAAGGGTTCCGAGGGACGATTCTATCCAGCTTGCTGGCGTTGGTCGGCAGCTTTCTGCTGGGGGCGTTGATCGCCGTATTCCGCATCGCCCCAGTCCGCGCCCTGCGCTGGTTCGGAACGGGGTACGTTGAATTTATCCGCAATATTCCGCTGCTGCTTGTCGTATATATTTTTTATTACGGGCCGTCGGCACTGGGCTTGCCGCTTGATGGTTTTACGGCCGGGACGATAGGGCTGGCCGTGTACACATCATCGTTCATCGCCGAGGCGATACGCGCCGGAATCTTGGCGATCCCGAAGGGGCAAACGGAAGCCGCCCGTTCTTCCGGGTTAAGCTACGCGCAAACGATGATGCATATCATCCTGCCGCAGGCGATCAAGCTGGTTATTCCGCCGCTCGGAAACCAGTTCATCAATTTGATCAAGAACTCGTCCGTATTGACGATTGTCGCCGGGCTGGACCTGATGTATTTCGCCGACATCGTGAATACGGAGACGTATCGGACGTTTGATACTTATATTTTTGTGGCGTTGTTTTATTTGGCGCTGACCTTGCCTTTGAGTTACGGGGTTAGGGTGTGGGAGCAGAGACTCGAGAGAAGGTATTGAGGGTGGGGTAAAACGGAAAACGGGTGGATCTAAATTAAGCCCGCTGCGGTACGGTTTGGGCTTACGATCGCTGTTATCCTCGGATTTCTTGAATTTGTAGAACCTTAATCTGTAGAAATCCGAGGATAAAGGCGACCACTCCGTTTCTTCAGCTCCAAACCTTCCCTCCGGGGCTCTGCGATCCACCGGCTCTATCTCTCCCCTCCGCTGTGCTGGGGGAATAGTAGCAGCGTGCGTGCGGTATAACCCGCATGCACGGCTGCGCAAAAGCAAAAGCAAAAGCA
>RCUU01000283.1_pt1 | contig 29088 bp, 45 predicted proteins | sample 2166211 | NCBI WGS metagenome assembly RCUU01 (sample SAMN09932620, study PRJNA488358) | compost metagenome | feature: garden; material: soil; isolation source: compost soil in phenylacetic acid-enriched culture | place: Germany: Experimental Botanical Garden Goettingen | collected 2016-01-27
CGCGGTTGAGATGAACCGTTTGATTAAGTTCGAGATGGAGGGAAGTATAGGTTAAGCCCTATCGTAGCGGGGTTTGTGCGTTGTTGTGAACGTGTCTGCCCACAATTTGCCCACGAATGTTTTATTTCGAAATGTAATTTGCATAAAGATCGAGTGCGTCTTGCTCGATCTTTTTTGTTACGTGAAGGTACGTATCCGCAGTAATTTTCACACTGGCATGTCCGAGTCGATCAGACACGTACTTGATATTCGCGCCTGCTTCGAGTAAGTGAACCGCATGGGTGTGGCGGAGAGCATGCGGAGATAGCATTGGTAATCCAGTACGCTCACATACCTTTTTAAAATACTCGCGCACAATGTTTGTACGTAACCAGCGACCGTCATGCTGGTGGAACATAAGGTTGTCCTCAGATGGTTTATAATTTTCGTACCGTAGAATTACCTCTTTTTGATTGATGCGATGCTTTTTAAGTAGGGTTAAGGTAGCTGCATCGAGAGTAACGCGCCTTAAGCTGGCTTTGGATTTCGGCGTAGAGAGGTAAGGGGTAGAATTAAGAGGGTAGACCAGAGTTTTGTTAACCGTGATCTGCTCGCCGTTTAGATCGTCCCAAGTTAAAGCCAGAGCCTCACCGATACGCAGACCTGTACGGGCAAGTAAGCTGAACAGGACATAATACTGAATGGAGTGCCGGTATTTAGCATTTTTAACCGGTTTGACTGCACTCAAAAATGAGTTCAGCTGTTCCTTTGTGAAATACTTAAGTTCACCCGTTTTGTCTACCTGCTTAGGTATCTTTATCTTCTGGATCGGATTATCCCGTAAAATTTGAAATTCATAAACGGCATCGTTCATCGCACTGCTAAAGATGCTATGAATTCTCCGCACTGTCCCTTCACTGTATTTCCCCCTCAGCTCGTTTATCCACTTCTGGTACTCCGATCTCGTAATATCCTTCAGGCGATAGTTACCCCATTGCGGCAGGATGTTCAGCCGGACATTACGCTCTTGCACACTATAAGTAATGGGTTTGACGTTCGGCTTTTTGTAAACCTCAAGCCACTCATCAAAATAGGCCTTAATAGTCTCATTTCCATTCTCTGCAAATCCATTTCGATCAATAGCTAATTCTTCTTCGGCAGCTGCAAGTTGGGCAGCTTTCTTTGTGTCGAATCCTCCTTTCGATTTCTCACGGTATTTACCTTCTCTTCGATCAAGATACCGGATGCGGTATTCCCATTTAGCCCCACAGGAGCACCGCTTACGTTCAGGCGGACACTTGCAGTTTTTAAGTCGATAGCTTGCCATGAAACTCCACACTCCTTAGAACGTATGTTCGGTTTTAGGGTATATTTAAACAGCCTTGCGGCTGGAAAGCGCAAGGTTAAAAAATCTCAGCTACTCCCAGAGGATCAAAGCGGATTATGTATTTCTCATCATATACAACGGCCAAACCGTATTTTTCGGTGTATCGGTCAATAGAGCTCTGGAGGAATGCCTCAGTAACTTCTAAAAACTCAGCCACATCGTGACGGCTGCTGACTCGAGCGTGAAAAGCTTGTACGATCGCGGACAGAGGAATGAGTTCAAAATAACTCATCTGCCTTGCACGGAGTTCCTGCTTACGATTCTGTATACGGCTCTGGTCTAAAATATCGCCGCTTCCCGTAATATAATGAGCGATTTCCTCTGCCAGTGCACAAGTTTTCTCAACTTCAGTTAAACCCTTATTTACGCCGATCATATTCCCTTTAAGTAGAGCCTTGGCACCGGATTTGAAACGGGCTTCATAAACATACAAATTTAGCTTTTCCGCCACGATTAATAGGTTCTCGTACCCCATCAGCACACACTCCTACTTATTGTGCTTCTTCTTGTGAAGCCGTTCTAGCATATCCATATCCTCGCGCATTAACTTTTGTTGCTCTTCGGAATAGTCATCATTGTGAGCGGCTACAACTTCCAAATGAGGTTTTGTGCAGCGCTCATACTGGGCGTCTAAGGTAGTATCTATGGTGTATTTCCCGATATCATCTAGGGAGTTGTATTTGCGAAGAAGTTCTGTTTCGTGGTCAGAAAACTCAGTAATACTATCCTTAATGCTTGTTTCAAGTTCATTTTTTTCAGTAAGGTCGGAACGATTGATCCTGAAATAGTTTGCCATTGCTTGAATTTTATCAATACGAGGGTAGGTTTTAGCGTTTATCCAATTAGATACGGTAGTCTCAGGTATGCTTAAATCGTTAGCTAGATCAGTTTGCGTCTTTCCATTTCGTTTTAGGTGCTGTTTGATATTGTCGGACATAATTACTTTAAGCGCGTTCGCGTCCATTTGATCAACTCCTTGGATTTATAATACCGAAAAACGGTATTTTTGTAAACTACCTTTAAAAAGAATTATTTTTCTATTTATATGCTTGACAGTACCGTTTAAAGGTAGTAGTATCGAATTACAGAAAGCGAGGTGATGTCATGCTCCAGATATCGTTAGCAGCAGCTAGGGTTAATGCTGAAATGAGTCAACAAGAAGCGGCTGTAGAAGTGGGGGTTACGGCCAAAACGTTGCGGAACTATGAGCATGGGAAAACGGCAATCCCCGGACGAGTATTAAGACGTTTATCGTTTGTGTATCGGTGTCCCGAAGAGTATATCAGATTGCCGATCGTGGATGATGGCGAATATGATGAGGACGAAAAAAATTTACCTTGAACTACCGTTTAACCGAAGTTGTTTTATCTCAACTAATAAGAAAGCGAGGTGAGAAAAGATAGTGCATCCAGATAAACGCTTTATCCGAATATACGCAGTTGCATTAATTGCTTTCGCTTTAGTAGCTTTACTTAATCTCTGGGTAGTCTACGAAAGACAAAAGCTCAATCAACGGTATCAACAGTCAATTGAGCAATTCGAAACTATTGTTCAGGATTATCAGGAACTTGAAGATGTTCTTCGGAATCATGTTCAGGAATTAATGGCTGAATAGCTTGGATGAGTTCATTAAATTTCTCAATTATCTCATCATGTTGTTCTGATTGTATGACTTCATTCTTTTCTGTCTCAATTTGATCAAGAGTATAGGTAATCACAGGAAAGATTGCTTGAAAAATGGTGAGCAACAGAATTAAAAGTCTATCCCAAGTCCATACATCAGTGTACGTTGCTGGAACGTCATCTTCATTTGACATCTCAATTTCTTCAAAATCAGCATCTTCGATATCTTCTAAAAATGATTCAGCTATTTTGTATAAATTATCAATTTGAGGAACAACTGTTTGAGGTACTGAAACTGAGAATTCACTAAGTTTTGATAGATTTTCAATCGTTGGCTTCAGTAATTCAAGATTTAGCTGAGATGCTCTTGCTGCTTCTCTGATTGCATTGAGTCGTATAGTTTGAGTCCTGTTAATTGATTCGATCACTGCTTTTACTGAATCCTGTAGCGAGAATATCTGACTGTAATTCGATTTCATAATCATTGAGTACTGCTTTTGAAACTGGATTAGTGGGAACGTTGATCTAGCAAGCTGTTTTTGCACCCTAAATAGATTTGGAAAGCTATTTTTCAACAGATTTGCCTCCTTCCTCTTAATTTTTGGTCAGTCTCGACAACTACCATTTTATCAGAGAGGGAGGGAATATTCGACAGAAAGGAAGTGTCATATTGGACAAGACATTACTAGCCAATGAACTGTTGCCCATCTATCAGGTAACAGACACTGGCGAAAAAGTAGTAGACGCTAGAGAGCTTTGTGGGTTCTTGGGCGTAGCTTCAAAATTTGCTGACTGGATTAAAAACAGAATCGATAAGTACGGGTTCGTTGAAAATGTGGATTATTTATCGATTTCTAAAAGTTTAGAAAACGGTGGTCGGTCAATTGACTACATCCTAAAGCTCGACATGGCCAAAGAACTAGCTATGGTCGAAAACAACGAGCAAGGCCGCAAAGCACGCCGTTATTTTATCGAAGTCGAGAAACGATTCAAGCAAGGAGAAACGCCAACCGTTCCACTAGCCAATATGGAGCGGGCTAAAATAACCCGACTGCTTCAAATGCTTGATATGGCTGAGAGGGAAAAGTTATTCACGCTTGAGACAGAATCAGCCGTTCGCAAGCAAATTGCCGAAATGGTCATCAGTAAAGTTGATCAGCCTCAAGTTATTCGAAATGAAAGCCTGCTTCCACCTTGGGAACAACCTGAACCGCCGCACACTCACTATAAAGGTCGCTGGTACAAATCTAGTGAAATAGCTGTCATAGCAGGGGTGACGGTTAACCTGATCGGTCAACTGGCGAGTAAGCACGATCTCAGGACCGATGAATTTAGCCAAAGCGTTCCGATCAATGGGGACTACAAATCAGGTGTTCATCAGATTCTCTACAATGAGAAAGGCAAAAACGAGTTAGTCAGATTGGCGGAACTAAAGCTAGCCGCTGGTTATGTGCCCCGAACTAGGAAGAAGGTGCGGAGAAAATGACCATCGACCAACTACCTAACATTCTTACGGTCAAGCAAGTCGCTGATCTCATGGGCTGGCATACCAACACGGTATATGCACGCTGCACCAGCGGAGAGCTACCAAGCTTTAAGTCTGGTAACAGCCGCCGTATTCGGCGCGAGGCGTTTACAAGCTGGATGGAACAACTGGAAGCAGGTGACCCCAAATGACCAATGAAGTCCTCGACTACTGCGCCAACGAGTCCTGCAACGCTGAAATCCACTTTGGACAAGAGGCGAGTAGAAAGGGTGGTAACCATTAGTGCACAGTGCAAATATTGCAATTTTTGCAAGCAGCACGGAAGGATGCAGACACAACAGGGGAGGCTCGGACGGAAAAAGTATTATTGTGAGCATCCTGAAGTAAATAAGGCTACAGATAACAACTTCGTAGGGTTCGGTGCTATGGATGATTATTACGGTTATTTGACTCTTAAAACAGCTAAACGCTGGTGCCCGATGAAAGAAGAACAAGCCAAATGAAACCTAGCATCGGACGTATCGTGCACTTTAACAGCGGTGAAGGTCCTGCGGCAGCTCTTGTCATCAAGGTACGCAATGAAGGCAGCACACTTGATCTGCGCAGGTGTTTTACCCAAATGGCGGCATCAAGCACATGTTTGCTATTGAGCCTGGTCGCCACTTAGGTAGCTGGAGCTGGCCACCGAGGGAGTAGGTGTGTAGTAGACCAAAGAGCGAAGGGATGAATAGAATGGCGAAAATTGAAATTGAAGTAAGGAATGTTGGCACTAATAAATCATGGAAAGAGCCATATGATTGTTCGCATAATGACCCGAAAGCGTGGGCGCAAGATTTAATTGACCGTTTCAATGCCACTTTGCATCCAGGAGAGAAAGCTCGCGAACTTGTCAGCGTTGAGATAATTGATACTAAAGAAGCATTTAAAAATCACGTTTGGAGAAAGGTGAATGCCGTCACGATCGTTCGTGGAGGTCAATCCTACGACAAGGTACGCTGCGAACTCTGCGGAATTACTGGTAAACGATTCGGTTTGAGCGATATAACAAGGGACTCCGAGTACAAAGCAAAGAAATACATTAAATGCCAAGGCTGATTGATGCACTATACCAAATATAGTAAAGGAGGAACCTCATGGCAATACCTGATGAACTGTTAGATCACTTGGGCGATGAGTATGATCGTTCCTGTATTGATCCTACTAGATTCCCCTTTATCATTTGGGCATCGATCCAAGTAGAGCGGATGGGTTGGGTGATATGCGAATAGAAGTAACGACTTCCACGGAGCTAGATCGGTGGGTATCTGAACGGCATTATCTTCAAAGTTCACCTGCAGGAGCTCGTTTAAGACTTTGGATTATCGACAGCAATGGCGATCGAATTGGAGCCATGATGTGGGGGCGTCCAACAGCCAGAAGTTTGGACAGTGTAAATCTCCTTGAATTAACTCGAATGTACCTGATCGATGACACTGAACCTTTCGCAGAGAGCAAAGCGCTAAGTATGGCTCGTAAGTATATCAGGAAGCACTATCCTCAGATTAAAGGGTTACTAGCTTACTCTAGCACTGAGGTAGGACATGCTGGAACAGTTTATTTAGCTGACGGTTGGTTCCCATTTGGGTATACAAAACAACGTAAACAAGGCTGGTCAAATAGAGATCAACGAACAGACCGTGATAATTCAAGAAAAATTAGATGGCTACGTAGTCCTTGAGAGGAGGTGAACGATTTGGGATTGACCGGACCTGTGTACGTAGTTTACGAGGCTAGACAAAAAGGCAGAAAAGTTTGGTTTGTATGGAATAGAGCGCAAAATACCAAAGTTAGTGAACACAAATCATATAACGAAGCTGATGAAGCCTGTCGGGAATTGAATGTTACTAAGTCTTAACATTGAGAGGAGGTGAGAAATTTGGGACGTAAGCAACGTTTAAGAGTCTGCTGTAATTTACTGCAGTTGGCAAACACTGCTCAGTCAGAACAGCTTAGGAAGCGCTATGGAGATCAGTATCTTAGTACATTATCCCGGTTAAACGAAAAACAGCCTATGACGGCTCCTACCCCGTAATAAGCTGCACAATTAAACCAATCTAAGGTCAGTGTAACCTGATCAGAAGGAGAAAGCAATATGAAAACATATACAGCAGAAGAGTTGAAAGAGATTTTAGCCAAACACCGTAAATGGTGGTTAGACGAAGAAGGTGGCGAACGTGCCGACCTGAGTGATGCCGACCTGAGTGATGCCAACCTGCGTGGTGCCAACCTGAGTGATGCCAACCTGCGTGGTGCCAACCTGCGTGGTGCCAACCTGAGTGATGCCGACCTGAGTGATGCCGACCTGAGTGATGCCAACCTGCGTGGTGCCAACCTGAGTGATGCCAACCTGCGTGGTGCCAACCTGCGTGGTGCCAACCTGAGTGATGCCGACCTGAGTGATGCCGACCTGAGTGATGCCAACCTGCGTGGTGCCAACCTGAGTGATGCCAACCTGCGTGGTGCCAACCTGCGTGGTGCCAACCTGAGTGATGCCGACCTGAGTGATGCCGACCTGAGTGATGCCAACCTGCGTGGTGCCAACCTGAGTGATGCCAACCTGCGTGGTGCCAACCTGCGTGGTGCCGACCTGAGTGGTGCCGACCTGAGTGGTGCCGACCTGTGGGGAACTTTCGTCGAGAGAGTATGCGGACAGCACTTTGCCACGATGGGCAACATCGGTAGTCGTAACGCCGTGACCATCTACCATGTTGACTTAGATAGAGTATTCTGCGGCTGCTTCCGTGGGACGGTGGACGAGTTTAAAACAAAGGTCGCTAAGTCGTATCCAGAGGGGCATGAGCACCGTGCGGAATATGACATTGCAATCGCGTTTTTTGAGCACGCAAAACAAAAGTTGACGAAGGAGGAAATTGTTCATGAGTAAAAGTGTTGAAATAAAACTGGAATCACTGGCTGATGGAAGCATTTCCGAACGCTTCAAGCAGGAGCTTGCTAAGGTTCTGGTTAATATCGCCGACCCTAACACGGAGGCAAAGACTACTCGCAAGATCGCCATCACACTGACGATCAAGCCGAACGACAACCGCGAGACAGCTGAGGTATCCATCAGTGCAAACAGTACTCTGGCCCCTCACAAGGAAGTGCTAACAACGATCATCATGGATCGGGACAATGAAGGTAAGCCTGCGGCTGCTGAACTCAAGTCAGGTCAGCGGGGACAGACATATATGGATGATGACGGAGAAGTCGCTGACGATACAGGTCATAAGATCAAGCGCATTTATTAATTCAAATATAAATTAATTGGAGGAATTATCTATGTTTAATCGTGATGCATTGCAGTATTTGACGGAGCAAGGACAACCGGAGGTATTGGAGGTCAATGGTCAGCAATATTCGACTCGCCAACTTTATAAGGTGTCCGAACCTACACCGGCTCCTCTGGTGGTTCGTAATCTGTCGGGTTTGGTAGATTACCTCAAATCCGAATTCGATGATCAGGCTCCTCTCCTGGTGCATGTGGTTAGTCCAGATGAAGTATCAGTCATTTCCACTTACAACAATGACTATCAGCGCAAGGAGATCATCAAGGCAGAGGCATTGCTGCCAGAATTTAGATTCGGTTCATACTACGATGCTGAAACCTTCAATATCAAGCTGCAATCTATGTTTGTATCGAATGAAGACCGCACAAAGCTCTTGAAGGTTGTTGGGAACATCAAGGAGGAAGCGGTACGGCAGGTTGGAGATGACGGCGTATCTCAATCCGTGGTAGCCAAGACAGGCGTTGCCACCGTGGAAGACGTAACGGTTCCTAATCCGGTTCTACTGGCCCCTTACCGGACATTTGTTGAGGTTGAACAGCCTGCGTCAGCATTTGTCTTCCGCATGAAGGATGGTCCGGCGGCAGCCTTGTTTGAAGCAGACGGTGGAGCATGGCGTAATGATGCAATTGAAGTTGTATCTACCTATTTGGCAAAAGAACTATCTGATCTGATCGAAGCTGAGCGCATCGTCGTTATCGCTTAAGAATTGAATAGGGTGGCCTTCGTGCCACCTTTTAACCTTAAAACATTGTAAATGGGGATGATTACAGTGATTACTATCAATAAATTGGAAATTGAGAACGTCAAACGGGTCAAGGCCGTTAAGATCGAGCCCAGCAGCACAGGACTGACGATTGTAGGAGGCAATAACCGCCAAGGAAAGACTAGCGTACTGGATGCTATTGCTTGGGCTCTTGGCGGTAACAAATACCGTCCTTCGCAGGCTGAACGCACGGGGTCGGCAGTACCGCCGTTCTTGCGGCTGACTCTCTCTAATGGTCTGGTGGTTGAGCGCAAGGGGAAGAACAGCGACTTGAAGGTTATTGATCCTAGCGGACAGAAGGCAGGGCAGCAACTTCTGGATAGTTTCGTGGAGGAGTTGGCTATTAACCTTCCGAAATTCCTCAACGCTACGAGCAAGGAGAAAGCCAATCACCTGCTGCAGATCATCGGTGTAGGCAATCAGTTGGCCGAGCTGGAACTGAAGGAGCAGGAAGTTTATAACCGCCGTCATGCTATTGGTCAGATTGCTGACAAAAAGGCCAAGTTCGCCAAGGAGCAGCCTTATTACACGGATGCGCCAAAGGAGCCTGTTTCCGCTTCGGAGCTGATTCAACAACAGCAGGCTATTCTTGCTCGGAACGGGGAGAACCAGCGTAAGCGCCAACGAGTTGAGCAGATCAAGGCAGCACACGGGGCGGCAATTAGCGAGGTGCAACGACTAGAGTCTTTGCTAAGCGAAGCCAAGAATAAACTTGCGACGCTCACCCAAGATTTGACCATAGCACAAACGGACGCGATGGATTTACGCGACGAATCAACGGCAGCACTGGAAGCTAATATCCAGCAGATTGACGAGATTAACCGGAAGGTTCGCGCAAATCTGGATAAGGACAAAGCCGAGACAGATGCAACCGATTACCGCCAGCAATACGATACGCTGTCTGCCGAGATCACTGCGGTTCGCCAGCAGAAGACGGATCTTTTGACGAATGCGGATCTTCCGCTGCCGGGGTTATCGGTTGAAAATGGCGAGTTGCTGTATAACGGCCAGCGCTGGGACAACATCAGCGGGGCGGATCAGCTTAAGGTCGCTGCGGCTATCGTGCGTAAGCTTAAGCCTAACTGCGGATTTATCCTGCTGGACAAGCTTGAGCAGATGGACATGGACAGCCTCAGAGAGTTCGGACAGTGGTTGGAACAGGAAGGCCTTCAGGCGATTGCGACCCGGGTCAGCACAGGGGAAGAATGCAGCATCATTATTGAAGACGGTTATGTTGCAGGCGAGGAAGGGATTCAGATTCAACAGCCGCCAAGCGAGATTGATCCAGGCGAGGGATGGAGTGCTCCTGCATCAGCAACGACATGGAAAGCAGGTGAGTTTTGATGGATTTGATTAGTGGAAAAGTTCAGAAAGCTAAGAAAGTCGTTTTGTATGGACCGGAGGGGATTGGGAAATCGTCCCTAGCTGCTCAATTTCCGAATCCAATTTTTATCGACACGGAAGGATCGACTACTGAATTGGACGTTGTTCGTGCGCCGAAACCTTCAAGCTGGGAGATGCTCAAGCAGCATGTCCAATGGGTAAAGCAGCAAGGAACCCGATTCGGTAGCCTTATCATCGACACCATTGATTGGGCAGAAATGCTTTGTGTAAACAGTGTCTGCGCTACTCATAACAAAAGTGGGGTAGAAGATTTCGGATACGGTAAGGGCTATACCTACGTTTCGGAAGAGATAGGACGGTTTCTGAATCTGCTTCAAGACGTAGTGGATTCTGGCATCAATGTTATCTTGACTGCTCACGCACAAATTGTGAAGTTCGAACAACCTGACGAAATGGGAGCCTATGATCGCTATCAACTCAAGCTTGGGCAGAAGACCGGGAGCCGCACTGCTCCACTCGTCAAGGAATGGGCAGATATGGTTCTCTTCATTAATTATAAGACCTTCAGCGTTGCCGTGGATAAGGACGGCAAGAAGAACAAGGCTCAAGGCGGAGCCCGGACCATGTACACGACACATCATCCAGCGTGGGATGCGAAGAACCGCCACGGACTGCCGGACGAACTGCCTCTGGATTATAGCTATATTGCTCATATTTTTAGTGGGTCAGTACAGCAACAGACAACACCATCACCTGCAGCATCGATTACACCACCGCAGGTAGAGCCGACAACGATGCAACAATTGGATTCATCTTTGACAGCGCTGGCGAATCAGCAACTAAACCCTAATATTCCTGCATCATTGCGCGATTTGATGATTCAACATCAAGTGACGGAATCAGAGATTCAAATGGTTGTAAGCATCAAAGGATATTACCCACTAGATACGCCTATCACGAACTATGATTCCGGATTTATAGAAGGTGTACTTGTAGGAGCATGGACACAAGTATTGGGGATGGTTAAAGACGCTCGGGATAAAACACCATTTTAATAAACAGCACAGGAGGAATTATGCATGACTACTCAAAATGAACGCGAACTTGGATGGGACGACACAATAGAGAAGGATGGTGGAGGAGGCTTCGTGCTACTTCCTGCAGGTGACTACAATTTCACGGTAGCAAAATTCGAACGCAGCCGTTTTGGTGGCAGCGAAAAAATGCCGGCTTGCAATCAGGCGAAACTCGAATTGACAGTTCACTCTCCTGAACACGGAGATGTAATTGTCTTTCATAACCTTTTTCTGCATACCAAAACAGAAGGATTGCTGTCTAATTTCTTCAGTGCTATCGGTCAAAAGAAGAAGGGTGAGCCACTGCGTATGAACTGGAATGCTGTGGTTGGCGCTAAAGGCAAATGCAAACTTGAAATTAGAAACTATAAGAGCAACGGGGAGGATCGCTCACACAATCAGGTGAAATCGTTCTACTCCTACGAGGATGCTTTACCAACAGGTCAATCGGCACAAAACCAAGGCTACCAACAGCCACAAGGATACCAACAACAATATAACCAACAAACTAATCAACAGCAGCAACAATACAATCAGCAGTCTCAGTATAATCAAGCTCCATTCCCAGGAGCAGGGCAACAGGGCGGCGGATTTACTCCAGGACAGTTTTAAGTGGTGTCGGTTATGGAATTAAGACCGTACCAGCAGGAGGCACGAGTTAACATTCAGTCGGAGTGGGAAAAGGGCGTACAGCGGACATTGCTTGTCCTTCCGACGGGATGCGGTAAAACGATTGTATTTTCCAAGGTAATCGAGGATCGGGTGAGGTTGGGCGAGCGTGTGCTCGTCCTGGCCCATCGCGGGGAGTTGCTAGATCAAGCTGCCGATAAGTTGGCGAAGTCCACCGGATTAGGTTGCGCAACGGAAAAAGCGGAGCATACTTCCATCGGTAGTTGGTTCAGGGTTGTCGTAGGCAGCGTCCAGACAATGATGCGCGATAAACGCCTAAAACAATTTAAAGCTAATCATTTTGACACAATCATCATTGACGAGGCTCACCATTGTATATCAGACAGCTATCAGCGTGTATTAAATCATTTCACAGATGCTCATGTCTTGGGCGTAACAGCTACACCGGATCGGGGAGACATGCGTAACCTTGGTTCATATTTTGAGAGTCTAGCCTATGAGTACACGCTGCCAAAAGCGATCAAGGAAGGGTTCCTAAGCCCGATCAAGGCTATGACGATTCCTCTCAAGCTGGATTTATCGTCTGTAGGGCAGCAGGCTGGAGATTTTAAAACGCAGGATTTGGGCACGGCATTGGATCCATATCTAGAATCTATTGCTGCTGAAATGTGGAAGGTAGCCAAGGATCGCAAGATTGTTGTATTCCTTCCGCTGGTTAAGACCAGTCAGAAATTTACGAATCTATTAAATCAATTCGGATTTAAAGCAGCAGAGGTAAACGGTGAGTCACAGGATCGGGCGGAAGTGTTGGCCGACTATGATGCTGGCAAGTACAACGTGCTCTGTAATTCGATGTTGCTTACAGAGGGCTGGGATTGCCCCAGCGTGGATTGCGTTGTGGTATTACGGCCGACAAAGGTCCGCAGTTTATACAGTCAAATGGTTGGGCGCGGTACCCGGCTATTCCCCGGTAAAACTGAATTGCTATTACTAGACTTCCTTTGGCACACCGAGCGTCATGAACTTTGTCATCCAGCACATTTGATTGCTGAGAATGAGGAAGTAGCCAAGGCCATGACTAAACAGATTGAACAAGCTGGCATGCCGCTGGATTTGGAAGCCGTTGAGAAGCAGGCTACTGAAGATGTGGTGGCAGCGCGTGAGGAAGCTTTGGCGAAGCAACTCGAAGAAATGAAGCGGCGTAAGCGTGCGCTGGTCGATCCATTGCAATTCGAAATGTCTATTCAAGCTGAAGACCTTTCGAGCTATGTTCCTTCTTTCGGATGGGAAATGGCACCGCCAAGCGATGCTCAAGTGAAGACGTTGGAGAAGCTAGGTATCCTGCCTGATCAGATCGATAATGCCGGCAAGGCTTCAAAATTGCTTGAAAGGCTGGATAAGCGCCGGGCTGAGGGATTAACTACGCCAAAACAGATTCGTCTTCTTGAGGGAAAGGGTTTTCAACACGTTGGGACATGGCCTTTTGAAACTGCTAGGAAATTGATTGATCGAATAGCGGCTAATGGATGGAAAACACCTACTGATATCAACCCGCAAGAGTACAGTTGGGAGTGAAGAGGATGGATATTCTAAGTCTCGGCGCCGGAGTCCAATCAACGACAATGTTACTCATGGCTGGCCATGGAGAAATAGGGCCTAAACCAGATTTTGCAATCTTTGCAGATACGGGATGGGAACCGCACAAAGTGTACAAGCATCTGAAATGGTTACGTGAAACGGCTGCCTCAATAGGGATTCAGGTTATAGATACAGCAAAAGGAAACATCAAGGATGATCTTCTGGCTGCAGTAGAGGCTGATCTCAACTTATCTGACATGGTGCGCTTCGCTAACTTCCCGTTTTTTTGTAAGAACAAAGACGGAAGTGTGTCGATGATGAAACGACAATGCACCAAAGAATACAAGATCGAGCCAATCCAAAGGGAAATCCGACGACTTATGGGCTACCAACCACGACAGAGGATAAAGGAAGTTGCAACGGAATGGATCGGAATATCCACGGATGAAATTATACGAGCTAAGCCAAGCCGTGTCCGATGGATAGAACATCGACATCCGTTGATCGAAATAGGAATGAGCCGATTGGATTGTATGAACTGGCTAACCCGAAACGGATACCAGATTCCACCGAAATCATCATGCATAGGATGCCCGTTCCATGATGACCGTCTATGGCTAGAGATGAAGCGAGACGACCCTGAAGGATGGCAAGAGGCTGTTGAAATTGACTATGCAATAAGGAAATTAAAGAGGTTCCGTGGAGAAGTATACCTTCACCGTTCATGTGTTCCGCTCGATCAAGTGGATTTGAGGGAAGATCAAATGGACTGGTGGGATGATGGATTTATGAATGAGTGTGAAGGGATGTGTGGGGTGTGAAAGCCATAACGATAATCCAACCTTGGGCGACACTAATTGCTCTAGGAGAGAAACGATTTGAAACAAGGAATTGGGCGACAAAACATCGGGGTCAAATAGCTATACATGCAAGTAAGAAGATTAATAAGGCTGCATGTAGGGAACCGGAAATCAAGGCGGCACTCGCTCGGCATGGATATACAGTAGACAACCTACCTACGGGGGTTGTGTTGGCTGTTACCGAGCTTGAGGAGTGCTGGGAAGTTAGTCGTTGTCTCCGCGGGGATATAGTACTTGAGAAAGACGGCGGAAATACAATGCGCGAGGACCCTATCAGCAAAAATGAAGAGGCGTTCGGTTGGTATGATCCTGGACGGTATGCTTGGGAAATGGCTGATGTACGACGGCTGCCAGAGCCGATCCCAGCTAAGGGACAACAGGGGTTATGGAATTGGGCACAGGTGCAGTAAAGACCTATTTAGCTAAGGAGCAATTAATGTGAAAAGCATGAGTTGGGCAGAGTTTTTAGCGGAACAGGAAAAGAATGTATCAGGTGCTGTTTGCACTGGATGCGGAAAATTATTGGATGACAATGATGTGGAGCTTTTAAGTGGATTGTGTGCCAAATGCATAACGAAGGAGAGTGACGAAATGCCAGAGTTTGAAGGAATGTCCGCTAAATACACAGGCATTATGAAAACAGAAGAAGTAGACAAGTATTTTTCTAATAGCCAAAAATTTGAGCTTGTAGGAATGTTCGAAACAATCGATGCGGGCCGAAAGGCAGACGGAAAGAAGCCGGCAAGCGACAACAAATATATCGTTATAAACACAGATGAGCCGTATGCCCAGGAAATCGTAGAAGTCCTTAAGCGACATGGACATTGGGGCTAATGTTCATGTTCATGTTCAGTTCAAAAAAAGAACGAAGGAAGGTGACTACCTTGTTCAAATGGTTTAAGCGCTTTATGTGCAAATACAGAGGGCATAAATGGATTACTTACACCGTGAGTACGGGATATTGGAGCTATGACATCGAGCAAGCAGGGTATTGCAAACGATGCGGTTCCGACACTCACGGGGAGTATGAGTAAGTACGTATTCCGAAATTACTTTACAGCTCAGGAAGAGGAGAAAAGTATGGAGCATAAATTGGACCTTATATCATTATTGGAATACATCGACCCTGCCTTCCTGAGCTATCAGGAATGGGTCAACGTCGGCATGGCACTTAAATATGAAGGATACACTGCCAGTGATTGGGATGATTGGAGTAAACGGGATGGAGGTCGATATCATCCCGGAGAATGCTTCAAGAAATGGACGAGCTTCGAAGGTACAGGGAATCCAGTCACCGGTGCCACGATTACACAAATGGCCAAAGATAACGGATGGGTTTCCCGGTCAGGAAGCGATCGTGAAGACAGGGAGCTTGGATGGGAAGACGAGATATCCGCCGGCGGTGACTATGTTGTCGTAGATAAGAACTGGATTGAAGGTAAGGAGATCCATGAGCCAGTCGTTTGGAATCCGGTACAGCAACTCACCACGTACCTGAGCACGTTGTTTGAAGCATCTGAACAGGTTGGTTATGTCACGGACACTTGGCAAAACGAGGAAGGAAAGTATTTGCCGACAAAGGGAGCCTGGGATCGAACGGCAGGCGAGCTGATTCAACTGCTCAATCAATGTGACGGTGACATTGGCAGTGTATTAGGTGATTATGATCCTGCTGCAGGTGCTTGGATTCGCTTCAACCCGCTCGATGGACAAGGGGTTAAAAACGATAACGTAACAGAGTTCCGTTATGCGCTTGTCGAGTCGGACACGATGGACATTGAAAAGCAGAATGCTATTATGCGAGAGCTTGAGCTTCCGATCGCTGTCATGGTGTACAGTGGTGGCAAGAGTCTCCACGCCATCGTGCGAGTAGAAGCAGCTAATTACGACGAGTACCGGAAACGGGTTGATTACCTCTACAACGTTTGTAAGCGGAACGGCCTGAACATCGACAATCAAAACCGGAACCCGTCCAGGCTGTCCCGCATGCCGGGCATCGAGCGAAACAGTAAGAAGCAGTTTATTGTGGACACCAACATCGGTAAAACAACTTGGGCAGAGTGGCACGAGTGGATTGAGGGTATCAATGATGACCTTCCTGACCCAGAGAGCTTGGAAAACTATTGGGATAATATGCCGAAGTTGGCTCCACCTTTGATTCATGGAGTTCTGCGTCAAGGTCATAAGATGTTGATGGCTGGACCGTCAAAGGCAGGTAAATCATACGCCTTGATAGAGCTTAGTATCGCCATAGCAGAAGGCAGCAGGTGGCTTGGATGGCAATGTGCGAAAGGTAGAGTCCTGTATGTCAACTTGGAGTTAGATTCAGCAAGTTGCTTGCATCGCTTTAAGGATGTATACCAGGCATTGGGCTTACCGCCAACACACATTGGTAATATCGATATCTGGAATCTTCGTGGTAAGACCGTTCCGATGGACAAGCTGGCTCCAAAATTAATCCGGCGCTCAGCTAAAAAGGGATATATCGCAGTTATCATTGACCCAATCTATAAGGTGCTTACTGGTGACGAGAATAGCGCGGATCAAATGGCCCATTTTACTAACCAGTTCGATAAGGTAGCCACGGAACTTGGGGCCAGCGTTATCTATTGCCATCATCATTCCAAGGGGTCGCAGGGTGGCAAGAAGTCTATGGACCGGGCTTCCGGTTCAGGCGTATTTGCCCGTGATCCAGACGCACTCATAGATTTAGTAGAGTTAGAGATTACAGAAGCATTGCTCAATCAAGAAGAAAACAAGGCGATCTGTGCCATGTACAAGCGGCTATTCCAGCAGCATAACCCAGCCTACCTGCAGGAGCATGTGTCGCAAGACGATGAGCTCAGTGCGAAAGTAATGGAAGACCACGCCAAACGAGCCATACCGCATGTCATGGCAAACATCATGCCGACTATAGAACAGGTGATCAAGGCTGTGAAAGATCGATCAGCTTGGCGCGTAGAAGGTACGCTTCGTGAGTATGCCAAGTTTGAGCCGGTTAACATGTGGTTCCAGTATCCGATCCACAGGGTCGACGATGTCGGAAGTTTGAAGGATATCGATCCAGAGGGAGAGTCCCAGCAACCGGCATGGAAGAAGGCAGCAGGCAAGCGTAGGGAAAAGGCTAAGGAAGAACGCAGAAGCAAGGCTGAGGAATTTGAAGCTGCTGTCTTCAATTGCAAGATGGGTGAAGCTCCGACGAAAAAGGATGTCGCTGAGTATATGGGAGTTTCTGAGAAAACGGTCGCAAGGTATATGAAGGAACACGGAGGATTCGTCTACGATGCAAACAACAACTATACCATTGTCGAAAAAGAAGACAATGAAGAGTAGACAAACAGCACTGGACAATGTGTCTAGGTATGGTATAGACAAAGTAAATTTAATGGTCGTGTCTATACTGTCTAGGGGTAGACAGCACCATAATTTTATGGTCATGTCCCCTACTAGACACCATCATAAAAACATGGTCGTGTCCTGTCTGTTCTTCACGTTTTTGTCCTTCCTTATATAACGCGCGCCCGTAGTATTATGTTTATTGATTAATCTTATATGATCTATGTCTATGAAAGACTGATAAGTCAGGGTGGTGTGTAGGGAGGGGTGGTGGTGCTTGCTTACGCCACCACACCCCTTTCTACCACCCTGCCAATCACTGACTACCGCGTGAGAGGAGAAGAGAAAAAAATGAAAAAAGATAAAGCGTATGGGAACAAATATTGGGAATCGGAAAAAGGGGAAATGATTGAGATTGGTCCCCGTTCCGCTATTCGTTGTTTTGATATAGCAGGCAAGCTTCAGATCGGTACTATCCTTAAGGATCGGGAAACGGGTGAGGAGAAATTCATCGTCAAGTTTGTAATAGATCGCAATGAGTTGTGTTCTAGCTTTCAGGGGGTTGCCTATCTGAGGGGCTTGCTTGACGAGTGGGAAGAGATGTGGGAGGCGGAACAGGATGACGACTGAATTCTTCATGCCGATGAAGTCCCCTCCCACAATCACGCACCAGCAGAAGCAGGTTTCTGTCGTAAATGGCAAGCCAGTATTTTATGAGCCGGATGAGCTCAAGACAGCAAGGGCTAAGCTTATGGCTCACTTGGGGCAGCATGTGCCGGCAAAAAAATATAACGGAGCTGTTCGGCTGCTGGTGAAGTGGTGCTTCCCAATCAAGGGGAAACATCAGGACGGAGAATACAAGGCCACTAAGCCAGATACAGATAATTTGCAGAAGCTGCTTAAGGACTGCATGACGGACTGTGGCTATTGGAAGGATGACGCATTGGTCGCCTCTGAGATCGTGGAGAAGTTCTGGGCGAAGCTTCCAGGCATCTACATCCGAATTGAGGAGCTGTAGCTATGAATTTGGATTACGGAGCGTTCTTCGCAGATGTTCAGGTCTGGATCGGTCAGGCGAATCAAACAGCTATGCAATATGGATTGGACAAGCCTGAGTTTTGGCAATGGGTTGCCGATTCTTCTGGGGCCTTGTGTAAAAAGTATAACGATCACCGGTTGGCAATCAAGCAAATGATCATGATGACAGAATGGTTGGAGGAAGTCTATGAAAAGCAGGTGAATAAGCAATGAACTGGAAGCAGGCTTCTGATTCGGAGTTGTTGCAGATCATTTACCATGAGCCAGGCGTGAGGCTGTCTTGGATTCAAGAGGCAGCGGAAGAATATAGTCGGAGACATGGACGTAAGGCAAAGTGGTGGAGGATGGAAGGGGGCGCAACATGACGACCGATAACGTACATCATCCGGCTCACTATACCGCCGGAAACGTTGAATGTATAGACGCAATATAGTCCGCAACGACAGGGCTAAACGGCCATGAAGCCTATAACACAGGGCAGGTCATAAAATATATTTGGCGCTGGAAGCATAAGAACGGTTTGGAGGATTTGAGAAAGTGCCGCTGGTACTTGGATCGGTTAATTTCCAAGTTGGAAGGTGAAGAGTGTGTCTAAACGACCTTATAACCTAAGATTTAAAGTCTGTAAAGTGTGTCGTAAGCGGTATAGCCTTAGTTATTTTCCGAAACGTAGATGCGAGGTGAAAAATGGTGATTGATAAATACCCAATTCCAGTGAGTTGTCCTTATTGCGGCGGATCTGTTATTTATACAAGCAATGCAACGATCTACGGTAGAGAATACGGTAACGGTCGGTGCTATAAATGTACAAGCTGTGATGCTTATGTCGGTGTTCACAACCGGACACGAATACCGCTTGGACGTCTTGCAAATCGTGAACTGAGAGAACTCAAGAAAGAATGTCATGCCCTGTTTGATCCAGTTTGGAAACTTAACAAGAATATCAAGCGTGAGCATGCTTATGGGCGGTTAGCTAATGTGCTGGACATCCCATCGAACGAATGTCATTTCGGCTGGTTTGATAAAGACCTCTTAATACGGGCTTTGGAAATACTACAGCAGCCAGGATGGTATAAAGGTGTGAGCTGGAGGTGAGTAAAGATGGAATTCCAACAGAGCTACGGGGATCTGTGCCGAGAGATTGAGATTCTGGAGTTGCGGCTGGATGACCTAGAACAAGACTTAAAGCGAGCTAGAAAGATTTGTTTTTCCGGTCAACTTCCATCCGATCCACTACCTGTCCATGTACCGTTAGACAAAGCGCTGGAAGAGTATGATATTGTAGTCGCTAAGATCATAGAGGCTACAAGTCAGTTGGAGGTAAAGCGACTAGTAAAGTCTAAGATGGAGAACAACTTGAACAAATTCGAAGGGCTTGAGTATCAAGTCGCCTACATGCGAGATATCCAAGGTTTGCCCCTGTACAAAATAGCAGAGCAGCTAGGTTACTCTTACGATTGGATCAGGAAAGTCAGTAGTCGAATTAAGGCACAAAGAAGGCACAAAAAAATTGATTTTTCCTGATATACTGGAATTGTGAAAGTGTATCGAGACGGGAGTTTTACCTGGTCAGTGTCTCTCCCGTCTTGATTTTTAACCGGATGTGGTGTAGCTGGGTAGCACGCTTGCTTTGGGAGCAAGATAGTGCAGGTTCAAATCCTGCCGTTCGGATTATTCATAACCATTCTCCATGCCGTTGCCTTCGGGTGGCGGTAAATTTATGTAAAGGGTGATTAAGTATGCCTCAAACAAAATTAGTTAGCGGGTTAACTACTGCAAGATACACAGAGGTTTATCACGAAACAGATTTTAGTTTTAATGCACCTCATCACTTCGAGGTAAAGTCTAAAGAGGACGGCAACGTCTTAAGTAAAATCGACTTCCAAGAAGGGCCGATCAAAGAAGCAGGCATTAATGGAGTGGCAAATGAGGACTTGATTGCAATGGTGATTAGACGATTAGAGGGATTCCAGAATAGTGATTTCCGTTGTCGCGAAAATGCAGTTGCGATTACAAAACTTGAAGAAAGCCTGATGTGGCTGCGAAAGCGTACTCAGGATCGTGAAGCTCGAGGCGTAGAGGGCACACATAAGATTTAGTCGAATAGCATCCTTCGGGGTGCCTTTTCTATTTGCAAAACAAACTCTACTTTGGAGGTGGTGATCGTGAAATATGCAAAGAAAGGCTGAAGCTGATTATAAGCGTGGCATGAAATATAAAGAGATCGCCGAGAAATATGGCGTATCGCTCAACACAGTAAAGAGCTGGAAGCAACGTCATGGGTGGCAGAGACAAAAGGGTGCACCCTCTGAAAAAGGTGTGCACACAAAAAAGCCGGGTGCACCGTCAGACAATAAGAACGCCGTTGGGAATAAAGGCGGCGCTGCTCCTGTGGGTAACAGTAATGCCGTTACACATGGTTTCTTCCAGAAGTATCTACCTCCTGAATCCTTGGAGATCATGGAGCAGCTGCAGGTGAAAGAACCGTTAGACATCGTTTGGGATAACATCATGATCCAGTACACGGCCATTATTCGGGCGCAGCAGATTATGTATGTCAAGGATCGGGACGACATGACAACTACGAAGATAGAGTATAAAGATGGTGCTGTAAGCGGAGAAAAGCGGGAAGTTCAACAGGCTTGGGATAAGCAGGCAACCTTCCTGCAGGCTCAAAGTCGAGCTATGGGCACGCTGCAAAGTCTTATCCGGCAGTATGATGAACTATTACGCACTGAGCTTGCTACGGATGAGCAGAAAGCCCGCATCGAAGTGTTACGCAGCAAGGTGCCTAATAAAGACGGTATTGACCCGAATGCGCAGATCACAGCTCTTGCGGATCTGATTAACAATCCAGCCCCTGAGCGGGTGATTGATGATGATTGAGTATGCACCATTAACAGCTAAGCAGGCTGATTATATATGTCGTTGTACTGATTCATGGCTTAATGTTGCTGAGGGAGGAAAGCGCGCCGGTAAGAACATTATCAACCTGATCGCCTATGCGATGTGTTTGGAAATCCATCCGGACAAGTTACATTTGGTCGCGGGTGTATCACTGGCAGCGGCCAAGATGAACGCGATCGATTCCAATGGATTCGGCTTACAATGGCTCTTTGAGGGACGCTGCCGTGAAGGAGAATACAAGAACAGAGACGCGCTATATATCCAGACGAAGACAGGCGAGAAGATCGTCATTATCGCGGGTGGAGGCAAGGCTAATGACGCGGCGCGAATCAAGGGTAACTCTTACGGCACGGTATACATTACCGAGGTTAATGAGTGTCACCAGTCTTTTGTTCAAGAGGTGTTTGACCGGACGCTTGCCAGTTCAAAGCGGCAGTTGTTCTTCGACCTCAACCCTAAGCCGCCTGCACATTGGTTTTATCGTGATGTACTCGATTATCAGGATGAGACAAAAGAGCGTGGGGAGAATCCGGGATACAATTACGAGCACTTTACACTGTTCGATAACCTCTCTATTCCTGATGACCGTTTGAAGGATGTGCTGGCGACATACGACAAGTCCAGCCTGTGGTATCAGGCCGATATTAAGGGCAAGCGTACAGCAGCTACAGGGCGGATCTATACCGGATATGTCAGCAAAGAGGTTATCGTCACACGGGATTGGGCAAAGGATAAGCGATTCCTTGAGTTCTCGATTGGGATAGACATTGGCGGCACGGATGCAACCGTGGCGACGCTGACGGGCTTCACACTGCAATACAAGGATGTGGCTTTGCTTGATGGCTATTACCATAGGCAAGGCAAAGAGAGCGGATATACGCACGACCGATATGCAAAAGAGGTTGTTGATAAGATCGAGGAGTGGGGTAATACATACCCTGCTTTTTTTGCGTCTGCTCGCATCTTTGCAGAGTCAGCGGATAAACTTTTCCGTCAGGCACTCGCAAACGAATTGAAGCGCCGAGGAATTAATATTCCCGTTGTTGCAGCCTACAAAAAAGAGGGCATTGTAGACCGAATCCGACTTACCAACATCCTAATCAATCAGGGACGATACAAGGTCATGCAGCACCTGAAGCCCTGGATTGAGGCGTTAGAGAATGCGACGTGGGATGAGGACGAGCGCCAAAAAGGCGAATGGGTGCGAACTGATGATGGCAGCTATCCAGTCGACTGTTTGGATAGTAGTGAATACGCTGTGCAGCCATTTAAGCGCAGACTGGAGGTATAGAGAGTGGGGTGGTTTAAAAATATGGTTGTGAAAATGCTGAGGATAAACCCAGCTCCGGATAATCGAATTATCACGATTACAGAGCCTTTTTCATATCGCACCAATGTATTACGGAACCAACTATGGTATCGCGGAGACCCGTCCGAGCTGGATCAGTTTTATAAGCAAGTAGCGGACGCCAGTGGAGCTGTCGGTAAGTCTCGCTTTTGGGCTGCGGTTCCGAGTGCGGACCTGCAGATACGGAAGATTCATAGCGGACTACCTGCTATGATCGTCGAGCGCCTGGCTGATATCGTCATTGCAGATCTGGATGGCATCGAGCTTGGCAATGAGATGCAGACGAAGCTATGGCAGGAAATTGCTGAGGATAATGACTTTGACGAGATGCTAGGGGATAGCATCGGAGAGGCACTGGTCACTGGTGATGGGGCATTTAAGATCACCGTCGATCCCGAGGTTACTGATTACCCGATTGTCGAGTTTTACAGTGGTGATCAAGTAGAGTACAAGCGTGAACGGGGGAGGCTGCGAGAGGTCATTTTCTACACTGACTACCGCTATAAGGATAAGGACTATCGGCTAGAGGAAACTTTTGGTATCAATTATATCTGGTGTCGGCTGCTGAACGATCAGGGGAAAGAGGTTCTATTAACGACTATTCCTGAGACAGAGAAGCTTAAGCCCGAGATTACTTTTACTGGTGATTTCATTATGGCCATTCCTCTGATGTTCTTCCGCTCGAAAAAATGGAAAGGTCGAGGTAAGTCCATATTCGATAGCAAGGCAGATAGCTTTGACGCCTTGGATGAGGTCATCAGCCAATGGATTGATGCCATTCGCGCAGGCCGGGTGCAGAAGTACATTCCTGAGGATATGATTCCGAGGAACCCTGATACTGGTGCGCTGATGCGGCCTAATCCATTTGATAATCAGTTTATTCGGATTGGTACACCGCTGGCAGAGGATGCCAAAGGACAGATCAATACAGTCCAACCACAAATCTTATACGAGGCGTTTGTGAGCTCATATGCTTCGGCAATGGATATGTGTTTGCAGGGGATTGTTAGCCCAGCGACATTAGGAATTGACTTGAAGAAGACTGACAATGCTGAGGCTCAGCGCGAGAAGGAAAAGGCCACGCTCTATACCCGAGGCAAGATCATCGAACGGCTGAACGAGGTCATCCCTGTACTGGTCGCTACAATCATGAAGGTGTATGACACAATGCAAAAACACAATGCTGGAGACTATGAAGTCAGCGTAAGCTTTGGTGAGTATGCCAGCCCATCTTTTGATTCCGTTGTTGAGACGGTCGGCAAGGCTCGTACCTATGGCATCATGTCTGTGGAGCGCGCTATTGATGAGTTGTATGGTGACAGCTTGACGGATGATGAGAAGGCCGAAGAGGTGCAGCGTCTGAAGGAGGAGCAAGGGCTTGTTGAGGTTGAAGAACCAGAAGTAAGAGACCCCGATAAGCCGCCGGAGACGCTGGACGGTGATGAATAATGGCGGATGATCCATACAGCCTACGAGAAATCTTTGAGGACATGACGCTGCAACTGATTGCCAGTATGAAGCGAAACCTGTCCCGGCACGTGGATTGGGAAGAGCGAGAGGGATTCCGTTGGGAGCAATGGCAGCTTTCTAAGCTAAGAAACCTGAATCTATTCCGTAAGAAGAACAGAGAAATCATTCAGGAGACCAGTGAATCGGCTGAGCAGATGATTGAAGAAGTGCTGCAGCAAAGCTTCAAGTTCGGTGAGGAGAGCGTCGAGATCGTAGCGGAAAAGGCCGTTAAGATGAGCGGTGAGATTGACTTTCCGCATGATTTTAAAAGAGTAGTCAGCCCTCCCAAGCCTAAACAGCCAAAACCAGCAGATATTACAAGGCCTATACCCGATATGGATCAGCCTTTGCCTGAACTGCCTAAACCTCATAGTCAGCTACCACAAGCGCCGCCTGAAAGTGATTTTTTTCAGATGAATGAGAAAAAGCTTAAAGCGCTCGAAGACAGCGTAAAGGAGGATATTGCCAAGGGTAGCAATGGGGCGCTACGTAAGATGGATGATGCGTACAGGCAAGTGATCTTCAAGGCTGAAGTTCATATGGCATCAGGAGTTAAGACGCTTGACCAAGCTATAGACATGGCAACAAAAGACTTTCTTAGCCGTGGACTAGATGTGATTGTCTATAGTGATGGGCGAAAAGTTCCTTTGCCGTATTATGCTGAGATGGCGCTTCGTACAGCTTCGCAAAAGGCGATTTTCCTTGGAGAGGGCAAAAAGCGCAACGAATGGGGCATCTACACCGTAGTAATGAGTAGCCATGATAACTGCTCCCCGTGGTGCCTGCCTTTTCAGGGTACCGTCATGATTGATGATGTATACACGCCCATCAGTAAGGAGCAGGCCGAACAGCTAAGCCGGGATACGGGTTATTTGCTGCTGTCATATGCGATGGAGCAAAATGCTTTTCATCCGGCTTGTCGTCATACCTTGGCTACGTGGTTACCAGGCATCAGTCAGCTTCCTAAGACAGTTGATCCCGAAAAAGCAGAAACGCTTTACGATGCTGAGCAGAAACAACGTTATATGGAGCGGCAAATTAGGCGTTATAAGCGTCTTGAAGTAGGCAGCCTTGACGAAGCTAATCAGGCTAAGTACGGGGTTAAGGTAATTGAATGGCAGGAGCGGCTTAAGGATCATCTTGCTGAGTATCCTGAACTTAGGCGGGATAAACGACGCGAACGCATTGACGGTGAGGTTCCTGCCTCCGAGCGTAAAGAACGCTTGAAAAATGCGGAGCTTAATGCCAAGATTGAGGAAACGAGGAAGTTGATCCGCTCCGATCAGCAACCGAAGGACGTCCTTCGTGGACAGCAGAATAAGCATATTCCGGGTACACATGAATATAACCAGTACGTGGATAAGCTTAAGGCAAAGGATCAATATGGCCCTTCAAGGTTAACTATTAGCCAGGATGAAATAGCAGACTTGGTGAAGCGATATAGTGGATCTGGAGAGATTGGCTTTACTAATAAGGGCGAATGGAACCGAAAAGAGACCATTATCGTGAATGATCGGATCATAGGCGTTGCCATAAATAACATTACCGGAGCCGAAGTTGAAACCAGTGTTTTCAAAATACATTACGGTAAAAAGGGTGTGCACATCGTGCCCGATTACCCAAGCAAGCAAAGGAGGGAAGGAAGTTGACTGATTATCATGAGCATATTGGGGATAGGGTTAAAGTAGTCGATACTGAGGGGGAAGTATTTATAGGGACTATCATTGGCTATGATGTTGGCATCATGGAAGATCTGGATTACGACTCTATAGATATCCAAACAGGCGAGGGATTCTGCATCAGCGTTCCGATCCCCGACATAGTAAGTTGTGAAGTATTAAAAGACTAAGGCACTCACGCACAGGCGAGGGTGCTTTTTTCATGCCGTCTTTTTGGTATTGCAGACGTTAAAGAACAAGACATCACCGGACACGACCGGGATAACAAGTGAAGATGAAGGGATGGACCATATATGACGAAAGAGGAATTTATCGCATTAGGTTTGACGGAGGAGCAGGCCACGAAGGCCGCCGCAGCATCTGCCGAAGAGTTGAAAGGATTTATTCCGAAGGTTCGCTTTGATGAGCTGAACGAAGCCAAGAAGAAGGCCGAGAAGGATGTGGCTGACCGGGACAAGCAGATCGATGATCTGGGAAAGACAGCGGGCCTGTCTGAGGAGTTGAAAAAGCAGATTGAGACTTTGACTACTGAGAATACGGCTGCTGCTGAAAAATACGCAGCAGATCTGCACGATATCAAGATGACAAATTCGTTAAGGCATAAACTCGAAGGCAAGGTTCACGATGTTGATCTAGTGATAGGAATGATTGATAAGAATCTTATCAAGCTAGGCGAAGACGGGAGTATTGCTCAGGGCTATGAAGAACAAGAGAAATCGTTGCAAGAGTCCAAGGGTTTCCTCTTCAAGTCGGACGACGGTCAACAGCAGCAGCAGAATCGAGGCTTCCAAGTTGGTGGAGGCGGCAACCAGACACCGCCAGTTGCAGGAGCCACGCTTAAAGATGCAATTGCAGCGCATTTTACAAAATAATTTATGAGGTGATTAAACATGGCAGTAACATTGTCTGAAGCTAAAAAGAACGTACAAGATGCTTTGACACAAGGGGTAATCGACGAATTCCGAAAGAATAACTTTTTATTGGAAAACATGACTTTTGATGATGCGGTTTCCCCTACTGGCGGTGGAGCCACATTGACTTATGGCTATACACGACTGACCACGCAACCGACAGCACAGTTCCGCGCGGTGAATAGCGAGTACACACCGCAAGAGGTCAAAAAGCAACGCTACACCGTAGATTTGAAAGTGTTCGGCGGCTCCTTCGAGCTTGACCGTATCATTGCGGGCATGGGTGGCATTGCAGATGAAGTGCAGTTGCAAATGAGTCAGAAAATCAAAGCAGCCCAGGCGCTGTTTAACGACACCGTTATTAATGGTGACAGTGCGGTAGACGCTGAATATTTCGACGGATTGGACAAGGCGCTGACAGGCTCTTCTACTGAATTGATTCCTACCGCTGCTATTGACCTGTCTTCTTCATCTGCTGTAGACACTAACTATAAAGCGTTTTTGGACGTACTGGACGAATTTTTGATGGGATTGAACGGCACGCCATCCGCGATCATGGGCAATCTTAAGCTGATCGCCAAGATTCGCGCCGTTGCTCGTCGCTCTGGTATGTATATGACGAAGCTTAATGAATTCGGTGATCAAGTTGAGTACTACGGTCAAATTCCATTGATCGACTTGGGAGCAAAAGCAGGAACGAATGACCCAGTTGTTGGAACCAATGCCACTACAGGCGAGACATCACTGTATGTTGCTCGCCTTGGCTTGGATGGATTCCACGGCGTGAGTATGGCTGGTCACCCGCCAGTCAAAGCTTGGTTGCCTGACTTCTCTACGGCTGGAGCTGTAAAGAAGGGCGAGGCTGAAATGGTCGCAGCCGTAGCGCTTAAGGCTACCAAGGCCGCAGGTGTTATGCGTAAAATCAAAGTCCAATAAGGAGGGCTGACACATGCAGTATAAAGACGATTTAGCCAATGGCTATGTAAATGGCTATTATGTTGGGATCCGTCAGGGTACGCCTACGCAAGACCAACTGGAGCCTACTGCTGATGGGTATGAGGTTCCGCGCGGCACAGTGAGACAAGGTACTGTCACGCCGGACGCATTGCAACCGAATTACCCTGAACCAGCAGGCGACGACGAAGAGGAAGGGGGCACACCATAATGGCAAAGGTTATAACGCCCAATAAGCAGTACAACGGCCTCTCTGCAACTGTCATGTTTGTAAATGGCGTGGGTGAGACCGATAACCCAAACCTGTTAGCATGGTTTGAGTTCAAAGGGTATGAAATTGAACAAGACTCTTCTGCGGCCAGAACGGCAAGTAAGCCGAAGGCTGCAAAGGCAGAGAGCCCAAGCCCTAAGGAGTAGGTGATCACATGGCCTATGCAACTGACGCTGATTATGCCTTGTATGGGGATGGCTCGATTCCAGCGGAGCAACTGGACAAGGCGCTTGAACGGGCATCAGATCAAATAGACCGGCTGACATACAATCGAATTGTGGCGAGGGGAATTGATAATCTCTCGCCTTTTCAGCGTACCAACGTAATTAAGGCGGTTTGCCAACAAGCGGATTTTATTCATAAGTACGGGGATTATTTGACCATGCCTTTGTCAGGATTCGGTGCTGGCAGTATTAGCATGTCCTTTAAGACTGTGGAGGGTGGCGGCAGTGTACAGACTACAGATGCAGTTATCTTTCTTCTCATGCCAACTGGTTTGAGCAATAGGGGGTTCTGCTAATGAAATTCCCGTTCCCAACTTGGAACCAGGTTACTCCGGTCAAAGTCTATCAGACGGAGCAGGGCAGGTATGGTGAAGTAGAGACGCTGATTTATGACAAGAAGTGTTTCTATGACGAAAAGTCACGCCAAGTTCTTGATGCTGAGCGCCGTCTAGTGTTGCTGTCTGGCCTGATTATCATCGAGGGCGACATTAACCCAGGTAAGGTTATAGAAGGCTATGTGGTCATCGGTGGAGAGCGAAAGAATATCTTCAGAGCCAAACGTCCACGAAACCCTGACGGTAGCGTGTTCAGTACTGAATTGGAGCTGAGCTGATGAAGGTCAATGTTAAAGTTACCGTCAACCAAGCGGCCCTAAAAAATCTGGAGCAGATCCAGCAGCAAGCCATTGAGATGACAGCCGAAGCCGTCAGGACTGATATCGTCACATCAGCCGTTGTACCTAAACAAACAGGTGAGTTGGAGCGTAGTAGTCACATAGTGATCGAGCCCAGAATGGCTAGGATCGTCTTTGATACGCCTTATGCTCGTCGCTTGTACTGGCATCCTGAGTACGATTTCC
>RCUU01000284.1_pt1 | contig 29087 bp, 25 predicted proteins | sample 2166211 | NCBI WGS metagenome assembly RCUU01 (sample SAMN09932620, study PRJNA488358) | compost metagenome | feature: garden; material: soil; isolation source: compost soil in phenylacetic acid-enriched culture | place: Germany: Experimental Botanical Garden Goettingen | collected 2016-01-27
GCCTAAAAAAGACCCCGCTGCTGCTCGCTGCGCCAGCGGGGTCTCACAAATGTCTGCGAGTTCAGTCTCCGCCACCCCCGCCCCCGCCATCTCCGCCGCCACCGCCGGAATCGCCACCGCCAAAACCGCCGCTGTCATGGCCTCCGCTATGGCCTCCGCCATCCCAGCCGCCGTGACTGCCATGGCCGCTGCCCCAGCTGCTCCCGCCGTGACTATGATTGTTGTGGCTGCCATTACCGTTGTTTCCGTCATTATGAGGATGGCCGGAATGATGTTTTTGGCTGTCCCCCGGCGTAAGATCCGCTCCGGTTCCTGTGAAGAAGAAGCTGTCGGCGGAATTGTTCCTGTATCTTCCGTTGGTGCCGCGTTTGTTATTATTATCTTTTAGAATGGCCTTAGCGACGATATAAACGAACACTACAACAAAAATTATGCCAATACCCAATCTTATCCCTCCTAAATTTCACGTTCTTACCAGAATTGTACCATAATATTGCAGACATGCCTCTGTCTTGTGCGGAGAGTGTGGCAGAGTAAGCACAACCACTTGTGTAAATAATGGAGCAGACAGGAAGTTACGTTACGCTAACGGGCAGGAATGTTGAATAAAACCGTTTTACCCCATATTAAGACTAGCATTTAATTTATAATAAAAGAAAAATATAGACGAGGTGACCTTATGAGTGAAATCACTATCCGTAACATGAATGAAAGTGATTCCAAAATTATCTCCGAGGCATTCCATAATCAAGGGTGGGAGAAGCCTGTCGATCTTTTCCTAAGATATTTGGAAGAACAAAAAAAAGGGCTGCGAGTCACGTTGGTAGCTGAGATTGATGGTGATTTTGCGGGTTATGTAAATGTAGTTTGGCAATCAGATTATCCATATTTTAAAGAGCACCTTATTCCAGAAATCCAGGATTTTAACGTACTGGTAAAGTATCGACGTCACGGAATAGGCACAATGTTAATGGATAAATCAGAAGAAATAATTAGAGAACGATCAGAAGTTTCTGGTCTTGGTGTAGGCATATTCTGTGATTATGGGGCTGCACAAACCTTATACGTCAATCGCGGATATGTTCCGGATGGTAAAGGAATATTTAAAAACGGTAAGTACCTACAATATGGTCAACAGGTACTTGTAGATGACGATCTTAATTTGTTTTTTGTTAAAAAATTATGATGGGAAGATGGGCATTTTAAGCAAAAATCAACTCGATATTCAATTAACGGAAAACGTTAGTCCAGAGACTCTGGAACAGTTTGCCGCACAGCACCTGCTCTTTTGCGTTAAGCTAAAAGGCAGGATTATTCAACAAACTTCACGAATATATCCGAATCGGATTTTTGGGGGAGGAAAAGTATGGAGCCTAGATTTCAAACAAACCGCTTAACTCTTAGATTATTCGAACCCTCGGATGCATTATTAGTTCAAGCCTTAGCTGGAAGCGAAGAAGTTGCACGGACAACCCTCTCTATTCCTCATCCATATCGTGTCTTAAAAAGTGAAAATCAAGCTGAGCTAGGTTATTGGGTAGGCCGTCCTTTTTGGGGGCAAGGTTATGCCACTGAAGCAGCACAAAAGATAGTTAAATTTGGTTTTGAAGGGTTGAGGTTAGATCATATTTTTGCTGCTGCAATGACAAAGAATCCAGCGTCTTACAAGGTTATGCAGAAAATTGGGATGAAGCCAGAAGACAATTTGCCTAAACAAATCTTAAAGTCCGGAATGTACGAAGATTTAGTTCATTACGGTATGGTTAAATCAGAAATTATTAATGATTAAACTAACGAAGAACGATAATTCAATAAACCAGCGGCAGGCTGGGACTTTATTTTTCAGTCCAACCTGTCGCTGTTTTTTTTGGAATTTTCTTCGGACATGCGGAAAACGGAATAAACTCCAGCGGACTCCTAGCTTGAATGTTCACTTAACATATCAAGTTACCCCCGGTCATGTCGGAACTGCTTCGGTGTCATGCCGGTGTATTTCTTGAACACCTTGGTAAAATAGCTCTGGTCGTTAAAATGCAGCCGGGTTGCGATATCCGACAGGGTAATCCCCGGCAGCTCCATCAGGCGTTTGGCCTCCTCGACCCTTTCCCGCTGAATGTAATCGCTGACGGCAAAGCCCGTTTCCTTCTTGAACAGCTGGGAGAGATAGCTGGCATTCAGCCCGGCGACCCCGGCAAGCTTGCTTAAAGTAAGCTCCTCATATAAATGGTTGAAAATATAATTCTGGCACAGCGCAGAGATCCGGGACAGCCTGGACCTGCGGTTGTCCTTCACATGATCGGCGAAGTCGCACAGGGCCGCAAGCAAGGCGCGGTCCACCGCCGGAATATCCTTCAGCTCCTCGATGTGCTGAATATGAAAATCGCTGAGTGTGTAGGCAATCTCCCAGAACAGTCCTCCGTCAATGGCTGCGCGGGTTGCCAGGGTGATGGAGGAGATGGCGAGATTCTTTTTGCTGCGCAGCTGGCTTTTCTTGGAGAGCAGTCCGTACTGGTCTTCGCTAAAACCAGCGTGGGTCTGCAGCAGCCCATTCTTGTCTCCGCTGCGGATATGCCGGAACAGCTCGCGCTCTTGGCTCGGGTCATGGTGCAGCCACGTATTCTCTCGCCGGTAGGACAGATTCAGATCAGGACCGCTGCCCTCAGGCTCCGCAGACGGGAGCATCTGTGAATCCAGCAGCAGCTCGCTGATGGACAGGGCCTGGCCGGTGGTGAGCGTATACAGCAGAAGGGCGGCATGATACAGCCGCATCCGGTCCAACACGGCCAGACTCCGGTAATATTGCAGCCAGGCCTCCTGCCTTCCCGGAGGAATGTTGTGGTCACGGAGCAGGCTGGCCGCATTCTCTTCGGTCAGGGGAGCATAAAGCGAAGGCCCGGTAACGATGGCCCCGGCCTGCTGCAGCTCTGTGTATAGTGGGAGAATGATGAAATTCTCCAGGTATGCCGTTGTGCAGATTTGCGGAATAGAAGCAGTTCTGCCATCATTCCGGCTGCCTGCTGCACCGTGCATCATTTCCAGAACTTCAGCCGGAAGGCCTTGGACACCTTCAACCGGCGGCCGGGTCTGGTAAGACGGTGGCAGCACGTGCTCCGTTTCGCCTTTGGCATTCAGCCATGCCACCGGAAGCCGGTACGCCTCGTACAGCAGCCTGCAAATATAAGGAATCCGTTCATTTTCCTCCAGATGATCAAGCATGTTCCCTCACCCTTTACCCAATGAAAATACCAATAATACAATTATTCTGCCATAAATCTGCCGGGAAGTATACTAAAATGGGGAATAAGAAAGCACTTTTAAGGAGGTTCTCCATGACAACTGACATTCAGCACCTTATTTCGCAATTGACGCTTGAAGAAAAGGCGGGACTCTGCTCGGGTCTAGATTTCTGGCATACCAAAGGGATTGAGCGGCTTGGCATCCCGTCTGTGATGATGACGGATGGTCCGCATGGCCTGCGCAAGCAGGCGGAGAGCGCAGACCACCTGGGTCTTCATAACAGTGTGCCTGCTACCTGTTTTCCTTCAGCGGCAGGACTTGCTTCTTCATGGAATCGTGAGCTGATCCGCCGGGTTGGTGAGGCCTTGGGCAGGGAATGCCAGGCCGCGGATGTGGCCGTTCTGCTGGGACCAGGCACCAATATCAAACGTTCCCCGCTGAATGGCCGGAATTTCGAGTATTTTTCCGAAGATCCGTACTTGTCATCGGAGATGGCCGCGAATCATATTCAGGGAGTGCAGAGCCAGGGTGTGGGCACATCGCTGAAGCATTTTGCCGCCAATAACCAGGAGCACCGCAGAATGTCCACCGATGCTGTGATTGATGAGCGGACACTGCGGGAGATTTATCTGGCCAGCTTCGAAGGGGCAGTGAAGCAAAGCCAGCCATGGAGCGTCATGTGCTCCTACAACCGGGTGAACGGTGAATATGCTTCGGAAAGTGAAACGCTGCTGACACGGATTCTCCGGGATGAATGGGGGTTTGAAGGCTTCGTAGTGTCGGACTGGGGTGCGGTGAACGAACGGGTGAAGGCGCTGCAGGCCGGGCTTGAACTGGAGATGCCTTCAAGCGGCGGGATTGGCGATGCGCAAATCGTTGCTGCCGTGAACAGCGGCGAGCTGTCCATGGAGACACTTGACCTTGCGGTGGAGCGGCTGCTTAGCTTTATTTTCAAACGGACGGAGCACCGTCAAGAGAACATTTCTTTTGAACCGGAAGATCATCACCGCCTGGCGCGCGAAGTGGCCCGGGAGAGCATGGTGCTGCTGAAGAATGAAGACAGCCTTCTGCCCCTGGCCCCGCAAGGCACGCTTGCCGTCATTGGCGAGTTCGCCAAGAAGCCGCGTTATCAGGGCGGCGGCAGCTCGCATGTGAATCCGACGAAGCTGGATGATGCTTTTGCGGAGCTGCAGGCGGTGGCGGGAGCGGCTGCAAGCTTCCTGTACGCGCAGGGCTATGAGCTGAGTAGCGATGAAGTAAACGAAGAACTTCTGCGCGAAGCGCGCCAAACAGCCGCCAAGTCGGATGCCGCAGTGCTGTTCCTTGGACTGCCGGACAGCTATGAGTCGGAAGGGTATGACCGCAGCCATCTGTCGCTGCCCGCAAGCCATATCGCGCTGATCGGGGCGGTGGCTGAGGTGCAGGAGAATATTATCGTGGTGCTGAGCAACGGATCTCCGGTGGAAATGCCCTGGATCGGCAAGACGAAGGCAGTTCTGGAAGGCTACCTGGGCGGACAGGCTTTTGGCGGGGCGGTTGCCGACCTGCTCTTCGGCGTGGTAAGTCCAAGCGGCAAGCTGGCCGAAACGTTCCCAGTGAAGCTAAGCGACAACCCGTCGTTCCTGAATTTCCCGGGTGAAGGCGACAGGGTGGAATACAGGGAAGGTTTATTCGTCGGCTATCGCTATTATGACAAAAAAGAGATCGAGCCGCTGTTCCCGTTCGGCTTCGGCCTGAGCTATACCGAATTTGAATATAGTAATCTGGTGCTGGATAAAACCAGCATAAACGATACAGAAGCTGTCCAGGTCCGCGTAACCGTGAAGAATACGGGCAGCCGGACCGGGCAGGAGATTGTACAGCTCTATGTGGGTGACGTGCAGAGCAGTGTGATCCGTCCGCTGCAGGAGCTGAAGGGCTTCCAGAAGGTGGAGCTCCAGCCCGGGGAAGCGCGTGAGGTTTCTTTTACACTGAATAAACGCGCCTTTGCCTATTACAATGTGCAGCTTGGCGACTGGCATGCCGAGAGCGGAACCTTCCGGATTGGGGTCGGCGCTTCTTCCCGGGATATCCGTCTGAGCACTTCTCTTGAAGTGGCTTCCACGACTGAAATCGCTGTGAGCTTCCACCGCAATACAACAATCGGGGATTTGCTGGACAATCCGCTTACAGCAGAGACTGCGAAGAAGTTCAGCAGTATTTTCGGACTCGAAAGTGCGATGGAAGATAACCCGGAGATGTTTGTGGCGATGATGAAATATATGCCGCTGAGGGCCATGATCGGTTTCGGGCAGGGGAAATATACCGAGGCTGATTTGGCTCAGGATCTGCAGGAGCTGAATGCGCTGGTGTCAGTGAAATAACAATATCAATCCTTCTATATTAGAAAAAAGGCAGCAGTCCTTTGCCGGGCTTTGCTGCCTTTTGAGTGAATTGCGGCCTGACAGAGCCATCGCCTGGAATGACTCAATTTCGCTTCCAGCTCTTCCGGTAAATTTCCAGATTAAAATTATCCAATCCCGGACCGCCGGATTGTCCATTCCCACCATGAAGCAGACTAAGCTATAATGAAAGCGCAAACATACCTATGAAGGCGGCAGGTCTACAGGGAAGATTAGGATGAGCTTCTGAATTTATATGTTCAAATGGAGGTACAGACGATGAAGGATATACAGCTTAAATGGTTCTCCAGTACAGAAAAGGCGCCTTGGACCGAACGTGAGGTGCCGGTGGCGAAGGTACCGGGAACGGAGGACGCGGCCCAGGCTAATCTGACGGTTACGGAGGACAGCTATCAAACGCTGGAGGGCTTCGGCGGCTGCTTCAATGAACTCGGCTATGCCGTGCTGGGTCACCTGCCGGATGGAGAACGGGCCAGAGTAATGTATGACTTGTTCCATCCCGAGGGTGAGCAGCGCTTCAGCATCTGCCGGCTGCCGATCGGGGCCAGCGATTATGCGCTGGACTGGTACAGCCTGAACGAAACGGACGGCGATTACGCCATGGAGCATTTCTCCATTGAGCGGGACCGGCAGCTGCTGATTCCCTATATCAAAGAAGCCCTGGCGCTGAACCCGGAGCTCAAATTATTCGCTTCTCCCTGGAGTCCGCCGACCTGGATGAAATTCCCCAAGGCTTATAATTACGGCACGCTCCGCTGGGAGCCGGAGATTCTGGCCGCTTACGCCCTTTACTTCGTGAAGTTCGTTGAGGCCTACCGCGCAGAAGGAATAACTATACACCAGGTACATGTGCAAAATGAAGTGGTCGCCGACCAGAAGTTCCCTTCCTGTGTCTGGACCGGGGAGCAGCTGAAGATTTTCATCCGCGATTATCTCGGACCGGCGTTCGAGCAGCATGGGCTGGACACGGAAATCTGGCTTGGCACGATCAACGCCCCTGAGCCGTGGGATGAATGGCTGAAGAAAAAATCCAGCGATCATGATGCTTTTGCCGGGGTGGTGCTTGGAGATCCGGAAGCCTATAAGTACATTAAGGGCGTTGGCTATCAATGGGCAGGCAAGCATGCGATCCAGCGTACCGTCCAGAGCTATCCGGAGCTGCGCTATATGCAGACGGAGAATGAGTGCGGCGATGGCGAAAACACCTGGTTTTACGCCAAATATATTTTTGGCCTGTACCAGCATTATTTTATGAACGGCGTAAATGCCTATATTTACTGGAATATGGCGCTTGCCCCCAAAGGGCGCAGTACCTGGGGCTGGGAACAGAATTCCATACTGACCATTGATCCTGCCTCGAGGCAGATCATCCACAATCCGGAGTACTATGTGATGAAGCATTTCTCCAGCTTTGCCGTGCCGGGTTCGGTAAGGATTGGGCTGAAAGGGCCATGGAGCGGACATGCCGTTGCTTTCCGCACGCCGGAGGGCAGACTGACGCTGGTTATCGCGAACCCGTATATGGAGTCGCGGATGCTGCATTTACGCAGCGGGTCATGGCAGTATTCCTTCGAGCTTGAAGCGGAATCCTTTCATACCTTTGTGATAGGGTAAGCTCAGCATAGCTGTATTCTTAAAAAAACTAACGTCCGGCAATTGCGGGCGTTAGTTTTTTGCTACAAATATAAGAATTTATATGCTTTACGCAATAAATTATCCTTCTATTTCTCGCTGAAACGGTACCGTCCCTTAAAAGGACGGCGAAGCCGTTTCTGCTTGTTACTATATATTCCATTCTGCCTTGGGATACACTACGGCAAGAGAGGCAAGGGGGCTGGAACGATAATGTTAGCCAAGTGGATGATGAAGCTGTCCGGACCTTTCCGGCGGAGTATCCGCAACAAGCTTATACTGACCATGATCGGCCTGGCTGTAGTGCCCATTGTGGCGATTACAGGGCTCGCTGCCGAGAACAGCCGCCGCTCCATGGAGGCTGAGGTGATCAGCACGAATCTGTCCAATATGAAATGGACGGGGATCTATCTCGGCGACCAGTTCGCCCAGCTTAACAATCTGATCTATACCGTGCTGATCAGTCCGCATTTAAGCGATTATCTGGCGAATGCCGGGGAAGCGAGCCTGTCCAGCCAATTTACAGCGCAGCGGAATATTACCGATACTTTGACGAATCTGTTCTACTCTGCCGGCAACCATGTGGTTGGGGTGGAGCTGTATTTGAAAGAATACAACAAGCTGTTCACAATCAATGCCTCGCAGAGCGATATTGAATCCCCGGCTGCGATTCCGGCCCCCTATAAGTTGCTGTTCGACCAGAACAAGGATTTCATGATTACCACGGATAGTACGGACGGAGCCAAGTTCCAGCTGATCCGCAGCATTAACCGTTTTGAGAATCAGGAGAAGCTGGGCGGCATTTCACTGCAGATCCGCTGGGGCGTGCTCGACCAGACACTGGACCTGCTGGGGCGGGGAAACGAGCATACGGTACTTATCGCCGGAGCTGACGGCAAGGTGCTGTACCAGCCTTGGGGCAGTGCTCCGGCTGCAGGAATACTTCACCGTATCGCCGGCACCAGTGAGACGCAAGGGTATTTTCGCAGCGATCATGATTATGTGTTCTACAATACCATTGACCCGGTGGGCCTGAAGCTGGTTACGGTGATCCCGAACAGCTTCATTAACCAGAGTGCGCTGAAGACCATGAACTTTGGTCTGATTATCGGTGCCGTGTCTGTCGTTGTGGCGATCCTGCTCGCAGTCACTCTGGCCTGGCGGCTGGCTACGCCGATAGTCAGTCTGGCGCGCTCGATTCAAGGCTTCGGAATGATGAAGGAGCGGGAGGTGCGGCTCAGCAACCGTGTGGATGAAATCGGCCTGCTGGAGACGAAGCTGGATCAAATGTCGCACCGCATCCGCGAGCATATCCGGACGGAATACATGATCAGCCTGGAAAAAAAGAGTGCCGAGCTTAAAGCGCTGCAGGCGCAGATCAACCCGCATTTCCTGCAGAACACCCTGCAGATGATCGGCAGCATGCTGTTCAAGAACAGCCCGGCAGAAAGCTACGGCGTGATTCGTTCGCTGAGCGATATGTTCCGCTATATTATCCGTGAGCCGGAGGATCTGGCGCCGCTGCGGGCAGAGCTGAACCATCTCAACAACTACATGCAGATTCAGCAGCAGCGGTTCGCCGCCCGGCTGAATTACAGCCTGGAGGTGGATGAAGAGACACTGGGGAGCTTCATTCCGAAGCTGAGCCTGCAGCCGATTGTGGAGAATGCTTTTTTTCATGGCCTGGAGCCGCAGGAGGGTCCATGGGAGCTGGAGGTCAAGGTGGTCCGGGCCGGAGAGGATACAATCATAGTCATCCGTGACAATGGGGTAGGCATCGGGCCGGACAGGCTTGCGGAGCTGCAGGGCAGGCTGACCCGGCGCAGCGGGAAGCTGTGGACGCATGGAGAGCGGATCGGGCTGAGCAATGTGGCTTCGCGGATTCATCTGCATTTTGGCAACAGCTATGGCATTCGGGTAGAGAGTACAGAAGGACAGGGAACCACAGTGACCGTGACCATTCCCCTATAAGTTGAACTATATCAATTGAACTTGAAATTTTTACGAATGAGGGAAAAGTGTCGGAGTGGAAGTTTGGAACTGGAGGAGCGAATGCGTCCGCCTTTATGTTTGGATTTCTACCGCAGACAGCGGAATAAAATCAGGAAATCCAAACATAACAGCGGCCGGAAGTCCAAACATTCCGCGCAGACACGACTGAACCCGAATAGTGAACGCTCAAGTTCAATTTATAACCGAAAGGAATGAGCCGACCATGATTAAAGTGCTGCTGGTGGATGATGAGAGCTGGAACCGGGACATTGTGCGGACGTTCGGCGCATGGGCGGAGCTTGGAATGGAGATTGCCGGGGAAGCGGAGGACGGCCGGGAAGCGCTGAGCCTGATCAGTGAGCTGGCGCCGCATATCGTGATTACCGACATGCGCATGCCCGGTGCGGACGGTGTGATGCTGATGAATAATCTTCATGAGCGGTACCCGGAGATCAAAGTCATTGTAGTCAGCGGCTATGATGATTTCAAATATGCCCAGAATGCCCTCCGGTACGGGGCGGTGGATTATCTGCTGAAGCCGATTGACCCAAAGGAATTGAACGCTGTGCTGGACAAGTGCAGGAGGGAGCTGGAGGAGGCCGGCAGAGGGCAGAGCATATACGCGCTGGATATCGATGTGTCCTTGTGGCTGTCCTCCTACAAACAGCTGATGCGGGTTCATTTCAACGAATTGAATGCCGAGGGAGTGAATTTGGTTCTGACAGAGATAGGAAGAAAGCTGGAGCTTGAGGGCATAAAGGGTCCGGGAGTATTCCGGCAGACGGCAAGCGAAATGCTGCTGCTGCTGAAGGAGCTCATCCGGGGGAACGGGCTGGACGAAGAGCTGTTGAAGGCGGAAATTCCCCACGCGGCACTTGCTTCAGCAGAGAGTGTGGCTGCTTATTTGCGGGATCTCTATGAAGCGAGCCTTGACCAGCTGATCGGGCAGCGCAAGTTCAAGAATAAGCTGAACCTGGAAGAGGTAAGGCAGTATATCGACGGGCATTTTGCCGAGGCAGTGACGCTGGACGGGCTGGCCAGAGCTTTTTTTGTCAGCAAGGAATATTTAAGCAAAGTGTTCAAGCAGGAGTACGGGTGCAACGTCACGGATTACATTCTCGGGCTGCGGATGGACAAAGCCAGGGAGTGGCTGGCCGATGAAAATATTCCAATCAAGACTGTGGCTGAGCTTGCCGGATATGAGGATGTCGGCTATTTCTACAGGGTATTCAAAAAGCATTTCGGCCTAGCTCCCGGGGAAATGCGCAAGCAGAAATCCGGTTTAAAAATGTCCAATCCGGAAGGGTAATTCCGTCCAATTAAACGCTTTCATATTCACGATACAATGAAAGCGTAAACAAAACACAGACATTGGGAGGTCTTACAGCATGAAAAAGATGAGCAAAGGGTTACTCGTCACATTCCTCGCCGCTACACTTCTTGCAGGCTGCGGCAGCAACAACGGCGGAAATGCAGGCAATGCGGCCGGAGACAATACGAGCAGCGGCAGCGGAAGTGTCAGCGCCAAAAGCGTCACACTGAAGATGTTCATCGCGCAGCCGCGCTTCAAGGAGCAATATGACAACTACATCGCCGAGTTCGTGAAGAAAGAGAAAGCGGACAAAAACATCGACGTTTCCGTGCAGTTGGAAATGCCTACGGCGGATAACGCTTCCCAGATTCTCAAGACGCGGCTTGCTTCGAATGATGCGCCGGATATTTTCGCAATCCATGCTGTCAATGAAATCCCTTCTTACTATAAAGCCGGATATTTGGAGGATCTGACCAGCCAGCCATTTGTCGGCAAGCTGCTGGACAGCGTGAAGCCTTCAGTGACCACTACGGACGGCAAGGTTGTGGCGCTGCCGCTGGAAACCCTCTCCTGGGGCTATCTGTACAATAAAAAAATCTTCACCGAGCAGGGACTGACTCCACCCACAACTCTGACAGAGATGAAGACGGTCATCGAGAAGCTGAAAGCCAAAAACATAACACCATTTGTACTCTCCTATAAGGAGTCCTGGATTCCGCAGCTGGTGCTGCCGCTGGCCGTTGGCGGGATGATGAAAACCGAAGATCCTGAATTCGTGAACAAGATGAACAAGGATGAAGGCTCCTTCAGTGAAATGAAATCCGCGATCTTTGATGTCTTCGATCTGATCAATGAGAACGGCACAGCCAAAGCCACCGAAGTCGGCGGGGATGACGGAGCAGCAGCATTTGCCGCGGGCAAGGGTGCGATGTGGCTGATGGGTCCATGGTATGCCGAAACGATTCTGAAATCGAACCCGGATCTGGACTTTGGAGTCGCTCCGCTGCCGATTAACGACAATCCGGATGCAACCCTGATCAATCTCAGCGCCTCGACATCGCTGGCAGTGTCTCCAACCAGCAAGAATAAGGAAGTAGCGCTCGATTTCCTGAACTATGTGCTGGACGACCAGGCATCCAACGGGCTTTTCCAGGCGATGAAGTTCAATCCGGTATCCACTGTCCACACCTATGAAAGCTACCCTTGGATCACAGAAGCCACCACCTATGTCAAAGCAGGCAAGTCTGTGCAGGACCCGGCCATTCCGCAATCGGTCAAGGATGAGGTGGGCAAAGGGCTGCAGGCTTACTACGCCGGACAAATGTCGCAGGATGATGTGCTGAAGGCACTCGATAAAGCGTGGAAATCCTACAACAAAGTTAATAAATAAGCTGCGGCAGACGATCGGGGATGGAAGAGCGGTTGAACCCCATTTTCCTCCATCCCTGTTTGCTGCTGCCCACATCATAGAAGGAGAGGGGCGGATACTGTGCCGGTCAAGAGCTACAAACATATTGTTTCGCTGCTTGCTTTCGTCGCGCCCGCATTTATTATCTACTTATTATTTCTGCTGATTCCTACGATCGGCGGCATGTACTACAGCTTCACGGACTGGAACGGCTTGAACCGCAATTATTCCTTTATCGGACTTGGCAACTTCATCGAAGCGCTGCGCGAGGACCCGGATTTCGTGCATTCGCTGCTGTTCACCCTGAAATATGTGCTGTTCATGATTGTCCTGCAAAATATATTCGCGCTTGTGCTTGCCGTGTTCATTGAGACGAAAACCCGAACCAAAGGCTTCTTCCGCACCATTTTTTTCATGCCGAATATGATCAGCACGATTATCAGCGCCTTCATGTGGACCTTTGTGTTCTCCCAGGTGCTGCCGCAAATTGCGGAGAAAACGGCCATGTCCTTTCTGGACCAGCTGTGGATCGGCGATCCCAAGGTCTCCTTTTATTCGATCATAATCGTATCGCTGTGGAATGGTGTCGGCTATATGATGATTATATATCTGGCCGCCCTGCAGGGTGTGCCGCAAAGCCTCAAGGAAGCCGCGGTCATCGATGGCGCCAGCCCGTTCCAGACGTTCCGCAAGGTGACGCTGCCGATGATTACACATGCGGTGACTATCTGCTTTTTCCTGACCCTGAATGGGGCATTTAAGGTGTTCGAGGTGGTCTATGGCCTTACCGGCGGCGGTCCGGGACGCAGTACACAGGTGATCACGATGAATATTTATGAAGAGGCGTTCTCCAACAACTTCCGCTACGGATATGCCAGCGCCAAATCGGTGATTCTGTTCGTGATTATCCTGATTTTCACCTTCATCCAGATTGGTGTCATGAAACGAAAAGAGGTGGAAGCATGAGACTCAGAAAAGGAGCTTCGCTGTTTATCACGCTGTTTCTGTCTATCGGTGCCGTCATTTCCTTCTTCCCGATCTATCTGGCGATCATCAATTCCGTGAAAACCCAGGGCGAGATGTTCGCTTCTTTTATAGCGCTGCCGACCAAACTTCATTTCGAGAATTACAGCCAGGCCTTTGATAAAATCAACCTGCTGCACAGCACGCTCAACTCGGTGATTGTGTCTGTGATCGGGATTGGAGGCATCATCTTCTGTGCTGCCCTGGCCGGCTACAAGCTGTCCCGGACCTCCGGAAGGCTTAGCGCTGCGATCTTCTCCTTGTTTATCGCTTCGATGCTGGTGCCTTTTCATTCGATCATGATTCCGCTGACCCGGATGGCCAAATCCCTGCATGTCAGCGGCAGCACCTACGGCCTCGCCCTGATCTATATCGGCCTTGGGGTAAATATGGCGATTTTCCTGTATCATGGCTTTGTGAAGTCCATTCCCCGCGAACTGGAGGAAGCGGCTCGCATTGACGGCTGCGGTGAGTTCCAGACCTTTTTCCGGATTATCTTTCCGCTGCTGCTGCCGATTACGGTGACCATTGCTATACTCGACTTCCTGTGGATCTGGAATGACTTCCTGCTGCCGCTGCTGATGCTTACGGATGCCAACAAATACACGCTGATTCTGTCGACGAATACTTTGTTTGGCGAATACAACAAGGAATGGTCGCTCATTCTGGCCGCACTGGTGCTAACTGCACTTCCGGTCATTGTTATCTACGGGTTCTTCCAGAAGTTTATTATGCAGGGGATTGCCGAGGGAGCGATTAAGGGCTGAGAGGGAGGAAAAGAAAAAAATGACTACACTTCGCTACGGCGTTGCCTATTACGACGAATATATGCCTTGCGAGAGGCTGGACGAGGATATTGCCATGATGAAGGAGGCGGGCATCAATACGGTCCGCATTGCCGAATCCACCTGGAGTACCCATGAGCCGCAGAACGGCGTGTTCGACTTCACCTCCGCCATCCGCGTGCTGGACGCGATGCATGCGGCGGGGATCGCGGTAATCGTCGGAACCCCGACCTATGCAGTCCCCACCTGGCTGGTGAAGGAGCACCCGGATGTCCTGGCGGAAACGCCCAAGGGGCCGGGAAAATACGGAGCGCGTCAGATTATGGATATTACCAATCCCGCCTATCTGTTCCACGCGGAGCGGATCATCCGCAAGCTGATCAGCCGGGTCTGCAAGCATCCGGCGGTGATCGGCTACCAGACGGACAACGAGACCAAGCACTACGATACAGCCGGAGAAAATGTGCAGCTGCTGTTCGTCAAATATATGCGGAAGAAATTCGGAACATTGGAAGAGATCAACCGCCGTTTCGGGCTGGACTACTGGAGCAACCGGATCAACAGCTGGGAGGACTTCCCATCGGTGGTGGGCACCATTAACGGCAGCCTCGGGGCGGAGTTTGCCCGCTTCCAGCGCGGGCTGGTGACGGATTTTCTGGCCTGGCAGGTGGCACTGGTGAACGAGTATAAGCAGCCGGGGCAGTTCGTCACGCAGAATTTTGATTTCGAATGGCGCGGGCATTCGTTCGGGGTGCAGCCGTCTGTGGACCATTTTGCAGCCGCCGCCGCTTTCGACATTGCCGGTGTGGATATTTATCACCCCTCACAGCATGAGCTGACCGGAACGGAAATCGCCTTCGGCGGCGATATGACCCGCTCGCTGAAGCGCAGCAACTACCTGGTGCTGGAGACGCAGGCGCAGGCTTTTCCCCATTGGACTCCATATCCGGGACAGCTCCGTTTACAAGCCTTCAGCCATCTGGCCTCAGGTGCGAACATGGTCGCCTACTGGCATTGGCACTCGATCCACAATTCCATTGAGACGTATTGGAAAGGGCTGCTCAGCCATGATTTCAAGCCGAACCCGGTGTATAACGAGGCTATAACGATCGGCCGGGACTTTGCACGCTTAAGCGAATCGCTATACGGTCTGCGCAAGCCGAACAAGGTTGCCGTAATGGTCAGTAACGAAGCCTTGAGCGCAATGGAATGGTTCATGCTGCCGGACGGCAAAAATTACAATGATGTTGTACGCTGGCTCTATGACGGACTGTACCGGATGAATATCGAATGCGACTTCATTCAGCCGGATTATGCCGGGCTCGCCGAGTACAGTCTGATCATCGTTCCGGCCTTGTATGCAGTCTCCGATGAGGCACTGGAGCGGCTGAATGAATACGTAAGACAAGGCGGACATGCCGTGTATTCGTTCAAAAGCGGGTTCGCGGACGAAACCGTCAAGGTGCGGACGACTGTGCAGCCGGGCATCATCAGCGAGGCCTGCGGCATCGGCTACAGCCTGTTCGTGACGCCGCATGAGGTGCGGCTGAAGAGTGAGAATTCGGCAGTCCGCGCTGGAGACAACAGCGTGGAGACATGGATGGAGCTGATTACACCGACGACGGCGGAGGTGCTGCTCCGGTACGATCATCCGCATTGGGGCGAATATGCTGCAGTGACCCGGAACCGTTACGGTCAGGGCAGCGCAACCTATATCGGCTGCATGACTAGCAGAGAGATGGCGGACAGCATCCTGAAAGCAGCGGTGCAGGAGGCCGGATTATGGGGAGCCGATCAGGAGCTGGCTTTTCCGCTGATCGTCAAGAAAGGCATCAACCGGCAGAACCGGACGGTGCGGTATTACTTTAACTATTCTGACTCGCCGCAGTCACTGGTCTATCCGCATAGTCCTGCCGAAGAGCTCCTGTCCGGCCGGGAGATTGCTCCACAGGAGGAGCTTGAACTGCCGCCTTGGGGCGTATTGATTCTGCTGGAAGGTTGATTTCTCCTCCGGAATTTGCTAACATACGGTGTAATATAATAATTATTTTAGTTTTCTAGGGTTCCGCAGCTTGCAAAGGCTGGCAGGTCCGAGGGAAAACGCACGGAATCAGGATTCCGTGTCTACACGGAGGGATAAAAGCCCGGGAGATATCGTCACAGGACGATGGTCTTCCGGGCTTATTTGTTTTACACAGGAGGAGATTCACAGATGAAGAACAACAGGGCATGGCTTGGAATTGCAGGTGCATCCTGCATGGAGGTAGTGTGGGTAATCGGACTGAAGCATGCTTCCGCTCCTTGGGAGTGGGGGGTTACGGGGCTGGCGCTGCTGGTCAGCTTCTATACTATAATCGCGGCCAGCAGCAAGCTCCCGGTAGGGACCGTGTATTCTGTATTTGTCGGATTAGGGACTGCCGGCACTGTACTTGCGGATATGTTCTTGTTCGGGGAACCTTTCAAGCCCCTGAAGCTGGTGCTTATACTGGTGCTGTTGGTTGGAGTCATTGGCTTGAAGCTTGTGACCGGAGACTCCCGTGCGAAGGAGGTGTCATAACATGGATTGGCTGATGCTTATTGCCGCAGGCGGCTGCGAGATGCTTGGGGTGGCCATGCTCGGCAAGCTGCACCGGGACCGCAATTGGCAGTCGCTCTGTCTGTTCCTGCTGGGTTTTGGCGGCAGTCTGCTGCTGCTGTCACAGGCCATGAACACCCTTCCGATGGGGACGGCCTATGCAGTATGGACAGGAATTGGCGCTTCCGGGGGAGCGGTGCTGGGCATGCTGCTATATGGGGAGGGGCGTGAATTGCGGCGGATTATTTGTATCGTAATGATTCTCGGATCAGCCGTCGGCCTCAAGGTATTAGGCTGACCGCTAGCAAAAGTAATGAAATGGACACTTATACGATGTTTCGATGGAGGCAGCATGGTAAGTATATATAGTAGGTATAATAAGGTAATCCAATCTGATGGTTAAGGGAGAGTTTTGTCATGAACACCAATATATCCGGTACCACCACACTCAAGGACGGAACTGCCCTGACAACAATGGGCCAGGGAACCTGGAATATGGGCGACAACAAGGCCGCGCGTGACGAGGAAATTGCCGCGCTTAGGCTTGGGGTAGAGCTGGGCATGAATCTCATTGATACCGCCGAAATGTACGGGGAAGGCCGTTCCGAAGAACTGGTGGGTGAAGCCATCCGGGGTATCCGTGATCAGGTTTTTCTAGTTTCCAAGGTGTACCCGCATAATGCCGGTCTGGACCGGATCACCCGCAGCTGTGAAGAGAGTCTGAAGCGTCTGGGAACGGATCATCTGGATTTGTATCTCCTGCACTGGAGGGGAAAAGTTCCGCTGGAAGAGACGGTTGCGGGGATGGAAGAGCTGGTAGCCTCCGGTAAAATCGCCCGTTGGGGCGTATCCAACCTGGATACGGAGGATATGAAGGAGCTGCTGCGAATTCCCGGCGGGGACCGCTGTGCTGTGAACCAGGTCCTCTACCATCTGGGCTCACGGGGCATTGAGCACGAGCTGCGGCCATGGCAGCGTACCCACAAAATCCCGGTAATGGCCTACTCACCGCTGGCTCAGGCAGGCACACTCCGCAAGGGGCTGGCCGAGAATGAGACCGTACGGGAGATAGCGCAGATTCATGGAGCGACCCCGCTTCAGATCATGCTGGCCTGGAGCATCCGGGAAGGCGATGTGATTGCCATCCCCAAAGCATCGAACAGGGCGCATGTCACCGAGAACGCCGCAGCTGCGAAGATCCGGCTGAGCGACGAGGAATGCTGGAAGCTCGACGATGCTTTTCCGCAGCCGGCCTGGAAGGTGCCGCTGGATATGATTTGAGTTTGATTGTGATAGGGCAGCCCCGGGAGCGGGGCTGCCCTTATTAGTGGCTTGGGGCGGAAACAACGGCAAAAATGCCGTTGTTTAGAGCGGCGCGGCTGGGAATGGCGGAAACAACGGTAAAAGTACCTTTGATTTCGCCGCAAACAGCCCACTGTGGCCAAATGAGAGGTAAAAGTACCTTTGATTTCGCCAAAAACAGCCCACTGTGCCAAATGAGAGGTAAAAGTACCTTTGATTTCGCCGCAAACAGCCCACTGTGCCAAATGAGAGGTAAAAGTACCTTTGATTTCGCCAAAAAACCCGGAAGTTTAGTTGCGTAAACAATTCCCCGGCAAACGGAAATCTTCGCACTCCTTGGTAGCAGTGTGTCCCCTATGCCGGATCTAGTGCCCGAAGATCAGCCCCTTGTTGTCCGAATCGGCGACGCCGTCCATCGACACCGTCCCGGCTTCGACGCGTCCTTGCTCGGGCAAGTGGTACGGCGCTGTAGGTACACACCCGATGCTTCCCGTTCCTGAACGGATCGTATTGGCGAGCGGCGCGGCGGAGCTGCGCAAATTGATCGAAGGTCTCGCCGCCCTCGTCCAGAAAAGCTTTGGCCTAAGCCCGTTTGCGTCAACGCCCTTTGTTCTCTGCGATTGGCCCAAAAAGCGGACGGCAATCCGAAGATGGCCGGAACGGACCGGGGCCAAGTCACTTCGTTCGTTAAGCTTCCTCGTCGGCCGAGGGACCGTACAGGCCCGGCACCGGAATGTCGAGAAGCCGCAAATAAACCCCGAGCTGTGCCCGGTGATGGATCATGTGGCTTAAGCCGAAGGTCCGAAACGCGATCGCCCGCGGCTGGCGGAGGATGATGTGATCGCCGTGGCGCAATGTCCATTCCTCGCCCAGCGTGTTCTCGTCGCATTCGGCGAGCAGCGTTTCCAGCTTGCCGACGTTCGCGTCGAACTCCTCCAGAATGTCTGCGCGTTTTTCCAAAGCGTCACGCCGGAACGGCACAGTCGAAAGATCGAATTCCGGGTACTGAAAAATGGCGATTTGCCAATTCAGCAGGTTGATCAGGTGTGTGGACAGCCCGCCAAGCGTCATCGATTTCCCGTGCGGCTTCCACGCCATATGCTCCTCGGGCAAGCGCTCCAGGACACGGCGCGTAGCGGCCAGCTCATGCGCAGCATCGCCGACGATAAGTTGTTTGACCATAGATTCCTCTCCTCCCTTTCAGTGTAAGAATACTATAAACCCGGTCGGGCGGAAAGTTTTGCTTCCGTCCCGGATCGTTCAATCAAGCAATGGTATACGGTGAATGAGCCCTGGTGCGAATCCTTACTCTCCCGCTATTACGGTGGCATGCCCTGGGGAATACAGACCTGCAGACTTCTCTCGACGTGGCCCATCAGCTGCTTGTTGCCCAAGGGAGGGCTGTGAGGAAATTCCGGGAGCTGGGCTATGACCGCCAAATCGGCTATGCGCCAAATGTGACCTGGATGGAGCCGTACAGCACCCGCCGGGAGGATATTGAAGCCTGCAGACGCCAGACCTGCTGGTTTCTGGAATGGTTCATGGACCCCGTGTTCAAAGGGGAGTATCCCTCCTTCCTGGTAGAATGGTTCACAAGCGCCGGAGCGCAGCTGCATATGGCCGAAGGGGACATGGAACTGATCAGTGAGCCGATTGATATATTGGGCATCAACTATTATAACGGGACCGTTACCGGTATGACAGCGAAGGCGGGCTGATGCAGAACAGCACGGTGGATGTGGGATATGAGCACACGGATATCGGCTTGCCGATTCCGCAGGGTTTTTACACCGTTCTCAGCCGCATTCACGAATTGTATGGAGAGATTCCGATTTATATTACGGAAAATGGTGCATGCTATACTGACGAGCCTACGGAGGGTGTGGTGGCGGATCAGAAGCGGATCGATGTTATTCATAAGCATCTGATTCAGCTGGAGCGCTGCATCGCTTCGGGCATACCGGTCAAAGACTATTTCTCCTGGTAGCTGATGGACAATTTTGAATAGGCCTACGGTTACGCGATGCGGTTCGGTCTGATCCATGTAGATTACACAACGCTGGCAAGAACGAAGAAGGACAGCTTCTACTGGTATCAGAATACAATTGCCAATAACGGATTTAACATTAAATACTGAATCAAACGGCGGAGGTCTTGCGGTAAAATGCAGGCTTCCGTTTTTGCAGAGTAGGCCGTCCGCAGCATAAAAAATGCCGGTAAATAGCCCTTTGGCAGGAACTCTTAAATGTTGTCAACAATGTTCATGCCGAAACCGTGTTTTCAATTTGATGACAAAGAAAGCGCTTTGATTTACGATGTGTGCATAGGGGATAACCTATCAGAAAGCTTCAAGATGGGGCATCCCATTCACTAATATAAGGGGGCATTTAAAATGGCCACAACGGCAACAACGCAAACTTCGTCCGGTGGTGTAAGGGTGAAGGTTCAACAATTCGGCCGCATGCTCAGCGGTATGGTTATGCCGAACATCGGCGCTTTTATCGCATGGGGATTAATTACGGCTTTATTCATTCCGACCGGCTGGTTACCTAATAAAGATCTGGCAATGCTGGTTGACCCAATGATCAAGTTCCTTCTGCCGCTTCTAATCGGTTATACGGGAGGACAGATGATTAACGGCAAGCGCGGCGGTGTCATCGGTGCGATTGCGACAATGGGGGTTATCGTCGGGTCCGACATCCCAATGTTCCTTGGAGCGATGATTGTCGGTCCACTGGCAGGCTGGGTGCTGAGAGTTTTCGACCGTGCGGTTGAAGGTAAAATCAAGGCAGGCTTCGAAATGCTCGTCAATAACTTCTCACTCGGGATTATCGGCGGCGCCTTGACGCTGGGGGCTTACAAAGGGATCGGGCCGCTGGTGCAGGGGCTGACCAATATTTTGTCCAATGGCGTAGAGTTTCTCGTCAATCACAACCTGCTGCCTCTTGTTAACATCATCATTGAGCCGGCAAAAGTATTATTCCTGAACAATGCGATCAACCACGGAATTCTGAGTCCTATCGCTGCTGAAGAATCGGCGCGGATCGGGAAATCCATTCTGTTCATGCTTGAATCGAACCCTGGACCAGGTCTTGGTATCCTGCTTGCTTACTGGCTGGTTGGAAAAGGTTCGGCCAAATCATCCGCTCCGGGTGCGGTTATTATCCACTTCCTTGGCGGTATCCATGAAATTTACTTCCCGTATATCCTGATGAATCCGCGTTTGATCCTGGCAGTAATCGGCGGCGGTGTAAGCGGTACCTTCACCTTCCAGCTTCTGGGCGCGGGACTGACTTCATCACCATCGCCGGGCAGTATCTTCGCTTACCTTGCCATGACGCCTAAGGGCGGTTACGGCCCAATGTTTGCCGGTGTTATCGTAGCAACTGTGGTTTCCTTCCTGATCGCTGCAGTACTGCTCAAGACCAGCAGCAAAAACAACGAGGAAGAAGTCGATCTGGAAGAAGCGGCTGCAAAAATGCGTGATATGAAAGCTGCCGGTACTGCGGCTAATCCTGCAGCGGTAACTGGTGCAACTGCAGCAAATGCAATCACTCCTAATGTAGCAGCCAACGTACGCAACAAAGCGGATGTCCACAAAATTGTCTTCGCTTGTGATGCCGGTATGGGGTCCAGTGCAATGGGGGCTTCCGTTCTGCGGAAGAAGCTGCAGAATGCAGGCGTCAACATTACGGTTGTGAACTCTGCGGTCAGTGAAATCCCGGGGGATGCTGACATTGTAGTGACCCAGAAAACGCTGACGGACCGGGCGATTGCCAGCAATCCGAAAGCGGAGCATATCTCGATTGACAATTTCCTGAAGAGTCCGAAATATGACGAATTGGTGGAACGTTTGAAGTAAGAATACAAGGCTATCTGTATAAAGCTAAATTAGGAGACGCTGGCCTTCAACAAGCCAGCGTTTGTCTCCAGTTAAGGCGAGGGTTCACAGGCTATGAAAAAAATTACCGCAAGACAGCGCCAGATTCTATGGATTCTCTTAAGTGTGAAGGAAGAGATCACAGCTGCGGAAATCGCCGGGTCAACTGGAGTGAGCGTGAGAACCGTTCACCGGGAGATGGAGGATATTGAGCAGCTGCTGGGGGATTTCGGACTCGATCTGATCAGAAAATCAGGAAAAGGGATCGCTTTGAGCGGATCTGAGACCGCTCTTGCGGAGCTGCGCCTGTTTTTGCGGGAAGAAAAGCCTGCGGAGTATTCCGGGGAGGACCGCAAAATCTATGAGCTCTGTTCGCTGCTGGAAGCAGAGGAGCCGGTGAAGCTGTTCACGCTGGCTCATTCGCTCAAGGTAACCGTTGCGACCATAAGCTATGATCTGGATGAACTTGAGCCGTGGGTCCGCAAATTCGGTCTGGAGCTGGTCCGAAGGCGGGGGTACGGCGTAGAGATAACGGGCCTGGAAGCTGACAAGCGCCGGGCCATCTGCCGCCTGGCCGCCGAGCATCTGGACCTGTCCGATCTGGTGGGCCATACACCGCAGACCGAGAGCAACCCGGTCTTCCGCCTTCTGCTCACTACAGTAGGCAAAGTAAGTCTGATGAATGTGGAGAGCGTGCTGTGGGACATGGAATGGAAGTGGACCGCGGAGCTTCCCGAAATCGTCTACATGGAGATGCTGCTGGGTCTGGCTGTAACCGCCAGGCGGATTGAGATTGGCCGGGGAATGAATACCGGCGAGGAAGCCGGATATTCCCGGATATCCGATCACCGCAACATTGCCGGTGCCGAGCAGTTCGTCAAGCGGCTGGAGGCGGCACTCGGACAGGAGTTTCCCCGGGCGGAGATTCTCTATATTGCCGGATTGTTCGACCGGGTACAGGAGTCGTTCTCCTCAAGCGGCGTTGCCTACGGCGATATTGAGTTGATGGAGATTGTATACAGGCTGACTGAAAGTGTGGCGAAGCGGACGGGACTGCCTTTTCAGAGAGACCGTTCCCTGCGTGAAGGATTGCTGGAGCATATGGACCCGGCACTGAAGCGGATCCGGGAAGGCACGCGTATCCGCAATCCGCTGCTTGGACCGATCCGCAAGGATTATGAATATCTGTTCGCGATTGTCCGCGCGGCAGCCCAGGATTTGCAGCTGGAGCTGACGATTCCGGATGAAGAGATCGGTTTCCTGGTGATGCATTTTGGCGCATCCGTGGAGAGGCTGAACCAGCTGAAGCGCAGTGTCCGGGCGATTCTGGTCTGTGCCAGCGGCCTCAGCTCCTCCAGGCTGCTTGCCACAAGGCTGGCCAAGGAAATGCCTCAGATAGAAGTTCTCGGCAACATCTCCTGGTACGAGGCCGCGCGTTTGCCGGACATGGATTATGATCTGATTATATCTACCATTGACCTGCCGATCGACAAGGAACGCTATATCAAAATCAGCCCCCTGCTTACAGGGGAAGAGATAGAGAAGCTGCTGAATTATATTCAAAATATCACGCTGAAGGACCGGGAGCCGGCTTCACCCGGCGAATCGGATCAGACGGTCCGTGAGGAAGCGGCCTTGGGCCGGCTGAAGAGCTACAAGGGAATTCTGGATGAGATGGTCAGCCTGCTGGAGCGCTTCCGCTTCCATCCGCTCGACAACAGCGGCTTGTCTTTGTCCCGGACGCTGGCCGGGATGCTGGAGCTTTTGAATGGCAGCGGCGTGGTCGGTGACGCTGATATCCTGCTGGAGCGCCTGCTGGAGCGGGAGCGGATGGCCAGCCAGGTGATCCCGGATACAGGGCTTGCGCTGTTCCATACCCGGAGCAGTCATGTTCTCAGGTCTTCCTTGACCCTGTACCGTCTGCATGAGCCAGTGCTTCTGGAGGGGGATACGGAGGTCCGGGTCATTTTGCTCATGCTGGCCCCGCGCAGGTTGTCCAAGGAAAGCCTGGAGGTACTAAGCGAGATCAGCGCCCTGCTGCTGAATTCGGAGCTGGTCAAACTGCTGGAGGAGCGGACGGAGCCCGAGATCAGGCGGTATTTATCGTCGGAGCTGCTTCATTTTTTTGAAAATAAAATGTGAAAGTGAGAGGACCCATATGAGTATACTGTCTGAAAACAAAGTCATTATGAACGGTGCCGCCAAAGATAAATATGAAGCGATCACCATGGCCGGAAAGCTGCTTGTCGATGCCGGACATGTAACAGAAGAATATGTGCCAAAGATGCTGGAGCGCGAAGAGGTGGTTTCCACCTATATGGGCGGAGGGCTTGCGATTCCCCATGGGACCAAGGAGGCCAGACCTTTTATCAAATCCACCGGGTTGTCAATCATCCGTTTTCCGGATGGTGTGGATTTTGGCGGGGATGAGCCTGCTTTTGTGGTCATCGGCATTGCAGCCGCGGGAGACGGGCATATGGAAGTGCTGACGAATGTGGCGATGATCTTCACGGAAGACGATGCGATTGAGCGGGTCATGAATGCCCCTACTCCGGCTGATGTCATTGCGATCTTTGAAGGGGGACTGGAGTAATGAAAGCTGTTCATTTCGGTGCGGGCAATATCGGCAGAGGTTTTATCGGCCTGCTGCTGTCGCAGGCGGGGTATGAGGTGTGCTTCGTCGATGTGAATGAGGCTTTTGTATCCCAGCTTCAGGAACGTGGAGAGTATCCGGTAACATTGGCCAGCGAAGGCCAGGAAACAGTGATGGTCAAAAATGTGACTGCGCTGAGCAGCGTAACTCATGCAGAGGAAGTGGCGGCGGCCATTGCTGAAGCCGATCTGGTCACGACGGCAGTTGGCGTAACGATCCTTAAGCATATTGCCGGTGCGGTAGCGGAAGGCATCCGCAGACGGGGGGCCGTCTCCTCTTCACCGCTGCATGTCATTGCCTGCGAAAATGCCATTGGCGGCAGTGCCCAGCTCAAAGAGCTGGTGTATGCCAAGCTGGACGGGGAGTCCCGCGCTAAAGCGGATAAAACTGTAGCATTTCCTAACGCGGCTGTGGACCGGATTGTGCCGCTGCAGCAGCATGAGGACATTTTGAAGGTAGTAGTGGAGCCTTTCTATGAATGGGTTATTGACTCTTCGCAGATGATTCCCGGGTATGTTCCTGTTGAAGGAGTTCATTATGTGGAAAATCTTGAGCCCTACATTGAGCGCAAACTATTCACGGTGAATACGGGACACTGCTCGGCCGCCTATCTGGGTTACCTGCGCGGCTATGAAACGATCCAGCAGGCCATGGCCGATGAAGCCCTGACTGGACAGGTCCGTGAAGTGCTGGAGGAAACCGGCGCAGTCCTGATTCAGAAGCATGGCTTCGATGAAGCGGAGCACAGCAAATATATCGATAAAATCCTGGAGCGCTTCCGCAATCCGGCGCTGACGGATGAAGTGTCCCGGGTCGGCCGCTCGCCGCTGCGCAAGCTGTCCCCGAACGACCGCCTGGTCTCCCCGGCACTGCAGGCGTATGACAGAGGGCTTAGCTATAAGGCCCTGACCCGTTCCATGGCCGGAGCCTTGCTGTTTGATGTGAAGGATGATCCCGAAGCTGCCGAACTGCAGGCTGCGGTTGCAGAGCTTGGCGCCCAGGCCGCTGTCACGAAATACACAGGGATTGCTGCAGATCATGCAGTGCACCAGTCCGTAATGGCGGAGTACGCGAAATTGAAATAAGAATAGGCCACGGCTGCGCCGTCCTTTTGAAGGAGCTATGCTTCCGCAGCAGCGATACTCCGAATCGCTTACAAGTACCGTTTCTCGAGATGTACATGGATACTTTAAGGTGAAAAATATATAAAGCAGCATATTTTAAACAGGGTTTTGCGCTTCAGTCAGCTCGTATCGGCTGAAGCGCAAAACCCTGTTATTGTTGCGGAATGAGGTACCCGTTTGTCCACTCTACCATTCCTACCCGTAAACGGGTCCGCAAACTGGTCTGCAAACTGGCCCGTAAACCGGTTAACTGCATTTACAAAAGAACGGAAAATTGACTAATTTTAACTTTAAATGTATCTGATACAATTAAATTCGCAGATCGCTTTATATCGAGTGAATGTGGAGAATATAACTGCACTGACTACAGTTAAATCCGTTTCAGCTCTTAATTATGAGTTTTTAGTTGTAAGAAATGCAATTAAGGTAGCCCTTACCGTTTGAGCAGATGGACCCAGGCCGCATCCGGAGAGGTGGGGCTGAGGCTGCCGCCAGTCGGCTCTACGGTCAGCGCAATGTTGTCCGCTTCTCCCAATTGACTCCCTTGTACATACAGATGGCCTTTCGCGTCTTCAATCTGGACCAGCCCCAGCGTGTTCCGGCTGCCGTTTTTTACAGCCCAGGCCTGGATCGACTGTCCGTCGCCGAGCGCGACATCTTCAATCAGCACGAACAGTTCCTGGGAGCTGCCGTTGTACCAGACATTCCCCGAGAACTGGTCCTTCCGGCTCCAGTCGAGCGGATAGGCAACCGTCTCCGGCCTGCTCAGCACCGCCATCGCCTGAGGCTCATAGCTGCTCACATAGCGGTTGCGCTCTGAATGCCCGTCTTGCGCCGTCCCGAACAGGCCGAGCAGCATGATCCCCACTGCGCCGCACAGGGCGAGTGCCGCCGCCCCGCGCCGGTACGCGGGACGCAGGCTTGCCAGCCGGTGCCGCCACCCCGTCCAGCGGACGCGGCGTCTTAACCTCCTCCGCACTGCACCTGACGGATAAATCCCGGCCCGCTGCTCCGCACCGCCGGAGCTGTGTCCGGAATTTGCGGAGCTGTATCCATCCATGGCGGACGATGCCCCCGGGTGGCTTGCCGCATCCGGGGACGGAAACGGCTCCGCCAGCAGGGGCATCCACGTGTCATACATTTCACGGCAGGCCGGGCAGCGGTCCAAATGCTGACGCATATCCTCCCGCTTGATTCCCTGTATGTCATTGCCGATCCAATCGATCCATTCCTCTTCACTGTAATGGCGGAAGGGGACAAGGGAGCCGCTGCCGCTATACGAAGGCTCAGAATTTTCGTTTTTGTAACGGTTCATGGGAGCTGTCTCCTTCCGGCTGCTCGATCCAGCCTTGCTTGATGAATTGCCTGCGCATATTGGCAACGCCATATTTAATCCATGATTTCACTGTACCCAGCGGAACGCTCCAGGCATCCGCCAGCTCCTGATGCGTGTGGGCGGCATAATAGGAGCCGAGAATTGCTTTTTTCTGGTTGGCCGGGAGGGACTGCAGCGCGTGGCCCAGCGCTTCGCATTGGAGCTTGCGCACCGCGGCATCCTCCTGGGGCCCGTTCTGATCACGGAGCAGCATCTCGGGATCTGCCAGCGGTTCGGTGCGGGCCTTTCGCCGCTGCCGGTCAATGCAGCGGCTGCGCGTCATCACGGCCAGCCAGGCTTTGATTGTGCCGCGCGAGGTGTCGTAGGTTTTGCCTTTCCGCAGCACTTCCAGAAAAATATCATGGCAGATATCCTCCGCCTCCATCCAATCCTGGGTCTGCCGAAAGGCAATCTGCATGACAAAAGGCGCATAGCAGGCATAAAATTCATCGAACGCGGCTGTGGAGCCTTCGCACATTTGCACCAGCGCTTCGGCCATCGCCTCGTTGTGGGGGTCCATCGCTGTTTTTCCTCCCTTTGCAACATCCTCGGTTCTGCTTGAAATCCGTTCCTCAGCAGCGTTAGCGGGATTTTGTACACTTCATTTGCGCAACCGTGTTTTCTTTTCCTTTTCTTCTTTGTACCACTAAAATTATTCTTTTTAAAGTCCTCAAAAAATATATTTTCCGGAGTAAATCCAAAGGCGGTTATCGTTCGTATCTTTATCGGATGAACTACCGAAGGAGGAATTATTGATGCTAAAACGATGCGGTAAACCGCTGGCGGCACTGCTGATCCTGCTGCTGTCCGGTCTGGTCTGGAGTTCAAATGCGGGGCTGCCGGAAGCGGCAGCTGCGGGAACGGTGGAACTGTACACGCCTTATGTTGAATTGTCCGCGGCTCCGGGTGAATCCGTGACTTATCCTGTGGATATTATCAATCACGGCACGGCTACAGAAAAGGTGGGTCTTTCCTTTGACGCCGGAGGGAACTTCTGGAAATATGAGCTTACGGCCGGAGGGCGCCAGGTTCAGCAGCTCGCCGTCAAAGGCGGAGATACACAGAGCGTGAACCTGCAGCTAGAGGTGCCGCTGGAGATCAACAAGGGAAGCTATACTTTTGCTATAAACGCTCCAGGGCAGGCTTCCTTGAAGCTTAAGGTCAACGTATCCGAGCAGGGGACCTTCAAAACAGAGCTGGCAGTCGATCAGGCCAATATGGAAGGCCATTCTGATACGACCTTTACGTATAGTGCGGTGCTGCGGAACCATACGGCGCAGAAGCAGTCGTACGCACTTGCCGCAGAGGCGGAGGACGGATGGGATGTGCGGATCAAGGCAGACGGCAACAGCGTGACCTCTGTTGAGCTGGAAGCCGGGGCAGAGAAGAATATCAGCATTGAAGCCAAGCCGCCGGAACAGGTAAAAGCGGGCACCTACAAAATCCCGGTAACGGCGACAAGCGGATCGACGAGCACCAAGGCTGAACTCGAAGCGGTAGTTACCGGGACTTACGGCATTCAGCTCAGCACATCGGATAATCTGCTGAGCACAGATGTGAAGGCAGGCGGGGAACGGCGGATCAATCTGGTGATTACGAACACGGGCAGCGCTCCCCTTGAGGATGTTTCGCTGACTTCACAGGGCACACCAACGGGCTGGGAGGTTTCCTTCGATCCGTCCACGATCCGCACGATTGCCCCGGGAGCAACCGCAACCACCCAGGCGGTCATCAAATCCAGCGGCAATTCGCTGCCGGGGGATTATGTGGTTACTCTCAGCGCGGCTTCCGCAGCCAAATCAGCAACGGCGGATATGCGGGTTACCGTGAAGACTTCCGTATTCTGGGGCTGGATTGGTGTGCTGATCATTGCCGCTGTCGTAGGCGGAATCTATTATCTGTTCCGCAAATTCGGAAGACGGTGATTGCATGGATACGAATATTGGGCAGCAGTTAACATCAGGAGCGGCAAACAGACTGAATGATTCGGGTAACAACGAAATTAGTTCGGCTGCTATTGAATTAAATGGTCTGACGAAGCGGTATGGGACCTTCACTGCTGTAGACGGCCTAAGCCTTACGATCCGCAAAGGGGAGGTTTTCGGGCTGCTGGGTCCCAACGGTGCGGGCAAAACCACCACCATACTAATGATGCTTGGCCTGACAGAGCGCACCTCCGGCAGTGCGCTGATCTGCGGGTATGATCCTGCGCGCTATGCGCTGCAGGTGAAGCGCCGGGTGGGTTACATGCCCGATGATATCGGCTTCTACGAAGACCGCACCGGGCTGGATAATTTGGTCTATACGGCCCGGCTTAACGGGATTGATGCGGAGGAAGCGGCGCGGAGCGCGAAGCGGCTGCTGGAAAAGGTCGGGCTGGCCGGCAG